>JAESGO010000052.1_pt1 | contig 115583 bp, 107 predicted proteins | sample 9269701 | NCBI WGS metagenome assembly JAESGO01 (sample SAMN15720690, study PRJNA650881) | algae metagenome | isolation source: Hormoscilla sp. CMT-3BRIN-NPC48 and co-occurring heterotrophs from... | place: USA: Clark Mountains Wilderness, California | collected 2010-04-18 | reverse complement strand
GCGCCGCATCGGAACTGTCCAGCACGATCCCCGTGTCATCGGGGGACAGATCGCCATCCTCAATGAGGTCGAAGTAGAACCGAGGCACAGCAGCTCACCTTTTGAACGCACCCACAAACGCTTCCAGGGCTCGCTTTGTTCGTGGACCTGTCCCTGCCCTCGCTTCCAGGGCTCGCTTTGTTCGTGGACCTGTCCCTGCCCTCGTTCCACGCCCTCAGACCTGACGGGCTTCAGGCGGCCTCGCCGGCGAGAACCTGGCTGACCCAAGTTCCCGCTTCTTCATGGGTCTGGAACAGGGGCGCGTGTTGGGTGCTGCATTTGCCGAACCCCGCCTCCAGATGCCACCACCCGAGGTGCTCGGGGTCATGGTACGTGCCGTCAAGGCGGACGAACACGGCCGCAAGCTGATCATCGGCAAGAACAAGTCGCCCGTCCGTGTCATGGCCGTCGATCAGCACGCGCATGGACACAAATGAGATGGTGGGGGTCATTGCCCTCGCCCTTCAGATTAGGGCGAAAGGTCAGCGCCAAGTGGCCGGACACCCAGAATACAATTCGTCGAGATAAACTCGTTTATCGTGGCGCATCAATGCGTATGCTCATTTGCGGAATTTGCAAGAACAACAAGGTCGCATGCCTGATTTGCTCAGTTTTTATTCGAAAAGTTCAAAGTTAACGCCCGAACATAACATAGATCACTTGGCGCCCCTCTCATTGTGTGTCAGGGTCCTTCTACTGTCAGCAACCGAACGAAGGCGCTGACGGCCGAGAGATCCGACGCGCTCCCGCCTGCCCAAAAGGGAGTGCTGTCATGCCCTCGCCCATGTCCGCTGACCACCATCCGCTCGTCCGCAAGCTGGAGAGCATCTTCACCCTCTCGCATGACGAGCGGCAGGCTCTTGCCAACCTGCCCATGCAGCTTGCCAGCATCAAGGCTGACCAGGACATCGTGCGCGAGGGCGACAGTCCCTCAAGATCCTGCCTGCTGCTGAGCGGCTTTGCCTGCACCTACAAGATCACGGCTCAAGGCAAGCGCCAGATCGTCTCGTTCAATCTGTCAGGGGACGTTCCGGACCTTCAGAGCCTGCATCTCAAGGTCCTGGACAACAGCATCAGCACGATCAGCGCCTGCAGCGTCGGGTTCATCGCCCATGAGGACCTGCGCGAGATCTGCGAGCGCTTTCCGCGCATCACGGCCGCGTTCTGGCGCGAGACGCTGATCGACGGAGCCATCTTCCGGGAGTGGGTGACGAATGTCGGGCAGCGCGAGGGCGTGAGCCGCATGGCGCATGTGCTGTGCGAGCTCATCTTGCGCCTCAGGGCGGTGGGCCTCGTGGAGGGTCACACCTGCGACCTGCCCATCACCCAAGCCGAGTTCGGCGATGCGCTCGGGTTCACACCGGTTCACGTGAACCGGGTGCTCCAGCAGATGCGGGCCGAGGGTCTGATCGTAACCAAGGGAACTCAGCTGACGGTTCCGGATTGGGAGAGGTTGAAGGAGGTGGGTGAGTTCGACCCCACCTACCTGCATTTGGAGAACAAGCAGGCCGCCGCATGACCCTGACCCTGCAGCCCGTCCGGGTTGCGACCGGCTTTGACGAGGAGGGGATCCTGGTTCTCGATGGAGACCAGCGGCTTGTGGCGGTGCTGACCCGCCTCGATGGAGAGTACGGGGATGTGTCGGGCCACTGGTACCTGGAGGTAGGCTTTGGCCGCCTGAGCGGCCGCGACCAGCACACCTTCGTCGACCTCGATGCGGCGAAGGACTGGATGCGCCAGCGCCTCGCCTGACGATCAAACGCCCCGCGGCATCCGATAGGGGAGCCGGGACGATCCGCCGACGAGCGCGAAAGCGCCGCACTCCCAACACCACGCCGCCTCGCCGCACAGGTCGGCTTCCGGCACAAGGCGTGCGACCGTGCTTGGTCCTATTCGGCCGCGTCGAGGAAGGAGCGAGCTCTCCAGTCCACCTCGCACTCGGCGAAGTAGCGCGAGAGCGCATTCTCGAGACTCGGCATCATCAGCCCCCGCTCGCTCGAGAGCGCTCTGACCTGTGGCTCGGGTTGGACAAGCCAGGGCTTCACTCGCCAAGGATAGCCCGCTTGGCGCGCCACAAGACCCGCAAGTTCGCTCCACGATGTCATGCCTTGGTTGGCGAGGTGCCAGATACCGCGCTCGTCGTCGACGAGAAGATCGAGGGCTGCATGGACGAGGTCGGGGACATAGGTCGGCGAGACGATCCCCTCCTCGGGCACGATGGCGCTGCGGGCCTCAAGAGCGTTCAGCGTCTTGAAGACGAAATTGGCGCTGTCCCAGGGTCCGAAGAAGGCGCTGGTTCGGATCAGAAGCGCATCGGGATGGGCGACAGCGACGCGACGCTCCGCCTCGGCCTTGCTCTCGCCGTATGTGCAGGTCGGGCAAACGTCGTCGCTCTCCATATAAGGCCGCCCGAGCCTGCCGTCGAAGACGCGGTCCGACGAGAAGGTCACCAGGGGCAGGCCGAGGCGGGAGCATGCCTGCGCAATGGCCTCCGCTCCAGCCGCGTTGGCCTCGAAGCAAGCCTCCCGCTCGCGGGCGGCATCGTTCACCCGGACATAGCCCGCGGCGTTGATCACGGCCCAGGGACGATGCTGTGCGAGCGCAGCATCGATCGAGGCGGGGTCAGTGATGTCCATCTCCCCACGGGAGAGGAGGACGCGGTCGAGCCCGCGAAGGCCGCAGATGCGCGCGAAGGCCCGCCCGAGGGTTCCGGTCGCGCCGGTGATCAGGATCGGGCGGCGTGAACGGCCTGGCACAGCCGCCGTCCGCGCCGGTGGATGGTAATGACGGCCCTCGCGGCGCCACCAGCCGTTCCCATCCAGGATCGGATGCGCAAAGCTGCCGGTGCGGGCGAGCGACTCGGCCGCGCGTCCGATGGCCGTGCGGCGGGGTGCGGGGCCGCGAATGTCGAACGCCCCGGGCTCGTAGAACCCGCTGCGATTGACGAGGAGCGAGTTCCAGTCCACGGCGCCGATCAACGACCACACCGTCACAGCCCTGATATCCGCGCCGGAGGCTCGCAGATCTTCGACGCCCTGCCAGACCTCCATCAGCCATCGCACCTGATCCTCGCGGGTGGAGCCGTGATGGGCCTCCGTCACCGCGATCGGCCGCCCGTAGCGCTCCCAGACTTCGGAAAGCCGTGCCTTGAAGCCAAGCTCCTCGGGCGGCAGGTCCATGCGCAGGGCTTCCACGTCCGCATAGGTGTCCATGCTGGTGGCGCCGTTCCGCGGATGCAGGTGATTGCCACCGTGGAAGCATTCTGGATAGCGATCCATCGCTTCGTCGAGGTAGCGCTCACTGGTCGGGTAATGGTTGATCCCGATGATGTCGGGTGCGCCTTCCCCATCGAGGAAGATGTCGAGCTCGTCCTCGGCAATCCCATTCTGGATGAACACGGAATGCCAGGGATGGGTACGGTCGACACGTCCGAACAGCAGATCGAGGCTGAGCCAGCGCCTCTCGTTCTCGAAATCGGCCTGGTAGCGCAGATGAGGCGTGCTGAACACCTTGCCCATGTCCTCCGTCTGAACGAGCCGGGCCCCTGGCGTCACCTCACGGATGGCACGCATGGCAAGCACCGTCGCGCGGCACTCGGTGACGAGAGCGCGCAGGAAGGTCGGGTAGTCGCGGCCATGCGGATGCCAGTGACCGTAAAGACCGCTGAAGCGCGCCGTGGTCAGGGGCTCGTTGATAGGCGTAAACATCTCGACCCACGGGTAGCGGCGGGCCACCCGCTCGGCATGGCACGCCAGAAGCTCTGGAAAGTTCGGGTCCACAAGGCTCGTGTAGCGTGGTCCGCTGCCGTGGTGGACAAGCCCGGCGATCGGGCTGATCCCGAGGTCGCGCAGGCGAGCAAAGCGCGCATCGGTCCAGGTCCAGTCGCAGTGATCAGGATGATCCGGCGCGATCGACTCCCACACGACGGGATACCGGAGCGTCCTGATCCCGAGCGCTGCGATCGCGTCGAGGTCGTCGATGCGATGAAGGTGGCCCGTCTCCTCGATCTGGTTACGGAACTCGTCTCCGATCTGCACGACCGTACATTCGAGGCCGCCCCAAAGGGCGAGCGGGTCTTGATGAGCCATGAGAGTTCTCTTCGTTCCAGCGGACCTTGGTCATCGCCGTTTCGTTCGGGCTGATTGAACTCAACCAAGATGAAGAGAGTTCCAGAAACGATGCAAATACTTGATATTGCTTTACGAACGGCGCCATCTTGAGGCTAACATATGTTATTTCCGGGTGGTTTGCTGTGGAGAGCCACTTATAACAAAAGTAAATCTTCGCCGTTCTTGGGTCTCCTGCGTCGATTTTTGGGTGCGGAGCATTGCCCCATCCCGAGCGGCCGACGGGTCGTGCCAAGGCCGTCGCGCCGCAATCTGTCGCTGCCCAGCACGAACGCGCAGGTGGCGCCACCGGGCCTTGGCGTATCGTCGACGAAATGCTTGGCGAGGGTTGGGGACGGGTTCGCGATAGGCGCCCGATCAGGCCCCACCGCGGCTCTCGCCATCCCGGAACGCGTCCTTCAGCGCGCGGATGAGGGCGGCCCGCGCGGGTTCGTGCGCCTCGGAGGACAGAAAGTCGTTGATCCCATAGCGCTGGATGGTGTCCCGCACATCGTGGCTGTCAACCGAACCTTCGCGTTTGGAGACGTGCTCCACGTAAAGACCGGGTGCATCGCAGTCCATGACGAGATGCCATTGCTGGTGGATGCGGTCGATCTTGTCCTCGAGAAAGGCGAGCTCGCGCTTCAGGGTCGGCATGGACATCTCCTCAACAATCCCGATCCGGCACTCCGTGCCTTTGCTTCCTCGCTTCCGCTGGACCCCGCGACCCGGGGGCTCGTCCCAGATGGACGCTCACGAGCCGACGAACGCCAGCGCCAGCCATGCTACGACAATGGCGCCGACCAGGAACACCGCCCAATGGGCATAGGCCGGGCGGGCCTCCGCCCTCACGGGAAGGGTTCTTCCGCCGGCCGGTGGCGAGGGGCGGCGGATCCGTTGCGGGTGCCCGCGCCGGCTCCTCAAGGCGTAGATGCGACGCATCGGGAAGGTGGGGCGGGCGTTGACAGGGACTGGCCAGCAGTTTCTCGCCGAGTTCCACCGCCGCGCCGGCTTCCTTCATATGGACCACCAGGAGGGCGATCCTGTCGAGAGCCATCGCTTCGACGGGCAAGGCCCTGGCCGAATTCCTCGTGAGACGACCACCGGCGATCGACTGCTCGGGAGTGTCGGATGCGATGATTCTCGGCGGCGATCCCATGAGAAGCCAACAACCGATGCCCCCTGAAGGTTGCCGCGACGCGCACCAGATCGTTCCTCTCGCGCCGCCCCGGACAACCATGGTCCAATCAATTGGAGCGGCATGCACTCAGTCGATCTCAGCCCACGTCAAAGTCCTGACCCATATATCCGAGCCCGCAGACGAGAGGCGGGCAGGTGCCGCCGCGTGCCCTTACCTCGTCCGCAGCCATACGGTTCGCCCTGTGCGCACGGCCCCCGTCTTGCGGCGGAACGCAGATGCTTGAGACAATCAGAGGGACGGCGCTGAGCGCGGTCCTCACGCTACGCAGCATCTGGGTTCTGGCGCAGGTCCCCTGACTGGAGCTCCATCGCCCGGCGCGTCCTCCACGTCCGGCGCGACGACCAGACATCCCGAGCGGGCCGCCCTCCGGGGTGATGAAGAACTCCAACCCCGGCAGAGCGATGGCGAGGGCCTGAACCGGATCTGTGTCGTCCGCGTGGCAGGACCGGCCATCCCCTTGTCCACCTGTTCGGTCGCGGGCGCTCCAATGGCCTTTGGCCCGCACGCAGAGCGCCGACGGCTGCCTGAGTTCGAGCGCCCGTATGCGGTGGCGCTTCACATGGGTGAGTGTGCGGTGGCAAGGCTCATGCTTGCTTTGGATCTTCATCGAGGCAGCGTGCAGCGTGCGTTTGGCGCCGAGGGGCGGCGCTTGCTGCACGCAGCCCGCCGATGTGGTGGAGCATTCTTGGGACAACATCGTATCCCGGCGCGGTCGGAGGAGGACGCGACGGCGCTTCCGAGCGGTCGGGTGACGCATCTGTGCATCATCCCGCGCGGGGCGGGCGTTGCGGCCTATGTGTCGGAGCTCGACCTTGGCCTTGAGGGCGTCATCGGAGACCGTCATGCCGATATGTGTCGCAAGGCGGATGCGCGCACGCCCTGGCACCCGAAGGGGGTCACGATCGCCAACACGCGCCATGTGTCCATCGTGTCCAAGGAGGAGTGCGCCGCCATAGCAGCCCTCCTCGGAGTGCCTGACGTCGATGCGGCCATGCTCAGCGCCAACCTCATGGTGGAGGGAATCCCGCGTCTGAGTGCGCTGCCGCCGGCGACGCGCCTTCGTTTCCCCACGGGCGCGACAATCTTCGTGACAGATCAGAACCTGCCCTGTCGCAGCCCGGGACGCCATATCGCCCGCCTGTTCAAGCGCCCCGAGCTGGAACTTCTGTTCCCGCAGAAGGCGCGTGGCCGCAGAGGTCTCGTTGGCATCGTGGAGCGGCCGGGCCCGGTTCGATTGGGTGACGCACTGATGTTGATCAAGCCATTGTCGCGAGAGCCGCAGGAGTAAAGCTCATGCGCTCGCCGGAACCGGCATGCACTCCGACGGGCCTTGAAGGCCGTGCCGCGGCAAGCTGTGGTGCCGGTTCCGCGTCTCTAACGTGCGACGTGCTCCGCCGAGAGGGCAGCTTCCAAGAGGCGATCTGGGCGGAGGTCCGCCTCGACGTCCATTTGGAGGAGTTCAGCAAGACGCGTGCGCGCCCTGTTGATCCGGCTCTTGATGGTCCCAAGATTGGTTGCGCAGATCTGGGCAGCTTCCTCATAGGAAAAGCCCTCCGCCGCAACGAGCAGAAGCGCCTCGCGCTGATCAAGTGGCAATTTGGCGAGCGCTTCCAACATATCGGCGCAGTCAAGCCGTCCTTGCTGTGCGGGTCCCACGGCGAGCTTCCCGCTGATCACTCCGTCCGGATCCTCCACCTCGCGCCGCCGCCGCCGCAGGCCGGTGTAGAACTGGTTGCGCAGGATGGTGAAGAGCCAGGCCTGCATGTTCGTGCCGGGTTGAAAGCGTTGGATGTTGTCGAGGCCCTTCAGCAGGGCCTCCTGCACGAGGTCATCCGCCCGGTCCAGGCTGCCGGTGAGCGAGATCGCGAAGGCTCGCAGGCTCGGGATGGCGGCGAGCATCTGATCACGCAAGACACTGTCAATGCCCATCGCGAGGCCCCCTGTTCTGCTTGCCGTGTTCAAGGATGCGGATGAGATGCTCAGGGAGCGGTTCCTGCTGCAGGTTCCGGTAGAACGCCCGCAGCAGCACGCCGAGCTGGTCCACCACATCCCGCGGCAGGGCAGGATCTCCGGTGTCGCCTGCGCCAGGCGGCCGGGGTTCCCCGCCAAGTGGGGTATCGAGGCTTGCAGCGTCCGCAGAGCATATGTTCACGCAAGGGGCCTCCCCAGCAAGGACGGTCGAGTCCAATAAGCCCTGAGCAGGGGAGGCAGGCCTTAACGTAATATATGCTTGGCCGCATTTTGCGCGGGAAAGAAAAGGGCCGGCTTTACATGGGTGAATGGCCGCCTCGTCCCTTCGGTCTAATGCTGGGTGCAGGTTGATTCTCTCCGTCGTTGAACGAGATGCCTGCCGCTGAGCGCTTTGCTTGGCGGCGCCTCACACCTCCATTGCTCATGAAGGATAGTCTGGCCGATGCCCTATCGATGCCTAATCGTGGAAGACCAGGCGCTGATCGCCATGGCGCTTGAAGCGTCCCTAGAGGATGCCGGGTTCGAGGTGGCGGGCTTGTTCGGCACCAACGCTGCGGCACTGAACTGGCTTTCGAGCAATACGCCTGAGATCGCGCTGCTCGATCTTCTACTCCCGGACGGAGTGTGTTGCGAGCTTGCGAGACTGCTCAGAGAGCGCGGCATTCCATTCGCAATCTATTCCGGCGTTCTGGTACCCAAGGAGCGCCCAGCGGAGTTGCAGGATGTGCCTTGGCTGGAGAAGCCCGTCAGCCGCGAGGCACTGGCCACCACGCTCGCACAGCTTGGGTCATCGGCTTGCCCGCAAGCTGGCTTTAGGCATTAGCGTCACGGCGGCTCCTGTTTCGATGGTCGATGGGCTCCAGGGCATCTTGTTCTAGATGCAGCCCGGCCGACTCGCCGAAGCATCCCGTCGCGACCCTAGTGCTGTTTAACCTACGTTAGTCTTCCGCACTCGACAGAAGCGCCGACGCCGCCTGCAGGGAACATTCAAGCCCACCTGCTACTTGTCATGCGCGAACGCTCGCTGTCCACAAGCCGGGGTTAGACTTCATGCGCTTCATCCCAACACGCGTACACGGCATGGCCGATTATGCGAGCGGCCTCCTCCTGATCGCCGCTCCATGGCTGTTCGGCTTCGCTGATGGAGGCGCAGCCCAGTGGGTGCCGGTCGTGATTGGCGCCGGCATCCTGCTCATGAGCCTTCTGACGGATTACGAGCTATCGCTCAGCCGCTTGATCCCCATGCCCGTGCACCTCGGCGCGGACGGGGCTGGCGGCCTGCTACTCGCAGCCTCCCCATGGCTGTTCGGCTTCGCCGACCGGGTGTACTGGCCGCATCTCATCATCGGGCTTCTGGAGATCGGAGCCGCTCTGATGACCCGGACCGTTCCGGACACGGCCCACGACGCCACACGCCGGGCCTAAGGGCTACGGTCGTGGCCTGTCGGCACGCCTGACAAGGATTGGCCCCCGCTTTGATCGCCCCTGCGGCGAACGGCGCTGAAGCGGAGAGCATCCTCCCGCATCGCCGAAGATCGTGGTTGTCGGGACTGGCTTTGGAGGGCTCAGCGCCGCCCAGTCGCTTGCGCCGACGCCCGTGGACGTGACGGTCATCGACCGACACTCCTGCACCAACCTTTACGAGACAGAACGAATCCTTCGAGCACGCCGCCCACGGGCGGCTGTTGCTTGTCTGGTCCCTGTGCCGGCATGGCTTGAGCAACCCTCACGGTTCGCAAGGTGGCGCTTTGCGGGGATTGCGGGCTCGCCGGCGGCCGCAGATGGGGCGCCAGACGGCGGCACCCGCCGGTCCGGCGGTTCGAGGGCGGCGGGCGGCCTCAGGCGCGCATCACTCAGGACGCAGGATGATCTTCGCTGCCGGCGAGCTCCCGTTGTGGATATCGAGGAATGCCTGAGCGCCGTCGGCGAGGGGGCGTTCCTCAAACCAGCCCAGGGATCCCAGTCGTCCTCCGGCGAGGGCGTCGACCGTCTGCCGGAAATCGGCCGGGGTGTAGCAGTACGATCCGGTGACGGTGATCTCCTGAAGCGTGATCCTGCGCACGTCGAAGCCTTCCTGCCCCGGCAGGAGGCCCACATGCACGATGACGCCTCCGGGTCGCACCAGCGCCGAGGCTGCGGCACGCGTTTGCACCGCGCCGACCGCGTCGATCACGAGATCGATGCTGCCGTCGGCGGGTTGGTCGCCCTCGCCGGGCGTGAAGACCTGAAAGCCCTCCGAGTCCGCGATCGTCGCTCGGCGGAGCGGGTTCGTCTCCGCGATCAGGATCGTTCCAGCCCCGAAATGGCGAGCCACCAGAGCGGCCGCCAATCCGATGGCCCCGCCGCCCAGGACGAGCACCCGGCACGCCGCCAGGGGCTGGTGGAGCTTCTCCATGCCGATGCGCACCGCATGCCAGGACACGGCGACCGGCTCCGCCAAGGCGGCCTGCTCGACGGACAGATGGTCCGGTATCGGCAGGAGATTGCGCTCCGGGATGCGGACGAGCTCCGCGAAGGCGCCGGGGCGCGGGGGCATGGAGATGATCTGGCGGGTCGGCGACAGGTGCCATCGTCCTTCCACCGCATAGGGGCATGACGGATCGACCACCAATGGATTGATCGCGACCCGCTCGCCGGCGCGTGGGCCCGAGACAATCCGGCCGGCGGCCTCATGTCCCAGGATCAGCGGCGCCGGACGCCTGCTGTCGAAGCCGTGATAGGCATGCATGTCCGAGCCGCAGATGCCGACGGCCTCGACCCTCACCAGAACCTCGTCCGCCTGAGGGGCGGCGTCCGGTTCATCGCGATAAACAACCGTGTTCGGGCCAGTGTAGACGAGCGCCTTCATGCGTCGCTCCTTATCGTTCGAACGTCACTTCGCTGTGAAACCACCATCGACGGCCAGTGTCTGCCCGGTCACGTAGGCGGAGGCGTCGGATGCAAGGAAGACCGTGATGCCAATGAGATCCTCGAGTTCGCCGTTCCGTCCGATGGCCGTCTGGGCTGCATTGCGCGCGGCGCGTTCGGGGTCGTTGAACACCGGCGCCGTCAAGGCCGTCGGAAAGAATCCAGGAGCGATCGCGTTGCATGTCACTCCATGCCGGGACCACTCCTCCGCAATGGCGCGCGTCAGTTGGAGCACGCCGCCCTTGGCGGCGCCGTAGGGAGCGCTGTTCGGGAAGGCGCGCCAGCTTTGGAGCGATGCGATGTTGATCACGCGGCCGAAGCGCCGCTCCGCCATGTAGGGCGCGAAGGCCTGCGTCAGGAGGAACGGCGCTCTCAGGTGAACCGCCATGTGAAGGTCGAACTCGGCCTCCGAGACGACGCCGAAGGGCTGGCGCAGATTGATGCCGGCGGCATTCACCAGGATGTCGACGCTGCGGCCGGCGAGCGCCGCATGGACGTCGGTGACCGCTCCGTTGGCCGCCAGGTCCGCTCGAACCGTGGAGCCCGCGATGCCCTCCTCCGCCAGGGCCCCCTGAGCCGCCAGAAGCTCGGGCTGCCGCCGCGCCACGAGGACGATCTCGGCTCCGGCCAGCCCCAGCGCGCGCGCCATGGCAAGGCCGATGCCGCTGCTGCCGCCGGTGACGAGCGCCGTGCGGCCGGTGAGATCGAACAGGGCGCCCAGGCGAAAGGTCACTCAGGCCTCCACGGGCTGGCCGAGGTCGACGTTCGATCCCTGTGCGTATTTGGCCATGCGAACGTCGCTGGTTCGGGCATGAGCTTCCATTCCCTCGAGCCGCGAGATGCGAGCGGAGACTGGCGCGAGCGTCTTGCAGGCCTCGCGATCCATCCGCTGCCATGTGAGCGGCTTCAGGAACTTGTGCACGGACAGGCCGGCCGAATAGCGCGCCGCGAACTTCGTGGGAAGGATATGGTTCGGCCCGGAGACCTTGTCGCCAAAGGCGACGTTCGTCTCCTCGCCCAGGAAGAGGGACCCGTAATTGGTGAGATTCGCGTGCCACCAATCGAGTTCGGCGCAGTGCACCTCCAGGTGCTCGCAGGCATATTCGTCCGAGACCCGGACCATCTCCTCCCGGCTGTCGCAGAGAACGACTTCGCCATAATCGCGCCACGCCGCCTGAGCGGCGTCGCGCGCCGTCGGCGGCAGCGCGTCGATGAGCTGGGGAACGAGAGCCGACACCTCGTCCGCAACGCGGCGGGAGCTGGTGATGAGCCAGGCTGGGCTTTCATGGCCGTGCTCGGCTTGGCCTACGAGATCCGTCGCGACGATCAGGGGATCCGCCGTATCGTCGGCGAGAACGGCCACCTCGGAGGGACCCGCGAACACGTCGATGCCGACCTTGCCGAACAGCATGCGCTTGGCCTCGGCGACGAACTTGTTGCCCGGACCCACGATGATGTCCGCCGGCTTGCCGGTGAAGAGCCCGAACGTCATGGTCGCGATGGCCTGCACGCCGCCAAGGCACATGATCACGTCGGCGCCCGCAACCGTCATGGCATAGAGCACGTGAGGGTGGATGCCCTCGCCCTTGTAGGGGGCCGAGCAGGCGATCACCGTCTTGACGCCGGCCGCCTTGGCGGTGGCCACCGACATGTAGGCCGATGCGATATGGGCATACCGCCCGGTGGGCACGTAGCATCCGGCCGTGTTGACCGGCACCAGCTTCTGGCCGAGCTGAAGCCCGGGCGACAGCTCCACGGAAAAGTCCGTCACGGAAGCGCGCTGCGCCTCGGCGAAGCGGCGGACCTGCGAAGCCGCGAGCTGGATGTCGTCCTTGACGGATTGCGGCACGTCCCGGATGCGGTCCTGAATGGCATCCTTGTCCATGACGATGTCGCCGGACCACCGATCAAGCTTCAAGGCGTAGTCCCGCACCGCCTGCTCGCCGCCAGCCTCGATCGCCGCGAGCATCTCCGCCACGACGACGCGAGCGGCGTCGGATTCGGTCTCGGACGTCTTGGATGCTTTCTTGAGATAATTGATGGCCATGAGGCGGCACCTTCTTCCAATGAAACGGATTGGATGCGGACGGGCGAACGGCCCGCCCGCATCCCGAGCCACTACTTCTTGTCGAACTCGGTCGCGAGGGCGCGCAGCTTGGGATCCGCCGCGACCCGCTTCAGGTACTCATCCGAGATGTAGGACTTGGCGTCCGGGTTGGCGGGCACCGTGCCGACTTCGGCGATGAACTTGCCGATTTCGCTGAACCAGCCGTCCACGGACGAGGCCTTGTCGCTGCGGGCCATCAGCTTGAGCTGCTCGTCGAGGCCGAATGTCGGACGCAGGGCGAATTCCTGGTCCATAGCACGGGCCGAAACCTCGAGGCCGCCCTCCTTGTAGAAGTCGAGCGCGAGCTTGCGAGCCTCTTCCGGGTTGGCCTTGGCCCAGGACCAGCCGCGCAAATAGATCGTCAGGAACTTGGCCACGTCGTCCGGCCGCTCCTTCGCGAAATCCGCCCGTGCGATCAGCGCGCCCGGCACGATGGCGTCGGCTTCGGCGCCGGAGCACAGATACTTCGCGTTCGCCCGCTCCTCCAGGGTGTAGGTGTTCGGCGCCCAAACGCCCGCGACGTCACCGTTCTGCGAGGTGATCGCCGTGATGATCTGGGCTTGGCCAAGGTTCACGAACTGCATGTCGTTGGCGGCAAGGCCCATCTTCACCAGGCACTTGCGCGACGCGTAATCGACCGTCGAGTTGGTGGTCAGCAAAAGCCGCTGCCCTTTGAGAAGCGAGGGATTGGCTTTGATGGCGTCGAACTTGTCGCCCCGCACCATCATCGCGTTCGTCTTCGACTCGTCGTTCGTGAGCCCGATGGTGACGATGTTGAACCGCACCGCGCCAAGCACCGCCGGCACGGACCCGGTCCCGCCCACGTCCCACGACTTGGAGGGAGCGGCGGCCATTTGAGGGGCGCCGGCCGGAAAGGTCGTGAAGTTGGGGGTGAGTCCGACCTCCTTCCACCAGCCCTTCACATTCGCATAGTGGAAGGGCAGCGCCCAGTAGAGCGACGGCTGGTAGCTGACCCCGATCGGCGTCTGCGCCTGCGACGGTGACGCTCCGGCCCCGGCGATCGCGGCAGCCAAGATCAAGCCCGACAGATGTTTTTTCATGTGTTCCTCCCTGTTTGCATCGCGTTTCCGAGCACCCGTTGGTGCCCCTCGTGGCCGCTCTCGCGAGAACTCTGGAGAACGGATTGGATGGCCTCCCGGACAATCGCGGCAATGAGGTCGCATTCCTCGTCCGTGAGCGCGAGAGGTGTGCGAATGTCGCAAAGATTGGCCAGCACGGCGTGCGTCGATGCGAGCGCGCCCTGATCGCCGGCGTAGCGCCAATGGCGTGGAGCGCTCGTGAACCCGGCCTGATGCCCGGCGCCGAACCACTTGATGGGGAGGCCGCGGGCGCGGGCGATCGCGACGAAATCCTTCATCTGGTCCGCGGTGAATTCCAGCACGGAGAACTGGACCGAGGTCGCCGAGTACACCTGCTCCTTGGGACGGTTCGGCAAGCGAACGTAAGGCGTGCCCGAGAGGCCGGCGACGATCCGATCATGGATGGCGTTCCAGCGCTCCACCCGTTGGGGAAGATCCTTCAGCTGCGGGCGCAGAATTGCCGCGGAGAGAGCGGACATGCGCATGCTGAAGTTGGGAACGTGCTCCGCCAGCGGGTCGATGACGCGGGAGCCAGGGGTGCTGAGATGCTGCTCGTAGAGCATGTAGCTGCCGGAATGCAGAATGCTCCGCCCGGCCATGACCGGATCGTCGGTGACGAGAAAGCCGCCTTCTCCCGCATTCAGGTGCTTGTAGGTCTGCGCGCTGAAGGCGGCGACGGCCCCGAACGACCCGATGGCCCGCCCCTTGTAGGATGCGCACAGCGCGTGAGCGCAATCCTCGATGAGAACGATACCGTGCCGTGCGCAGATCTCGACGACCCGGTCCATCTGCGAGATGTGGCCGCGCATGTGGGAGAGGAGCAGAACCTTCGCGCCCGTCTCCCGAGCCTTGCGGTCCAGGTCCTCCAGATCGATCACGTAATCGCGGTCGATCTCGACGATGGCCGGCCGGGCCGCGGCGTGGACGATGGCGCCCGGAACGGGAGCGAGGGTGAACCCATTGACCAGCACCGTGTCGCCGGGCTGAACGCCGACGACCTTCAGCGCGAGAAACAGGGCGGCGCCGCCGGAATTCACCGCAACGCAATACCGACGGCTGGTCAGCTTGGCGAACTCGTCCTCCAGCAAAGAGACGTCGCGCTGATCGATGCCCATCTCGCCATAGCGAAACAGGCGACCCGATCGCATGAGCTCGACCGCCCGCGCGATCCCGGCCTCGGGGATCGGCTCAGGCTCCGTGAGATCGCGCGTGAGGCGCGGGAGGTCCCGTTCAAAGGCCATTGGCGCCCTTCTCCTCGCGAAGGGACCGCCAGATCTGGGTGCGCAGGTGGACGAAGGACTCGAGGTCCATCACGTCCTCGATCTTCGCGTGCCGGTCCCAGTCCTCGGACAGGCGGATGGATCTGACGTCGACGATCTCCTTGATGCGGCCTGGCCGGCGGGACATGATCGCCACCCGGTCCGCGAGGTACACCGCCTCCTCCACCGCATGCGTGATGAAGAGAACCGTTCGCGGGTTGACGCGCGCGAGGCGCACGAGCTCCTCCTGCATCACCACGCGCGTCTGGGCGTCCAAGGCCCCGAAGGGCTCGTCCATCAGGAGCACCTCCGGATCGAGCACATAGGCGCGAGCGATGGCGACGCGCTGCTGCATGCCGCCCGAGAGCTGATGGGGATAGGCGTCCGCGTGGCTCTCGAGATTCATGAGCTTGAGCGCGTCGGCGATGAGGTCCGCTCTCCCGGTCTTGGAGATGCCCTTGTTGCGCAGGCCGAGATCGATGTTCTCACGCACGGTCTTCCAGGGGAAAAGCGCGAATTGCTGGAAGACGACGGCGCGGTCGGGGCCCGGCGCCTTGATCTCGCGTCCGTTGACGCTCACGAGCCCGGCGCTCGGCGCCTCGAACCCCGCCACCATGCGCAGGCACGTGGTCTTGCCGCAGCCCGATGGGCCAACGATGGCCACGAACTCCTTGTCGCGGATCTCGAGATTGATGGTGTCGAGCACCTTCACCCCGCCGGACTGGGGGCCAAACACCTTGTCGACATTCTCGAAGCGGATCGAACCCATGGTATCCCCTTAGGCCTCAAGGCCTCGACGACGGCGCAACCAAGCCTCACCCTGCCTCAGCAGCACATCGATCAGCATGCCGACCAGTCCGATCGCGATCATGCCGGTCAGCACCGTGGTGGTCTGAACGCTGGCCTGCGCCTGCACCATCATGAAGCCGACGCCGGCGGCCGCCACGATGAGCTCGGCGCCCACGAGCGACTGCCAGCCAAGGCCCGCGGAGACGCGCAGGCCCGCCATGATCGAGGGCACGGCGGCCGGCAGGAGGATCTCCGAGATGGTCCGGTAATCGTTCGTTCCGAGCATGCGGGCGGCCTCGATGAGGCGGGGCTCCACAAATCGCGCGCCGCGATAGGCGTTGATGAGGACCGGGGGGAATGCTCCGGCGAAAATGATCATCACGGGTCCGCCGATGCCGGTGCCGAACCAAAGGGCGGCGAAGGGAACCCAGGCGATCGGGGCGATGAAGCGGAGCGCGTCGAAGATCGGCGTGACGATGTCGTCCAGCAGGCGGAACCACCCCATCAGCAACCCGAGCGGAACGCCGATCACGGCGGCGAGCAGCACGCCGTAGAGGTAGCGCAGGAGGCTGGAGCCTAAATGCCCTGGAAGCGTCGCGCCCGCGAAGGGCGACGTCAGCAGAGTGATGAACCGCGCGGCGGTCTCCCCGGGGGTTGGCAGGAACTGCTTGGGGACGATCCCGGACACGGACAGGAAGATCCAGAGACCGAGAAACAGAGCGATGCCGAGCAGCCCCCATAGGGCGCCCTGGCGGATGGTGAGAGGTGCACCGTTCATGGCTTCAATCCCTCGCCGCCACGTTCCAGGCCAAGGCCCTTCGCTCGAGGGAGCTGAGGATCGCGGTCGTTCCCCAGCCGAGAAGGCCCACCGTGAACATCCCGACGAGGATCATGCCCGGATAGATGTCCTGCTGCGCCACGTTCAGGATGAAGCCGACCCCGGCGAGCGCGCCGACGAGCTCGGCTGCGACGAGGGTCGTCCACGAGGCCTGGAGCGAGAGCCGAAGCCCGGTGAAGATCATCGGGGATGCGGCCGGCGCGATCACCTCGCGAATGAGGCGCCACCGGGGGGTGCCCAGCATGCGCGCCGCCTCGATCATCGGACGGTCGATGTTACGCACGCCGGTGAACGTGTTGATGACGGACGGCACAAAGGCCGCGAACCAGATGACCATGATCTTCGCCGCATCCCCGAGCCCGAGCCAGAGGATGGCGAGGGGAATCCAGGCCAGGGGCGGGATCGGGCGGATCACGAGGAAGACGGGGTTGATCAGCGCCTCGGCGCGGCGATCCCAACCCATCCAAAGCCCGAGCGGCACGCCGGTCGCCACCGCGACCAGGAAGCCCATGACGACCAGCTTGAGGCTCTGCCACGCATGGCTGACGAGCGTCGCTCCGGCGTATCCCCGCACATTGATCTGCGTGAGAGAGAGCCAGAAATCGCTTGGCGAGGGGAAGCGACCGGGACCGATGATGGCAGTCGCCGTCGTCAGCGTGAACCACAGCAGCACGAGAGCCGCCATGGTGGTCAGGCCGATGATCTGCCGTCGGGTCAGGGCAGCCTCCCAGGGGCTGGCTCTCTTTATGAGAGCGCTTTCATGAAGTAGCGCATTTTTCCTCCAGGCAGTCAACAGGGCTGCTGAGTCAGTGAAAAGTCGTTGCGTGCCGAACGCTTGCATGTCACAGGTTGTGAAAGAAACTTTCAGACAGCAGAACCGAGATGACGTTCGGACGAAGGGTCAAGCTTGCGGATGTGGCGAGAACCGCCGGCGTTTCGCCCGCCACGGTCTCCCGGGCCATCTCCCAGCCCGAATTGGTCTCGGAGGAGACGCTCGCCCGCGTTCGCGCCGCGGCCCAGAGCCTCGGCTACCTGCCGGATGCCGCCGCGCGGGCTCTTGCGTCCGGCCGATCGATGACGATCGGGGCCGTCGTCCCAACGCTCGACAGCACGATCTTCGCGCGCTTCCTCCAGTCCATGCAGCTGGCGCTCACCCGGGAGAGCTACCAGCTGCTCGTGGCCTCGCACGAGATGAGCCCTGCGGCGGAGACGGAGGCGGTCCGCACCCTGCTGGCCCGAGGGGCGGACGGCATCATCCTGGTGGGCGGCGACCGCCCGCGTGCGACCGTGGACCTTCTGACGGCGAGCGGGGTGCCGACCGTCCTGACGTGGTGCGGCTCGCCGAATTTCGCCTCGGTCACCGTCGACAACGAGGAGGCGGGCCACCTCGCGGCCGAGCATCTCCTGGGGCTGGGCCATACCAGGATCGGGGTGGTCTCCGGGCGCCTGTCGTTCAACGACCGGCAGCGCGCGCGCCTCGCCGGCGCGCGAGCCGCTGCCCGGAAAGCTGGGTTGGACATTCCCGATTGGTGCGTGAGCGAGCAGGACCTCACGCTCGCGGGCGGACGAAGCGGCTGCGCGGCCCTGCTGCAACTCGACAGCCGGCCCACCGCCATCATCGGCACGATCGACCTCATCGCGATCGGCTGCCTTCAGGAGGCGCAGGCCCGCGGGCTGGCGGTGCCGAGCGCCCTGTCGGTCGTGGGCATCGACGATATCGACATGTCGGCCTACATCACGCCCTCCCTCACGACCGTTCACATTCCGACCAGCCGCATCGGGCAGACGGCGGCCGCGATGGTCATCGCCCTCATCGGCGGCGGTGGAGGGGCCTCCAACGTGCATCTGCCGATCGAGTTGGTCGTTCGCAGGTCAACGGCCGCGAGCCCGCCTCGGACGTGACCGCATCCGCCCATGGCGCGGTGCCGCTGCTTGCTGCCGGGCGAAACTCCGGGTGCCGTTGGGCCCGCCGCTCCCGCGAGCCCGGCTAGGGCGCGGGAGCGGCAGGCCCAGAGCGCATGAGGCAAGCCGGGCTTGTCGTGGCAGCCGCCGGTTCGTTGGCCTTCTGCGCGATCGCGCTGCCGCCCTGGTCCCGCGTGCTCGGGGGAAGGGGAGGAAAGGGGGCAGTCAGGCGACGCGGTCGTCCCAGAAGCGACGGGTATTGCCGCATCTCCAACCTTGACGTTTGGGGTGCCGGTCGCAGATGAAGTGTCTGGTTTGAGGGCCCGGTGGCCGGGAGAGGGTTAAAGGGACGATCGAATGGATTTCACGTGGCTTTCCGACCCGACCGCTCTCGTCGCCCTCGCGACGTTGATCATCATGGAGGTCGTGCTCGGCATCGACAACCTGATCTTCATCTCGATCCTCACCAACAAGCTCCCCGAGAGCCAGCGCGCAAGGGCCCGCCGGATCGGCATCGGCCTCGCGCTGTTCCTGAGGCTCGCCCTTCTCGGCACGATCGCCATCATCGTCACCCTGACGGAGCCGATCTTCACCGTCTTCGGCCACCCCTTCTCGTGGCGCGACCTGATCCTCATCGGCGGCGGCCTCTTCCTGGTCTGGAAGGCCACGAAGGAGATCCACCACAGCGTGGATCCCAGCCCGTCCGACGACGTGTTCGATACCGCCAAGGCGACCATGACCTTCGGGGCCGCGATCGGTCAGATCCTGCTGCTCGATCTGGTATTCTCGCTCGACAGCATCATCACCGCGGTCGGCATGACCGATCACGTGGCGATCATGGTGATCGCGGTCCTTGTCGCCGTGACCGTGATGCTGGTGGCCGCCAATCCGCTCGCCAACTTCATCAACGCCAACCCGACCGTCGTGATGTTGGCGCTCGGCTTCTTGCTGATGATCGGCATGACGCTCATCGCGGAAGGGTTCGGCGCCCATGTGCCCAAGGGCTACATCTATGCCGCGATGGCCTTCTCGGCCCTCGTCGAGGGCCTGAACATGCTCTCGCGGAAGGCGGCGCGGCGCAAAAGCGCGGGCGGGACCACCAAGCCGAAGCACTGACCCGCGTCGGTGCCGCTTCGCGAGCGTGAGGTTCGGGCTCAGGCCGCCCGACCGTGCGGCCGCTAGGGAGCGAGGCTGGAAGCGCGCCTGCACTGTGCCGGATCACGCTTTGCGCAAAGGTTTGTGCATACAGACACGCCGCAATCCTTTCTCCTCGACCCGGTGCGTCTCCGCGTAGCCGTTGCGCGCGTAGAGCGCGACGTTCTCCGTCATGGCCTCGTTCGTGTAGAGCCTGATCCCCGGGTAACCCGCCTCGATCGCGGCGCGCTCCGCAAACTCCAGCATCATGCGGCCCAGGCCGGAGCCTTGCGCCTCGGGCGCGACGGCTACGTTGTCGAGCAGCATGGAATCCTCCTGCGGAATGAGCACGAGGACGCCCTGCACGATGCCGTTGCGCTCGGCAACATGCACCCGACCCTCGCCGATCAGGGCGGCGTAGTCGTCCAGCATGGGGCCAGGCTCGCGGCCGATGCGTGCGATGTAGCGGGTATAGGCTGCCCGAACGATCTCCTGGACGGCTGCGAGGTCGTCGCGGGCGGCGGGTCGGAGGATCGCCGTCATGGTCCCATGCTGCCATAGCCGTCGCATGTGGGGAACCGGCGTCGCGCGGCCTTGAGCGTTCATGCCGTTCGTTCGTAGGCGGCTCGGTCCATGCGTTTCGCGGGGTCAGGCCCCAGGCTGGCGATCATCGCCCCCGCCTCGACAGCGTGACGGGCTTGCCGCTTTCGTCCGATGACCTCTCCGACGTCGCGCGGCACGGCGTGGAAACGGATTGCTCCGTCCTCGTGGGCTTCACCAACCGTGGGTGCCATGCGTGGTGATCGCAGCAGAGCGCCGCTCTCAGCGGCAGGTCCAAATCCGCGAGTGTTACATCGGGTGTTGGCCCACGGCCCTGTTGAGGCAGTCCAGCATGGCGTTGATGCGGTAGGGCTTTGGCAGGAACAATCCTGAATCCGGCACATGCTCATCGCGCATCAGCATGTGTCCTGAGGTCACCACGAGGCCTATATGGGGCCACCGGTGGGACACGAGCTCGGCCAGCTGCAACCCGTCCAGGGATCCAGGCATGTTCACGTCCGTGAGCATGGCTTGAATGTTGCAGGCTTCGCTCTCGAGGAGGCGAACGGCCTCATCTGCGTTCCATGCCTCAGCCACCTCGAAGCCGGCATCAGTCAGAGCCTCCACCCCTGTCATCAGGAGGAGCGGCTCGTCTTCGACCATCAGAACTCTCATCAAACAATCTTGTGCAGGGGCAATCATACTGAGGCGAACTGAAGGGAAAGGGCGCGGTTCCTACGGCCAAGCGGCTGTGGAGACTAACATAGGTAAAAAACTCACGGCCAAGCTCAAGCCAGATGTCGCACCCGTCGTTCGGCCTGGAACAAACCTGCATGTTCTAAGGGGATGTACGTAGACCGGCTGTGCGTCGAAGCCCTGCCGACCGCGACGGTTGTGCAAAGCCTAAAAGCGCCGGGAGCAAGTCGAGTGGCACGCGCATCGCTGCTCACGGATCCAACAGCGATCGGTGGTCGAACCTCGTCAGCGTCATCGGTCCAAGGGCGCTTCGGCCAAGCCGATGGCCAACTAGGGAGCCGCCCCGTCCTGAGCGCGCGTGCCAAGGCGAGATCCTCGCCGCTTGGCGCCATCGACATCCTCATCCGTGAGCAGAACCACATGCCGCTGCGGCATTTCGTCTTGCCCTTTGATCCAATACCGTTCGGTCGGCAATTGGTGTCTCCAGGCGAAGGGTTCGATCAAGGTGCCGCCATCGAGCTTTGCCGCATACGTGCCGACCAGGAGTGAGCACACCGATGTCGATTCGTGCTCGCCTGCTTTGGCTTGTCCTTGCCCTTGCGCTGCCTCTAGCGATCGTCGGAACCGCGGGTCTCTACCTCACCTACCGCTCCGAGCTCCGCTCGACCGAAACGCTCCTCGGCAACACGGCGCGGGCCTTGGCGGTCGGCATCGACCGGGAGGTCGGCCAAGCCGATGTCACGCTGCGAATTCTCGCAGGATCCACGTTCCTGGAAAGCGGCGACCTCGCCTCGTTTCACAGCCGGGCCGTTCAGGCGCTCGGCTCCACGAACCAGTGGGTCGGCCTGTTCTCACCAGAGGGGCAGCTTCTCCTCAGCACACTGCGCCCCTTCGGCAGCCCGCTTCCCCCGAGCGCTCAATCGGAGACGTTTCGGAGGATCGCGCTCAACCGCAAGCCCGAGGTGACCGGCCTGTTCCGCGGCAGCATCTCCGGCCAGGCTCAGGTGGCTCTGGGGCTGCCGGTCGTGCGGGACGGAGCCGTCCGATATGTGCTCGGCATAGGCTTGGGAGCGAACGTCTTTCAGGCGCTGGTCCGGGACCTGCAGTTGCCGGGCACGTCGGTCGCGACGATTCTTGACCGCAACGGATTCGTGATCGCCCGCTCCCGCGAGGCCGAGCGCAGCGTCGGGCAGATTGCGCCGGACGATTTCATCACCCTGATGACATCCGGCTCGCAAGGAACGGGGTTCATGGAGGGGCTCGACGGGCAGCGCCTCCTCGTCGCGCATAGTCTCTCTCCCGAATACGGGTTGCGCGCGGCCGTCGGCTACCCAGAGGCCGAGCTCGACGCCGCCTTGCGGCAGTCGGTCTTCTGGGCCGCGGCCCTCCTGGCCATCGGGGGGCTGGGCTTCGCCTTCGCGGCCTGGCTCGCGCAAGGCATCGCAAAGCCGCTGACGACGCTCGGCTCTCTGGCCGACGGCTTGGCCGCCGGCACGGTGGGTCACCTTCCAGGCTCGGGCTTGTCTGAGGTCGACCGGGTTCAAGAGGCTCTCATGGCCGCGAGCCGCTCCCGCCTCGAGGCGGAGCGACGGGTCAGGGACAGCGAGTTGCGTCTGCGCCTTGCCATGGAGGCGGGCCAACTGGGCGCGTGGGAGTACGATCTGGCGACCGGCACCCTGGTCGCCACGTCATCCTGCAAGGCCAAGTTCGGCCGTGGCGCCGACGAGCCCTTCACCTACGACGATCTGATCGCCTCCATACACCCGGACGACCGGGAAGGGCAGAAGGCCGCCGTCGAAGGCGCGATCTCCAGCCGCCAGATTTTCGAGACCGAGTATCGCGCCATCTGGCCGGATGGGAGCCTGCATTGGGTTCAGATCCGCGGCGGAACGGCGGAGCAGGACGGTGTCGTGCGCTTGGTGGGCGTCTCCCAGGACGTCACGGGCCGCATGCAGGCGGAGACGCGGCAGCAATTGCTCGTGCACGAACTGAACCACCGCGTGAAGAACACGCTTGCCACGGTGCAATCCATCGCGGCCATGACGGCTCGGTCCTCGTCCGACCCCGCGCAGGCCTGGGAGACGTTCGAGGCCCGCATCCATGGAATGGCGAAAACGCACAACCTGCTCACGCAGAGCCAATGGGAAGGCGCACCGCTGGAGGACATCCTGACCGCGGAGTTGGACCCCTACCAGGATATGCACAAGCAGCGGGTGCTCCTGCATGGAAAGTCGGTCATGCTCGGGCCGAGGGCCGCCTTGGCGATCGGTCTTGCCACCCATGAACTGGCGACCAACGCGGCCAAGTACGGCGCCTTGTCGAACGACCGGGGCCGTCTCGCCGTGCGGTGGACCATCGTTCGCATCGGCGGCCTTCCCCACATCCTCGTCGAATGGGCCGAGACAGGCGGTCCTGCCGTGACCAAGCCCTCAAGGGAGGGGTTCGGCTCGCGACTCATCCGCAGCCTCGCCCGGGAGCTCGCCGGGGAGATCAAGCTGAACTACGAGCCCATCGGCCTGCGCTGCGTCCTGACGTTCCCGCTGATGGACGATGCCGAGAGCGTGGAACTCAGGACGCTCCAGCCAGAGCTCGCAACGGCCTCCGCCTAAAGCATTTCAAACGGCGGTCCTTGCCCTATCTTCCTGCCGGAATCCGGGGAAATTTCATGGCACAGGCGGTCAATCTCGCACAGAAACTCGGCCTGTTCTCGGAGCACTGGTCGCCGAAGATCATCGGCGACTTCAACGGCAACGACGTCATGGTGGTCAAGGCGCAGGGCGAGTTCGTTTGGCACGCGCACCCGGACACGGACGATTTCTTTCACGTGCTGAAGGGCAAGCTGACGATCCAGCTGCGGGATGGCGATGTGCATCTCGGGCCTGGGGACATGTACATCGTTCCCAAGGGTGTCGAGCACAGGCCGGTCGCGGAGGACGAGGTGCACCTTCTCGTCATCGAGCCGCGAGGCACCCCCAACACGGGCGACGAGAGGACGGCGACCGCGAAGACGGAACTCTGAGCGCGACCCACTTCTTGCCGGCACCGGCGCCTGCCGCACCTCGGCCGGAGGTCACGCGCGTCGCTGCAGCATCTGTCTGATCCAGGCCTCGGCCGACGGCAGATCGGGAAACACGGGCGAGCCGTGCCAGCCGAACCGGCCGAAGCCTGCCTCGAGGCACCAGGACCGGGGGCCGAGGCTGCTTTGCTCCGGCAGGCGGACCAGCACCGCCGCCAATTCGTCGTCGATGAAGACGAGGGTGCCCTCGCCCCCACGCCCGTCGGCCAGGCGCACAGGCTGCAATGTCAGTTTCATGCGCGCATCGGTCCCATTTCCATGTGCAGGTAGGCGGGATCGAATTCGCCCGCCCGGGCGAGCCCTGGCCAATCGAGGACCGTGAGCCGCCGCTTCTCCAGCGCGATCATTCCCGCCGCGCGCAGCTCCCGCATGACTCTGTTCACGTGAACGGTGGAGAGACCCAGCATGTCGCCGAGGTCCACCTGGGTCAGGGGCAGGTGGTAGGCCCGGTCGCGCGCGAGCCCCACCACTTCCAGGCGGGTGAAGAGCTCGCACAATAGATGGGCGAGACGCGCGTGGGCGCTCCGCTGACCCAGGCTCACCATCCACTCGCGATACAGGGCGGCGTCGGTCAGCGTCATGCGCCAGAACGCAGCGGCCAGGCGCGGGTGCCGGTCGCACAAGGAGCGCAGATCGTCATGGTAGATGAACCCGACGAGGCAGGGCGTCACGGTGACGACGCTGTTGTCCATGATCTCCAGATGCAAGCCCTGCAGATCGGGGATGTCCCCAGGCACATGCACGCCGATGATCTGGCGTCGGCCCGTCCGGCTGGCTTTGCAACTGGACGCGAACCCTTCCGCGAGCATGAAGCAGCGCGAGGGACGATCCCCCTCCCGGGCCACGTCCTGGTCCGCCCGCAAGGTTTTGACCTGCAGCGGCAGGTCCGCGAGAGACTGGCGCTCCTCGATCGACAAGGCCAAGGATTGCTCCACCTTGCTCAGCAACCGGGTGAAAGGATCGGGTGTCGTTTGCAAACCCTGCTCCCGTTCCGTGCCCGCCGGATGCAGGGCGCTCCGCCGGGGGTACAGCCCACCGTTACTAACATGAGGCATTAACTCATGATAATGTGATCGATGACAAATCTGTGGCGGGATTTGGTGTGTAGATGGACTATCGTAAGTTAGCGACCTGTGTTCACACGGAGGCTAGGGAAGGCCATCATCAGAGTGCAGCGATGACGTCATCCCCCCCCTCAACCCATCCGCTCGTCCTCAAGCTGGAGAGCATCACGGACCTGACACCCGCCGAGCGTCATGGCATCGAGACGCTGCCGATGCGCATCCAGGAGGTCCGGGCCGATCAGGAGGTGGTGCGCGAGGGCGACCGTCCCTCCCAGTGCTGCCTCGTCCTCGAGGGCTTTGTCTGCCGCTATAAGTTCACGGAGCGTGGCAAGCGCCAGATCTTCGCCTTTCACACCCCTGGCGACATCCCGGACCTCCTGAGCCTGCATCTGCATACGATGGACCATTCCGTCGGGACCCTCACCGGGTGCAAGCTCGCCTTCATCCAGCATGAGCGCATGCGGGAGCTGATTCAGCAGCACCCGAACCTCACCCACGTGCTGTGGCGGGACACCCTCATCGACGCGGCGATCTTCCGCGAGTGGATGCTCGGCATCGGCCGGCGGTCGGCCCGCACGCGCCTGGCGCACCTGTTCTGCGAGGTGTTTCTCCGTCTCAAGGCCGTCCACCGCACGAACGGGAACACGGCGCCCCTGCCGCTGACGCAGGTGGAGGTCGGCGACGCGCTCGGCCTCTCGGCGGTCCACATCAATCGGACCCTGCAGGAACTCCGGGGCGAGGGCCTCATGGAATGGGACGGCGGCGTCCTGACGATCCGCGATTGGGACGGGTTGAGGACGGCCGGGGAATTCGATCCCCTCTACCTCCACCAGCATCGACGGGAATCGGCCTGAGGCGCCCGTCCGCCGCCGCCGACGGGAACGGGCTGCGTCGTGGCCCTGCGGGCCGAGCGGTCGGCGCCGCATGAGGGGCAGGGCTGTCCTGCCTGGCGCTAGCCCGACACGGGCTATGGCCGCCCTGAGGGCCCGGAGCGCTCCGTCATGCCGGATGTCGATGCGGTTGAGCACCGTTTCGCCCGGTGCCCCGGTTCAATCGCCGGGCGTGTCACGCGGGCTGCACCAGGTTCGCCAGCAGCCGGAACGCACCCGGCACAAGGCGGTCGAGCTGGTGGTGCAGGACGAGGCTCGTATGGGTATGCCGTCCGCGGCCGATGAGGCCTGAGACGAGCGCGCCCTTGAGCGGCGCCTCCCCGGGGTCGCTCATGGCGAGAAGCGGCCGATAGGCGTCGTCCCACTCGGATGCGAAGTACAATCCCCGCTCCTTGTGCCACCCCGCCCAATCCTCGGCCCCGATCGGGTTGGGCCCCTTGAGCAGGGGGTGATGGGGGTCGAGCACATGCACGGGTGCGGTCGGATCCGTCACGCGCCAACGCAGGGATGGGAGGCCGATCTTCAGGCGCCGCGGCGGCACGCTCTGCGCATCCCAACCATCCGACGGGCGGTAATAGAGCGTGACGAGGTGCCCGCCGGCTTCCACGAAGGCGCGCAGCCGTCCGGTCGCCGCCCTGAGATCCGGGCGCGTGCCGAAGGCGAAGATGCCGACCACGATGGTGGTGAAGCCGGACAGATCCTTCTGGGCCAAGCGCTCCGGGTCGAGATCGGTCACGTCGACGCCCAGCTGGGCGAGCCATGCGCCGACCCTGTCGTTGCCACCGCCCACATAGGCGACGCGGGCGCCCTCGGGCAGCCGCGCCTCCACGGCGAGCACCGGGAGTTCCGCCGGTCGGACGAGCCAAGCGTCGCCACCCGGAGCGTTCGGGATGGCGGTGACCCGTGCCGTCGGGGCGCCGGCGAGGGATGGGCGGATCACCGCCTGCGAGGGCTCCAGGTTCGATGGCGGGAGGATGCGCAGGCCGCTCGGATCGAGCCTCGCGGTCCAGCCCGGGGGCGCCTCGAAGGCAAGATCGGACGGCGCAAGGCCCTCCGCCTTCACGCTGACGCCGATGCGCGTTGCATCCGGGCGGAGCGCGAGATTGACGACGACCGCATCGGGTTCGAAGGCCAGCGACGCGCCGGGCAGGACGAGGAGCGGCTCGTCGAGGGCCAGGAGCCGGGTCGCTGTCCGCCCGCCCGCCTCCAGGGTCAGCCGGATCGCGGCCTCGCCGGTGCCGCCCAGGGGATCGAAGGCGGGCGGGTAGGGGTTCGACGGCGGCGCATCCGGCGATGCGGCGACCGCGATGACGGTGACCGCATCCGCCGTGCTGGCGCCCGTGGCCGCAACGGCGCCGGTGGCAACGAGATCGACGCCGATGGCGCCATCGTCGGCATCGACGAAGACCTCGACGGTTCCGGCCTGCCCGGGCGCGAGCCGCGCAGGCCGAGCCGTGGCTCTGGCGACGACGCCCTTTGCCTCGAAGAGGAGCGCATCGAGCTCCCGCCGCTTGCGACGAAGCCGGTGGACGATATGGGGCGGGCAGGCATCGAGAGCCCTGTCGAGCGCATGGGCGGCCTCGCCCGCCGCCGCAGCGATCGCATCGCCGTCCGGGAAGGCGGCCACCGCCCGGTCGACCGCGTCCTGTGCCGTCCGCAGCGCATCCGCGACGGAGGCCGGCAGACCCACCGAGTCGCCAAGCGCCCGCAGGTCCCGCGGCAGACCCTCATGCAGGCTCGCTTCCGGGCCGGGCTCTCCGACAGCGCTGAGGAGGAGGTGGAGGGGCCACGAGGCGCGGCCTCCATCGCGCCAGACGCCCATGCCCTGGCTGCGATGCCACGCCCGCGACCATTCCCCGATCTGCGCGTAGGTGGCGCCCGTCGCCGGATCGCGGCGGGGCGGTGTGATCGTGAGGGTGGCGGGCGGGGGCGGCTCCTCGTCGTCGTAGGACGTGCCGGCGCCGGACCAGGCCGGCAGGTAGAGTTTCGCCACCTGCCAGGGCGCAAGACCCTGCGACCCATGCTCCGGAAAGGCCGCCGGATCCGCCGCGAGAGCCACGGCCCGGATCGCGGCGCGGGTCATGGCCCGGTGGTGCCCGTGCTGGCCTGGAACGTCGAGGAAGGTGGGGCACACGATATCGGGCCGCTCGCTCCGATAGGCCCGCACGAGGCGCTCCAGGATCCGCTCCTCGCCCCAGCGTTTGAGCGTGTCGTCGTCGTTCTTCGAGAAGCCGAAATCGTGCACGGGATCGTCCGGGCCGTGGCCGAGCCAGGTCACCGAGGCATCGATCACGCGGGCGGATTCCTCCATCTCGCGGGTGCGCAGCACCCCGAGAGCCGCCCCGCGCTCCGGGCCGATGGCGTTCTGCCCGCCCTCGCCGCGCGTCGAGCAGGCAACCACGATCCGAAACCCGTAGGCGAAGCGCAGGGCCGCGAGGAGGCCGTTATGCTCGTCGTCCGGATGCGCTCCCGTATTCATGTAGGTGAGCACGCTGCCCAGGCGCCCGAGGGCCCGGTGGAGCCGGAGCAGGGCCGGGTCCGCCTGCTGGCGGGCGATGCGCTGGTGATCGGTCAACAACGGCGCGGGTCCGCAGGCATGTGTGGGGTCATCGGGCATTCGATCATGCTGGCAGTCTCCGCGATGGGCGGCGGTGAACCGGGTCGCGAGAGCGAAGCATGTGTTATCCCCTTTCATCAAGAGGGGCGTCGGCTCCCCACGATGGCGGTGGCAGGCATGCATTGGGGTCAAGTCGGGGCTTCGGACAAAAGCCGTCCGCCCGTTGACAGCCGTACCGCCCGCGCGCGACGCTGACGGGTCATAGCCGGCGTGTGGGATCGGCGTCCTTCAAGGCGCACCATCGTTCGGATCAAGCGGGAGAGAAAGCGATGCGCGGATTTCGCGGGTTAGTGCTCGGCCTCATGGCCGGCATCGGCGTGATGGCGGCCGGAACCGCCAAGGCCGTCGAGATCGAGTATTGGCAATACGTGTTCGACACCCGCGTCAAGGCGATGGACGAGCTGATCAAGCGCTTCCAGGCCGCCAATCCGGGCATCACCGTCAAGCACACCACGTTCCCCTATGCGGATTACCAGACCAAGGTCGCGGCCGCGATCCCGGCCGGGCAGGGGCCCGACGTGGTGCAGCTCTTCTACGGCTGGCTCGACAATTTCGTGGCCGCGAAATTCGTGCAGCCCCTGCCGACCGACGCCTTCCCGCCGGAGATGCTGGAGAAGGAGTTCTTCCCGATCATCACGGCCATGAAGCGGGACGGCAAGTATTACGGCGTGCCGACGGCGGTGCGCTCGCTCGCGCTCTTCTACAACAAGAAGCTCTTCGAGCAGGCGGGTCTCGACCCGTCGAAGCCCCCGCAGACCCTCGACGAGTTCGTGGCCGCCGCGCAAAAGGCCGTGAAGCGCGACGGCTCCGGCAACATGCTCTCCGCCGGCCTTGCCATGGACATGGGCGGGCAGGATCACCAATGGTGGCGCGAGGTTCTGGTCCGTCAGTATGGCGGGCAGCCCTATTCGCCGGATTTCAAGAAGGTCACCTACGACAACGAGGCGGGCCTCAAGGCGCTTCAGTTCTACGTGGATCTGCAGCAGAAGCATAAGGTCGGCCAGCTCGGCTTCATGGACGAGGCGCAGGCGGCGTTCCGGGCGGGCCGCGCGGCCATGACCATCGACGGCACCTTCCGCCTCGGCGCCTTCGGCGGCATCAAGGGCTTCGAATGGGGCGTCACCGAGCTGCCCGCCAACGCGGAAGGAAAGCGCTCGAACTATGCGAGCTATTGGGTGAACGCCATCACCACGAAGGCGCAGGGCGAGAAGCTGGAGGCCTCCAAGAAGTTCCTGGCCTACGTGACCTCCCCCGAGGCCATGGAGCTGTGGCTCAAGACCGTCGGCGAGTTGCCGGCGCGGCGCTCCGTGGCGCTCACCGAGAAGAACCTGGCGGATCCGATCTACGGCCCCTTCCTCAAGGCGCTCGATTATGCGCAGACGACGCTCTTCGTGGACGAGGCGGCCCAGCGCCAGCTCACCATGGACATGGCGAACCGGGTGCTGATCCAGAACCAGGATCCCAAGGTCTCGCTCGCGGAAGCCGCCAAGGCCGAGCAGGCGATCATCGACCGCTTCTACAGCCAGCAGAAGTAGCGCCGGCCTCATGGCGCCCCACGCGACGACCCATGCGGACGCGGCCCCCCGGGGCCGCGTCTGGGACCGCCTGACCCTGCATCAAAAGCAGGTGGTCTGGGCCTGGGCGTTTCTCAGCGTCCCGATCGTCTTCTATACGGTCATCCGGTTCTGGCCGACCTTCGAGGCGTTCTGGCTCTCCTTCACCAACTGGAACCTCCTGCGCCCGCCGGCCTTCATCGGCTTTGCCAATTACAGCCGCCTCGCCGGCGACGCGCTGTTCTGGCAGGTCTTCCGCAACACGTTCCTGTACCTTCTCATCGGCACCCCGGTGAGCCTCCTGCTCGCCTTCGTGATCGCCTATCATCTCGACCGCGTGCGGTTCATGCACGGCTTCATCCGCGCCCTCTACTTCCTGCCCTTCCTCACCACGGCGGCCGCCATGGCCTGGGTGTGGCGCTGGTTCTATCAGCCGGTGCCGATCGGCCTCATCAACGACGTGCTCTCGAGCATCGGCCTGCCGCAGCAGCCCTTCCTCCGCTCCACGGCGCAGGCGCTGCCCGCGGTGCTGGCCCCCGCCGTATGGGCCGGCCTCGGCTTTCAGGTGGTGATCTTCATGGCAGGGCTGAGGGCGATCCCGACCACCTATTACGAGGCGGCGCGCATCGACGGTGTGTCGAACTGGACGATCCTCACCCGCATCACCCTGCCGCTCCTGAAGCCCACCATCGTCTTCCTCGTGGTGTTCTCCTCCATCGGGTTCCTGCGGATCTTCGACCAGGTCTACAACATGACCACGAACGATCCGGGCGGCCCGCTCAACAGCACGAAGCCCCTGGTGCTCATGATCTACCAGACCGCGTTCAGCGCGTTCGACATGGGCTATGCGGCGGCGCAGACGGTGGTGCTCTTCCTCATCCTGCTCGCGGTATCGCTGATCCAGCTCCGCATCCTGAAGGACCGCTGAATGCCGGTACTCCCGATCCAGCCGCATGTGTCCGGCGATCGCCGGCGGCCGGGATCGCCGATCCGGCTGCCCATCCGGAAGGGCCGCTGAATGGCCGCGAGCGCTCAAACCCTTCCCGGGAGCGGCATCGTCGAGCGCGGCGCCTTCAAGGTGCAGCCCGGGCGCATCGTCGCCTGGACGCTCCTGTTCCTCGGCGGCGTCGTCATGCTGACGCCGCTCCTCTTCATGTTCTCGACGTCCCTGAAATATTCCTCCGACGTCTACGACCTCAAGCTCATCCCGTCGGACCCCACTCTCGACAACTACATCCAGGTTCTCTCCGACGGGCGCTTCTTCCGCTGGTTCGTGAACTCGATCGGCATCGCCACGATCGTCACCCTGTCGAACGTGTTCTTCGACAGCCTCGTGGGCTACACCCTCGCGAAGTTCGACTTCCGGGGCCGTTACATCGTCTTCGTGGCGATCCTCTCGACGCTGATGATCCCCACCGAGATGCTCGTCATTCCCTGGTACATCATGGCGCGCAATCTCGGCTGGCTGGACACCTATTGGGGCATCATGTTCCCCGGAATGATGACCGCCTTCGGCACCTTCCTGATGAAGCAGTTCTTCGAGACGGTGCCGAAGGACTTCATCGAGGCGGCGCGCATCGACGGACTCAACGAGTTCACCATCTGGTGGCGCATCGCCATGCCGCTGGTGACGCCCGCCCTGTCGGCGCTCGCGATCTTCACGTTCCTCGGCAACTGGACCGCCTTCATCTGGCCGCTCATCGTCACCACGAGCAAGGAGCTCTATACGGTGCCGATCGGCCTCTCCAGCTTCGCGGTCGAGCAGTCGATCCAGTGGGAGATGATCATGACGGGGGCGAGCCTCGCCACCCTGCCGACGCTCCTCGTGTTTCTCGTCCTGCAGCGCTACATCGTGCGCGGCGTCGTGCTGGCGGGGCTCAAAGGCTAGCCATGGATCACACCCCGTCCCCGAACGATCCGCGCGCGTCGGACCGCTCCGCGTTTCCGGATCCCACCTACAAGGAGACGGTGCTGCGGCCCCTCTTCGATGGCGCCAAGACGCACCATGTGGAGGGTTTCCGCCGCATCGACCGGGCGCATCTCGTTATGCTGTCCGAGACCGGCATCCTGAACCCGGAGGAGGCGAGGGCCATCGCCCGGGCGCTCGTCGCCATCGACCGGGAGATCGACGTGGCCGCGCTCACCTATACGGGCGAGGTGGAGGACTTCTTCTTTCTCATCGAGCGGGAGCTGCGCCGCCGCCTCGGGCCGGACGTGGCGGGCCGTCTCCATACGGGGCGCTCCCGCAACGACATCGACCACACCCTGTTCAAGCTGGCCCTCAAGGCCCGCATCGACGATCTGGCGGCCCGCCTCAGGCGTCTCGCCGGGACCCTCATCGACGTGGCGGAGCGCGAGCGCGACACCCTCATCGTCGCCTATACCCACGGCCAGCCGGCGCAGCCCGACACGTTCGGGCATTACCTCGCGGCCATCGCGGAATTCGTGCTGCGCGATCTCGAGCGGCTCGCCGCGGCTCGCCGCATCGTGGATCTCTCCCCCATGGGAGCCGCCGCCATCACCACGTCGGGCTTTCCCCTCGACAGGGACCGGATGGCGGGTCTCCTCGGCTTTGCGGCGCCGTTGGAGAACTCCTATGGCTGCATCGCGTCGGTCGACTACGTCACCGCGACCTACAGCGCCATCGAACTGATCTTCCTCCATCTCGGCCGGCCGATCCAGGATCTCCAGTTCTGGACGAGCTTCGAGGTCGGGCAGGTCTATGTGCCGAACGCCTTCGTGCAGATCAGCTCGATCATGCCGCAAAAGCGCAATCCGGTGCCCATCGAGCACCTCCGGCACCTCGCATCCCAGACCGTGGGCCGCGCCCGGGCGATGCTCGACATCGTCCACAACACGCCCTTCACCGACATGAACGACAGCGAGGGCGAGACCCAGGAGATGGGCTACGGCGCCTTCGCCACCGCGGCCCGGGTGCTCGACCTATTGACCGCGCTCCTGCCCGCCCTGCGCATCGACGGGCGGCGCGTTGCCGACAACATCCGTCGCAGCTGCATCACCGTGACGGAACTCGCCGACAGCCTCGTGCGCATCGAAGGCCTGTCCTTCCGCGAAGCCCATGAGATCGCCGCCGCCGTGGCGCGGGCCGTGGTCGCCGCGGACGGCGACCTGCCGGCGGACGGCTACGGGCCCTTCACGGAGGCGTTCCGGCACGCGGCCGGGCGCGATTCCACCATCGACGCTGCGCGCTTTGCCGCCATCGTCTCGCCGGAGCATTTCGTCGCCGTGCGCGGGCGCTTCGGCGGCCCGGCCCCCGAGGCGCTCGGCGCCTCGCTCGCGCGCTACCGCGAGCGGCTCGCCGCGTTCGAGGGCGAGGCCGCATCCGTCACCCACCGCGAAGCGGCAGCGGCCGGCGAGCTCGCAGAGCGCTTCGCGGCCTTGTCTGGAGAACCCTGATGGCGGCGATCGAGATCGAAGGCGTCGTCAAGCGCTATGGCAAGGTCACGGCCGTTCACGGTATCGACCTGAACGTGGCGGACGGCGAGTTCGTGGTGCTGGTCGGACCTTCCGGCTGCGGCAAGTCCACGACCCTGCGCATGATCGCGGGGCTGGAGGAGATCAGCGGCGGCACCATCCGGATCGGCGGGCGCGTGGTGAACCAGCTCGAGCCGAAGGACCGGAACATCGCCATGGTGTTCCAGAACTACGCGATCTACCCGCATATGAGCGTGGCGCAGAACATCGCGTTCGGTCTGTATACCTCCGGCCTGTCCGAGCCGGACAAGCGCAAGCGCGTGGAGGAGACCGGGCGGATGCTGGGGCTCGAAGCGCTCCTCGACCGGCGGCCCTCGGAATTGTCCGGCGGCCAGCGCCAGCGGGTCGCCATCGGCCGCGCCATGGTGCGCAACCCGGCGGCCTTTCTCTTCGACGAGCCGCTCTCCAACCTCGACGCGCAGCTGCGCGCCCAGATGCGCATCGAGATCAAGCGCCTGCACCAGCGCCTGGGCACCACCATCGTCTTCGTCACCCACGACCAGGTGGAGGCCATGACCATGGCGGACCGGATCGTGGTCATGAAGGACGGGCGCATCCTGCAGATCGGCAAGCCCATGGAGATCTACGAGCGCCCAGCCGACGTGTTCACGGCCCGCTTCATCGGCAGCCCCACCATGAACGTGATGCCGGGGCGCCTCCAGGCGGATGCCGGCGGCCCCATCGCGGAGCTCGGCCTCGGCGCGCCGATCCGGCTCCCGGCCGCCCCGCCGGGGCTCGCCGGCAGCGGCCCCATCCTCCTCGGCATCCGGCCGCAGGACCTCAAGGTGCTGCGCGACGATGAGCCGGCGCCGGAAATCGAACTCCAGGGGCGGGTGAGCGTGGTGGAGCCCCTCGGGTCCGAGGCTTTCGTGCATGTGGAGGCCGGCGAGGGCTTGCTGCTCGCCAGCGCCTCCGCCAAGGCACCGCCCCAGGTAGGCCAGGCCGTGCGGCTCGGCGCCAGGGCGGAGAGCCTCCACTTCTTCGACGCGACCACCGAGAAGGCGGTGTGAGGCGATCCGAAGCCCACGAACCGTTAAGCATGGGCGCAAAGGCATGGGCCTGCGCTCGGCTGTCGGCGGCGGTTCAGCGACATCGTTGACCTTTCGCTAAGATCGGCGCCGCACCCTGCCGGGGCATGCATCCAGGGCCCCGATGAGAACGGTCTCCAACCCAAGGTCACTGGCCTGGTATCTCACCACGTTCGGGTTGGCGCTCGTCGTGCCGCTCGTGGTCTTCACGGGCCTGATCTCCTACCGGCTCGCCGTCTCCCAGCGCTCCATGCTGGAGCAGCAGGCCTATGACATCGTCCAGCGGGTCGCCGCCAAGGCCGACGAGGAGGTGGCGGGCTCCATTCGCGCCCTCCAGGCCCTGGCGACCTCGCCCACCATCTGGGCCGAGGACCTCGGCGAGTTCTACATGCAGGCCCTGTCCCTGAGCGCGCAGGGCTTCAACGTGACGCTCCAGGATTCCACCGGGCGCCAGATGCTCAATACCCGGGCGCCCTGGGGCGCCGTCCTGCCGGACCGAACCGCCTATCGGGGCGGCCTGACGGTGTTCCAGTCCCGCCGGCCGCACGTCTCGGGGCTCGTCGCGGAGCCGCTCACGGGCGAGCCCGTCGTGGTGGCGACGATCCCGGTCCTGCGCGGGGAGGACGTGGCTCTCCTTCTGAGCGCCACGATCCCGGTCGCGCGTCTCCAGGCCCTCCTGACCAGCCAGGGGCTCGCCGAGCCCTTCTATGCGGCCCTCGCCGACAGCAACGGCGCCATTCTGGCGGGCTCCGAGGACGGCGCGACGAAGCCGGGCCGTAAGCTGCCGGGCTTCGACCGGGTCAGCGAAAAGGGGGGCGCCTGGGAGGGGCTCAATCCGCAAGGGGACCCGGTGCTCGGCCTCTACATGCGCTCGTCCCTGAGCCGCTGGATCGCCGCCGCCGGCGTGCGGCAGGCGGCGATCACGGCGCCGGTGCGACAGTCCCTCTGGCTGCTCGCCGGGCTTGCCGTCTTCCTCCTCGTGCTCGCCCTCGCCTGCGCCCTGCCGGTGATGCGGCGGATGACCCATGCGGTCTGGTGCCTGACGGAACTCGCCAAGGATCTGGAGGCCGGCCGGCCCGTGCGGCGGACCCGCCTCGCCGTGCGCGAGGCCAGCCTCATCGCCGAATCGCTGACCCTCGCCTCCATCGGCCTGCGCGAGCGGGACACCCGGATCGAGCAGGCCAAGCGGCAGCTGGAGCAGCGCGTCGAGGAACGCACCGCCGAGCTCGCCCGCAAGACGACCGTGCTGCAGGTCACCCTCGACCACATGGACCAGGGCCTCATGATGATCGAGGCGGACGGCACCATCCCGATCTGCAACCAGCGCGCCATCGCCCTTCTCGGGCTCACCCACGATCTCATGAGCGGCCAGCCGACCTTCGCCGACATCCGCCGCTTCCAGCTTGCCCAGGACGAGTTCGTGGATCTCGACGAGCCGATGCGGACGCTTCTCGAGACCGACGGGCTCGGCAACGCGCCGCCGCTCTACGAGCGCGAGCGGCGGAACGGCACCATCATCGAGGTTCAGACCGTGCCGCTCCCCGGCGGCGGGGCCGTGCGCACCTACATGGACGTGACGGAGCGGCGCCGTGCCGAGCGGAGCCTCGCCGAGGCCAAGAAGGCCGCCGAGCGCGCGAACGAGGCCAAGACCGAGTTCCTGGCCACCATGAGCCATGAGATCAGGACACCCCTCAACGGCATTCTCGGCTACACGGATCTCCTCCTCGACGGCGGTGGCCTCGACGGTGGGCAGGCCAAGCAGCTCCAGCGCATCAAGGAGGCGGGCTCGGCGCTCCTGGTGGTCGTCAACGACATCCTGGACTTCTCGAAGATCGAGGCGGGCCAAGTGGAGCTCGAGCCGCGGCCCTTCGGGCTCTCGGCCCTGGTGGAGAACGCCTGCTCGATCGTGCGCTCCCAGGCCGACCGCAAGCGCCTCGTCATCGAGACAGCCGTGGCGCCCGATCTGCCCGGCTCCCTCGTGGGGGACCACGACCGCCTAAGGCAGGTTCTCCTCAACCTCCTGAACAATGCCGTGAAGTTCACCCCGGCCGGCACGGTGCGGCTCGCCGTCGAGGCCGTCGGGCGCGAGGCCGAAAGGTGGGTCCTGCGCTTTGCGGTCTCCGACACGGGCATCGGCATCGCCAGGGAGAAGCAGGACCGCCTCTTCCAGCGCTTCAGCCAGGTGGACGGCTCCGTGCGGCGGGAGTTCGGCGGCACGGGGCTTGGCCTTGCCATCTCGAAGCGCCTCATCGAGCTCATGGGCGGCACCATCGGGGTCGTCAGCGACGAGGGCCGGGGCGCCACCTTCTGGTTCGAGATCGCGCTCGCCCGCAGCGTGGACGAGAGCCGCGCCGAGCGGGCGGTCGAGGCCGGGCCCGGAGCCGGGCAGGCGGCCCGGGTGCTCCTGGCGGAGGACAACGAGATCAATCAGGAGATCGCCCGCACGGTCCTGGAGCTGGCCGGCCACCACGTGGACGTGGTCCCGGACGGGGCCGCGGCGCTCGCGGCCGTCCAGGCCAAGCCCTACGACCTGGTGCTGATGGACGTGCAGATGCCCGTCATGGACGGCATGAGCGCGACCCGCGCCATCCGCGGCCTCGACCATCCGGCCAGCACCCTGCCGATCATCGCCATGACGGCGAACGTGCTGCCCCAGCAGGTGGCGCAGTTCCGGGCCGCCGGCATGGACGACCACGTGGGCAAGCCCTTCAAGCGCGAGGAGCTCTACCTTGCGATCGCCCGATGGCGCGACCGGCGCACCACGAGCGAAGCGTCGGCGAGCGACGCCGCATGAGCCTGCCGCGCCAACCGGGGGCGCGGCCTGTCACCCGCCATGAAAAACGCCCGGTCCACGAGGGACCGGGCGCTGTATCCCGCAACGGGCTCCCGGCGCCCATCGGGCCGGGCCGCCTGGCGATCCTTACGCGCTCTTGCGGGAGCGGCGCTTGGCGTTGAGGTCGGTCTTGAGGGCGCGGGCCGGGGTGAACTTCAGGTTCTTTGACGCGGCGATCTTCACGGTCTCGCCAGTGCGCGGGTTGCGTCCCTTGCGGGCGGCGCGCTCGGTGACCTTGAAGCGGCCGAAGCCGAAGAGCTGCACCTCTTCGCCCTTGAGGGCGGCGGTCGTGATCATGCCGAACACGTTGTCCACGAGTTCACGGGCGAACACCTTCGTCAGTTCGTGATCTTCGGCGAGGCGCTCGACAAGGTCGTTCTTGGTCACATCAGGCTCCACTGGTTGTGCGAGGCGCCTGACAAACGGCGAACGGGCTTGTCTGTCAAGGGCGCGCGAGGCGTTGATCCCAAGAAGACGCTGTCCCGCAACGACCTGTGGCCCTTCTGCCATGCCGATTGACGCATCGGCACGGGATTTCCGTGGCATCGGAGCCCGCGGATCCGGGTTGCCGTCCCAGGGCGCACCGCCCGGTGAAGCATCGGCACGGGATTACGACGGCGTCGGAGCTCGCGAATTCGGGTCGCCGTCCCAGGACGCGTCGGCGCGGGGCCGGGTCAGGGCTCGCGAATCCGAATGGTCGTCCCCCAGGGGTCGCGCAGGGCAAGGCCGCCGTCGGGATTGGCCGCCTCGGCACCCAGGTGTTGGGCGAGGTCCGCCCAGACCGCGCGGTCGGCCGGCACCAGCTCGACCCATCCAAGGCCCGCCGCCCGTTCCGGTCGCGCCGGCGCACCGGCGCTGTTCCAGATATTGGTCCCGATATGGTGGTGATAGCCGCCGCTGCTGAGGAACGTGGCCCCCGGGTAGCGGCAGACCACGTCGAGGCCGAGCCGGCCGGCATAGAATCGCTCCGCCGCGTCGAGGTCGCCCACCTGAAGATGCACATGCCCGATGATGGAGCCCTCCGCGAGCCCGGCCCAGGCCCGGGCCGGGGCCGCCGCGGCGAGATCCCGGAGGTCGAGGCGCAGGGTGGCCATCTGCACCTGGCCGTCGCGCCAGCCCCATTCCTCGCTCGGGCGGTCCCGGTAGATCTCGATGCCGTTGCCCTCCGGGTCCGCGAGATAGATCGCCTCGCTCACCCGGTGATCGGAGGCGCCCTGCAGCCGCACGCCCCGGTCGGCGACCCATGTCAGCCATTGGGCGAGATCGGTCCTGGAGGGCACCAGGAAGGCGGTGTGAAAGAGCCCGGCGGAGCGGGGATCCAGGGGCTGCGCCCCCGGGTCGTGGGCGATGTCGAGGAGCACCGTGCCGCCGACGCCGAGCCGGTGACGGCCAGGCTCCCGGTCCACGAGTGCAAGGCCCATGACCTCCCGGTAAAAGCGGCTCATCCCGTCGAGATCGCGGGCGATCAGCGCGACCGCGCCGATGCGCAGCGGCGCCCCGCCGGAGGTGACGCCGGCTGCGTTGCGGAGCGGGCTTGCGGTGGCGGTCATGACGGGTTCCTCCCGTGGGGATGGGCGCCTCGAAAGCCTTGCGGCGCGAGGCATTGAGGGCGCTGTCCTGCGATGCGGAACGCTCGCGCATCCTCCCTGGCGCCGCAAGGCCGGATCGGCTCCTCGGCTGCAAGGAACGGCTTGCAGGGATGACGCCCGCCGCTGCCCTTTAGGGGGCGGCCCCCTGCCGCAGCCGAGCCCAGACGCCGCCCAAGGCCCCGTATCCGGCGCGACGCCGAGCGTGTCCTCCGCCTGACAGGCCAAAGGGCTTGCCGGCCCCGCGACACCTCAGGGACCCACCGGCACGGCAAAGCGCCGCCCAGGGACATCCGTCCGTTTCAACTTGTCGGGATGGCCGGATTTCGACATGGTGAGCAAGGGATCCACAAGCGTGTCACGCAGCGCCTGCCGTGACGCCGGAGGTGCCAGCCGTGCCAGAGCGCTTCCTGATCGTCGACGACCATCCGCTGTTCCGGGAGGCGCTGCAGAGCGCCATCCATCTCGCCTATCCGGACGCGGAGATCCTCGAGGCCACCTCCATCGAATCCGCCAAGACGGTGGTGGCGACCCGCAAGGAGATCGATCTCGTTCTCCTCGACCTGTCCATGCCCGGCACCAAGGGCTTCGACGGATTGCTGGAACTGCGCACGCACAATCCGCGCCTGCCGATCGTGGTGGTCTCGGGCCTCGAGGACGGGCGCATCATCCGGGAGGCGCTCTCCTACGGGATCGCGGGATTCATCCCGAAATCCGCGCGCAAGCCGGAACTCGCGGAGGCCATCTGCGAGGTGATGAGCGGGGCCGTCTACCTGCCCAAGGACTTCGCCGAACGGCAGGCTCAGCCCGCATCGCCCGGCCAGGTCGATCTTGCCCGCCGCCTCACGTCGCTTACGCCCCAGCAGCTCCGCGTCCTGCAGATGATCCGGCAGGGCAAGCTCAACAAGCAGATCGCCTTCGAGCTCGATGTGGGCGAGACCACCGTCAAGGCGCATGTCTCCGAGATCCTGCGCAAGCTCAACGTCTATTCGCGCACGATGGCGGTGATCGAGGTGTCGAAGATCGATTTCGAGGCGATCCTCGCCGCGGCCGGCGAGACGGGCCCGAAGGGCCGCGACGGCAGCTGAGGACGCGCCGCTCCTGGCGCTTACCCCAAGAGGTGGGAGATCAGCGCCCTGAGTTCCGCAGGCTTGACGGGCTTGCGCATGATCTCGCATTGCGCCGAGCGCACGTCCTCCATGACGGCGGCCGTGTGATCCGCCGTGATCACGATCGCCGGCAGGCGCTCCCCATAGACCTCCCTGAGGCGCCGGATGGCGGCGATGCCGCACTCGCCCCGATCGAGATGATAATCGGCGAGGACGATGTCCGGCCTGAAATCCGCTTCCGCCGCCACGAGATCCACCTCGCCGAGATGCCGCGCCACGCGGGTCTCGCAGGTCCAGCGCTCCAGGAGCCGCTTCATGGCGGCGATCACCGAATCCTCGTTCTCCACCACCACCACACGGGCCGAGGCGAGGCCGTAGGTGGGGCTCGGGCCGGGTGCCGGCGCGGGCGCCGGGGGGAAGCTGTCGGCCTGCTCGGCCGCGATCATGAAGCAGGTGCCTCGGCCCTCCTGCGAGACGAGGCTCAAGGAATGGTCGAGGGCCTCGGCCATGCGCCGCACGATGGAGAGGCCAAGCCCCAGCCCCAGGGCGCCCGTGCGCTCCGACGCGGCGCCGCGCTGGAACTCGTCGAAGATCCGTTCCCGCTCGGAGGCCGGGATCCCGGGGCCCGTGTCCCAGACTTCGAGGCGCACTCTCCCCGCCCGCCGCCGCGCCAGGACCAGGATGCCGCCCTGCTCCGTGTAGCGCACGCTGTTCGCCACGAGGTTCTGGATGATGCGCCGGAGCATCAGCGGATCGGAGCGGACCGCAAGGTCGGTTTCATGGAAGCGCAGGCCGATGCCGCGGCTGCGGGCCAGCGGTTCGAGATCGAGCGCGACGGAGGCGAAGATGTCGGAGACCCGCACCGGCCGGATGCTCGGGCGCAGCACGCCGGCCTCGAGCTTCGAGAGGTCGAGAATGGTCTTCAGAAGCTCCTCGATGGTGGAGAGCGCATGATCGATCTGCGAGACGAGGTGCTGGCGGATGCCGTCGGGCTCCATCTCGATCAGCGTCGAGACCGTGAGGCGCGCCGCGTGGAGCGGTTGGAGCAGGTCGTGGCCGACGGCCGTGAAGAAGCCGGTCTTCGATCGGTCCGCCCGCTCGGCCGCATCGCGGGCGGCGAGCAATTCCTGGTTCGACCGCTCCAGCTTGCCGAGCGTGTTCTTCAGCTCGTCCGTTCGGGCCCGTACCTCGTTCTCGAGGGCGATGGCGGTCTGGAAGAGCGAGAACGCGGTCTCCTGCTGGCCGATGGAGCGCTCCATGCGGTCCATGAGGGCGGCGTTGATCTTGGTGAGCTTCTCGATCCGGCGGGCTGCCTCGGCTTCATCGAAGCGCCCCACGGCCGGCCCCGTTTCGGCTGTGCTCATGCGCGGGCGCTCCGCTTCGATCGCGTCAAGGGGAGATCCTGCGGCGGCCGATCGCGACGCCCGTCAGCGTCTGGTTGAGGTGCATGGCATTGTACTGTTCGCCATAGGTGTGGAACCCGACCACGCGATGATCCCGGTACACGCGCTCCATCAGGCGCCGGGTCTGGTGGTTCTCCGCATCGAGCCGGCGCTGCACGCAATCGAACCCGAGCACCAGGCCGATGCCGCCAAGGTCCCGGTCGAGGGCGCTGAGGGTGTCCAGGGTCGAGCCTACCATATCCTCGGGCTGCGCCACCGTGAGCACGAGGCCCTCGTCGATGGCGCAGAAGAAGGTGAGGCTGCCATCCGGGTTCACGTTGCGGATCGAGCGGCAGTAATGCTCGTTGCCGACCTTCACCACCACCGGATGGGACGCAAAGCTCATGGGGTTGAGGGTGTCGGCCGACATCCCGATGGCATCCGCGTATTCCTGCGCCGCCGGCTCCGCGTTGAGCTCGTAGACGATCCGCTTGTCCACGTCGGCCGCGGTGACCACGAGGCGTTGACGGGTCGGCGTGAAGTTCTGCGACTTGAACACCCGGAATTCGAGGGCGGTTTCGACGAGGAGCACGATGGCCGCATCGTGCACCACACGCCCGTTATGGATGAGGGCGGTGCGCTGGAAGGCGAGATCGTCCCCGGCCGAGCCGCCCACGAGCGCGATGTCGGCGATCGCGGCCCGCACGGCCGCCACCAGGCGCTCCTCGCAATTGGAAAGCCCATCGACCAGCATGAGCGCGAAGGCGCTGTTCATGAGGTTGCGGTCCCGATCCCCCACGAGCGCGGCGCGGAGCCTGCGGCTCGTCTGGAAGGCGCGCTCGAAGCTCGGCTCGTCGATATCCTCGATCACGTCGGCGACGACCCGGAATTCCGATTGCGGAAAGCCGAGCATCACCACGGCTCCCTCGGCAAGCCCGGTCGGGGTGATCTCGCCGGCCGTGGAGCAGCCGCACAGGGGAATGCCGGGAAACGCCCGCGCCAGCTCGTCCGCCAGCTCGGCCGCGTCGTAGAGGGGCGAGAAGAAGACGAGCAGCTGCGCAAGGCCGTCGCCATCGATGCGACGCCTGAGATCCGCCACCGCGGCCCGCGCAGAGCCGCGCTCGCTCGAGGCGACGCGGATCGCGGAATCGAGGGGCGACCGGGATCCAGGCCGAATGGGCATGTCCTCCTCCGACGCCGGTGTTCCAGCCATCGCGTTTATCTTTATTAGCAAGATTAGAAACGCCTGGCGCGGCTTTGTCCATGGACCGCGAATGGACCCAAGGGGCCAGGAGGCCGCACCTCAGGTTGGTGAGCGGCGGGGTCGGCGGCCGGGGGAGGGCGTTCGGACTGGTTGTCGTGCGGCGCCAAGCTTGGGCGCCGCGGGCCTATCGCTTCAGTTCGGGCCCGGCAGGGAGCGCAGGATCTTCGAGACCACCACGGTCGCGAAGGAGGCCAGCATCTGGCGGTCCTGGTCCGTGAAGTCCCGGGGCTTGCGGTCGATGAGGCAGAACGAGCCCGGGCGCATCCCCGAGGGCATGATGAGGGGGGCGCCGGCATAGAAGCGGATGCCCGGGTCGCCGCTCACCAGGGGATTGGCGGCAAAGCGCTCGTCCACGCGGGCGTCCGGGACCACGAGCACGTCGTCGCTGAGGATCGTGTGGGCGCAGAAGGCCTGCTCCCGCGGCGTCTCGCGGGTCGCGAGGCCTCGGATCGCCTTGAACCATTGCCGGTCCCGATCGATGAGGGAGATCGCAGCGATGGAGACCTGGAACCGGTCGCAGGCGAGCGCGCACAGGCCATCGAGCCCCTCGTCCCGGCCGGAATCGAGGATGCCGAGCCCGTGAAGCTCGACGATGCGCTGATGCTCACGATTCTGCAGGACCGCTTCCATGGGATCGACTTAAGAGAAAACGCCTAAAATACAATAAGGGTGCATCCGGACCCTGCGTCAGGCGCAAGCAAGCCGGCCTAATTTGCGAGCATTCCCTAGCAAGAACGCAAAAAAGAGCGGCGTCTCACGACCAAAGGAGGAGGCGGGGCCGAGGGCTGCCCCCGGGTCGCCCGGTCCGGTCTAGCGGTTCGCAACCACGTGGAAGAAGGTGCCGGTGACCTGCCCCTGCCGGTGGCCGGCGAGGCCGAGGGGCTGGCCTTCCGCATCCGTCACCGCCGCAAGCGCCGTGCTCTCGTCCGGCTCGCCGCCGGTGACCGACGCATAGTGGAATTCGTGCCCGACGAGCGTGCGCCCGGCGGCGCCGAGCGGCCCGTCCTGCCGCAGGCGCGCGACCCGGTAGCCGAGATGCAGCTTGCGCCTTGCATAGCTCGTCTCGACGGGCAGGAGCCCAAGCATCGGGTGCCGGGTGCCCTGCGCATCCTCCAGGGAGCGGCCGAGCACCATGTACCCTCCGCATTCCCCATGCACCGGGCGCGTCGCCGCGAAGGCGCGCACGCCGCCAAGGAAGCGCTCCGCTCCTGCGATGCGGCCCGCATGGAGTTCGGGATAGCCGCCGGGCAGCCAGCAGGAATCGCAATCCCCGGGCGGCGCCTCGTCGGCGAGCGGCGAGAAGGGCACGATTGTCGCGCCCGCCGCCCGCCAGCCGGCGAGAAGGTGCGGGTAGACGAAGGAAAAGGCGGCATCGGTTGCGAGCGCGACGCGCTGGCCCGGAGGCGGCAGCGGACGGACCTCGCCCACCGGGGCCGGGGCCGCCCCGCGAGCGAGGCTCATGAGTCCGTCGAGATCGACCGCGCGCTCGACCGCATCCGCCAGCGTCTCGAGGCGCCTTTCGAGATCGGCCGTCTCGCCCGCCTGGACGAGGCCGAGATGGCGCTCGGGGAGGGCGAGCGTCGGGTCGCGGCCAAGCGCTCCGAGCACCGGCAGGCCGATGCGGGCGAGGCCGTCCTCCACGAGGCGCCGGTGGCGCTCGCTCGCCACCTTGTTGAGGAGCACCCCGGCGACCGCGATGCGCGGGTCGAAGCGGGCGCAGCCCAGGGCCACGGCCGCGGCGGATTGTGCATGGCCCGACACGTCGAGCACCAGCACCACGGGCCAGCCGAACAGGGCGGCGATGTCGGCGCTGGCCCCGGTCCGGCCAAGTTCGCCCCGGATCCCATCGAAGAGGCCCATGGAGCCCTCCGCCAGGACGAGATCCGCGTCGCGGCCCGCCTCCTCGGCAAGCGCGGCAAGGAGGGCGGGCTCCATGGCGAAGCTGTCGAGGTTGAGGCTCGGCGCCCCGGTCGCGGCCGCGTGAAAGGCGGGGTCGATGTAGTCGGGCCCGCATTTGACGCCGCGCACCCGGTAGCCCCGCCGCCGCAGGGCGCGCTGGATCCCGAGCACCAGGGTCGTCTTGCCGGATCCCGAGCGCGGGGCCGCGATCAGCAGGCCGGGCGCCCCGCTCACTCCGCCGCCTCGGCGCCGGGTTCGAGGAGGTGGTCGACGATGGCGGAGCGGAACGCCGCGATGGCGCCGATGGCGACGACCGCCGGCGAGCGGATGATCCCCGTCTCCGACAGGCCGGGCAGGTCCGCGAGGGTGGCCTCCAGCACCCGCTCCCGGGCGGTGGTGGCCGCATGCACCACGAGCGCGGCCGTCTCGCCCGCAAGGCCGCCCTCCCTCAGGGCGGCGACGATGCCGGGCAGGTTCGCGGCCGCCATGTACAGGACGATCGGCGCGCCGGTGCGCGCGAGCGCGGCCCAGTCCATGGCGTCGTCGGCGGCGCAATGGCCGGTCGCCAGGATCACCGCATGATTGGTGGCCCGGGTCGTCGCCGGCACCCCGTGAATGGCAAGGGATGCGAGGCCGCTCGAAACGCCGGGCACGATGCGGAAGGGGATCCCGGCCTCCGCGAGGGTCAGGGCCTCCTCGCCGCCGCGGCCGAACACGAAGGGGTCGCCCCCCTTGAGGCGCAGGACCCGCAGCCCCTGCCGGGCGAGCGCCACGAGCCGGTCCGAGATGTCGCTTTGCACCGCCGAGGGCCGCCCGCCGCGCTTGCCCGCATATTCGAGCGCCGCGCCAGGCCGGGCGAGGGACAGGATCGCCGGATCGACGAGGGCGTCGTGCACGATCACGTCCGCGCCGCGCAGGGCGTTCAGCGCGTGCAGGGTGATGAGCCCCGGATCGCCCGGCCCGGCGCCCACGAGCCACACGGTGCCCGGGCGGAATTCGGGAGAAAGATGGGACAGCGTCATCGGCTCCTCCAGCCGTGACCCGGGCCGACGGGATCCGGCCCGATTAGCCCGATCGGGCGCCGCTGGAAACCTCCCATCGCAGGGTGGCGCCAATCGGAAGTCCCGACCGGGCGCCGCCGGGAACCTCGGATCGCGCCCGAGGGCTGGGGTTTCGCATGCCCATGACCCGGAGCGTTCCGGCCGCTATAAGGCCCGTGATGGACGACAAACCCACCGGACCCCTGCGCCGCGGCTGGACCACGGGCGCCTGCGCGACCGCAGCCGCCAGGGCGGCCTATTGCGGCTGGCGCACCGGCACGTTCCCGGACCCGGTGGAGATCGTGCTGCCGGGCGGCCTCAAGCCCGCTTTCGCCCTGGCGCGCCACGAGGTCGCGGGCGAGGGTGCGCTCGCCGGAATCGTGAAGGATGCGGGCGACGACCCGGACGTGACCCATGGGGCTCTCGTCCTGGCCTCCGTCAGGGCCGGCGCCCCGGGGAGCGGCGTGACCTTCCGGGCGGGGCCGGGGGTCGGCACCGTCACCCGGCCGGGGCTCCCGCTGCCGCCGGGCGAGCCCGCCATCAACCCGGCCCCCCGGCAGATGATCCGCGAGAACTTGGCGGAGGCGGCCCGCCTCGTGGGCGGTCCCCTCGACGTGGAGGTGGAGATCTCGATTCCCGGCGGCGAGGCTCTGGCGGAGAAGACCCTCAATCCGCGCCTCGGCATCCTGGGCGGGCTCTCGGTCCTCGGCACCACGGGAATCGTGGTGCCCTATTCCTGCGCGGCCTGGATTCACAGCATCCATCGCGGCATCGACGTGGCGCGGGCGGACGGCCTTCTCCATGTGGCGGGCGCCACGGGCGCCACCTCGGAGGCCGCCGTGAGGGCGCTCCACGGCCTGCCCGACCATGCCCTCATCGACATGGGCGATTTTGCCGGCGGGATGCTGAAATACCTGCGCCGCGCCCCGGTCCCGAAGGTCACCGTCGCGGGCGGTCTCGCCAAGATGACGAAGCTCGGCCAAGGGCTGCTCGACCTGCATTCCCGCGCCGGGGCCGTCGACCGCGACTGGCTCGCGGAGCGCCTCGGCGAGCTTGGCGCCGCGCCGGGCGTGGCCGAGGCGGCCCGGGAAGCCAACACCGCGCTCGAAATCTTCCAAGGTGCCGAGCGCCACGGCTTGCCGCTGGCCGATCTCGTCGCGCAATACGCCTGGCGCACCGCCGCGAAGGCGCTCAGCGGCGCGCCGATCGCCTTGGAGGTCGCCGTATTCGACCGCGACGGGCGCCTCATCGGGCGCATGCCGTTCCATCCGGTGTCCTGACAGCTTCACTGCGAATCCTCCCCGGCGCGGGGGCGGAAGCGGCGGTCGTAGCCGCTCGAATAGAGCGCGCTGTCGCGAAAATCGCCCGCATCTAGCGCCCGGCCGACGAGGATGAGCGCCGTGCGCTCCAACCCCTCGGCGGCGACGAGACCTGCCAGCGTGCCCAGCGTGCCCCGCAGCACCCGCTGGTCCGGCCAGGAGGCGCGCCACACGACGGCGGCGGGACAATCCGCTCCGTAGAAGGGGACGAGCTCCGCCACCACGCGCTCGATCACATGGATCGACAGATGGATCGCAAGCGTCGCGCCCGTCGCCGCGAAGGCCGCGAGGGTTTCCTTCTCCGGCATAGCGGAAGCGCGGCCCGAGGTGCGGGTGAGCACCACCGATTGCGCCACCTCCGGCACGGTGAGTTCCTTGGCGAGCGCCGCGGCGGCGGCCGCGAAGGAGGGCACGCCCGGCGTCACCGTATAGGGGATGCCGAGCGCATCGAGACGCCGGATCTGCTCGCCCATGGCGCTCCAGACCGAGACGTCGCCGGAGTGGAGCCGCGCCACGTCCTCGCCCCGCCCATGGGCGCGCTCGAATTCCGCCGCGATGGCATCGAGGTCTAGCGGCGCCGTGTCCACGAGACGCGCGCCTGGCGGGCACCAGCGCAGGAGTTCGCGCGGGACGATGGAACCCGCGTAAAGGCAGACCGGGCAGCTCTCGATGAGCGCGCGTCCGCGCAAGGTGATGAGGTCGGGCGCGCCGGGGCCGGCGCCGATGAAGTGAACCGTCATGCGGGCGCTCCGATGCCGCGTGCAAGAGCGCAGGTCGCGGTCGCCGAGGCGATGCGCGGGAGGACGAGGCGCGCGCCTGGCCCGGCCGCTCCGAGCGCCGCCGCTTCCGCGACCGAGCCGACGCCGTGCGCGGAGAAGGAGCGCGCCGAATGGGTGACGATCCCCTCCGACGCCTCCGCGACGGCGCGCTCCGCGACCGCGAGCGCATCGAGGCCGAGCCGCCGGGCGGCTTCGCGAAAAGCGGGCGCGTCGGCGAGCGCGGCGAGGGTCGCAAGGCCGCGCAGCTCGCCGCGCGTGAGAGCGCAATCCGCGACGGCGCGCTCCACGAGAGCGACGATCTCGCCTGGATCCGCGCTGCGGCGAAAGCCGATGCCGGCGACGATCATGGCTTTACCACCACCCATTGCGTGACCGGCATCGCGGCGCGCCAGCCATGCAGGGTGCCGACCCGCTCGAGCCGCGAGAGGGCGATGCGCCGCATGGCGCCGCCATGAAGCCCATGGAGCTGCGCGAGGCGTGTTTCGGTCTCAAGGGTCACCGCATTCACCACCAGCCGCCCGCCCGGCCGCAGGGCCGCCCAGCAGGCCTCGAACACGCCGCTCTCCGACGCGCCGCCGCCGATGAAGACGGCATCGGGCCGGGGCCAATCGCCAAGCCCCTCGGGCGCTTGCCCGACCCGCACCTCCATGGCGGTCGCGCCGAGCCGCAGGGCGTTGGCCCGCGCCCGCTCGGCGCGATCCGCCCGCTCCTCGATTCCAAGACAGCGATTGCGCGGATGGCTGAGGCACCATTCGATGCCGACGGAGCCGGCGCCGGCGCCGATATCCCACAACAGCTCACCGGCGCGGGGCGCGAGCGCCGCAAGGGTGATGGCCCGGATCTCCGCCTTCGTCAGCTGTCCGTCATTGTCGAACCAGGCATCGTCGCGCCCCGGCGTCAGCGGCACGATGCGCGCCTCCGTCGCTGCCGCCACCTCGACGGCCACGATGTTGAGGGGATCCACATCCGTGCGCGCGAAGGCTTCAGCCGTGCCCGCCTCCACGCGTTCGCGCGGGCCGCCCAGGGCCTCGAGCACCGTGAGCGTCGAGGCGCCGAGCCCGCGCTCCGCGAGCAGGGCCGCCACGCGCCCGGGTGTCGTGCCGTCCCAGGAGAGCGCCAGGATGCGCGCGCTCGGCTGAAGGTGGGGCACGATGCGCTCCAGCGCGCGGCCATGGAGGCTCACGCAGGCGCAGTCGGGCAGCGACCAGCCGAGCCGCGCCGCCGCGAGGCTGAAGGCGGAGGCTTGAGGAAAGCAGACCATCTCGTCCGCCGGCACCAGCCGCGCAAGCTCCGCGCCGACGCCGTAATGGAAGGGGTCGCCCGAGGCCAGCACGAGGGTCGGCTGCCCGCGCCGCGCGAGCACCGCCCTGTAGCCCTCGGCGATGGGGCTCGGCCAGGCCATCGTCTGCGCGGCGAGCGGGCCAGCGAGTGCCAGATGACGCGCGCCGCCGATGACGAACGCGGCGGAGTCGAGAGCCGCGAGCGCGGCGGGCGAGAGGCCCTGGCGCCCGTCCTCGCCGATCCCGAGAATCGTGAGCCAGGGTTGGGGCACGAGGTCTGCGTTGCGTTCTTGCGCGCTCATGGGCGGTCCTTCCGGGCACGCTCGACACCGGGCCGGCTTTGGAGGACAAGGCGCCCATGCGTGTTCTGATCCTCGGCGGCACCACGGAAGCATCCGCGCTCGCGCGCCTGCTCGCGGGTCGCGGCGACCTGCGGCCCATCCTGTCGCTCGCCGGCCGCACCAGCGATCCAAAGCCCCTCCCGATCCCCGTGCGGATCGGCGGTTTCGGGGGCGTCGCGGGATTGGCGCGCTATCTCCTGGACGAGCGCATCGAGGCGGCGATCGACGCGACGCATCCCTTCGCGGCCATCATGTCCGGCAATGCGGCCGCGGCCTGTGAGAAGACCGGCGTTCCGCTCCTCGCGCTCCGCCGTCCGCCCTGGCAGCGGCAGGAGGGTGATCGCTGGCTCGACGTGCCGTCCATGGAGGAGGCCGTGCGGGCGCTGGGCGTGGCCCCGCGCCGCGTGTTCCTCACGGTGGGACGTCTGGAACTGGCGCCCTTCGCGGCCGCGCCCCAGCAGCGTTTCCTGGTGCGCACCATCGAGCCCATCGGCGACGCGCTGCCCGCGCCGCATGTCACCGCGATCCGCGATCAGGCGCCCTTCGACGAGGCTGCCGAGCGGGCGCTGATGGAGCGGGAGCGCGTCGATGTGGTCGTGACCAAGAATTCCGGCGGCGCGGCTACCTATCCGAAGATTGCGGCGGCCCGAGCATTGGGTCTTCCGGTGATCATGGTCGCGCGTCCGATGAAGCCCGAGGGCATCGAGACGGTCGAGGATGCGGCCGCGGCTCTGCACTGGCTGGATCGCCGTCAAGGGGCGATTCCGTAGGAGCGCGGGGTGTAGAGATAGGGGCCCACCCGCCGCGTGGTGCTGGCGCCGATCATCACGAGAGTCGCCATGTCGGCTTGCCCCGCATCGGCTTGTGCAAGATCCGCCACAGCGATGCGCTCGTCGGGTCGTCCCACGGCGCGGGCGAAGACAACGGGCGTCTGCGGCGTGTGGATGGTGCGGGCGATGTCGAGGGCGCGGCCGAGCTGCCAGGGGCGGGCTTTCGAGATCGGGTTGTAGAGCGCCACTACGAAGTCCGCCTTGAGGGCGGCGGAGAGCCGCGTCTCGATCACCTCCCAGGGCTTCAGGTTGTCGGAGAGGGAGATGGCGCAAAAATCGCCCCCGAGCGGCGCGCCGAGCCGGGAGGCCGCAGCCAGCATCGCGGTGATGCCGGGTTCGACGCGGATGTCGAGGCGGTGCCACGCGGGATCGCCCCCCTCCAGCGCCTCGAACACGGCGGCCGCCATGGCAAAGACGCCGGGATCGCCGCCCGAGACCACGGCGACGCGCCGGCCCTCGGCCGCAAGCGCGAGGGCGTGCCGGGCGCGCTCCACCTCGACGCGGTTGTCGGAGGCGTGCCGCTGCTGGCCGGGCGTTTGCGGCGCGCGGTCGAGATAGGGTCCGTAGCCCACGAGATCCGTCGCGGCCCGAAGGGCATCCGCGGCCGCGGGCGTCAGCCATTGCGGCTCGCCGGGCCCGAGACCGACGACCGTGAGGGATCCCGTCATACGCGTCTCCCTTCGCCGGGCACGACGATCATGGAGAAGTAGGGCGCCGGCTCGTCCTCCGGCAATTCGGCGAGCGGCACGATGCGCTCCTCGCGCATGGTGGCGCGCTCCACGTAAAGCGCGCGGCCCAGAAGGCCTGCTTCGGCGAGCGCCGCGCGCACCTTGGGCAGGTTGCGCCCGAGCTTCATGACGACGGCGGCGTCCGTCGCGGCCAGCCGCCGGGCGAGATCCGCCTGCGGCAGGGTGCCCGGCAGCACCGTGAGCACGTCGTCGCCCCAGGTGATGGGAGCGCCGGCCCGGGTCCAGGCGCCGGACATGCCGGTGACGGCGGGGATCACCTCGGTGGGCACCCGGTCCTTCAGGCGGCGCCACAGATGCATGAAGGAGCCGTAGAAGAACGGGTCGCCCTCGCAGAGCACGGCGACCACATGGCCCGCCGCGATCTCCTGAAAGAGGCGCGCCGCGCAGGCTTCGTAGAAGGGATTGAGCGCTGCGGCGTAATCGGGATGGTCCGCCGGCACTTCCGTCGTGACCGGATAGACCATGGCGATCTCCCGCGACGCATCCGGTCCCACCACCGCGTCCGCGATGGTGCGCGCATGGCCGCGCACGCCCCGACGGCAGAAATGGGCGAGCCTGTCCGCCCGCGTGAGCACGTCGCGGGCCCGCACGGTCATGTAGTCCGGGTTGCCGGGGCCAAGGCCGAGGCCGAAGAGGCGGATTGCATCGCTCACCGGCTCACTCCACGGGATGCGCAAGGACGTTGACGGCAGCAGCCGAGGCCGAAGAGGCGGATGGCGTCGCTCACCGGGTCACTCCACCGGATGCGCGAGGGCGTTGACGGCGGCGGCCGCCATGGCGCTGCCCCCGCGGCGCCCATGCACCACGAGGAAGGGCACGCGCCCGTCCTGCGCGAGCGCGCGCTTCGATTCCGCGGCGCCGATGAAACCGACCGGAATGCCGATCACGGCCGCGGGCTTGGGCGCGCCCTCGTTCAGCATTTCGAGAAGGCGGAAGAGCGAGGTCGGCGCATTGCCGACCACGACGACCGCGCCGGCGAGGCGCTCGCGCCACAGCTCCATGGCGGCCGCGGAGCGCGTGTTCCCGAGCGCCGCCGCGAGGCCCGGCACGCGCGGATCGTCGAGGGTGCAGACGACCTCGTTGGCGGCGGGCAGGCGCGCGCGGGTGATGCCGTTTGCCACCATCTTGGCGTCGCACAGGAGCGGCGCGCCGCGCCACAGGGCGGCCTCGGCGGCGTCGGCGAAATCGGCGGACATCTCCACGTCGCGCGGGAGGTCCGTCATGCCGCAGGCATGGATCATGCGCACCACCACGCGCTCGGCCGTGCCGGAAAAGCGCGTGAGATCCGCCTCCGCGCGAATGATCGCGAAGGAGCGCCGGTAGATCTCCGCGCCCTCGCGGATGTATTCGAGGCGGGCGTTCACCGTAGAGGCTCCATGACGGCCCGCCCGAGGTGGCGGGCGTGCTGCAGGCGGATGGGATCGAGGCGACTGCTCATCGGCTTGCCTCCGGAAAGGCTTGCGTGAGATCGCGGGCGTTCTGCAGGCGGGTCATGATCGCATCGAGGGAGAGGTGAACAGTGGCGGCGTCGCGGCTCGTGCCGCGCAGCACGACGGCGTAGCGGTCGGGCCCTGCCCCCACAAGGGTCAGGTCCGCCGCAGCCGGGTGCGCGCATCCTTTCGGGCAGCCCGACACATGGACGGTGTGGCCTAGCCGGAGCACGGCAAGGCGCGCCGCATCGGCCGCGGCCGGGGTGGCTCCGCTGCCGCAGGCGGGCGCGCCCGGGCAGGCCTGCACCGCAAGACGCGCATCGGCCGGATCGATGACGAGGCCCTGCGCCGCCGCCTCGACGACAAGGCGGCCCGCATCGGCGGCGCTCAGAACGGGCAGGAGAAGGCCGCGGGTCGGCGACACCCGCAAGGTGCCGTCGCCCCAGCGCTCGCTCCAGGCTGCCGCCTGCGCAAGCTGGGCGGCCGTGCAGCGGCCGAAGGGGAGGGCGGCGAGGAGGGCCGTGGCACCGCGCAGGGCGAGCAATCCGGCGCGCGGCCCCTCGGGTCGGGCGGGCGGCGGGGCGGCGGGTTCGAGGTCGAGCCCCTCGATGGCGGATTCCAGCTCATGGCCCAGGCGGTCGCGGGTCCCGTCCCCGTGCTGCGCGCCGTGACGGAGCAGGTCGATCACCCCTTCCACGGCACGGTCAAGGGCCAGGGCGCCGTGCCAGCGCGGGCCGCTCCGCCCGCCCGTCCCGAGCATCAGGCGCCCGCCGTCGAGCGCGCAAAGATGCAGGTCGGCGCCCGTGCCGTGCAGGGGGAAGGCGCCGCCCCCGTCGATCGCGATGCAGGTCTTGGGCGGCAGGCCCGCGATGCCGCGCGCGGCGTCTTCGATGGCCGCGCCGAGGGCGGCGGCGTCGATCCGCTCCTCCGGGTCGATGCCCGCAAGCGGCGAGAGGATGGTTAGGCGGTAGGGGCCAGGGCCGTGCGGCTCAGCGAGGCCCGCCGCCTCGAGGCGCGTCACGAGCTCCGCATGCCGGGCCTGCCTCACGCCGCGGATCTGGAGGTTGCCCCGCGCCGTCCCGTCGAGAAGGCCGTTGCCGCAGGCGAGCGCCGCGTCCGCGATGGCGCGGGCCGCTTGCGCGGTGAGCGTTCCGCCCTGCGGGTGGACGCGGGCGAGAAGCCCGTCGCCGGTAGCCATGGGCCGGCGAATGCCCGGGCACCAGCCGCGGGCGAGGGCTGAGGCGGGCGCCGTCATTCAGCGGCCTCCCTCGCCGCGTCGAAGGCGGCCACAGAATTGAGGCGGCTGCGCCACAGGCCGCGCCGGCGCGCCTCCGCAAGTCGCTCGCGGATCGCGGCGGCCGCATCCGGGTTCGCCTGCGACAGGCGCGCTGCCAGCGCGTCATCCGCGAGCAGCGCCGAGAAGACGAGGTCGAAGGCGGCGTGGCTCACCGCATCCGTCGTTGTCGCGAACGCATAGAGCGCATCGACTCCTTGTGCGATCTCGGCGACGCCGCGCCAGCCATGGCGCATCTGCCCCTCGATCCAGCGGGAGTTCGTGAGCCGCCCGCGCACGAGGCGGTCGATATCCTGGCGCAGGCTTCGCGCGGCGGGGGCCTCCGGCCGGCTCGTATCGAGGCTGTAGAGAGCGGGCGTGGCTCCAAGGCTTGCGGCCGCGGCCGCGAAGCCGCCGATGGAATCGGCGGCCGCGTCGCCGTCGAGAATGTCGCGCTCGGCGACATCGCTTCCATGCACGAAGGCTTCCGCCTGCCGCACGCGCTCCGTGAATCCCGCATCCGGCGCGCCGTCGCCGCCGGGCCCGTAGGCGTGGGAGGTGCCCGCCAGATAGGTCCGCCCGAGTTCGTCCCGCGAATCCCAGTCGCCGTCGAGCGCCTGCGCGGCGACACCGGCCCCATAGGTGCCGGGCGCGCCGCCATAGACCCGGGCCAGCGCCTCGCCCCGGCGGCGGGCGGCCGCGAGCGCGTTCCACTCGTCGTCCTCGCCCAAGGCCGCCACCGCGCGCACGGCCTGATCGAGAAGGGCGATCTGTTCCGGGAAGGTGTCGCGGAAGGCGCCCGAGACACGCAATGTCACGTCGGCGCGGGGCCATTCGAGATGCGGATGCGGCACGATGCTGAAGCCCGTGACGCGGGTCGAGCTGTCGTCCCAGGTGGGGCGCACGCCCATGAGGGCGAGCGCATGGGCGATGTCCTCGCCGCCCGAGCGCAGGGTGGGGGAGGCCCACAGATCCATCACGATGCGGCGCGGCCAATCGCCGTGATCCTGCAGGTGCCGCCGCACCACCTCGGCGGCGGCGCGCCATCCGAGTTCCGTGGCGGAGCGGGTCGGTATGGCGCGCGGGTCGAAGGTCGACAGGTTGCGCCCCGTCGGCCGCACCTCAGCGCCCCGCGAGGGTGAGCCGGACGGGCCCGGCGGCACGAAGCGCCCGTCGAGCGCCGCAAGAAGGCCCGCGATCTCGGCCCTGGCGCAGGCATCGTCGGCGCCGCGGCCGAACACATGCAGGCCATCGCGCAGGGTGACGGTGCCGATGTCGCACAGATGGGCATCGAGGCGCGTCAGGGCCTCCTCCATCGGCAGCCCGTCATGGAGACCGCAGGCCTCGGCAAGGCCGCTCGCCCGGGCGCGTTCGAGAATGTCGCCGGCCACGAGCGCCGCGCGGCGCGGATCGAGCACCTGGGCTGCGGAGAATTCCTCCACGAGGCCGCGCAGGGCGTCGCTCCCCGGCATGCCGCCGGCTTCCGTCACGGGCGGCGTCAGGTGGCCGAGGGTGACGGCGCCGAGGCGGCGCTTTGCCGGCGCGGCCTCGCCGGGATCGTCCACGATGAAGGGATAGACCACGGGCGTCGCGCCCATTGCGATGCGCGGCCAGCACAGGGCCGAGAGCGCCACCGCCTTGCCGGGCAGCCATTCGGTGGTGCCGTGGGTGCCCAGATGAACCAGCGCATCGATCCGCTCGAGACCGCGCAGCCCCGCATAGAAGGCGAGATAGCCGTGACTCGGGACGAGGTCCGGGTCGTGGTAGCCGTCCTTGCGCTTCGTCCCATGCCCGCGATCGGGCTGGAGCGCCACCAGCACCTTGCCGGCGCTGACGGCGCGGAAGCGAAAGGCGCCATCGGCGAAGGCGGGATCGGCCTCGGGCGCGCCCCATCGCTGCGTGACGGCGTCGCGATGCTCGGGCGGAAGCGCGTCGAGGAACGCGCCATAGGCGGCGAGCGGCACCGTGAAGGAGCGCTCGCCCATGGTGAGGCGCGGCATGAGGCTGGCGCCGTCAAGAGGCGCCGTGTCGTAGCCGGCCGCGCTCAAGGCATCCAGAACCGTCGCGACGCTCGCGGGCGTGTCGAGCCCCACCGCGAATCCGGCCCGGCCGCCACGGGCCGGATAATCGGAGAGCACGAGGGCCAAGCGCCGCTCGCCGGGCGGCGTTCGCGCGAGACGCACCCAGGCGGCGGCCTGCTCCGCCGTCGCGGCGATGCCGTCCGCGTCCGGCGCCTGGACCCGGCGCGCAAAGGCGAGGGCGGGGTCGGGCGGCGCCTCCGCCTTGAACGAGACCGGAAAGGCGGCAAGCCGCCCATCGCATTCGGGCAGGGCCACCTGCATGGCGAGATCCGCCGCAGAAAGCCCGCGGGGCGAGGCGTCCCATCCATCGCGGGGGCTGCCGACCGGGATCGCCTGGAGCACGGGGCAGCCCGCCTCGTCGAGAACGAAGCCGTGGTCGTCGCGCGCCGCGAAAGCCGTCGTGGCGACGATCACGCCGGGAAGGCGGGCGCGGATCGCGCGCCGCAGAACCGCGACCGCGTCGGGATCCTTCAGGCTCGACACGGTGAGCACGAGCGGCGCGAGCCCGCGCGCCGCCAGCGCCTCCGTGAGAGCTTTGAGCGAAGCGGTGTCGCCCGCGAGCACGGCGGAGCGGTAGACGAGGAGCAGGGTGAGCGGGCTAGCGTTGTCGATGCGCGCGAGCGCGGCCTCCGGCTCCTCGATTCCGTGCGCGGCGCTCCAGGCGAAGGCGCGCGGCACGGGACGGGGCGGCTCAACAGGGCCTGTGTCGGCGCCGATCTCGGCGGCGATGCGGCGCAGGAGCCGCTGCATGTTGTCGACGCCGCCGGTGCGAAAGTAGGCCTCCAGCGCATCGCAGAGCGCGGGCGGCACCGTGGCGTAATCGGCAAGCCGCGGATCGGGCCTGTCGTCCCCCGGCAGCACGGCGAGTTTCGCGCCCGTGGCCGTGCAGGCGGCGCGCAGGCGCTCGAGGCCGTAGCGCCAGTAATCGAGCCCGCCAAGGCAGCGCACGAGCACGAAGCGCGCCTTGCCGGCCGTGTCCTCCACATAGAGATCGACGGACAAGGGATGCCTCAGGCGGCGCAGGGAGGCGAGGCGGAGCGAGGGCGCGCCCTCGCCCATGAGGGCCTGAGCGGCGCCTAGCGCTCCAAGGTCGCTGTCCGCGAAGGACAGGGCCACGATGTCGCCGGGTGGCTGGCGGAGATCCGCGGCCGCTTCGCCCTCATCGAGGGATACATTCGTGACCGGGAGGAGATGCATCCCGCGCCCGCTTTCACCCGCGCAGGGCCGCTTCCACCGCCCCCCGGTCGAAGCCCTTGAGGCCGATCACCACGAGGCGCCCGTCGCGGGCCTCGCCGGCCTTCCAGGGCCGGTCGAAATGATGCGCCACGCGCCGGCCGACACCCTGCACCACGAGGCGCAGGGGCTTGCCCTCCACGGGCGCGAAGCCCTTGATGCGCAGCACGCCGTCGGTCTCGGCAGCGCGCTCCACGCGGGCCGCGAGCGCCTCGGGATTGGCCACGGCGCCGACCGGAATGGCGATGCTCTCGAAATCGTCGTGGTCGTGGTCGTCCGCGCTCTCGTGATGCGAGGGCCGGGAGGCGAGATCGCTCTCGGCGGCGGCCCCGAGGCCGAGCAGCACCGGCGCGTCGATGCGGCCGTGGGCGGTCTCGATCATCTTCACGGTCCGGGGCAGGTGCGCGCGGATCTCGTCCTGGACGCGGGCGCGGTCGCCCGGCTCCATGAGGTCGGTCTTGTTCACCAGAATGATGTCGGCGCAGAGGATCTGGTCCTCGAACACCTCCTCCAGCGGGTTCTCGTGATCGACGGACGTGTCGGCCGCGCGCTGGGCGGCGAGCGCGTCGGGATCGTCCGCGAAGGCGCCGGAGGCGACGGCGGGTCCGTCCACCACCGCGATCACGCCGTCCACCGTCACCCGCGAGCGGATGGCCGGCCAGTTGAAGGCGTTCACGAGGGGCTTTGGCAGGGCAAGGCCCGAGGTCTCGATGAGGATGTGCTCCGGCGGGTTCGGGCGCTCGAGCAGCTTGTTGAGGGCGGGCACGAAATCGTCAGCCACGGTGCAGCACAGGCAGCCGTTCGGCAGCTCGACGATGTCGTCCTCCGTGCAGCCCTCGATGCCGCAGCCCTCGATGAAGGAGCCGTCGAAGCCCAGATCGCCGAACTCGTTCACGAGCACGGCGAGGCGGCGCCCGCCCGCGGTCTCGAGGAGATGGCGCACGAGGGTCGTCTTTCCGGCGCCGAGAAAGCCCGTGACGATGGTGCAGGGGATCTTGGTGAGGGTGCTCATGGGTGTTTACGCCGCGCTGCTCGTCTTGAGGGGAGGAAGGCGGGCGATCACGCCCTTGCGGAAGGCTGCCGGCCGCTCGCGCCAGGGCACGACGCCGTCGGCGGTGTCCGCATAGCGGCGCACGCCGTCGAGAATCGTCTCGGCCGAGGTCTCCGGGTCGAGATCGCCGTAGATGTAGGTCCAGCGGCCTGGCGCGGAGACCGCGACCGTGCAGGGCCGCTTGCATACCGACAGGCATTCGACGGGCTCGATCCGCACCCGCGGCGCATCGGCGGCGCCGAACGCCTCCATGAGCGCCCGGTGCAGCATCGCGCCGGGACGCAGCTCCTTCTCCGCGGGCCCGTTCGGCCCGCGGCAGGTGGTGCAGACGTGGATGCAGATCTCGTCCGTCATCGGAACGGCCGATCAGGCGAGGGTCGCGAGGCCAAGAGAGCCGACGCCCGCGAGGGCGACCGCGAGGCCGGCAAGGCGCAGGCGCAGGGACGGAGCCGCCGCGACGCCGCCGGCGAGGTGCCGGGCGAGATGCGCCACGCCGACCGCGACGGCGCCCTGCACGAGGACGAGGCCGAGGAGATAGGCGGCGACCGGGGTCGGCTCGGCGCCGACGATCGTCTCGGCCAGCGCGTGACCGTGGGCAAGGCCGCCGAGGACGAAGAGCGGGGCCGCGATGCCGAGTGGGAGAGCCGGGCGGAGCGCCGCCGCAAGGCCGATCACGATGACGCTGGCCGCCACGAGGGCCTCGGCGAGGGGCAGGTCGATCGCGGCCTGATGCAGGGCGGTGCCGGCCACCATGGCGACGAGCCACAGGACGGGGAGGAGGAGAACACGGGCAAAGCGCGCGGAGACGAGGCCGAGACCGACCAGCGCCGCTAGGTGATCGAGCCCGATCACGGGATGGCCGAGGCCGGACAGGAAGCCCTGGCCGAAGGTCGCCGGGATCATGCCGCCCATGGGGTGGTGGGCGAGAGCGGGCGTCGCCAGGGCGAGGCCGGCCAGGAGGGTCGCAGGCAGAATCGTGCGCAGGGCTTGCATCGTCGTCTCCGTCGGGCGGCCCGAACGGGCCGTTGAAAGCTTCCACGGACGGATCGAACGCTTGCGCCGTTCGACAAGTCGCCACCGGCACACCCCGTCCGGTAGGCCCGACAGAAGCAGGCGCGACGGCAGGTCTCCTGGCTCACGGGTCAGCGCCTCGGGCTCCGGCCTTCCCGGGGGATCCCCCAGTGGCGTATGGAGCGCGGGCTCGCCGCTTACAGTTGCGGGGGCAGCTGCGGTTTCGCACCGCATTCCCTTTTCACCCCGTCTCCGGGGCACCGTCCCCGCCATCGTTACCGGTCCGGCTGCCCTGTTTCAACCCGCCACTTGCATCGGGATGAAAGATCGGCCGAGAACGGGCCGCAACCAGGACCCGAGCCCCATGAGCACCCAGGACGAGGCGGCGCGCCACCGCGCCAAGATGGCGAAACGCAAGGAGGTGCAGGACCGGGAGGTCGCCTCCAAGACCGTCGAGAAGGGGCTCCTCATCGTCAACACGGGCCCCGGCAAGGGCAAATCCACGGCCGCCTTCGGCCTCATGCTCCGGGCGCTCGGCCGCGGATTCCAGGTCGGCGTCGTCCAGTTCATCAAGGGCGCCTGGGAGACCGGGGAGCGCTTGGCGCTGGACCGGTTCGGGGACCAGATCGAGTGGCACACCATGGGCGAGGGCTTCACCTGGGAGACCCAGGACCGGGAGCGAGACGTGGCCGCCGCCGCGCGTGCCTGGGACAAGGCGCAGGAGCTGATGGCGCGCCCCGACATCCGCCTCCTCGTCCTCGACGAGCTCAACATCGCGCTGCGCTACGAGTACCTGTCCTTGGAGGAGGTGGTGGCCGCCCTGCGGGCCCGCCGCCCGGATCTCCACGTGGTCGTGACGGGCCGCAACGCGAAGGCGGAGCTGATCGAAGCCGCCGATCTCGTGACCGAGATGACCCTGGTGAAGCACCACTTCGCCGCCGGCGTGAAGGCGCAGGAAGGGATCGAGTTCTAGGGTTCCGGCCCGGCGTCTCTCAGGGGCTGCCGCGACGCAAGAAAAAGCCCCGGTGGTGACACCGGGGCTTTTCGCTGTTGGGTTCCGGACCCGCTTAGAAGTCGCGCTGAAGGCGCAGGCGACCTTCCCAGATGTCGTCCGAACCCACCGCGCGGACGGTGCCGCCCGTGGTTCCGGCGACCGTGCCGGTGGTGACAGCCACCCGGCCGCGCGGATCGATCTTCGTGTAGAGGGCCTCGACGCCGATCTGGAGACCCGAGACGGGGGTCCAAAAGGTATTGGCGCCGATGCGGTACTCGTTGAAGTCGACGAAGCCGAGCTGAGTGCCCGCGGTGCCATTGGCAAGCGTCACCGGGGTGACGGCCACGACGGAGCCGGCGCTGTTCGGCATCTCGAAGCGAGCGTAGGAGCCGAAGAGGCTCGAGTTCACGGTCGGGGTCCAGTTGTGGGTCAGGCCGCCGGCGATGGAATAGGCCTGCGTCGTCTTGAAGTCGCCCGTGAACGGATCCACGAAGGCGTCCGTGACCGGCAGGTTGGTGAGCCCCGCGCCGAGCGAGGAGCCCGTGCCGCCGAGGATGTAGCCCGTCGCGCCGTCCGTGTAGGACAGGGCGAGCCAGGCCGTGTCGCCCGCCCCGAGGAAGGGCAGGTTGAACCCGGCCTGGGCCGACACGGCGAAACCGTAATCCGTGTCGGCGATGCTTGGGAGGGCCGTGCCGGTGATCGGGTTCGCCCGGACCGCGCCGATGTCGCGGATCTGGTGGAGGGCGCCGGAGAGCTGCACCGAGCCCCAGGCGCCCGCGTAGCGGACGTTGCCCACGAGGTCCGGCACCCGCTGGCCTCCATAGGTGAAGCCGAGCGGCGCGCCCGTGAAGCTGCCGATGCCCTCGCCGAGCACCCGGCGCTCCAGCGCATCCTCGAGCGCGATCGTCGCCGAGAAGCCGTTGCCGACCGCGTAGGTGTAGGCGAGCAGGTTCACGTCCGGCGCATCCGAGAAGCGCAAGGTGCCCATGTGGCTCGTCGGCAGGTCGGCATTGTCGAAGAAGGACGTGACACGGCCGGCCGTGAGGCCGCCGAACTGGATGAAGGCCTGCGCGAGGTTCGGGCCCGTGGTGATGCGTCCGTTATCCGTGAAGAAGAAGCCGCTGTTGCGGTCGATCTCGTAGCGCACATAGGTGCGCAGCAGGCCGTAGGCCGTCGCGGTGCGGTGATCGAAGTTCACCCGGCCGCGCACGCGCACGCCCCCGGCGTCCTGGGCGCGGGTGAGGGGCTCGATATAGCCCACGTCGACGCGCACGCGGCCCGAGATGCGCAGGCAGCTGTCGGTGCCGGGCACGTAGAAGAAGCCTTCGCCATAGGTGGAGCAGACGCGCACGTACTCGACGGGCGCGGCCTTCCGGGCCGGCAGATCCGCGGCCTGAGCGCCGGCCACAGCCGCGAGAGCCGCGGCCGTTCCAAGAAGGAGGCTCTTTGCGAGCGTCATCGATTGTCTCCGTATCCAGATTGAGGGGAGGGCGGTGCCGTCCCGCGAACGAACGCCCGATGGGCGTGGCATCGGATTGCCCCCGACGTGGAGCAGAGCTTCATCCTCACTGCCCCTGATCCGCAATGGACCGGCCGGCTGAAGAGCAGGCAGACTGCCCAAATTTTGGCTTATTTCAGCAGGTTTCCCGCGCCTGTGGCGCAAACGGCACGGCTTGGTACGAGGCTGCCGCAGCGGCATGGCGCATCACGAATCCTCAAGGCCGCGAAACCTCTCGCCCTGGCGGGGGTTGACCAGCCGGGCTGACGCCATTCCCAGGAGCATCGGATGCTTGAGGTCGACCGGGATCCCGCCTGTGCCGCGATTCCTCACCCGCAACACGCCTTCGAGGTGACGCTCACGGTGAACGGCGAGGAGCATCGCCTCCCGGTCGATGCCCGGACGACGCTCCTCGACGCTCTCCGGGACCGGCTGCATCTCACGGGCACCAAGAAGGGCTGCGGGCTTGGCCAGTGCGGAGCCTGCACGGTGATCGTCGACGGGCGGCGCGTGGTCTCCTGCCTCACCCTCGCGGTCATGAACCAGGGCAAGCGCATCGAGACGATCGAGGGCCTCGGCAACGGCTCGCTTCATCCGGTGCAGCAGGCCTTCATCGATCACGACGCCTTCCAGTGCGGCTACTGCACGCCGGGCCAGATCATGTCGGCCATCGGGCTCATCCAGGAGGGGCGCACCCGCTCCGACGACGAGATCCGCGAGAACATGAGCGGCAATATCTGCCGCTGCGGCGCCTACACGAACATCGTCGCGGCCATCAAGGACGCGATCGCCCGCGGCCTCGATCCGCGCGAGGCCATGACCGAGGCCGTGGAAGCGATCCGGCAGGACGCTGAGCGGGGAGCGTAAGCATCATGGTTCCGTTCAGCTACACCGCCGTCACCAACCCCAACGATGCCATGGAGCGCGCCGCCCGGAGCGCCGGCGTCGAATACATCGCGGGCGGCACGGACATGCTCCAGCTCCTGCAGGAGGGCGTGCGCGCGCCCATGGAGCTCGTGGACATCAACGGCATCGGCTTCGACGACGTCTCGGTGGCGGTCGACGGCGTGCGCATCGGCGCCATGGCGCGCCTCGCGGACGTGGCGGACGATCCGACGGTCCGCGAGCGCTTTCCGGCCGTCGCGGAGGCCCTCCATGAGAGCGCGTCCCCCCAGGTGCGCAACATGGCGAGCGTCGGCGGCAACCTGCTCCAGCGCACCCGCTGCCTGTATTTCCGTGACGTGACCACGCCCTGCAACAAGCGCGAGCCGGGCTCCGGCTGCTCGGCCTGGTTCGGGCAGAACCGCATCAACGCGGTGCTCGGCGGCAGTCCCGATTGCTTTGCGGCCTATCCGGGCGATCTTGCCGTGGCGCTGATCGCCATGGATGCGGAGGTGATGGTGTCGGGCCCCACGGGCGAGCGCACGATCCTCGTCGAAAAGCTCCATCGCGATCCAAGCGAGGCGCCGCATATCGAGACCGTGCTCAAGCCCGGCGATCTCATCACGGCGATCTGGATTCCGCTGCCCGCCGCAGGCCGGCGGTCGCATTACCTCAAGGTGCGCGACCGGGCGACCTTCGAATGGGCGCTCACCTCGGCGGCCGTCTCCATCGGCTTCGACGGCGAGCGGGTGCTCGATGTGCGCGTGGCGGTGGGCGGCGTCGGCACGCGGCCCTGGCGCCTGCCCCATGTGGAGGCGATGCTCATCGACCGGAATCTCGACCGTGATCTCGCCCGCGCGGCCGGCGAGCGGGCCGCGGACGGCGCCGAGTCCCGCGGTGAGAACGCCTTCAAGATCCCGCTCCTCAAGAAGACCGTCGAGCGCGCCCTTCTGCGCATCGCAGGCCTCGGCGCGGGAGACCAGCCATGAACGCGCACGGCCACGCGCTGGGCTATGGCGTAGGCAGCTTCGGGCGCGAGGCGGTCGGCATGGGAGAGATCGCATGAACGTTCAGTTGAAAGTCGTCGGCCAGCCCGTCAACCGGGTCGACGGACCGCGCAAGGTCTCGGGCGATGCGCGCTATGCGGCGGAGTTCGACCTGCCGGGTCTGCTCCATGCGGCCGTGGTGGTCTCCACGGTCCCGTCTGGGCGCATCGCCGCCATCGATGCGGAGGCGGCGCGCCGCGCGCCCGGCGTCTATGCGGTCATCAGCCACGAGAACGCGCCGCGCCTGCCCTACAAGCCCTACGGCAAGAAGCCCCAGGTGGATGCGCAATCGGGCGAGCAGCTTCAGGTCTTTCAGGACCGGACGATCTATTTCAACGGCCAGCCCCTCGCGGTGGTCGTGGCCGAGACCCTGGAGCAGGCGGTGCATGCCGCCGACCTGGTGAAGATCACCTACGAGGAGGCGCCGGGCCTCACCCGGTTTGATCGCGCGCAAGCCCGCGAGCCGAGCCGCGGCAACGAGAAGGCCGGCCGCCCCGCCGACACGCAGATCGGCGATGCGGACGGGGCGCTCGCCGCAGCGCCCGTCACGGTGGAAGCCGAGTACGTGCAGGCCCGCGAGCACCACAACGCTATCGAGCTCCACGTGACCATCGCGGCCTGGGAAGGCGAGCACCTCACCCTCTACGACAAGACGCAATGGCCCGATAACGACCGGGACGAGATCGCGCATATCTTCGGCATCCCCAAGGAGAGCATCCGGGTCGTGTCGCCCTTCGTGGGCGGCGCCTTCGGCTCGGCCCTGCGCACCTGGCCCCACGTGACGATCGCGGCAATCGCCGCAAAGGCCGTGCGGCGGCCCGTGCGCGTCGAGCTGACTCGTCGCCAGTGCTACACCTCCATCGGCTTTCGCCCGCATACGGAGCAGCGCGTCGCCCTCGGCGCCGAGGGCGACGGCACGCTCACCGCCATCGTTCAGGAGGCCTGGGGCCAGACCGGCACCTACGAGGAATATGCGGAGGTCACCCTCGATCCCGCGCGCAACACCTATGCCTGCGAGAACGTGCGCACCCGCTACCGGCTCGTGGAGATGAACACCAACTCGCCGTGCCCCATGCGCTCGCCGGGCGTCGCCACGGGCATGTTGGCGCTCGAGACCGCCATGGACGAACTCGCGGTGGCGCTGCGCATGGACCCGGTGGAGCTGCGCCTCAAGAACTATGCGGAGAAGGACCAGCACAAGAACCTGCCCTGGTCCTCCAAGGAGCTGCGCGCCTGCTACCGCACGGGAGCCGAGCGCTTCGGCTGGGACAGGCGCGATCCGGAGCCCCGCTCCATGCGCCAGAATGGGCATCTCGTCGGCTTTGGCATGGCGACCGCCGCCTATCCGGCGCATCGCTCGAAGGCCTCAGCGGAGGCCTCGCTGCTCCCCGACGGCACGGCGCTCATCCGCACCGCGGGCTCCGACATGGGCCCCGGCACCTACACCTCCATGACGCAGGTGGCGGCCGAGACCCTGGGCCTGCCGGTGGAGCGGGTGCGGTTCGAACTTGGCGACACGGACATGCCCTACGCGCCGGTCCATGGCGGGTCGATCACCATGGCGAGCGTCGGCACCGCCGTGCAGGCCGCCTGCCGGGCGCTGCTGGACGATCTCTCGGCGGTGCTGCGGGCACATCCGGGCGCCGGCTTTGCGGGCCTTCAGGCGACGGATCTCGACTGGCGCGATGGCGGCGTGGCGCGGGCGGGCGGCGCGGTGGTGCCCTTCGAGCGCCTGCTCGCCGACCTGCGCCTCGACAAGCTCTCGGCCCTCGGCCACTCGGCGCCGGGCGACGAGAGCAAGACTCATTCGAGCTCCGCCTTCGGAGCCGTGTTCGCCGAGGTCCATGTGGACCCGGATTTCGGCACCGTCCGCGTGCCGCGGATCGTCGGCGCCTACGATGTGGGCCGGGTGGTGAACCCGAAGACCGCCCGCAGCCAGTGCATCGGCGGCATGGTCCAGGGCATCGGCATGGCGCTTCTCGAACAGGCCGAGTGGGACGAGCGCTTCGGCCGCCCCATGAACGGCAACCTTGCCGAATATCTGGTGCCCGTCTGCGCGGACGTTCGGGAGCTCGACGTCACCTTCGTGCCGGGCGACGACACGATCTTCAACCCGCTCGGGGTGAAGGGCGTCGCGGAGCTGGGATTGTCGGGCGTCGCGGCGGCCATCGGCAATGCGGTCTACCACGCGACCGGCCGAAGGGTGCGGCATTTCCCGATCCTACCGGAGCGGCTCCTCGGCTATTAACGCTCGCCCCGAATCGGGGCGCGCAACCCTGGAAAGGGCTTATGGCTACGCTACGTCACCTCCGAACCGATAACGATGATCGGACGGAGTCAGGCAAGCGTGAGAGACGATACCCTTTCCTTCTCGGAAACCGGCGCCGGGGCAGGCCCTGGCGCCGCAGCCGAAACCGGCGCCATGCGGGCGGCGATCCTTCCGGCCCCCGGCGTGATCCGCCTTGAGCGGGTCGCGAAACCGGAGCCCGGCGCGGGCCAGGTTCGCCTGCGCCTCGAGGGCTCCGGCGTCTGCGCCTCGAATCTCACCCCCTGGGCCGGTCCCGAATGGATGACGTTTCCGACCGAGCCCGGCTCCCTTGGCCATGAAGGCTGGGGCGTGGTGGATGCAATCGGCGACGGTGTCGAGAGCGTGCGCATCGGCGACCGGGTCGCGGCGCTCTCCTACAAGGCCTATGCGGAATACGACATCGCCGAGGCCGACGCGGTGGTGCCCCTGCCGGAGGCGCTGGCCGGCCAGCCCTTCCCGGGCGAGCCCCTCGGCTGCGCCATGAACATCTTCCGCCGAAGCGAAATCGAGGCCGGGCAGACGGTCGCCATCGTCGGGATCGGCTTTCTCGGCGCGATCCTGACCCGGCTCGCCACCGATGCGGGCGCGCGGGTCATCGCGATCTCCCGCCGTCCGTTCTCCCTCGACGTTGCCCGCCAGTTCGGGGCCGCCGAGGTCATCCCGATGGAGGATCACAACGGCATCATCGGCCAGGTGAAGGAGATGACCGGCGGCGTGTTCTGCGACCGGGTCATCGAGGCGGTCGGCAAGCAATGGCCCCTCGATCTTTCGGCGGAGCTCACCCGCGAGCGCGGGCGCCTCATCGTGGCGGGCTACCACCAGGACGGCCCGCGCCAGGTGAACATGTGGCTGTGGAACTGGCGCGGCCTCGACGTGATCAACGCCCATGAGCGCGATCCCAGGGTCTATGTGGCGGGCATCCGCGAGGCCGTGGACGCGGTGGCCTCCGGCCGCCTCGATCCCTCGCCCCTCTACACCCATACCTATCCGCTGGACCGCCTGGACGAGGCGCTCAACGCCACCCGCGACCGTCCCGACGGCTTCCTAAAAGCTCTGGTGACCGCATGAACAATCCGCTTTTCATCGTCGCAACGCCAGTGGTGACCGCATGAACCAGGCCGTGCTCGACATCGCGCCGCAAACCGCCACCGCCCGTCCGCGCCTCGGCTTCCTCGGGGTCGGCTGGATCGGCCGCCACCGCATGCAGGCGATCCTGGAAACCGGAATCGCGGATGTCGCCGCCATCTCGGATCCCTCGCCCGACATGGCCGCGGAAGCCGCCAGCCTCGCGCCCGGCGCCCGATGCGTCGCGACCCTCGACGATCTTCTGGATGCGGGCGTGGACGGCATCGTCATCGCCACGCCGAGCGCGCTCCATGCGGAGCAATCGATTCGCGCCCTCGAGCGCGGCGTGGCGGTGTTCTGCCAAAAGCCCCTCGGCCGCACCGCCGCGGAAGCCCAGGCGGTCGTGGAGGCCGCGCGCCGGGCCGACCGGCTGCTCGCCGTCGATCTCTCCTACCGCTTCACGGAGGGCATGCGCCGCATCCGCGAAGTGGTGCAGGCGGGCGAGCTCGGGCGGGTCTACGCGGTCGATCTCGTGTTCCACAACGCCTATGGCCCGGACAAGCCCTGGTTCTACGACCCGGCCCTGTCCGGTGGCGGCTGCGTCATGGATCTCGGCGTCCACCTGGTGGACCTCGCGCTCTGGACCCTCGGCTTCCCGGAAGTGTCGGACGTGAGCGCCAAGCTATTCACGGGCGGCGAGCCGCTGGGCGGGCGCGGCGACCGGGTCGAGGATTACGCGGTCGCGACCGTCGAGCTCGCCACCGGCACCGCCGTGCAGCTCGCCTGCTCCTGGCGCCTGCAGGCGGGCTGCGACGCCATGATCTCGGCCTCCTTTTACGGCACCGAGGGCGGAGCCGCCCTGCGCAACGTGAACGGCTCGTTCTACGACTTCACCGCCGAGCGTTACCGCGGCACCGCCCGCGAGACCCTCGCGCTGCCGCCGGATTCCTGGGGCGGTCGCGCGGCGGCCGATTGGGCCAGACGCCTTGCGGCGGGTGAACGCTTCGATCCCGCCGCCGAGCGCCTGGTGGACGTCTCCCGGGTGCTCGACCGCATCTACGGGCGCTAGGATCGGGTTGGTCTGGAGCACGGCTCCCGCATTTCGGCTGCTGGTGTCAGCGCGCGTTCCCCTCCTCACGCACGACGGTCCACCAGCCGAGCGCGGAGTTCCCCTCCCCCTTGTGGGGAGGGGCTAGGGGTGGGGGTGGTGGCGCCGGACCCATCCGCGTGTGGCGCCAACACCCCCACCCGCCTGCCGGCACCCTCCCCAAAGGGGGAGGGGAGCGCACTAAGCAGCCGCGACGTGTGGGGCGATAAAACTCATGCAGCTGCCACAGTCCCGTAGGCCTCCGCCATGAGAGCGATGTGGTCGAGTTTCGCCGACAGGGCCGACCAGTCGTCGCGCTGCGCGATCGGTCCCCAGAGCGCCTCCACCTCCTCGATCAGCATCGTGCAAGGCGTTCGCCCCGCAAAATAGGGATGGTCGAGCCGCGCGCCCGGCGCGGGCTCGAAGCCTTCGAGCGCCTGGAGCACCGCGTTGAAGCTCGGATGCGCGTAGGCGGGCAAGGCGGGGCTCTCCTGCGCGCGGGCGGCGCTGGCAAGGCCCCCGTGCCAGTCGAAGAGGGCCTGTTCGAAGGGCGGCCTCGCCTCATGGAGGAAGCTCCAGAACGTCCGGGCAAGCGCGGAATCGCGCTCGGGGCCGGCGGAGGCGAGGCCGAGCCGGCGCAGGAGGGCCGCCGGGAACTCCCGGTGCAGGGCGGAGGCGTAGGCCTCCAGCGCCCGCTCCAGATCGGCTCGCGGCGCGAGCGGCAACAGGCATTCGGCGAGCCGCGTCAGGTTCCATTGCAGGGCATCGGGCTGCCGGCCGAAGGCGTAGAGGCCCGTCTCGTCGAAATAGGCCGCCGTGAAGGCCGGGTCGTAGGCGGGCACGAAGCGCCAGGGGCCGTAATCGAAGCTCTCGCCCGTGACGTTGATGTTGTCCGTGTTGAGCACCCCATGGACGAAACCCGCCGCCATCCACATGGCCCCGAGCCGCGCCACGCGGCCGCAGACCTCTTCGAGAAAGGCGACCGCCCGGGCCGGCGTGCCCTCGCGCCAGGCATCGGGCATGTAGGTCTCGATCGTGTGGTCGAGAAGCTTGAGGATGTTGGCGGGCTGGTCCAGGAACAGGAGGCGCTGGAAGCTGCCGATGCGGATATGGGAATGGCTCAGGCGCACGAGCACGGAGGAGCGGGTGGGCGAGGGCTCGTCGCCACGCTCCAGGGACTCGCCGGTCTCGACGAGGCTGAAGGTCTTCGACGTGTCGACGCCGAGCGCCTCCAGCATCTCGCTCGCCAGCATCTCGCGCACGCCGCCCTTCAGGGTGAGCCGCCCGTCCGCGTGGCGCGACCATGGGGTCTGGCCGCTGCCCTTGGTGGCGAGATCGAGGAGACGCCCGGTCCCGGGATCCGCGAGCTGCGCGAACAGGAAGCCGCGTCCGTCGCCGAGATCGGGATTGTAGGTGCCGAACTGGTGCCCGTGGTAACGAAGGGCGAGCGGCTCCGCGAAGGAGCCGGGCAGGGGCTCGAAGCGGCCGAAATGGGCGATCCATTCCTCGTCCGTGAGGGAGCCGAGCCCGATGCGGGCCGCCCAGGGCTGGTTGCGCCGCCGCAGGATATGCTGCGGGAAGCGGGCCGCCGCGACGGGGTCGTAGAAATCGGGGCCAAGGGCGCCGTGGCGGGTCGAGGGCTGGTAGTTGGAGGAGACGGGCATGGGCACGCGGGATCGGAACAGGGGGATGCGGGGGTCAACGCGCTTCACCCCGGATCGGCCCCATGGGCGGGCCCTGCGTCAATCGGCGGATCGCCTTGCGCGATGCGACGCGGCAGGGTCCGGGCAACGCATGTCCAACCGTGAAGCTTGCCTGCCGTGAATTATCTCGTCCTCGACCTTGAGACCGCCAACAGCGACTGCGCCTCCATCTGCCAGATCGGCGTGGTGGAGATCGCCGACGGAGCCGTCGTCGGCCAGGCGTCGCACCTCATCGATCCGTGCTGCGCCTTCGACCCCTGGAATGTGCGCATTCACGGGATCGAGGCCGCCCATGTGGAGGGCGCGCCGGATTTCGCCGCCGTCTTCGCGGCGCTCGCGCCGCAGATCGAGGATCGGATCGTGGTCACCCACGGCTCCTTCGACCGCATCGCGATCCACCGGGCCTGCGAGCGGCATGGGCTTCGTCCGGTGCCGGTGCGCTGGCTCGACAACCAGACCGTGGTGCGGCGCACCTGGCCGCAATTCGCCCGCAAGGGCTACTCCCTCGGCAATCTCGCCCGGCACTTCGACATCACCTTCCGCCACCACGACGCGCTGGAGGATGCGCTCGCCACGGCCGAGGTGTTCCGGCGCGCCCTGCGGGAGAGCGGGCGCAGCGCGAGCGAATGGCACGCGCTCGTCGCCGGAGCGACGCCGGGATCGCGGCTCGTCCGATCGGGCTTGGCCGGCGGGCCGTTCTCTGGACAGAACGTGGTGTTCACCGGCCGCATGCGCATCGCCCGCCAGTTGGCGGCCGAGCGCGCCGCCGCGCGCGGCTTCGATGTGGGCGCCGCCGTGACGCCGGCAACGACGCTCCTGTGCGTCGGCAGCGGGCCGGCCGCGGGCAAGAGCGCGAAGCAGCGCGAGGCCGAACGGTTGAAAGCCGGCGGCCACCCCCTTGCGATCATCGACGAGGACGCGTTCTGGCGCATGCTCGCCCCATGACGCCGCCCGCCTCCGGGGATGTCACGGTCACCACGGACGGATCCTGCCTTGGCGGCGCCGGCCAAGGCCCCGGAGGCTACGCGGCCCTGATCGTCGCGGACGGGGTGGAGCGCGTGGTGACGGGACGGGCTGCGGCCGCGACCATCGGAGCCATGGAGCTGACAGCCGTCATCGCGGCCCTGGAGACGCTGCCCCCGGGCGCTGCCGTGACGGTGCGCAGCGACAGCCGCGCCGTGATCGACGGCATCACCCAGCGCCTGCCCTGGTGGCGCTCACGCCGCTGGCGCACCCTGAAGGGGGGCAAGGTCGCGGACAGGGACCTCTGGCAGCGCCTCGCTTCCCTCGCGGCCGACCGCACCGTCACCTGGGTCTGGCTGAAGGGGCACGCGGGCGATCCCGACAACGAGCGCGCTCATGCGCTCGCCTATGCGGAGGCCCGGGCCGCTGCGGAGGACCGAGCGCGCGGTTAGGCGGTTGGCATTGCGTGGGGCGCTCCGGTGCGCTCTCATCGGGTTCGCGCGGCGAGAGCCGTCGCCCACAAGAGCCCGATCGTAACGCTCCGGAGGAAACGCCCATGCCCCGCTCATCCCTCACAACTCGCCGCCGCTGGCTCGGCCTCGCGGCGGGCCTTGCCGCCGCCCTCACGGCAACCGGCGCCCTGGCGCAGGGCGCTTATCCGAACAAGCCGGTGCGCATGATCGTGCCCTTCGCGGCCGGCGGCACCACGGACATTTTCGCGCGGCTCGTGGGGGAGAAGCTGTCGCAAGCCATGGGGCAGCAATTCGTCATCGAGAATCGCGGCGGGGCCGGCGGCAATCTCGGCGCGGACGCGGTCGCGAAGGCGGAGCCGGACGGCTACACGATCGTCATGGGCACGGTCGGCACCCACGCGATCAATGCGAGCCTCTACGCCAAGATGCCCTACGACGCGCTGAACGATTTCGCGCCGGTCGCCTATGTGGCCGGGGTGCCGAACCTCATGGTCGTGAACCCGAAAACCGTGAAGGCCACCACTGTGCAGGAGTTCATCGCGGAGGCGAAGGCATCCTCGCGCAAGCTCAACATGGCGTCGTCCGGCAACGGCACCTCGATCCACCTCTCCGGCGAGCTCTTCAAGCAGATGACCGGGGTCGAGATGCCCCACGTGCCCTACCGGGGCAGCGGGCCCGCCATCAACGATCTCATCGGCGGGCAGGTGGACGTGATGTTCGACAATCTGCCCTCCTCGATCGAGCACGCCAAGGCAGGCTCCCTTCGGGCCATCGCCGTGACCTCGTCCCGCCGCTCCCCGGCGCTCCCCGACACGCCGACCTTGGCGGAGGCCGGCCTTCCCGGATTCGAGGCGACGAGCTGGTTCGCCCTGTTCGCCCCGAAGGGCACGCCCCCGGAGATCACCGCCCGATTGAACCAGGAGGTCCGCAAGGCCCTCGACACCCCCGATCTCCAGAGGCGCTTCGCGGAGCTCGGCGGGGAGATCAAGCCCATGAGCCCTGAGGAGCTGATGACCTATGTGCGCGGCGAGCACGCCAAATGGGCTGAGGTCGTCAAGGTCTCCGGCGCCAAGGTCGATTGAGAACCCGGCGCCGGCTCCGCGAGCCGGCGCTTTCGTTTCAAGCGTCATTTGCGTCGATCTTAACTTTCTCCCATGAGGGATTATTAACGCCTAATGCCATTAATCGGTGGCCAGGGCCGCCGATAGGAACATCCGGCCCGCTGGCACCAGGGCTCGAGGATGTACGGCGCGCTTGAACGCCATCGCAGACCACCCCCAAGGCCGGAGCGGAATGCCCGCTCCGGCGGGGCCGCCGCATGGCACCGGCTCCTCGGGATCGAGCGCAACCGCGACCCAAAGGTCTACAAGCTCCTCGTCCATTCCCTGTTCTCGTCCCCGGCCTCGCTCCTGCCGGGGGGCATCGCCGGCATCCTGACGGCCTATCTGTGCTGGACCGCGACGGACGACGTCACCTTCCTCCTCGTCGCGATTGCGACCGCGTTCGTGGTGCTGCTCCGCTCCGTGACCCTCTTCCGCTACCGGCGGCAGGATGTCCTGAAGCACTCTCTCGCGGAGACGAAGCGCTGGGACCGGGAGTTCTTCGTCGGCGCCTCGGTGTTCAGCCTCATCCTCGGCCTGAACTGCTTCCTTGCCCTCACGATCACGGACAGCACCGCCGCCCACATCACGGCGGTCGCAGCCAATATCGCGTTCTCCGCGGGCTTCGTGGCGCGCAATGCGGGCCGGCCGTTCTTCGTGACGCTCCAGGTCCTGGGCTTTTGCATTCCCATGGCCGTGGGGCTCCTTGCGGCCCATGACGAGCACTACCACGCCATCGGCTATTTCGTGTTCTTCTACATCGCCAACGTGGTGGCGATCACCCGGTCGGTGCACGTGAACCTGATGGCCCTGAGCCGGGCGACCGAGACGTCGGAAAACCTCGCGGCCGAGCTGCAGAAGCGGAACATCACCCTGGATGCCGCGCTCAACCACATGACCCACGGTCTCGCGATGTTCGACGAGACCCTGACGCTCGCCGTGTGCAACACGCGCTTCCGGGAACTCTACAACCTGCCCGAGGATCTCACCGCGCCGGGCACGTCGCTCTCCGCCATCGAGGCCTTCCTGGTCGCGACGGACGTAATGAACCCGGAGCACGTGACCGAGCTCTCCTTGTGCTGCGAGCGCGTGGTGCGCATCCACCAGGAGACCCAGTGCGAGATCACCACCACCCGCGGCCGGGCCCTCGTGGTGACCATCGGCTCGGTGCCCGACGGCGGCGTGGTGATCCACACGGAGGACGCCACGGAGCGCAAGCACACCGAGGCCAAGATCGAGCGCATGGCGCGCTACGACGAATTGACGGGCCTCGCCAACCGCTTCGAGTTCGGGGCCGCGCTCAAGAAGGCCTGCCGCCGGCTTTCGCCGGCCAGGCATTCCCTGTCCGTGATCTATGTGGACCTCGACAACTTCAAGCAGGTCAACGACACCCTCGGGCACGGCGCGGGCGACAAGGTGCTCGTGGAAACGGCCCGCCGTCTCCAGGCCGTGGCGGAGCACGGGGATGTGGTGGCGCGCTTTGGCGGCGACGAGTTCGTCCTCATCCATTTCGGGCTCACCGAGGAGGAGGGCGCCGCCGCGGGCCAGCGCATCGCGCAGGCCATGGCAAAGCCCATCGATATCGGCGGCAAGACCGTGCACCTCACGGCGAGCGTCGGCGTCGCCTTCGCGCCGGCCCACGGCACCACGCCCTCCGATCTCCTGCGCCATGCGGATCTCGCGCTCTACAGCGCGAAGGCATCGGGCCGCAGCACCGCCGCCGTGTTCTCGCCGGCCATGGCCGAGGCGATGTCCGAGCGCAGCGAACTCGAGATCCACCTGCGCGAGGCCTCGGAGGCGAGCACGCTCGCGCTCCATTACCAGCCGATCGTCGATCTCGCGACCGGCCAGATCGTGGCCTACGAGGCCCTGATGCGCTGGCCGCATCCCCTGCGGGGCAACGTCTCGCCGGGGGTGTTCATCCCGATCGCCGAGGAGATCGGCCTCATCGGCAGCCTTGGGGATTGGGCCATTCGGCAGGCGTGCATCGATGCGGCCAACTGGCCGACCGAGGTGGGCGTCGCGGTCAACATCTCGCCCCTGCAGTTCCGCAACGCGGGCAAGCTCATCGAGACCGTGCGGGAGGCCCTGCGGGTGTCGGGCATCGCGGCGAACCGGCTCTCCCTGGAGGTCACCGAAAGCCTCCTCATCGAGGACCAGGAGACCACGCTCGGCGCCATCCGCGAATTGCGCCGCATGGGCGTTCGTCTCTCGCTCGACGATTTCGGCACGGGCTATTCCTCGCTCGCCTATCTCTCGACCTATCCGTTCTCGCAGGTGAAGATCGACCAGAGCTTCGCCCGCGACGTGACCTCGAATCCCAATTCCCGCTTCATCATCCAGGCCGTGTGCGAGCTTGCGCACCGCTTCAACATGCGGGTGGTCGTGGAAGGGATCGAGACCGAGGAGCAGCGCGAGGCCATCCGCCTTCTTGGCGCCGAGCGGGCGCAAGGCTACCTGTTCGGCCGCGCCGAACCCCTCGACCGCCTGCAGACGCGCGCGCGCCGCGCCGCCTGAGCGGGCCGTTCGCCGCTCATCCCTGAATTTTCCGAAGATCTTTGGATTGCATTTGCAATACGGTAACGTACGTAATTAACCATTCGTCGAGCATTCGGTTTACAATTGATTAACCTTGAATAGCTTGGCCCCAGGCTCTGGTGGAGCAGAGCCATGGGATGCGGCATGTACAAAGCGTCATGGGCGGACCTGCGCGGTTCGCAGAACACGAGTCTTGAGGCCGACGAGATCACCGGCGCGATCCTCCATCAGACGGGGCCGCTGCCCCAGGTGAAGATCGCCTACGAGCCGGAGATCGAGACGCTCTGGCTCACCATCAAGCCGGAGCCGAAGCCCGTCTTCACCCTTCCGCTCCTCACCAGCGTGGGGAAGGTGCAGCGGGCCGTTCACGACCTGTGGGTCCATGCGACCCACCGGGCCGATGCGCCGGTGAAGTTCCTGGCCTACCGCGCGGAGGGGCCGGTCTTCACCCTCGGCGGCGATCTCGACTTTTATCTCGACTGCCTCGCCACCAACGACAGGGCCGGCCTCAACGAATATGCGCGTCTTTCGGCGGAAGGCGCCTGCTGGAACGCGAGCGGATTGCAGGGCGCAGCCATCACGCTCTCGACGATCCACGCCAAGGCCATCGGCGGCGGCATCGATGCGCCCCGTTCGTGCAACGTCATGGTCGCCGAGGAGCAGGCGTCGTTCGTCTATCCCGAGGTCCGCTTCAACCACTTCCCGATCACCGCGGTCGCGATCCTGTCCCGGTGCATGGGGCCGGTGGAGGCGCAGCGCATGCTCATGTCGGGCGCCGAATACACGGCCGCCGAGTTCGAGGCCCGGGGCGGCCTCGACGCGGTGGTGCCGGAGGGCGAGGGCGAGGCCTGGATCAGGCGCTATGCGGCCGAAACCCTCCCCATGTTCAGCGCGCGCCGGGCGCTCTTCACCGCCTTCTATCGCCGGGCCGGACGTCTCGAGGAAGAACTCGCCCCCATGGCGGACCTGTGGAGCGACTGCATGCTGCGCCTCACCCCGAACGAGATCTCGCGCCTCCAGCGGATCGCGCAGACCCAGGAGCGCATGCTCACGCGGCTCTACCGGACGCAGCATTGAGGTCCGGGCATCCAAAGCGGCACGGGCTCTGAAGCGTTGGGAGAGAGTAGAAACGCCGTAAGAGGCTGATCGTTCAACAACAATGCAGACGAATAACATTGCAAGCTGGGCCTCGTTTCGGCCTCATTGCGCTGTAGATATTCCCGCACTTACCGCAAGGGAATGTCCAATGAAGAAGACTGTTCTACTCTCCCTGCCTGCCGTTCTGCTTCTATCGGTCGGTTCGGCCTCCGCCCAAGGTTCCTCTCTTCACAGCCTCATCGATCAGCATGCGGCCGCGAATGGCCTGCCGTCGGAGCTGGTCCACCGGGTGGTTCGCCGGGAGAGCAACTACAACCCGCGGGCCGTCGGCCGTGGCGGCGCCCTTGGCCTCATGCAGATCAAGCACGCGACGGCGCGGGGCATGGGCTATACGGGTTCGGCGGCGGGCCTTCTCGATGCCAACACCAATCTCACCTATGCGGTGCGCTATCTTGCGGGCGCTTACCGGGTGGCCGGCGGCAATCACAGCCGGTCGGTCGGCTATTATGCGAGCGGTTACTACTACGCGGCCAAGCGCATGGGCCTGACGCAGACCGCCACGCGCCGCCAGCCGGTCTATGCGGCGGCCGGGGACGTGACGACCACGGGCTCGGTCCGCGCCGCCGCGCCGGCGACCGCTCCCCTCGTCTCCTGGGCCGAGATGCGCTGACCCTCGCCCGAACGGATCGAGCCAAGCGGGGCGCCGACCGTCAGCGCCCCGCGAAAGCGTCCGTCGCTTCAATCAGATGATGCAGGATGCCGGGCTCCATGGAGGCATGGCCGGCATCCGGCACCAGGATGAAGCGCGCCTCGGGCCAAGCCTTGTGCAGGTCCCAGGCCGTGGCGGCCGGGGTCGCCACGTCGTAGCGGCCCTGGATGATCACGGCCGGGATGCCGGCGAGGCGATGGGCGTCGCGGATGAGCTGCCCTTCCTCCATGAAGCCCGCATGCACGAAGTAATGGTTCTCGATCCGCGCGAAGGCGACGGCGTAGCGCTCCTCGCTGAACTGGGCGGAAAAGCCTTCGTTCGGCAGGAGCGTGATGGTCTCGCCCTCCCACAGGCTCCAGGCCTTGGCGGCCTCGAGGCGCACGGCAGGGTCGGGATCCACGAGGCGCCGCCTGTAGGCCGCCATCAGATCATCCCGCTCGGCGGGCGGGATCGGTGCCAGGAACCGCTCCCACTTCTCGGGAAAGAGCCAGGAGGCGCCCTCCTGGTAATACCAGAGGAGCTCCGCCCTGCGGAGCGTGAAGATGCCCCGCAGCACGAGTTCGCTCACCCGTTCCGGGTGCGTCTCGGCATAGGCGAGCGCCAGGGCGCTGCCCCAGGAGCCGCCGAACACGAGCCAGCTGTCCACGCCCATCAGCTCGCGCAGCCGCTCGATATCGGCGACGAGGTGCCAGGTGGTGTTCGCCTCGAGTTCCGCATGGGGCGTCGAGCGCCCGCAGCCCCGTTGATCGAAGAGCAGAACCCGGTAGCGGTCCGGGTCGAAGAAGCGCCGGTAATCCGGCGTGCAGCCGCCGCCCGGGCCCCCGTGCAGGAACACCGCCGGCTTGCCGTTCGGGTTGCCGCAAATCTCCCAATAGACCTGGTGGCCGTCGCCCACATCGAGCCAGCCGTGGTCGGTGGGCTCGATGGGCGGATAGAGCTGGCGCATGGGGGTTCGTCCGTGAGCGGGAGCGCTCTTCTAGCAGGCCGCGCCGCAGCGCCGAAGAGGCGCGGACGACAGGCCTGTGGAGCACGGGTCAGGTAGGGTGACCGAGCGCCTCGTCGGCCTCGCGCACGAGCCGCAGCCAGAGCTGCCGATCCATCCCCCAGCTCTCGCGCTCGTAGAGGAGGTCGCCCCCGTTCGGAAGCGCGGTGAAATCGTGATCCGGCGCGACGCGGAACCGCTCCGCGGCGACGGGAAAGCGCTCCAGAATGTCCTGCTGGCTGGCATGGGCCGCGTAGAGCCGCTGCTTCAAGGCGCGCTCCTCCGCGTTCAGCCAGAGGACGAGTTCCGGGAAATCCGGGTGCGGCAGGAAGGCTTGCGTGACCCACCCGCCGGGCCCCGCATGGTAGAGCGGCATCTCGACCAGGAGCGGCACGCGCTCCGGGTCGCGCGCCGCGATGAGCCGGGCCGCGCGGTTGGCCGCGAAGGCCGTCGCTTCGTGGTCCGGGTGGCCGCCCTCGATCGTGTGGGTGATGAGCACGGCAAGGTCCCGCTCCAGGACGAGATCGGCGAGGCGGCGGGCGATCTCCGCCATCCGATGCGACGCCTCCTGATCGGGAATGCCGAGGCTCACCAGCGACGCGGCCGGCACGCCGACGAGGGCCATGGCGGCTTCCAGCTCGGCCCGCCGCGCCACGGCGTATTCGGCCGCATTCGCAAAGCCCTTGCGCCGCGCATCCTCGAGGTTGCGCGGCGCGCCGTCGGTCACATGGACGATGGTGACGCCCGGCATCCGCGGCAGCTGCGCGCCGAGCCCGAGCGTCTCGTCATCCGCATGGGCGACGACGACCGCGATCCGCTCGCCGGGAAGCGGATCCGCCCCGGCGAGCCGTCGCAAGCAATCGCGCCGCAGATCGGGGTCCACGGGATGGCTCGTCAGACCGCCGTTTCCAGCGCGGGCTCGGGGCGGAAGGATGTGGGGCGTCCCGCATAGCGCCGGATCATGGTGCCGCAGAACTCCGCGAATTCCTCGTTCACCTGCGGCGCGCTGCTGTGATGGGGCTGGATGCCGCGATGCTCCGGCGTGAAGCAGAAGGTGACGGTGACGTCGAAATCGCCGAGCGCCTCCATCTGGCGGTCGAACCAGTCCATGGCGTTCGGGCGGAAGCTGTCGGCCCAGGAGAGGCCCGTGCGCAGGTGCTTGACCCCGAGCCGCTTCATCCACGCCACCGCGTCGTCGAGGCGGTGGTCCTCGAAGTGGAACCACTGGCACAGGCCCATCTCGGCGGCGTGCTTGGCGTATTCCTCGAGGGCCGGCTTCGGCGATCCGTCCTCGCGCAGGAGGCCCATGTAGAAGTGGCGGTAATAGGAGGATCCCTCCGCCTCCTTGTGCCGGGTCGTCGCCTCCCAGGCGCGCGGCAGGTCGAAGAGCGAGTACCAGTGGATCCGCGGCACCTTGCCGATGAGCAGTTCGGCCGTGCGCTTCACGCCGAAGACCTGCACCTCCTCGGCCCCGAAGGTGGAGACGCCCACCTCCGTGACCCAGATCGGCTTGTTCGTGACGGCGCGGATCTCGTCCACCTTGGCGGGCCAATCGTGGATCTGCCAGAGATTCCAGTCGAGGGGGAAGCCGTGGACCGCGACCACGTCCACATGGTCGAGGACGCCCTTGGATTCGAGGTTCCGCACGAAGCCCGGGTCGATCGGCGACATGCCGCCGAGCACGCGCGGCAGGGTGGCATGCTCGGCCCGGATCGCCTGGCCGGCGGCCTTCGCCATCTCGGCGAAACGGACCCAACCCGGATCCACCTCGGGGTCCCAATGGGACTTGTTGTTGGGCTCGTTCCAGATCATCGCGGCTTCGATCATTCACCAACTCCTTGGGGCCCACGGACGCGATGCGGGGCCGCTCGACGGCAGACAAGAGTTCAGCGGGCAGGGCCCCGCACGGGATAGACGGCGTTGCCGGATTGCGGCGCCTCGGCGCGGCGGCACACATAGACCTCGTCCTCCGGGTGCTGGAGGATCGCAAAGCCCGAGGAGCGCAGCATCGCCTCGACGCAGGCCGCGTTCGGCGCCCACCAGTTCGTCGGGTCGTCCGCGTAGCGGTTCTCGATGAAGTGCATCTTCGGGTAGCCCGGCCGGTCGAAATGGTCGGTCTCCCAGAAGGTGTAGTTCTCCTTCACGGGATCCACCTCCCTGGCGCCCCGCTGCATGGATTGGAACACGAAGAGGTCCTTCGCCACATGCTCGTGGATGAGGTCGAGGGCGAGGAGCGGGTGACGCAGGTGGTAGAGCACCCCCATGAAGATCACCACGTCGAAGCGCTCGCCGAGGGAGCCCACGTCGTAGACCGAGAGCTTGCGGAACTCGATGTCGTGGCCCGTCACCTCCGCGGCGAAGCGGGCCTGCGCCAGATAGGCGTCGTCGAAATCGATGCCGAGCACCCGCTCGGCCCCGCGCCGCTTCATCTCGATCGAGTAGAAACCGCCGTTGCAGCCGATATCGAGCACGGTCTTGCCGGTGAGGTCCTGCGGGATGGCATCGGCGAAGCCGCGCCATTTCACGGCCGGGTAGTCCCCGAGAAAGTGGTCGGGCGCGGTCCAGACCCCGTTCAGGTTCATGTTGTGGAACCAGGGGCCCAGCGCCTCGGCGCGGCGGCGGATGTCGTCCTTGGAGGTGGTGTCGATCGCGTTCATGGCTTTGAGCGCTACTCCTGTTCATATCGCGGAGGCCCCGGGCGGCCCGTCAGGGAGCCGTCTGGCGCTCCCTTGTGTTTCCCGTTCACAACCACGCTGGCCGTCCGGCGTTGTTCCTCTTCACCGTTCACGCCGTCGAGACGGCCCGTCGGCCGGGCCGGCCGGCGCTATTCCCTGTTCACGTCGTGCAGGCCCTGGGCGGCCCGGCCCGCGGGCCAGCCGAGCGCCACCCGGGCACCCGCCGCCGCATCGCCCTGAACCGCCTCGCTCAGGAGTCCGATGGCCGAGCGGTAGCCGTGGAGCGTTCCCACATCCACATAGGCCTGGCCCGCCCGAAACCCGAGCGCCGTGCCGCCCTCGGCCAGATAGGCGTTCACGAGCGTGCCGAAATATTCGTCCTGCCCGCTGCGGCGCAGCCAGAGCTGGCGCAACTCCTCCAGCACGCGGCCGGGCATCTTGAAGGCGCCCCAGATCCAGCGGGAGCGGGCATCCTTCTGCTTCACCTGGATCTCGATCACGCGGCCGTCGTCGTCGAGCACGACCGCGTCGAAGAACTCCGGATGCTCGACCGGAAACAGGAGAAACGAGAGGCAGTCGTCCGGCAGGCCCGCCAGCGCCGTCTCGGGAAACCAGATCGTGTCGGGCAGCCCGACGATCACCGGCTCGTCCGGCGGAATGAGCGGTGTCGCCCGGAAGATCGCGTCGCACAGGCCGCTGGCCTGCGGCTGCACCACATAGGCGATGGTGGCATCCCCGTAGCCGGCGCCGTAATATTCCATGATGTCGGACTTGCCCGGCGAGATCACGAAGCAGATCTTGCTGGCGCCGCCTCGGATCATGCGCTCCACGAGATATTCGCTGACCGCGCAGGGGCGCTCGATCCCGTTGTCGAGACGGCTGCCCACGGGCAGCAGCTCCTTGGAGAAGGCGAGGGGCTGGATGCGGCTCCCGATGCCTGCCGCCGGCACGATTCCCCACATGGTCAAGCCTCCATCATCGCGGTCGGACGCGGCCCTGGACGCGTCTCGCTCAGGCGCTCCACCAGCTCCGCCGCGCGATGGGCGGAGGTGTGCTCGGCGAGAACGCGCTCGCGGCTCGCCTTGGCGATGCGGGTGAGCTCCGCCTCCCCAAGGTCCAGCGCCGCGACGGCGTCCTCCGTGCTGCGCGCCACCAGGATCTCGCGGCCGGGCTCGAAGAAGGCATCGAGCCCCTCCCACCAATCGGAGAGGATGGGCGTGCCGCAGGCTGCCGCCTCGAACAGGCGCCCCGACGGGCACCAGCCCATCTCGGCCATCGCCTGGCGCGTGACGTTGAGGGTGATGCGCGAGGAGGAGAAGAAGGCCGGGTGATCGGGCGGCGGCAGGTGGCGCACGAAGAAGATGTTGTCGCCCCAGGGGAAATCCCCCGGATATTGCGCGCCGCCGATGAGGAAGCGTTGATGCGGACGCCGCCGCGCCGCCTCCACGAAGAACGCTTCGAGCGCCGCCTGCCGGTCCGCCGCGTAGGTGCCGAGATAGGACAGATCGGAGGCGAAGGTCGGGTCCGGCGCCACGGGGCGGTGCACGTCCGGATCCACATGGCCGTAGAGCGGGGCGACGCGGCGGGCGCCGAGATCCTGGCGCAGGATGTCGAGGGCGACGCCGCCCGTGTAGCTGAGCACCAGATCGAAGCCGGACAGGCCTCCCGGTCCGATATAATCCACGCTCTCGCCGGAGCGCAGGCGCGCGAGCGTCACCGGCGTGTCGAGATCGTAGAAGACGCGCAGGCCGCGGGCCGCGTCGAGCACGAGGTCGGTCGCGGCGAGGCCGTCCGGGCAATAGGAGGTCACCATGGCGACCTCCGCATCGGCCACCTCGGCTTCGGCGCGGCGGCGGATCGCGGCCCAGTCGTCGTAGAGAACGAGATCGCCGCCCGGCACCTCGAAGAGGTCGCGGGCGCCGGCGTAATAGGGCACGTCCTTCTCGAAGAAGACGACCCGGTGGCCCTGACGCGCGAGCGCCCGGCACAGGCCGCGCCAGAGCGTGGCGTGCCCGTTGCCCCAGGACGAGGAGATGGTGAGGCCGAAGACGACGATCTTCATGCCGCATGCCTCGAGGTCGTGAGCCGGCCATGGTTCATGCGGGCGCAAGCCCGTCGATGCCTTGCGACCGCTCTGGGACGGGTGCTGTTCATGCGGCCGCCACCTCGTTCAGGCGAATGACCTTCGCGCCCCAATCGCCCACCACGAGCGTGCTCACGGACGCCGGGTCGATGTCGAAGCGCGGATAGGCGTCGATGGGCAGGCCGAGATGGTAGAGCAGCGCCGCCTTGATCACGTCGCTGTGGCTGACCAGAACGACGGCCCGATCCCGATAGGCGCCCCGCAACTGCTCCAAGGCGCCGACGATGCGCGCCTGCGCCTCCAGCATGGTCTCGCCGCCGGGCGGGCGGCTGACCGCCCGGGCGCCGTTCCAGGCGCTCCAGAGCGGGTCGCCGTTCAACGCCTCGAAAGTCCGCCCGGACCAGGCGCCGAACTCGATCTCGGTCGCGCCATCGCAGGTCGCGACCGGGCAGCCGAGCCGCGCCGCGATGGGGGCCGCCGTCTCCTGCGCGCGCTCCAGAGGGCTTGCCTGGATCGAGGCCACGTTCTCGTTGGCGAAGCGCTCCGCGAGCCGGGCCGCCTGTTCGCGTCCTAGATTGCCGAGGCTCACGCCCGGCATGCGCCCGCACAGCACCGTGCCGACTCGGTCGTGGGCCGCATGGCGCACGAGGTGGAACGTGGTCGTCACAGGGCGTCTACTCGTCGTCGCCGGCGACGAAGCGGATGGTGCGCTCGCGCGCCTCGTTGTCGGTGAATTGCTGGGGCGGCGACTTCATGAAGTAGCTGCAGGGGCCGGTGAGCGCGCCGCCGATCTTGCGGTCCATGGCAAGCTTCGCGCAGCGCACCGCATCGATGACGATGCCGGCGGAATTCGGGGAATCCCACACTTCGAGCTTCAATTCCACGTTCAGCGGAACGCCGCCGAAGGTGGTGCCCTCCATCCGGATATAGGCCCATTTGCGATCCGTGAGCCACGGCACGTGGTCGCTCGGGCCCACATGGATGTTGTCCGGGTCGAGGGGAATGTCGAGCTGACTCGCCACCGCCTGCGTCTTGGAAATCTTCTTCGATTCCAGGCGCTCGCGCTCCAGCATGTTCTGGAAATCGGTGTTGCCGCCGAAATTGAGCTGGTAGGTGCGGTCGAGCCGCACGCCGCGCTCGCGGAAGAGATTGGCGAGGGTCCGGTGCACGATGGTGGCGCCGACCTGGCTCTTGATGTCGTCGCCCACGATGGGGAGGTTCCTCTCCTCGAACCGCCGCCGCCAGGCGGGATCGGAGGCGATGAAGACGGGAATGCAGTTCACGAAGGCGCAGCCTGCCTCCAGCGCCTTCTCGGCGTAGAACTCCGTCGCCTTCTGGGAGCCGACCGGAAGGTAGGAGACGAGAACGTCCGTCCGGGACTTGCGCAGGATGTCCACCACATCCGCCTCGTCCTCGTCGGCCTCCTCGATCTCGTCGCGCAGATACTTGCCGAGGCCGTCGAGGGTCGGGCCGCGATGGACGCGGATGCCGCTCTGCGGCACCGCGGCGAAGCGCTGGGTGTTGTTCGGAGCCGCGAAGATCGCCTCCGCGACGTCCCGGCCGACCTTGGTGCTGTTGATGTCGAAGGCCGAAGCGATCTCCACGTCCCCCACATGGTAACCGCCGAGCTCCACGTTCATGAGGCCGGGCACGGGCTCGTTGCTGCGGGCGTCCCGGTAATAGGCGAGGCCCTGCACGAAGGAGGAGGCGCAATTGCCGACTCCGACGATGCCGACGCGAACCTTGCTCGTACCCATGCGGCCAACTCCCCTGAGCCTTATGCGATCCGGCCCGTTGGGCAGGGCCGATCGCGGGTTCAGGCGCGTCCTGGCACCTGAAGCTTGGCCGTCAACGTCGGATGAAGGTAAGTAGTTCCGCCGTTCCGCGCCGCCGGCCCGACTCCGTCGCCCTGCCCTGTGCGCCTGGTCCGCGAGGGGCCTCGGCCGCCGCCTCGCCGCTTATGGCCAAGCTTCGTGGAACAAAGATGATGATCCCACGTTTGTAGCGGCACCGCTTAAGCTTGCGAGGGAGCTCATGGGCCAGGAGACGATCCTTATCACCGGTGGAGCGGGCTTCATCGGTCGTTATGTGGCAAAAGCCTGTCTTGAAAAGGGGCACCGGGTTCGGGTGCTGGACAGCCTGATCGAACAGGTCCATGGCGACAAGACGAGTGCCGACCATCTCGACCCGGCGGTGGAGGTCGTCGTCGGCGACGTGCGCGACGAGACGGCGGTCCTGAAAGCCCTCAAGGGTGCCACCAAGGTGGTGCACCTCGCCGCCGAGGTCGGCGTCGGCCAGAGCATGTACCAGGTCGACCGCTACGTGTCGGTGAACGATTACGGGACCGCGGTTCTCTTCCAGCAGCTCATCGACAATCCGGTCAAGCGCGTCGTCGTCGCCTCCTCCATGAGCATCTACGGCGAGGGTCTCTATCGCGACGCGGACGGCAAGGTGGTCGAGGACGTGGTGCGCACCGCGCGCGCCAGCGCCTCCGACCCCTGGGATCCGCTCGACGCGCAGGGCCGACCGCTGATTCCCGCGCCCACGCCCGAATGGAAGCGCCCGACCCTCGCCTCCGTCTACGCCCTCACGAAATACGTGCAGGAGCGCCTCACCCTTACCCTCGCGCCGGCCTACGGCATGGAAGGCGTGGCCCTGCGCCTGTGGAACGTCTACGGCCCCGGCCAGGCGCTCTCCAACCCCTATACGGGCGTCCTCGCGATCTTCTCCTCGCGGCTCCACAACGGCCAGCCTCCGATGATCTTCGAGGACGGCCAGCAGCGGCGCGACTTCGTCCATGTGGAGGATGTGGCGCAGGCCTTCGTGCTCGCCCTCGATCACGAGAAGGCGGCCGGCGGCGTGTTCAACGTGGGCAGCGGCGAGGACCGCTCGGTGAACGAGGTGGCGCAGCTTCTCGCCAAGGCGATGGGCAAGTCCATCGAGCCCGAGATCGCCGGCAAGGCCCGCCTCGGCGACATCCGCCACTGCATCGCCGACATCTCGAAGATCCGCAGCGAGCTCGGCTACGCGCCACGGCGCGACTTCTCGGAGGGACTCGCCGAGCTCGCCGAGTGGGTCGCCAAGCAGGAAGCCCAGGACCGCGTGCAGGAAGCCCGCCGCGAACTCGAAGCGCGGGGCCTCGTCGCATGACGGCGCGCGATCCCCAGCTCGCCGCGACGACCACCCTGCGCCGGCGCCCGGTGTTGATCACGGGCGGCGCCGGCTTCATCGGCTCGAACCTCGCGGAAAGGTTCGCCCGCGAAGGACACGATGTCCTCGTCTACGACGCGCTCGCCCGGCCGGGCGTGGAGGACAACCTCGCCTGGCTGAAACGCCGCCACCCGGAGCGGATCTCGTCGGTGCTCGGCGACATCCGCGACGAGAACGCGGTTGCGGAAGCGGCCGCCGATGCGCAGGCGGTGTTCCACATGGCGGCGCAGGTCGCAGTGACCACCAGCCTCGCGGACCCGCGCGAGGATTTCGACATCAACGTGCGCGGCACCCTCAACCTGCTCGACGCCCTGCGTCGGAAGAGCGAGCCCGTGCCCCTCGTCTTCGCCTCCACCAACAAGGTCTATGGGGACCTTGCCGACGTGGAGCTCGACAAGACGAACGACTCTTACGTGCCGCGGGACCCGGCCGTCCGCACCACCGGAATCGGCGAGACCCGGCCCCTCGATTTCCACACCCCCTATGGCTGCTCCAAGGGCGCGGCGGACCAATACGTGCTCGATTACGCCCGGTCCTTCGGGGTGCCGACCGTGGTGATGCGCATGAGCTGCATCTACGGCCAGCGGCAGATGGGCACCGAGGACCAGGGCTGGGTCGCGCATTTCCTCATCAAGGCCCTCAAGGGCGAGCCGATCTCCATCTATGGGGACGGGTGCCAGGTGCGCGACGTGCTCGACATCGGCGACGCTGTGGAGGCCTATGCGGCCGCGTGGCGGGGCATCGACACGGTGCAGGGGCGCGCCTTCAATCTCGGCGGAGGGCCGACGAACGCCATCAGCCTGAAGCAGCTCATCACCCATATCGAGGACATCGTCGGGCGTCCCGTGGACGCCACGTTCTCCGATTGGCGCGCGGGCGACCAGCGCTACTACGTCTCCGACACGCGGCTTGTCACCCGCGAGCTCGGTCTTCGCCCGCCGACCCCCTGGCGCAAGGGCGTCGCGGCGCTCGCCCGCTGGCTCCAGGAGGAGCGCGGCCCCCTGCCGTCGGCCGCGCGGGCGCAGCGCGCGGAGGCCCTGTGATGACGGCTGCCGTCTTCCCGTCGGCGGGCCGCCGCGCGGCCATGGGGGTCCCGTGCCGGCACCGGTGATGCGGGATCGTCCCGTGCGGGTCTTCATGACCGCCGATGCGGTGGGCGGCGTCTGGCAATACGCCCTCGATCTCGCCCGGGATCACGCCCTCCATGGGATCGAGACCGTTCTGGCCGTGCTCGGACCCGCGCCCGATCCGGCGCAGGTGGCCGATGCCGAGAAGGCCGGGATCCGGCTCGTCGTCACCGGCCTTCCTCTCGATTGGACCGCTCCCTCCGCGTCCGCGGTCGAGGAGGCCGGCTGGGCGGTGGCGCGCCTCGCCACGGAGACCGAGCCCGATCTCGTGCATCTCAACGCTCCGGCGCTCGCCGCGGCCGCCCTGTTCCCGGCGCCGGTCGTGACGGTGGCCCATTCCTGCGTCGCGACCTGGTGGGAGGCGAACCGCACCGAACCGCTGCCGCTCGAATTCGCCTGGCAGCGCGACCTCACGCGCCGCGGCTACAACGCAGCCGATGCGGTGACGGCGCCCACCCGCGCCTTCGCCGAGGCGACCGCCGCCGCCTATGGACTGGCCTCTCCTCCACTCGTGGTGCGCAACGGGCGCCGCGCCGCAAGCCTGCCGCCGCTAGCCGGCGACCCCTTCGTCTTCACGGCCGGGCGCCTGTGGGACGACGGCAAGAACCTTGCGACCCTCGACCGCGCGGCCGCGCGGCTGTCGCTCCCGGTGCTCGCCGCCGGGCCGCTCGACGGGCCGAACGGCGCACGGGTCGCGCTCGACCGCATTCGCGCGCTCGGTCGTCTCGACGATCGCGCCGTCGCGGAGCGACTTGCGGCCCGTCCGATCTTCGCGTCGCTCGCCCGCTACGAGCCCTTCGGCCTTGCGGTTCTCGAAGCCGCGCAGGCGGGCTGCCCGCTCGTCCTCTCCGACATCTCGACCTTCCGCGAGTTGTGGGATGGCGCCGCAGCCTTCGTGCCCGCGGACGACGATGCGGCGGCTGCCGCAGCCATCGAGGCCCTTGCCCGCGATCCCGATGCCCGCGCTCGCCTCGGCGACGCGGCCCGGGACCGGGCCTCCCGCTACACCGTCGAGGCCATGGGCCGGGATCTCCGCGCGGTCTACCGCTCGCTTCTCGACCCTTCCCGTGCACGGCCCCGCGCCGAGGACGAAGCCGCATGAATATCGTCTATTTCACCCACTCCCTCGCCTCCTGCTGGAACCACGGCAACGCGCATTTCCTGCGCGGCGTGCTGCGGGAGCTGATCCATCGCGGGCACGAGGTCATGGCCTACGAGCCCGTGGGCGCCTGGAGCCTCGACAACCTCACCCGCGACCACGGGGAGGCGGGGCTCGACGCCTATCGGAACCTCTACCCGGAACTGCGCTCCACTCCCTTCACGCCCGACATCGATCTGGCCGCCACGCTCGGCGAAGCGGACGTGGTGATCGTGCACGAGTGGAACGAGCCCTGGCTCGTCGCCGCCATCGGGCGCGCGCGCCGTGAGGGCGGGCGCTTCACGCTTCTCTTCCACGACACCCATCACCGGGCGGTGAGCGATCCGAACGCGATCCGCCAATTCGATCTCGACGGCTATGACGGGGTGCTCGCCTTCGGCGAAACCCTGGCCGAGGTCTACCGGCAATGGGGCTGGGGAGACCGCGTCTGGGTCTGGCACGAGGCGGCCGACACGCGCCTCTTCCATCCCCCCGTCGAGGAAGGCGAGCGCCGGGGGCTCGTCTGGATCGGCAATTGGGGCGACGAGGAGCGCAGCAGCGAACTCGAAAGCTTCCTCTTCCGCCCGGCCGAGACCGTGGGTCTTCCCCTCGACATCTACGGGGTGCGCTATCCCGAGCACGCGCTTCAGACCCTCGCGCGCTACGGCGTCGCCTATCGGGGCTGGCTGCCCAATGCCCGCGCGCCCGAGGTCTTCGCCCGCCACCTGGCGACGGTGCATGTGCCGCGCCGGTTCTATGTCACGATGCTCCCCGGCATCCCCACCATCCGCGTCTTCGAGGCGCTCGCCTGCGGCATCCCCCTCGTCTCCGCGCCCTGGTCGGATTCGGAGGGACTCTTCCGGCCGGGCCACGATTATCTCGTCGCTCGCGACGAAGCGCAGATGGAGCGGCACCTGAGGGCGCTCGGCAACGATGCGGATCTGCGCCGCGCGCTCGTGGAGAACGGGCTTGCCGCGATCCGCGGCCGCCATTCCTGTGCCCACCGCGTCGATCAGCTTCTCGCCATCCTGGGCGGGCTCGGCGCCGGGGCACCGATGGAACTGTCCGCGTGACGCCCGCCCTCAGCCCGCGCCCTCGTTCCCACGACCTCATCCGCGCATGGTGCAGAACCGGCGCGGGTCCCATGGAGCTCATCCCATGAAGATCGCCTTTTACGGCTCAAGCCTTCTCTCGTCCTACTGGAACGGCGCCGCCACCTATTACCGCGGCATGCTCGCCGATCTCGCGCGGCGGGGCTACCAGATCACCTTCTACGAGCCCGACGCCTTCGACCGCCAGAAGCACCGGGACATCGATCCGCCGGATTGGGCGGAGGTGAAGGTCTATCCGGCCACCGAGGAGGCGGCGCGCGCCGTCATCGCCGAGGCCGCGAAGGCCGATGTGGTGGTGAAGGCCTCCGGCGTCGGCGTGTTCGACAACGAGCTCCTGGAGGGCGTCGTCGCGGCCTCCCGGCCCGATGCCATCCGCATCTTCTGGGACGTGGATGCGCCCGCGACCCTCGCGGAGATGCGCGAGAGTCCTGACCACGCCCTGCGGCGCGTCATGCCGGCTCTCGATCTCGTCCTCACCTATGGGGGCGGGCCACCGGTCGTCGAGGCCTATGAGGGCTTCGGCGCCCGGCGCTGCATTCCGATCTACAACGCCCTCGACCCATCGACGCACCATCCGGTTCCGGCCGACGAGCGCTTTACGGCGGATCTCTCCTTCCTCGGCAACCGTCTTCCCGACCGCGAGGCGCGGGTGGAGCAGTTCTTCCTCGATCCCGCCGCGCGGCTGCCCGGCCGCTCCTTCCTCATCGGCGGGAACGGCTGGGAGACGAAGGGCATGCCGGCGAACGTGCGCCATATCGGCCATGTCTACACGCGCGACCACAACGCCTTCAACACCAGCCCCCTCGCGGTGCTCAACATCGCCCGCGACAGCATGGCGACCACGGGCTACTCGCCCGCGACGCGCGTGTTCGAGGCGGCCGGCGCCGGCGCATGCCTCATCACGGATGCGTGGATCGGTCTCGAACTCTTCCTGAAGGAAGGCGAGGAGGTGCTCGTCGCCCGCGACGGGAAGGACGTGGCCGACCATGTGGAGGCGCTGACCCCCGAGCGCGCCAAGGCCATTGGCCAAGCGGCCATGGCCCGCATCCTCGCGGAGCACACCTATCAGCGGCGCGGCGCCGAGGTGGACACGATCCTCAAGGCGGAGGCCCTCCTCAAGCGCGAGAGGAACGTGGCGTGACGACGAGCCGCCTGTCTCTGGTCGTTCTCGGCCTCAGCCTGTCCTCGTCCTGGGGCAACGGCCACGCGACCACGTTCCGGGCCCTGCTCAAATCCTTCGCGGCCCGGGGCCACGACGTGCTGTTTCTCGAACGCGACGTGCCCTGGTACGCGTCGCATCGCGATCTCGTGGATCCCGATTTCTGCCGCCTCGCCTTCTACGACAGCCTCGAAGACCTGGAACGCCATCGCGATGCCATCGCCCGCGCCGACGCGGTGATGGTGGGATCCTATGTGCCGCAAGGGGTCGAGGTCGGCCGCTTCGTGCAGGACGCGGCCCGCGGCGTCACTGCTTTTTACGACATCGACACGCCGGTCACCCTGGCGAAGCTGGAGCGGGACGACTTCGAGTACCTGCGGCCCGATCTCATTCCAGGCTACGACGTCTACTTCTCCTTCACGGGCGGTCCGACCCTCGACCGGCTCATGCACCATTACGGCTCGCCGCTCGCCCTGCCGCTCTATTGCTCCGTCGATCCGGACGCCTATCCGGCGCTCGACGAGGAGAAGCGCTGGGACCTCTCCTATCTTGGGACCTACAGCGCCGACCGCCAGCCGCCCTTGGAGCGCCTGCTCGTGGAGGCCGCGCGCCGCGCGCCGCATCTGCGCTTCGTCGTCGCCGGCCCGCAATATCCGTCGGACATCGAGTGGCCGGCCAATGTGGAGCGCATCGATCACGTGCCGCCGCGCGAGCACCCGGCCTTCTACGCGGCGAGCCGCTTCACCCTCAACGTGACCCGCGCCGACATGATCAGGGCCGGCTACAGCCCGAGCGTTCGCCTCTTCGAGGCTGCCGCCTGCGGCACGCCCATCATCTCCGATCTGTGGGACGGGCTCGACACGCTCCTGGAGCCGGGACGCGAGATCGTCCTGGCGCGCGGCGTCGAGGATGTGCTGGGTCCGCTCCTCGCCTGGCCCGAGGAGCGCCGCGCCGCCATGGCGGCGGCGGCCCGGCAACGCGTGCTCGCCGAGCACACCGCCGACCATCGCGCCGAGGCGCTGGAGGCGGGCCTGCGTCAGGCGATGGGCCGGTTTGGCCCCGCGCCACGCGTGCCGGCTCTCGAAATCGGAGCGTGAGATTCTGAAACGCGCCGGTGAACCAAAGCAAAGCTTCAACGTTGAGCAACAAAGGTTTGTAGCTTGGCCACCGGCCGGCCGCGTCAGGAAGGGATCGATCTCATGAAGAATGGGAAAAGCAGGCTCGTCCTCGTCGCCGGGGGAGCTGGGTTCCTGGGATCCCACCTGTGCGACGCGTTGCTGAGCGAAGGCGCCCATGTGATCGCCTACGACAATTTCCAGACGGGCCGGAAGCAGAACCTGCGTCACCTGGAGCGCGAGCCGCGCTTCGACGTCATCGACGGCGACATCATCCAGCCCCTGCCGGCGCGCCTGCGCTCCGGCCGCGTGAAGATCGACGAGATCTACAATCTCGCCTGCGCGGCGTCCCCGCCGCACTACCAGGCCAATCCCGAGCACACGATGCTCACGAGCGTCGTGGGAACCCACAACCTCCTCACCTTCGCGGAGAAGAGCGGCGCGCGGTTCTTCCAGGCCTCCACGAGCGAGATCTACGGCGATCCCGAGGTTCACCCCCAGACCGAGAGTTATTGGGGCAACGTGAACCCCACGGGCCCGCGCGCCTGCTACGACGAGGGCAAGCGCGCCGCCGAGACCCTGACCTTCGACTTCGAGCGCGCTGGGCGCGTCGATGTGCGCGTCGCCCGCATCTTCAACACCTATGGGCCGCGCATGCGCGCCGATGACGGCCGCGTGGTGTCGAACGTGATCTGCCAGGCCCTCGCGGGCGACGACATCACGGTCTATGGCGATGGGCAGCAGACGCGCTCCTTCTGCTACGTGTCCGACCTCATCGACGGCTTCATGAGGCTCATGGGCCACGAGGGCCCGCTGCCCGGCGCCGTCAATCTCGGCAACCCGAACGAACTCACCATCGGCGATCTCGTGAAGCGCGTCATGGCGATGACGGGCTCGCGCTCCGCGATCGTGAACCGGCCGTTGCCGGTGGACGATCCGCGCCGCCGCCGGCCGGACATCACCCGCGCCACCAAGCTCCTCGGCTGGGCGCCGCGCACCAATCTCGACACGGGCCTGCGCGCCACCGTGGCCTGGTTCGCGGAGGAGCAGGAGCGCGACGGGGCGGCGGTCCGCGCGCGCGCCGGTCTCGAGAAGGCGGCCGCCGTCTAGCGCCCATGGGCGCGTCCCTGCCCGCCGCCGACTGGCAGCCGAATCTCACCTGGATCACCGCCGACATCGCGGTCGGGGGATCGTTTCCCGCAGACCGCGCCGAGCACCTCGCCACGGCGCTCGCCATCAGGGCCGTGGTCGATCTGCGCGGCGAAGCCTGCGATGAGGAGGCCTTGCTTCATCGGCACGGCATCGCCTTCCTGCACCTGCCGACTCCGGATCACGGCGCGGTTACGGAAGCCATGCTGGACGACGGCGTCGCCTTCGCGGGCGCGCATCTCGATCGCGGGGAGCGCGTCCTCATCCATTGCGAGCACGGCATCGGCCGCTCGGCAACCCTGGCGCTCTGCGTGCTCGTGAGCCGCGGGCTCGCGCCGCTCGATGCCCTGGAGCTTTCCAAATCGCGGCGGCCGCTCGTCTCCCCGAGTCCGGCTCAGTACGAGGCCTGGATCGCGTGGCTCGCCCGCTGGCAGGCCGGCCGCGCGGTGCCATGGACGATCCCATCCTTCGACGCCTTCAAGGCCATCGCCTACCGGCATCTCCAGGGCGCGGCGTGATGCTCGCCTGTACGCTCGCCGCCGTCGCCTGCCGGCATCTCCAAGGCGCCGCGTGATGCTGGTCTATGGGGATGCGGAGCGATGCGAGCGCGCCGATGAAAAGGCAAGGAGCCTCACGCGCGATCTTACGAGCGCCAGCGAGCTTCCCCCTGGTCTCGATCGCCACGCGGCGCTGGTCGCCGTATTCATCGGCCTTGGCGAACTGGTGCAGGGCATGGCCGACGCTGCCTTCAACGCCAGCGGCGAGGACAACGGTTCGCCGGAAGAAGCTACCGGCATGGCGGCTCTCGTGGGCCTTGCCCGGGCGATCCACCGCTCCTGGACGAGCGAGTTCGCCGAAACGGGCCCGCTGCCCCACGACGCTCTCAACCATGCGGCAGGTGCCCTCGCTGCGACGCCGATCCGCGTGAAGCGGCCCGAGGGCTACGCCTTCTATGCGCTCTATCCGGAGAGCTATCTCGAAGCCGCCTCCCGCTCGGGGCTCGGGCCGCGCACCCGCGTCATCGGCCTGCGCAGCATCGGCACGGGACTCGCGGCGCTCGTGGCGGCGGGTCTTGGTGCGCCCGCCCCAGTGACCCTGCGCCCGACGGGTCACCCGTTCGGGCGGGAGCTGCGCATCGGCGAGGCCCTGACGCGCGATCTCCTGCGCGATTCCGAGGCGGATTTCGCAATCGTGGACGAGGGGCCCGGCCTCTCCGGCAGTTCGTTCGGAGCGGTGATCGATTGGCTCGAGGCTCACGGCATCGCGCGCGGGCGCATCCATGCCTTCCCAAGCCATGGGGGCGATCTCGGTCCCCAGGCCAGCGCCGCGCACCGGGAGCGCTGGGCAAGCCTGCCCCGCCATGTGGTTGCCGCGGACGATTGGCTCCTTCACGGCCAGGGGCCCGCGCACCGGCTGGAGACCTGGCTCGCCGATGCGCTCGGCCCCCTCGATGGCCCACTACACGATATCTCCGGCGGCGGATGGCGCGCCTTGCAGCACGCGAACGAGGCCGCCTGGCCCGCCGCCAACATCCAGCAGGAGCGCCGCAAGTTTCTCGTGCGGGCGCGCGGCGAGACCTATCTCGCGAAATTCGTGGGCCTCGGCGCCGACGGCCGCGCCGCCCATGAGCGGGCGCTGCTGCTCCATCGGGCAGGCTTCACGCCGCAGCCTCTCGCGCTGCGGCACGGCTTTCTGGTGGAACGCTGGATGGAGGGCGCGCTCTCCCTCGATGAGGCGGAGCCGCCCCGCGCGATCCTGCTCGACAGGCTGGGTGCCTATCTCGGCTTCAGGGCGCGGGCGCTCCCGGTCCCGGACGGGGAGGGGGCCTCCCTGCGGGAGCTCGCCGCCATGGCCGTCCACAACGCGGGCGAGGCGCTGGGCGGCGAACGGGCCCGGCAGCTCGAGGGGCAGCTTGCCGGCATCGAGGCCGGGGAGGCGGCCGTGAGGCGGGTCGCCACGGACAACCGGCTTCACCCGCACGAGTGGATCGTGGCGGGCGGCGCGATCCTCAAGACCGATGCTCTCGACCACGCCTTCGCCCACGACCTCGTCGGCTGCCAGGACATTGCCTGGGATATCGCGGGCGCCATCGTGGAGTTCGGCCTTGCCCCCGTGGAGGCGGCGCGCCTTGCCGCCGCGGTGGGGCGGGAGGCGGGGGCGCCGGTCCATGGGGGCCTCGTGCGCCGGCTCGTCCCCTGCTACCTCGCCTTCCAGCTCGGCGCCGCCGCCATGGGGGCCGCGGCGCTCGCGGGCTCCGGCGAGGAGGAGCGTCTTCGCCGGGCCGCCGGCCTCTACGCCGCCCGCCTCGACAGGTGGATCGCCGACGAGGCAGCCTCCGCCCCGGACCTCCCTGTTTAGGTAGGATCCTGGCCGGCTGAATTCCTCCCTCGACCCGTAGACCCGTCGCGCGAGTGTCATATAGGCTTGCCAAGGGGAACGCGGATAACCGCGACCAAGGAGGAAGACCGATGTTGACCAAGCGCACCAGCCTGAAGCTGGCGACCGCCCTCGCCGCCCTGATGATGGCCGGCGGAGTCATGGGGAGTGGAGCCCACGCCGCCGAGAAGCTGCGTCTCCTCACCTGGGCCGATTACGTGCCGGCCGACGTGAAGGAGCAGTTCACGAAGGAGACGGGCATCGAGCTCGAAATCACCCTCTCGAACAACGAGGAGATGATCTCCAAGCTCCGCGCCACGCAGGGCGCCGGCTTCGATCTCGCGCAGCCGAGCCAGGACCGGGTCACCGGCCCGCAGCAGGAATTCGGCATCTACAAGCCCCTCGACATGTCGAAGCTGAAGACCGACCAGTTCATCGGCTCCATGCTCGAGGCGACCAAGAAGAACACCACCCTCGACGGCAAGGTCTATGCGGTGCCGCATATCTGGGGCACGGACGGCCTCGTGGTGAACACCAAGGCGGCCCCCGGGGTCGCGGACTACGCCGACCTGTGCGGCCCCGCGCTCGCCGGCAAGGTGAGCGTGCGCGCCAAGCGCGCGACCCTCATCGGCTTCGCCTTCGCGGGCGGCATGGATCCCTTCGCGGCCTACAAGAACCCGAAGGACTACCAGGCCATGATGGAGAAGGTCGGCGCCACGCTCGCCGAGTGCAAGAAGAACGTGAAGTTCTTCTGGGACGGCAAGGACCAGCTCCTCAACGCGGTCCGCTCCGGCGAGGTGACGGCCGCCATGATGTGGGACACGGGCGGCTGGAAGCTCAACACCGAGGTGGCGGACGTGAAGTTCATCGCCCCGAAGTCGGGCGCGCTCGGCTGGGTCGACACCTTCGCGATCCCGGCCAAGGGCCGCGCGGACGAGGCCGCCTACAAGTGGATCAACTTCAACATGCGCCCCGAGATCGCCGCGCGCGTGGCGGCCACAGCCGGCAACTTCACGGCCTCTAACGGCGCCGACAAGCTCATGACCGGCAAGCTGAAGGACCAGTTCGCCGAGAGCTTCCCGAAGGCCGCCATCGACAACATCAAGTGGTACCCGGCCGTGCCCGCGGGCATCGAGGAGATCGAGGGCAAGATCCTCGACCGTCTCAAGGCCGGCTCGTAAGTTCCCGAGGCTGAAGCTTCTCCCCGCCTCCAAAAGGGCGGGGAGAGGCATCCCGATTCCCATGACCTCACCCTCCGATCTCGATCTCGTCGCCGTCACGAAGGTGTTCGGCTCCCACCGCGCCGTCGATGCGGTGTCGTTCGGCGTGGCGCCCGGCGAGTTCTTCTCGATCCTCGGTCCCTCGGGCTGCGGCAAGACCACGCTCATGCGCATGATCGCGGGCTTCGAGGAGCCGAGCTCGGGCGATATCCGCATCCGCGGCCAGTCCATGCTCGGGGTTCCTGCGAACCGGCGGCCGGTGAACATGGTGTTTCAGAGCCTCGCGCTCTTTCCCATGATGAATGTGGGCGAGAACGTCGCCTACGGCCTCCTGTGCCGCGGCGTGAACCGGGCGGATGCGCAGGCGCGCGTGAACCGCATGCTGGAGCGGGTGGGCCTCAAGGGCTTTGCCGAGCGCCGCGTCACCGCGCTCTCCGGCGGCCAGCGCCAGCGTGTGGCGATCGCCCGCTGCCTCGTGCTGGAGCCGACCCTGGTGCTGCTGGACGAACCCCTCGGCGCCCTCGATCTGAAGCTGCGCGAGCACATGAAGATCGAGCTGAAGCAGCTGCAATCGGCCTTCAACACCACCTTCGCCTACATCACCCACGATCAGTCCGAAGCCCTCGTGATGTCGGACCGCATCGCGGTCATGAATGCGGGCCGCTTCGAGCAGGTGGGCAGCCCGCGCGAGCTCTACCACAACCCCGCGACGCCCTTCGTCGCTAGCTTCGTCGGCGAAACGAACCGCTTTGCCGGCAAGGCGCTGGCCTGCGCGGGCGGCGAGGCGGCCATTCGGCTGCCCACCGGCGCCGTCGTCCAGGGCCGGGGGCTTGCCCGCGAGGGCGAGGCGCAATGCTTCGTGCGGCCCGAGGCCGTGGCGCTCGCGAGCGATCCCGCGAGCCTCGGCGCCCTGCCGAACCGCTTTGCGGGCCGCGTCTCCGCGGTGCTTTTTGACGGCGCCGCATCGAGCCTCCTCATCGAGACGCCGAATCTCGACCGGCCCATCCGCGCGGTCTTGCCCCAGGCGGGCCCGCTCGCCGGCATCGCGGTCGGCCAGCCCATCCATTGCGGCTTCGCCGCCGAGGCGACCCGGGTCTTTCCCGCATGAGCGGCGAACCGAAGGCTCGGGGGAGGGCGCAATGAGCGGCGCTGCCGTCGATCTCCCGCTTGCCGCGCCCACGGTCGTACCCACGCGCGTGCCGGGCGCGGGGCGGCTTGCCCTGTTCCTGCTGCTCGCGCCGGCCCTCCTCTGGCTCGGGCTCCTCATCGTGCTGCCGCATGTGGAGATCCTGATCCTCTCCTTCAGCGAGCGCGTTGCGCCCCGCATCTATGCGCCGGGCTTTGCCAATTACCTCGAATTCTTCACCGAGCCGCTCTACTGGCGCACCTTCGCGCGCACGGCGCTGATGTCGATCCTGGTGACGGCCATCACCCTCGTCCTTGCCTTTCCGATCGCGCTCTACATCGCGCGGGTGGCGCAGGGCCGTGTCAAGGCGATGCTGCTGCTCCTGTGCCTTCTCCCGTTCTGGGTGTCGGAGCTGGTGCGCACCCTCGGCTGGATGATCATCCTGCGCGAGACGGGCCTTCTCTCCTACCTCCTCCAGGCGGCGGGCCTCGCCGCGGGCCCGGTGGAGTTCCTCTACAACGACGGCGCCGTGGTGCTCGGCCTCGTCTATGGCGGCCTTCTCTTCATGATCGTGCCGCTGGCGAACGCCCTGGAGAGCCTCGATCCCGCTGTCGTGGAGGCGGGCTACGATCTCGGCGGCAGCCGCTGGACGGTTCTGCGCCGCATCGTGATCCCCCATGCCATGCCCGGCATCGTCGCGGGCTCGATCATCGTGTTCATGCTCACGGTGGGCAATTTCGCGACGCCCGTGCTGCTCGGCGGCAAGAACGGTCTGTGGTTCACCGAGCAGATCTACGCGCAGTTCATCACGCGCTTCAACTGGCCCCAGGGCGCGGCCTTCGGCATGCTCCTTCTCGTGCTGTCCTCGGCCATCGTCTGGGCGGGCCTCAGGCTCACGGGCCAGAGCCTCGGCTCGACCTTGAGGCAGGCGTGATGCACACCGTGATCGTTGCGACACGCCGCGAAGGGCCGGAGGCTCGGCTCCACCGTGAGACAGGCGTGATGACGATCGTACTAACCGACGGTGCGTCCGGAGCGCAGCCGTGATGAACCGACCCTCCTTGAGCTGGAAGCTCTACATCGCGGCGTTCTACGTGTTCCTGTTCGCGCCGCTGCTGGTCGTCGCGGTGTTCGCGTTCAACGCGAGCCAGTTTCCCTCGCCGCCCTGGCGCGGCTTCACCCTCGAGTGGTTCGCGGGCACGGGCGCCGTCTTCGGCAAGCCCGGCGTGCTGCGCGACGCCACCTGGCTCGACAGCATCGGCAACAGCCTCAGCGTGGCAATCCCCGTGGCGCTCCTTGCGATCCTCGTCGGCACGGTGAATGCCTGGGTGCTGGAGCGCGCCAGCTTCCGCGGCAAGTCGCTGCTCGCCATCATGATGCTCTGGCCCCTCGTCATCCCGGGCGTTGTCCTCGGCATCTCGATCCTCGCCTTTTTCTCGCGGCTCGCGAACGGTTTGGAGGATTGGCTTCAGACCGATCTCGACTGGCTGCGGCCCGGGCTCACCCTCGTGGTGCTGGGGCAGCTCTCCTTCATCCTCACCATCGCGACGCTCATCATCGCGGCGCGCCTGCGCAAGTTCGACCGCGCCCTCGAGGAGGCCGCCTTCGATCTTGGCGCAAGCCGCCTGCGCGTGCTGCTCACGGTGACGCTGCCCTTCCTCAAGCCCGCGCTCATCGGGGCCGGCCTCGTGGCGCTCCTCATGTCGTTCGAGAACTTCAACACCACGCTGATGCTGGTGGGCTCCGACGCCCCGCTGCCCGTCACCATGTACGGCCAGATGCGCGAGGGCGCGACGCCCGCCATCAACGCCGTGAGCCTCCTCGTCATGCTCGCCGTCGGGGCCTTGGCGAGCGCGTTCGCGCTGACCTCGAAGGCGGAGCGTTAGGCGAGGGCCATGCTCGGCATCGGCGGCTTGCTCGCGCCGATCCCAGCAGCCGAGCGCTAGAAGGAGGCGGTCTCCGGCAGTCCGAGCGGGAACGGGAGGTCGTGGAGGCGCGGCCCGCATCCCATGAAGATGTCGGCGCCGCGCGGCTGCCCCGTGCCGTCCCAGCCCAGCCGGTCAGTCGGAAACGAGACCTCGATCCGCCGAGGAGCGACGCCCAGGGCGCCGATCAGCGCGGCAAGAGAGGGGATGGCGGGGCCGATGATGTCGATCAGCCGCAAGCTGCCGTCCTGCTGGTTGGCGGTGACGACGGCGACCCCATGGCCGTCCAGCCAGTCCACGGTGAAAGTCGGCCGGGCGAGGAGATTGAACAGCGCCATGCTGGCATGGCCGAGGACGCCGAACCGTTCCGAAACCGGCGCCCGCCGCTCCAGGAGGGCATGCAGGAGCGCCACATCCTCCTCGCTGTCGAGGGAGAGCCGCCGCGAAGCTGCGGTCCCCGACGGTTGAGGCGCCTGTCCCACGAAGCGGTGCTCGGGCAGGGTCGCAAAGCCCCAGGGCGTGTAGAGGGCGGGCTTGTCGGTATAGAGCAGCAGGAGTTCGGCCCCTTGGGCCTCGCACCAGGCCAGCGCTTCCCCGGTGACCCGCCGGTAGAGGCCGCGGCCGCGATAGGCCGGCAGCACGGCGCCCGATTGGAGGCCGAAGGCTCGCAGGCGCTGCCCGCCGGCGATGACCGGCATCGCGAAGGCGCTGATATTGGCGACGCAGAGCTCGCCCTCGAACGCCGAGAAGGACACGGTGCTGGGGTCGTCGAGCCCGAGCGCGTCGAAGCGAGTGAAATCGAGGCCGAAGACGGTGCCGAGGAGAGCCTTCACGGCCCGGCGCGGGGCAGCGTCGACGACGCCGGTCCGCCGGAAGGTGAGGGAGCCCGTCACGCCCCCCAGGTCCGCTCCAGCACCCCGACCCAGTTCTCGTGGCAGATCTTGCGCAGGGTCGCCTCGTCGTAGCCGTGCCGGCGCATGGCGTCCACGAGGCGGGGCAGGCCGCGGGCGTCGCCGATGGCGGCCGGGATCGTGGCGCCGTCGAAATCGGAGCCGAGGCCGACGCCGTCGACGCCCACATGCTCGATGAGGTGGTCGATGTGGCGGATCAGGTCTTCGAGGGGGGTGTTGGCGTCGCGCCGGCCGTCCGGGCGGATGAAGGCGGTGGCGAAGTTCACCCCCACCATGCCCCGGCTCTCGCGGATCGCGGCGAGCTGTCGGTCCGTGAGGTTGCGCGAATGGGGGCAGATCGCGTGGGCGTTGGAATGGGTGGCGACGAGGGGCGCATCGGAGAGCTCCGCCACCTCCCAGAACCCGCGCTCGTTGAGATGCGAGAGATCCAGCATGATCCGGAGCCGGTTGCAGGCGGCGACGAGCGCCCGCCCGCGTTCCGTGAGCCCCGGCCCGATATCGGGCGTCGCCGGGTAGCGGAAGGGCACGCCGTGGGCGAAGATGTTGGGCCGGCTCCAGACCGGGCCGAGGGAGCGCAGGCCCGCCTCGTAGAGCACGTCGAGCATCTGGAGATCCGGGTCGATCGCCTCCGCGCCCTCGATATGCATGATCGTCGCGAGCACGCCCGTCTCGATGCAGCGGCGGATCTGGGCCGCCGAGCGGCACACCTCCACCTGGCCCCTGGAGGCGCGCTCGATGCGCAGCAGCAGGGAGGCCATGTGGACGGTCACGGCCTGCGCCGTCGAGAGCCTCAGGGGCGTCGGCAGGGGCACGTCGTAGCGGGAGCGCGCCATCATGGCGTCCACGTCGAGGCCGGGCTCGTCCTCGGAGGGCACGAAGATGGCGAAGAACCCTCCGGCCAAGCCCCCGGCCTGCATGCGCGGCCAGTCCAGATGGCCCACATTCTCGCCGTCGAGAAAGGCGCGCTCGGGGGTGCCGCCGCCCCGGCGCATGAGGCGCAGGAGAACGTCGTTGTGGCCGTCGAAGATGGGCATCGGGGAGGAAGTCATGGGCCGTCCTATAGCCGATTCGGCTCAGCTCGCACGGGTTGCCTCAACGCGTCCACAAAGCGGCGCCTGGCGCTCCCCGCCCTCCGGCCCCGTGCGCAGGGCCGAAAGGAGCGCCCGTCCGGTTCAGCCGGCGCGGCGAAAGCCCTGGCTCGCCTCGATCAGCGAGCGCGTATAGGCGTTTGCCGCGCTGCCGGACCGCAGGGCTCCGGCGCTCGTCTCCTCCGCGGCCTCGCCGTTGCGCATGACGAGCAGCCGCTCGCACAGATGCGCCACCACCGCGAGGTCGTGGCTCACCAGGATGTAGGTGAGGCCGAGCCGGTCGCGCAGGTCGTCGAGAAGGTTCAGGATCTCCGCCTGCACCGAGGCGTCGAGGGCCGAGGTCGGCTCGTCGAGGAGGAGCACCTTGGGCCGCAGGATCAGCGCGCGGGCGATGGCGATGCGCTGGCGCTGGCCGCCCGAGAGCTGGTGCGGGTAGCGGAAGCGGAAGGAGGGGCCGAGGCCGACCTCCCGCAGGGCCTGGGTGATCCGCGCCTCCGGGTCCTTCTCCCCATGGATCGCGAGCGGTTCGCCGAGGGTGCGGTCCACCGTGTGGCGGGGGTGGAGGGAGGCGTAGGGGTCCTGGAACACCATCTGGACCGTGCGATAGAAGGCCTTGTCCCGAGGGGTCGGCACGAGCCGCCCGTCCACGAGCACCCGGCCACCCGAGACGGGGGCCAGGCCGCAGATCGCCCGGAGCACCGTGGACTTGCCGGAGCCCGACTCGCCGACCAGCCCATAGGACTCGCCGGGCTCCACCCGGAAGCTGACGCCCTTCACCGCATCCACCCTGAGGCGGCCGGTGCCGTACACCACGTGTAGGTCTTGGATGTCGAGCATCAGGCGTGTCTCGCTCGGTCCACGATGGGGAGGCCCGCTTGCGGCCCCGTTGCATCCGCCCCGAGGCGGCCGGTGCCGTACACCACGTGTAGGTTCTGGATATCGAGCATCAGGAGCGCTTCATCGATTCGAGTTTCATCGCGCCCAGGCCGGATCGCGGTTCAGGGTGGGCAGGGGGCGCACGTCGTCCTTCAAGGTCGGCAGGCAGCGCATCAGGCCCTGCGTGTAGGGGTGCTGCGCTTCCCGCAGGTGCCGCGCCTCCAGCTCCTCCACCACCCGGCCCGCATACATGACGAGCACCCGGTCGCAGAAGGAGGAGACGAGCTTCAGATCGTGCGAGATGAAGATGAGGCCCATGCCGCGCTCGGCCACGAGCTCGTCGAGGATGCGCAGCACCTCCATCTGCACGGTCACGTCGAGCGCGGAGGTGGGCTCGTCCGCGATGAGGAGGTCGGGCTCGGTGACGAGCATCATGGCGATCATCGCCCGCTGGCCCATGCCGCCCGAGACCTCGTGCGGATAAAGCGCGAAGACGCGGCCGGGATCGCGCATCTTCACGGCCTCCAGCATGGCGAGCGCCCGGTCCCGGGCTTCGGCGCGGCTCGCCTTCACATGGGCCTGGTAGGCCTCGACGATCTGCTCGCCGATGGTCATGACCGGGTTCAGGGAATATTTCGGGTCCTGCATGACCATGGTCATGCGCCCGCCGCGCAGGGTGCGCAGGGTGCGCCGCGAGGCGGTGAGGAGGTCGATGCCGTCGAAGGCAAGACGCCTTGCCGTCACCTCGCCGGGCGGCGGGGTGAGGCCGAGGATCGCGCGGCCGGTCTGCGACTTGCCGGAGCCCGACTCGCCCACGATGCCGAGCCGCTCGCGCCCGAGGGTCAGGGAGATGCCGCGCACGGCCTCCACGGTGCCGGTGCGCAGGTGAAAGCGGACCTTGAGGTCCTCGACTTCGAGCAGCGGCTTGTTCATGTCGTGGCCTTGCTCGCGCACGGAGTATGGAACGGCGAACCGGTGCCTGCGGTCATTTCGCGGCCTTGCTCACGCACGGGGTATGGAACGGCGAACGGGTCCGATTTGTCATTTCGCGGCCTTCGGGTCGAGCACGTCGCGCAGGCCGTCGCCCAACAGGTTGAAGCCGAGGCTCACGACGAAGATGGCGATGCCCGGCACGGCCGCGACCCACCATTGGTCGATGAGGTAGTTGCGGCCCGACGCGATCATGGCGCCCCATTCGGGCTGCGGCGGCTGCGCGCCGAGGCCGAGGAAGCCGAGGCCCGCGGCCGTGAGGATGATGCCCGCCATGTCGAGGGTGACGCGCACGATGAGCGAGGACAGGCAGAGCGGCACCACGTGATGCAGGATGATCCGCGGCGTGGAGGCGCCCTGGAGCTTCACGGCCGCGATGAAATCCGAGTTGCGGATCGTGAGCGTCTCGGCCCGGGCGATGCGGGCGTAAGGGGGCCAGATCGTGATGGCGATGGCGATCACCGCGTTCTCGATGCCAGGACCCAAGGCCGCCACGAAGGCGAGGGCCAGGATGAGGCGCGGAAAGGCGAGGAAGATGTCGGTGACCCGCATGAGCACCCGGTCGACCCAGCCGCCCATGTAGCCCGCTACCGTGCCCACCAGAAGCCCGACGGGCGTCGCGATGACGGCGACGAGGGCCACGACGCCAAGGGTGATCCGCGCCCCGTGGATGAGGCGGGAGAGGATGTCGCGGGCCTGATCGTCCGTGCCGAACCAGTAGGTGCCGCTCGGGGGCAGCAGACGCTGGGTGCGCAGGTCTCCGCCCACCACCGGATTGTAGGGGGCAAGCCAATCCGCGAACACGCCCACGACCACGAGAAGCGCCACGATCACCAAGCCGAGCACCGCGAGCGGATTGCGGCTGAAGGCGAGCCAGCCGAGATAGAACCGGCCGAGCCGGGCCTGCCAGGGCGAGGAGGGCTCGTTTGAGACGAGCCATTCGCGCCAGCCGGGCTGGAGGGCGGAAATCGGGGAGCCTGCCATCAGCGCATCCTCGGGCTGAGACGAACGTGAAGAGGGGCGGGGATGGGAGAGCGAGCCATCAGCGCGTTCTTCCTTGAGGCGGGACGGGGAGGAGGGCTTCGGTGAAGGCAAGACCCATCAGCGCGTCCTCGGGTCGAGCAGGCGGTAGAGAAGGTCGGAGACGAGGTTCAGCATCACGAAGACCGCGCCGATGACGAGAGTGCCGCCGAGCACCGCGTTCATGTCCGCGTTCTGGAGGGAGTTCGTGATGTACTGGCCAAGGCCTGGCCAGGCGAAAACCGTCTCGGTGAGCACGGAGCCTTCGAGAAGATTCACGTAAGAGAGAACGATCACCGTGAGGAGCGGCACCGCCGCATTGCGAAGCGCATGGCGCCAGATGACCCGGGCCTCGGAGAGGCCCTTCACGCGTGCCGCGATCACGTATTCCTGCGCCAGCTCGTTCAGCATGAAGGAGCGGGTCATGCGGCTGATATAGGCGAGCGAGAAATAGCCGAGGATGCAGGCCGGCAGAGTCACATGCGAGACCGCGTTCCAGAACGCGTCCATCTGGCCCTGCATGAGGGTGTCGACGAGGACGATGCCGGTGACGTTCGTGAAATTGTAGGCGTAGGTGATGTCGATGCGCCCCGGTCCCTCCACCCAGCCGAGCTTGGCGTAGAACAGCAGGAGGGCCATGAGCCCGAGCCAGAAGATCGGGAGCGAGTAGCCGAGAAGCCCGAGGAGCCGGACGAGCTGGTCGACGATAGTGCCGCGCTTCACGGCGGCCAGCACCCCGAGCGGCACCCCGAACAGCACGCCGATGATGGTGCCCAGCGTCGCAAGCTCGAGGGTCGCGGGAAACACGTTGGCGATGTCCGTCATCACCGGGTTGGTGGTGAGGACCGAGTTGCCGAAATCGCCCGTGAGGGCCTTCTTGCAATAGAGCCAGAACTGCTGGATCAGCGGGAGATCGAGCCCGAGCTCCTTGTAGACCCGGTCATAGACCTGGGGACTTGCCCGATCGCCGACGACGGCGATCACGGGATCGATCGGCACCACGCGGCCGATGAAGAAGGTGACGGCGAGGAGCCCCAGAAGGGTCGCGGCCAACATGCCGAGGAAGCTCAGAACCTTCCCCAGAATCGAGGGGAGGGCGCCGAGGCGCCCTCCATTCGTCATCGCGGCTGATGCGGCCATCTTAGTTCTTGGTGGCCTGACCGATGAGGTTCATGTCGAAGGCCGGTCCAATCACGTAGCCGTTCACGTTCTTGCGCAGGGCCCACACGTCGATCTCCTGGGAGAGGATCACGTAAGGACCGTTCGCCATCACGCTCTTTTGCGAGTCCACATAGGTGGCGGCCCGCTTGTCGGCCTCGCGCTCCAGCACCGCGGCGCGGGTCTGCTTGGTGAGCTCCGGGATGTCCCAGGCATTGCGCCAGGCAAGCGGCTTCGCCTTCGCGTCGTCGGCGTTGTTGTCGTTCGCCGCGAAGGTATCGGCGTTGGTGTTCGGATCCTGATAATCCGCGCCCCAGCGGCCGATATAGATGTCGTGCCGGCGCTCACGGTACTTGGTGAGCGTCTGCTTGCCGTCGCCCGGGATGATCTCGAGCTTCACGCCGGCCTGCGCGAAGGTGGTCTGGATCGCCTGCGCCATGCCGGTGATGTCGGCGGTGTTGCGGGTGTCCATGGTCACCGTGAAGCCGTTGGGCAGGCCCGCCTTGGCGAGGAGCTCCTTGGCCTTCGTCACGTCGAGCTTGTAGGGCGTCTCGGTATAGGCGCCGAGCATGCCCTTCGACAGGTAGGCCTGGTGCACCTGCACCTTGTCCTTCATCACCGTGTCGGCGATGGCGGCGTAGTCGACGAGGTAGCGCAGGGCCTCGCGAACCTCGGGCTTGGCGAGATTCGGGTTCTTCTGGTTGAGGCCGAGATAGTAGATCGAGCCCTTCACGCCCTTGTCGATCTTGACGTCCGGATTGCTGGCGAGCGCCTTGAGCTCCTCGGGGCCGAGATTGCGGGCCACGTCAACGTCGCCCTTCTCCAGCAGCAGGCGCTGGGTCGAGGTCTCCTTCAGGTGCCGGTAGAGCACGCGGGCGAGCGGCGCCTTCTTGTCGGCGTTGGGATTGCGCTCGAGGACGACCGCCTCGTTCGCCTTCCAGTCGCGGATCGTGAAGGGGCCCGAGCCGGCGAACTTGGTCTTGAGCCAGCCATAGCCGAGATCGCCGTCCTTCTCGTTCGCCAGGGCAACCTTCTTGTCGACCACGGAGGCGACGGTGGCCGTGAGGGAGTAGAGGACGAGGGTCGGCGCGTAGGGCTTGTCCGTCTCCATGGTGAATTCGAGCGGGCCCGTCTGCTTCACCTTGTCCTTCACGTTGTCCTTCGTGAGGCCGAACTGGCCGAGGATGAAGGCCGGGGACTTGTCGAGGATCACGGCGCGCTGGAGCGAGAACACCGCGTCCTCGGCGGTGATCGGGTTGCCCGAGGCGAACTTCTTGTTCGGGCGGATCTTGAAGGTGAAGGTCTTGCCGTCCGGCGACACGGTCCAGGACTCGGCGACCTCCCCGTAGATCTTCGACACGTCCTTCGGGTCGTAGTTGATCAGGCGCTCGTAGGTGTTGCCCATGATCTCGGAGGCGGTGAACTCGAACACCTCGGCCGGATCGAGGGAGATGATGTCGTCGATCTGCCAGGCCATCACCAGCGTGTCGGGCGGCGTCGCGGCCTTCACGGCGCCGAACGAGGTCGCCATCGTGGTCGCCATGGCGGCTGCCACGGCGAGTCTTGTGAGATGTTTCATTGTAGTCTTCCCCTCTCGCGCATCCCTGAGACGGCGCGTGAAGGTGCTAGCCTTGCAAATCCGGAGGCGGCCGTCGAGCCCGTTATAGAATAACCTTTGCCTTTTCTTGTGACAACTTGATCTTTGTTATATCGTGGCAAATAGGATTTTCAGAGTACGGCTCGTTGCTTGGCGCGGCGAGCGGTTGTCCCCGGCCGGGTCCAAGGCTCAGGCGGCCGTGCCGCGCCGCCCCTTGGCCCTGGCCGCCGAGTTGTGGCAAAGGCACGCTGCTCCCGTCTTCGAGGCCCATCGCCCGGAGGGGCTCTGCAGAGGATGACAGCCGTGGCCGACGAGACGCCGACAGGGAACATCATGTGGGGCGGGCGGTTCTCCGCGAAACCCAGCGCGCTCATGGAAGCGATCAACGCCTCGATCGGCTTCGACCGCCGCATGGCCGGCCAGGATATCGAGGGCTCCATCGCCCACAGCGCCATGCTGGCCGAGCGGGGAATCATCACGCCGGCGGACCGGGACGCGATCCACCGGGGCCTGCGTCAGGTGGAGGCCGAGATCGAGGCCGGCACCTTCGCCTTCTCGACGGCCCTCGAGGACATCCACATGAACGTGGAGAGCCGCCTCAAGGAGATCATCGGCGAGCCAGCCGGGCGTCTGCACACGGCCCGCTCCCGCAACGACCAGGTGGCCCTCGACGTGCGCCTGTGGACCCGGGACGCCCACGACCGCACGGATGCGCAGCTCACCGCGCTCATGACCGCGCTCCTCGACAAGGCGGGCCGGCACACGGCCACGGTGATGCCGGGCTTCACCCATCTCCAGAGCGCCCAGCCCGTGACGTTCGGCCACCACCTCATGGCCTATGTGGAGATGTTCGGCCGCGACCGGAGCCGCATCCGCGACAGCCGCGCCCGCCTCAACGAGAGCCCGCTCGGCGCGGCGGCCCTTGCCGGCACCTCCTTCCCGATCGACCGGGAGATGACGGCCCGGGCCCTGCGCTTCGATGGCCCGACGCGCAACTCCCTCGATTCCGTCGCGGATCGGGACGGCGTGCTGGAATTCCTCGCGGCGGCGAGCATCTGCGCCGTGCATCTCTCGCGGCTCGCCGAGGAGATCGTGATCTGGATGTCGGCGCCCTTCGGCTTCGTGCGCCTGCCCGACCGCTGGACCACCGGCTCCAGCATCATGCCCCAGAAGCGCAACCCGGACGCTGCGGAGCTCGTGCGCGGCAAGGCGGGCCGCATCTTCGGCGCGCTCCAGGCGGTGCTCACGATGATGAAGGGGCTCCCGCTCACCTATTCGAAGGACATGCAGGAGGACAAGGAGCAGCTCTTCGACGCCGCCGACACGATCGAGATCGTGCTCGCCGCGATGACGGGCATGATCCAGGACCTGGAGCCGGTGCCAGAGCGCATGGCCGCGCTCGCGGGGGCGGGCTTCTCCACGGCCACGGACCTCGCCGACTGGCTCGTGCGGAGCCTCAACATGCCCTTCCGCGATGCCCACCACGCCACCGGCCGCATCGTGGCCGAGGCGGAGCGGCGGGGCTGCGGCCTCGAGGAGCTGCCCCTTGCCGCCATGCAGGCCGTGGAGCCGCGGATCGACGGCTCGATCCATGGGGTGCTCGGCGTCGAGAACTCGGTCAGGTCCCGCACGAGCTTCGGCGGCACCGCTCCCGAGCGGGTCGCCGAGCAGGTGGCCTGGTGGCGTGAGCGAATCTGAGGCCGCCCCGGTTGCTGTTAAGCCCTTGCGGCTTCGCTGGTTTTGGGCGCGGAACGGATGTGGCGGACCGACGTTGTTCCCCTTTTGAGGCGACCGCGGGACGGCGGCTGCGGAGCATTTGCTTTGGTTCGGTGTTGCCGTAAAGGAAAGTGGCGCGTCGGATCAGCCACTGGGGTCGTGTGATGGGAGATGGCGGACCAAAGGCCGCTAGCCACCCGGCTGGTCCTGATGCCGTGAGCGGCGCGGCCCCGCGTGCCCGCGCGGGCGCCGAGAGGGCCCGCACGCTCTATTACATCGCGGCCCTCGTGCTGGCGGCGCTGATCCCACTGATCCTGACCGCCGGCCTCTGGGTCCGGGCCGCGTTCGACCAGAACGAACGAGACCTCCAGAGCTTTCTCACCACCCAGGTGAGCCGCATCTCCGCCCGCCTCGACGCGGAGATCGATCAGCAGATCTCGGTCCTGCGCGCCATCGCCTCGGTGCAGAGCCTCGACGAGCCGAACCTGCCCATGTTCCAGGTCACCGCGGAGCGCATGGTGGCCGTGATCCCGCAATGGGCGGGCATCGCCCTGGTGGATCCCGTCACGGGCGCGCAGCTCGCCAACACCCTGCGCCCGGTCGGGGCGGAACTGCCGCTCACCACCACGCCCGAGATCGTGCGGCAGGTGGCCGAGCGGCGGGAGCCAGCCGTGCATACCCGCTATCCGGGGGAGGGGGGCGTCTACAACCAGGGCGCCATTCTTCTCTACGTGCCGGTGATCCGCGACAACGTGGTGCGCTCCGTGCTCGTGGCCGGCATGGGGGAGGAGCGGGTGCAGCAGATCCTCCTCGACAACCAGGCCGACGGGCTCCTCACGGTGGTGGTGGACGAGCAGGAGCGGATCCTCGCCCGCTCGCGCCGGCACGAGGCGTTCTTCGGGCGCCAGGCCAACGAGCAGCTGCGCACGGCGACCGCCGGCCGGGGCGGCGGCTATTTCGTGGCCGAGACCCTCGATTCCAACACGGTCTTCACGGCCTTCATCCGCTCCTCGCTCACCGGGTGGCTCGCGGTCGCGGCCACGGACCAGCGGGAGTTCGAGGCCCTGAACGAGCGCTCCACCTGGGCGCTCATCGGCACCGGGGCCCTCAGCCTCACGCTCGCCGGGGTGCTCGCGGTGTTCCTGTTCTACAACGTGGTGGAGCGCCGGGTGAACGACGAGCGCTTCGCGGCCTCCCGGGCCCTCGGCGAGCTCGACGCGCGGCTGCTGACCACGACCCAGCAATCCCTGGAGGAGCAGCGCAAGGCGGCCTCCGAGCGGGAGGTGCTGCTCCGGGAGATCTACCACCGGGTCAAGAACAACCTGCAGATCATCCAGAGCCTGCTGCGCCTCGGCTCGCGCAATCTGAAGGCGGAGCAGCGCGAGCCCTTCGAGGCGGCGATCCGGCGGATCGGCGCCATGGCCCGGGTGCACACGCTCCTTTACAAGTCGCCGGACCTCGCCTCGATCGACTTCAAGGACTACCTCGAGGACGTGGTCCGGGAGACCTCGGAGGGCCTTGGCGCGGACCTGCGCGGCATCGCGACCGAGCTCGATTCCGACTCCATGCGCGTGCCCCTCGACACGGCGGTGCCGCTCGCCTTCATCACGGTCGAGATCCTCACCAACGCCTTCAAGCACGCCTTCCCGAACCGCCGCCGCGGCACCGTGACGGTCACGGCGCGCCAGGAGGGCGATCACGGGGTGCTCACCATCGCCGATAACGGCGTCGGCCTCCCGCCCGAGCCCACGGGCAAGCGGCCGCTGGGCCTCACCCTCGTCACGAAGCTCGTGGAGCAGATCGGCGGCACCCTCGAGACGCCGCCGGCCGGGGAATCCACCTACCGGGTCACGTTCCCGCTCACGCCGCCGAGCCAGACAAGCCTGCCGCCGGGCGTGGGGGCTTAGAGGCGGCGCGGCTTCGCCGCTCTTCCTTGCACTAGATCCCGGATCTGCGTCCGCAGAGCTGCGCTCTGCTCCCTTGTCCGGGAAAGAGCGTTCAGGGTGGGATAGACCTCTCACGCCTTTCCCGGCCAAGTGCAGCGAAGCGGAACCCCGATCCGGGATCCAGGCCAACGAACCAGCGGCGAAGCCGCGCCGCACTCATCCTCAAGCCTGGCGTTAAGCTCTTGATGCGGGCCCGGGCCGCCTCCATATTCCGGACAGAGGCGCCGCAGCAGCGGGCCTCGTCAACCGAAGTGCCTTAAAGCCCTGGGCTTCGATCATGTCGCGTCATTCGCCCTTCGGGCATCCCTTTCTTCTCGGCTTCGATGAGATCGAGCAGGCGCTCGACCGTGTCGCCAAGGCCGCGAACGATGGGTACCCGCCCTACAATATCGAGCGATTGACCCGCACCGACCGCGACCCCGAGCGCCTCCGCATCACCCTTGCCGTTGCCGGTTTCACCCGGGATCAGCTGGAGGTGACCCTGGAGGAGAGCCAGCTCGTGATCCGCGGCCGCCAGATCGACGACAAGACCCGGCACTTCCTGCATCGCGGCATCGCCGCGCGCCAGTTCCAGCGCACCTTCCTTCTTGCCGACGGCATGGAGGTTCTGAGCGCTGACCTGTCCAACGGCCTGTTGTCGATCGATCTTGCCCGGCCCGAACCCGAGCGGATCGTTCGCAAGATCGACATCCTGGCTAAGGACAAGCCTTGAACGAAATGGGCGCGGCCCTGTCGGCAAAGGAGATTCCTGTGGCGACGCAACCGATTTTCACCCTCGATCCCGCCGCTCTCGCGGCTCTCGGCGAAGGCCAGGTGGCCTATGTGAAGGCCCTGCGCTCGGACGACGTGCGCCGGCTCTTCCCCCAGGCGCCCCAGATCCAGCCGGGCCTGCAGCTCTTCGCGCTTCTCTCCGCGAGCGGCGCCCCGATCGTTCTCACCGACAGCCGCGAGACGGCGATGGCGAATGCCTGGGAGAACGACCTCACCCCGGTAAGCCTGCACTGACCCGATCTCGCCTCTCCCCGCGAAAGCGTTGGGAGAGGCGGCCTCTCACTCCACCATGCCTTCGATGGCCCCGATCATTCGGTCGAGGTCCTCGGGGCGGGAGAGCCGGTGGTCGCCGTCCTTCACAAGGGTGATCTGCACGTCGTCTCCCGGCAGGTGCTCCACGAGACGCAGGGCGTGCTCGAAAGGAACGTCCGGGTCCTCCATGCCTTGCAGGATGTGAACCGGGCAGCCGGTCGCGATGGGGCCGTCGAGGAGAAGGTGCCGCCGCCCGTCCTCGATGAGGGTGCGGGTGATCGCGTAGCCCTCGTCCGCATAGAGCGAGGGGCGCTGGTAGATCCCCTTGTCCATGATCGTCCGGCGGATGTCCTCCGGGAAGCGCTCCCACATGAGCCGCTCCGTGAAATCGACCGCGGGGGCGATGAGCACGAGCCCGCTCGGGGCCCGGCCGGGCGTCGCCGCCAGGGCTCGGACGGCCAGAAGCGCGATCCAGCCCCCCATGGACGAGCCGACGAGGAGGGGAGCCCGCGGCGCGAAGCGCTCCAGGACCGCGAGCGTGTCCTCCAGCCACTGGGAGATCCCGCTCCTCTCGAAGGCGCCGCCCGATTCCCCGTGGCCCGTGTAGTCGAAACGCACGAAGCGGCGCCCGGCCTCCGCCGCCCAGGCATCGAGGACGGAGGCTTTCGTTGAGCGCATGTCCGACTTGAAGCCTCCGAGCCACACCACCGGCGGCTCCGCGCCCGGCCGCTCCAGCACGGCGATTTTGCGGGCGGCCTCGCCCTCTCCCACGGTGATGGCGTGCAGGGCGGGAGCCGGGGGCGTCCCTTGCGATGGGGCGGACGGGTCGGAGGCCGCCACGGAACTGTCCTGGGGCGCGGTCTTTTGCGGCATGGTTAACCGATCCTCAAGAGCTTGGGTTAAGGCTGGCGGCTCGTGATTCTGTGAGGAAGGTTCTAGGGCGTTGAGTTTCGCTGCGCGACCCGGAGGGGCGGCCTTCCCGACCAGCATGGTTCATCCGCTGGCCGGCCGCACCATCCTGCAGATCATCCCCGAGCTCGAGGCGGGCGGGGCGGAGCGCACGGCTGTCGATATCGCGGCCGGGCTCGCGGGCGTCGGCGCCCGCGCCCTCGTGGCGACGGAGGGCGGCCGGCTCGTGGGCGAGTTGCAGGCCAAGGGCGGCGCCTGGATTCCCTTTCCGGCCGCCACCAAGAACCCCTTCGCCATGCTGCTCAACGTGCGGCGCCTCGCGCGGATCTGCCACGACGAGGGGGTTGCTCTCGTCCATGCCCGCTCGCGGGCGCCCGCCTGGGTGGCCCTCGGGGCCGCCCGCACCCTCAACCTGCCCTTCGTCACCACCTATCACGGCTCCTATGCGGGCCGCTCCTCGGTGAAGATCCTCTACAATTCCGTCATGGCCCGGGGCGACGGGGTCATCGCCAATTCCCACTACACGGGCGATCTCATCCGCCAGGCCTATCCCCAGGCCGGGGGCCGCATCCGGGTGATCCACCGGGGCACGGATTTCGCCGTCTTCTCGCCCTCCGCCGTGGCGCCGGAGCGGGTGGAGGCCCTGCGCAAGGCCTGGGGCGTCGCCCCCGGCGAGCGCGTCGTCCTGCTCGCGGCCCGGCTCACCTCCTGGAAGGGCCAGAAGGTGCTGGTGGAGGCGGCCGCGCGCCTGCGCGACGCGGGCCTCACCGATGTGGGCTACGTGCTGGCGGGCGATCCGCAGGGCCGCGATTCCTACGTGAAGGAGCTCGACGCCCTCATCGCGAGCCGAAACCTGAAGGGCATCGTGCGCCGGGTCGGCCATTGCACCGACATGCCGGCGGCCTTCCTGGCCGCCTCCGTGGTCACGGTGCCCTCCACCGAGCCCGAGGCGTTCGGGCGCTCCGCCGTGGAGGCGCAGGCCATGGGGACGCCCGTGGTGGTCTCGGATCTCGGCGCCGTGCCCGAGACGGTGCTCTCGCCCCCCGCCGTGCCGCCCCAGGAGCGCACGGGCTGGCGGGTGAAGCCGGGCGACGCGGAGGCCCTGGCCGAGGCTCTCGGCGCGGCCCTGGCCCTCGGCGCCACGGCCCGCTCGTCCTTGGGCGCCCGCGCGCGGCGCCATGTGGAGCGGCATTTCTCCCTCGACCGCATGGTCCAGGGCACGCTCGACGTCTATGCGGCCCTCCTCGAGGGCCGGTTCGGCGCCCCGCCGCGCGAGCCCTGAGGGCGGCGGGCAGGACCCGAATCCCGGGGTCCGGAGGCCCCGTTCAGGGCTATTTGAGTTGACTTCCCGCGCGTTTGCGCAAATTGTCAGCCCGTTCGTGACAGGTGTGTTTGCAAGGCAGAGCGCCTCCGCCAGACGGAGCGTCGCCGGGCCCTTGAGCGCCCTTCCAAGAGGAGACTTGAGCCATTCGTCGACCGATGAGACCCATGCCGGTTCCCGTGAAGGACGGGCCGCGCGCCAACCGAGACATTCGCGGCGTCCGCGAAGTCCAGTTGATCGACCAGGACGGGCAGAACCGCGGCGTGCTGGCGTTCCTCGACGCCCTCCGCGAAGCCGAGGAAGCGGGGCTCGATCTCGTGGAGATCGCTCCGAACTCGACGCCCCCCGTCTGCAAGCTCCTCGATTACGGCAAGTTCCGGTTCCTTGAGCAGAAGAAGGCCGCTGAGGCGCGCAAGAAGCAGAAGACCGTCGAGGTCAAGGAAATCAAGCTTCGGCCCGGCATCGACGATCACGATTACGACGTGAAGATGAAGGCCATGAAGGGCTTCTTCGAGGAAGGCAACAAGGTCAAGATCACGCTCCGCTTCCGCGGCCGCGAGATGGCCCACCAGGGCCTTGGCCTGAAAGTGCTCGACCGCGTGAAGAACGACGTCGCCGATCTCGCCAAGGTCGAGATGGAGCCGAACTTCGAGGGCCGCCAGGTCGTCATGGTGCTGGCGCCGCGCTAAGCCGGCCTGACCAGTACGCCGCATTTTCGGCCGCCGGCGCTCCCGGCGGCCATTGCGTTTTTGGGCCGCCTCTGCCATAGAGCCCGCCTCATCGAACCGCCCGGCCGATCAGGGCTGCCGTGGCGGTTCATGTTTGCTCAAGCAGCAATTCAGGGCCTTTCAGGCGTCTCGGCGCCCGATTGAGCCCGTCAAAGGAGAGCCAAATGCCCAAGCTGAAGACGAAGTCGGGCGCGAAAAAGCGCTTCAAGATCACCGGCACCGGCAAGGTCATGTACGCCCAGGCCGGCAAGCGCCACGGGATGATCAAGCGGACGAAGAAGCAGATCCGCAATCTGCGCGGCACCACGACCCTGTTCGAGGGCGATGCCTACAACGTCAAGAAGTACTTCCTGCCCAACGGCTGAGAACGCTTCCCGCTATCCCGGATTTTGAAGGACTGAACACATGGCTCGCGTCAAACGGGGCGTTACCGCCCACGCCAAGCACAAGAAGGTTATGAAGGCCGCGAAGGGCTTTTATGGCCGTCGCAAGAACACGATCCGCATCGCCAAGCAGGCGGTCGAGAAGAGCATGCAATATGCTTATCGCGACCGGAAGAACAAGAAGCGCACGTTCCGCGCTCTCTGGATCCAGCGCCTCAACGCGGCGGTCCGCGAGCACGGCCTGACCTATTCCCGCTTTATCGATGGTCTCGGCAAGGCTGGGATCGAGGTCGATCGCAAGGTCCTGTCCGAAATGGCCATCCACGAGCCGGCCGCCTTCGCGGCCTATGTGGAGCGCGCCAAGGCCTCGCTGCCGCAGCAGCAGGCCGCCTAAGGGCAGCGGACGCCTGATCCGGCGCGGGTTCTCGTGAAACGAGGCCCGCGCCGCCTCCTCCCCTCCTCCTGAGACCTTCCCCGCCCCCCGGGCGCCGCGCGCGGCCGCCTGTTTCGTTTGCGGCTCGGAAGGCTTGACGGTCCCCGGTCCGCGCTTCACCACCCCGGTGCCGCATGATCCGATCCGAAAAGTCCGACGACTTTTCGGGGTCATGCTCGAGCGCAGCTTTATGACCGGCAGGGACCGATGACCGACCTCACCACCCTCGAACGCGATCTGATCACTCAGGTCGAAGGCGCCGCCGACGAGGCGTCCCTCGAAGCCGTGCGCGTCGCGGCCCTCGGCAAGAAGGGCTCCGTGTCCGACCTCCTCAAGACGCTCGGGTCCATGACCCCGGAGGAGCGGAAAGAACGCGGCCCCCTCATCAACGGCCTGCGCGACCGGATCCAATCCGCGATCCAGACCCGCCGCGACGCCCTCGTCGAGGCCGCCCTCGAGAGCCGCCTTGCCGCCGAGCGGATCGACGTGACGCTCCCGGTGCAGGAGGGCCCCGAGACCCGCGGGCGCATCCACCCGATCAGCCAGGTCATCGACGAGCTCACCGCGATCTTCGCCGATATGGGCTTCTCGGTCGCCGAGGGGCCGGACATCGAGACGGACGAGCTCAACTTCACGGCGCTCAACTTCCCCATCGGCCACCCGGCCCGGGAGATGCACGACACCTTCTTCCTGGCGCCCGATGCGAACGGCGCGCGAAAGCTCCTGCGCACCCACACCTCGCCGGTGCAGATCCGCACCATGCGCTCGCAACAGCCGCCGATCCGGGTGATCATCCCGGGCCGCACCTACCGGCACGATTC
>JAESGO010000047.1_pt1 | contig 124192 bp, 110 predicted proteins | sample 9269701 | NCBI WGS metagenome assembly JAESGO01 (sample SAMN15720690, study PRJNA650881) | algae metagenome | isolation source: Hormoscilla sp. CMT-3BRIN-NPC48 and co-occurring heterotrophs from... | place: USA: Clark Mountains Wilderness, California | collected 2010-04-18 | reverse complement strand
CACAGTTTGATACTTTTTTCTCTATAGAGAGCTTGTTGTCAATAAGCTGACAGTTTTTTGATAAGGGCTGAACCCTGATGTGCAAAGCACATCAGGCTTTGGGGGCGCTTGTCGCCCCCTGAAATACAATGCTCTGCGCGAAGCGCAGAGCGAGTTTCGACGGGGTTGTCACCCCGTCAAGTCCACATACTTAGCTCCAAATTAAAAAAGATCAAACCAAAAATCTTCCCCTCGCCGAAATTTGAGGTGGGGGTGGGGTAATACGTTTAACTCGCGTTGACCTAGTTATTATGGGAATCTTAGCGTAAGTCCTCAAATAAAATACCATCCTAAAAACAAAATTCTAGGATGGTATTTTAAATAAGTTGTTTAGGTATGGAGCTGGGCAGAATCGAACTGCCGTCCGCCTTGGGTATTAACTTACCGTTCATTCACAGGTTTAGCCCTTCTAACCCTCAGGGCGGGAACCATCCATTATCCCGGATGACAGGATGCACTGGTGAGTTCTTTGCACTTTAGCCTACCAGAGGACAACTAAAGAACGCATCCGTTGGGGTTATCTGTAGTCCTTAACGGAGTCAAACTACAGACGCTCAAACCTACTAGATACTAGAGGTTATTAGGCAGCAACAGTGGCCGCTTTACGAGCGAAAGGAACGATGTTGTTCGCATTTACTTTTTTTTTGAGTCCGGTATTTACGAGAGAAGACTCGCTCTCGACCTGTATCACGGGGCAGTGTTCGCCAACACGTCGAAACCATGACAGCCCCTTGTCTGATATTTATTGATTATAACAACTGTTTGCCTGTATGGGGCAACTAAGGTGATGAGTAGTGATAATTGGTAATTGTTAATTGTCTTTCTTGCCTTGAAATGGTTTGGGTGGCTTGTTCTTTTCAGGTTTAGCTTTAGAGTCTTGATCTACCCTATCCGGTTTGTAATCTGACTCTGAGTATGCGGAATTATCAGAAGATGATTCAACTACAGGTTGCTTGCGTTGGCGAGGAGGTGCTGGTGGCTGTTGTTTTGCTGACTGTTGATTAGAAAAAACCGATGGTTGATTATCTACTGCTGATGCTGGCTGAGAATAAGATCTAGTAGAGCTTCTCTGTATAGATGCTGGCTGAGAATAAGATCTAGTAGAGCTTCTCTGTATAGATGCTGGCTGAGAATAAGATCTAGTAGAGCTTCTCTGTATAGATGCTGGCTGAGAATAAGATTTGGTAAAGCTTCTCTGTATAGATGCTGGCTGCGAATAAGATGCAGATGGTTGGGTCTGCTGTACGTTAGCAGGTGATTGATCTTGGGTGTATGTATAGCGTCGCTTGCGCCTGGAAACAGTGGGTTGCTCTTGGATAGTAGAGGATGATTCAGTTTGGGTTGGAGTTGAGGGTAAATTTGAGGTGGTGCGATCGCGTCTGATCGCTGGTATTGTCTGAGATGCTGACCTAGATCTCGGCTGAGTTACTGGCACATTTGTCTTATTTTGAGTTGAGCCAGTACTTTGTTGCTCAACAGGTGATGGAGATTGTTCTGGGGACGCAGTACTATTTTCAACTGTGGGAGTACTGCTAGGTTGTGTAACTTGTGGGGATGGGGACGGCTGAGGTTCTTGCTTGACGGCTGCTACAGAGATACTTACTAAAGCGGTGATTGCGGCTACTCCACCAATTGCCGCATGACGAACACTCAATTTAGGCAAGAAAGAAATGAGTGGCTTTGGAGGCGGCTGACCTTGTAATGATGGATTTTGGGGAATAAACGCCTGTGTTGCGGCTGTCTGATGAGCAACTGGCTGAGTAACAGCAGGATTAGCTGGAACATCTAAGTCTGTAGGTAAAAGATTTAACCACTCGTCAATTGTGCCAGGTCGGTATTTAGTTTCAATTGCCATCCCACGCATTACTGCTTGATTAACAGCCGCACTCAGTTCGGGTTGTAATTCTCTTGGTTCTGGGATTGGTTGCCTATCTCTCAAAACTGCGGGTGTTGGGACTCTGGCAGTTAATAAAGTGTAAAGGGTAGCAGCTAAGGCATAGACATCGGTTGCGGTTGTGCGCTTTTCTTTGTCTAGATACTGTTCAATGGGGGCATAGCCTTCAGAAACTAAACTGGTATGTGTCTGAGTTACGCCTGGGGTGAACTCTCGCGCAATGCCAAAATCAATTAATACTACTTCATGAGTGCCTTGACGCAAGACAATGTTATCAGGCTTGACATCCCGATGTAGTAATTTTTGTTGATGGACAACTCTTAAAGCAAAGCCAATTTGCCGGATGTAGTGGACGGCTATCGCTTCGTTAAGTGGATTATCTGGAAATACAACTTGTTTGAGGGTTAAACCAGGAATGTAATCCATGACTAAGTAGGGCATTCCTTCGTCGTGAAAGAAGTCTATCACGCGAACAATATTAGGATGAACACATAACGCTAAACGTCTGGCTTCATCCTGAAATTGAGAAAGGAAGCGCTCAAAGTCAGAACGGTACTGTAAGGACTCGTTGAGGGTTTTGATCACTACTGGCTGTTTCAAATAGTGATGTATGGCTTTATAGGTAATGCCAAAGCCGCCCTGCCCTAGAACTTGTTCTAGGCTATATTTACCATTTTGTAATTTTTTGGTTACTTGGGATTTCATCATTAAAAATATGAATTATAAAGTATGAATTAGAAAAAATACCTCATACTTCATACTTTATTTAGAAGCGTTGCCCGATACCAAATTGTATTTTACTTTGCCCTTGATCGTTGATGCCAAAGTCGGCGCGAATTAATCCAATTGGTGAGTTAACGCGCATCCCAGCACCATAACCAAAGCCATTGCCAGGTTTACCACGATCAACCCCTGGTTGTCCTGGTACACTATCGCTAGAGCCTAAATCTGTACCATAGTCAGCAAATAAGACACCGCCGATAACTGAGAAAACTGGGAAACGGTATTCTGCTGAGGCTAGGACAAAACTGCGTCCACTAGCAACGTCACCATTTTGATAACCGCGCACTGAGTTAATTCCACCAATGTTAAAGGCTTGGTAGGGTGGTAAATCACCAATTGTAGTACCACCTTGGATGTTAAAAGCTAGGACATCTTGCTTGTCTTTACCTGCATTGATTAAACCTGCGGGGATGTACTGGCTATAGTTACCTTCAATACGGTTCATTAAGATGTTACCGCTGCCGACAGGAATAGATTGTTCTGTGGTTAAACTAAATACTGAGCCTTGGGTGGGGCTAACGGGGTTGTTACGTTGATCTCTAACGACACCCGCAGATAATGTTACTAAGTCATCAATACCAGTGTTACTAAAAGTTAGCTGGTTGCCTTTGGAATCTACGGGAGAAATCTCACCAGAGCGATCGCGTATACTGGTGCGGGTATAATTCAAACCTAATGATGTTTGCCATTGATCTATTGGTTTGCTAAATGTAATACCACCACCAAACTGTCCTTGACGTACTGAGTCACCATTGGGTAATTTAATATCTTCGTCAAAGGTTTGTGAAAAACCGCGACGACGAAAGGCATTAATTGTATATCCTAGTTTGTTGGGATCACTGGGATTAAAGGGATTGCTAAAGCTGGTATCAAATTGCAAGTCGCGGCTACCTGCTTGTATACTTACACCCAACTGTTGATTAATGCCACTAAAGTTACGATCTTTGTAACTGATTGTACCTACTAAACCATTGTCAGAATTGTAGCCGCCGCCTGCATTAATTGAACGGGCAGGAACTTCTGTTAAATCGTAGGTGACATTAGCTTTTGTAGCATCACCAGTTAGAGCAATGTCTACTTTTTCAAATAGTCCTAATTTGTAGAGTGATTGTAAGTCTGTCCGCGCTACATTTACTTGAAAAACTTCACCGGGTTTGACTTGCAATTTGCTAGTCAGGAAGTCTGTTTTGGTGCGACCTGCTATTGGTTTGCTATCTTTATCTAAAAATCGGAAATTTACATCTCCAACTACACCCTCAGCAACTTCAATTAAAATTACTCCTTGATTACTGGGGCGTACTGTTGCTACTTGCGCTAAAACATAACCGTTTTTGGCATACCACTGTTGTAGTTGTTCAATACTTTGACGGATTAATGCGGGGTTGATTGTTGCGCCTAATTGAGATTTAAATAAGTCGTTGGCTACTGCTGGTGTAAGGACTTTTGCGCCGGAAAGTTGGAGCGATCGCACAACTATTGGTTGCACTTGATAAACTACTTTTATGCCAGCAGGTGTAGTTTGGGTAGTGGCACGAACATCGGTAAAGGAACCTGTTGCTAAAAGCGCCGCCACATCTCTATCTATCTGGCTTTTACTGGTAGCACTACCACTTTTAGTAGTAATTGTATTCTTAATAAATTGCTGTAATTCATTGGCAGCACCTACAACTTGCACATCGGTTGCTGTTACCTGCACATCTTTTTGGGTACTAGGTTTGGTTGATGTGCTGGGAACATTAACAGGCGGGGGGGTTAATTGGGCAGGAGTTTGTGCTTGTACCAGCGTACTACTAGAAGTTGGAGTTGCTGCTGCTGGAACTACCACCGATGGTGAGTTGCTAATGGCGTTTACAGGTGCTGTAGTTTCATCAACTGGTACTACATAATCACTTGCTGGTTTTTGGTTGGTGTTAGGTTGAGCAAATGCCTGTAAAGGCAACCCGCAAGTAGTTAGGGCAACTAAGGTATAGATGGCAACAACTGGAAAACGCATATAATCTCTATTTTTAAGTTTGTTTTGTTAAGCAATATCATTTGTGGGTAAGAAGGGGAGTTTGTTCCTCTTGCCCTGTGATTAGGCTAATGGTTTGTATGTTCAGGAATCTTTTACTATATAAATTCTGACCCAGAGAAACCTGCTTAAGTTCCGTAGCTGTGACACAATTTGATCTGGTCTAATTGCTGTGGTAGATAATTTTATTTTTTAAGCGCCTTCTTTTGCGAAGTTCTGCTGCAAGGTAGGTTGCAAAGGTAAGCAGAAGCGGAGGTCAAATTGTTGGAGGTTTATGAAGCTACTTTGTCTGAGTAACGGTCATGGGGAAGATGTCATTGCTGTGCGAATTTTGCAGGAATTGCAGCAACATCCTAATTGCCCCAATTTAGCGGCTTTACCTTTGGTGGGAGAAGGGCAAGCTTATTTTGGGTTAGGCATTCCTGTGATTGGAAAAATGCAGACGATGCCTTCTGGTGGCTTTATTTATATGGATAGCCGTCAGTTGATGCGAGATATTAAGGGTGGTTTATTACAACTGACGTTGGCTCAATTTAAAGCTATGCGTAGCTGGGCGAAGAGTGGTGGGGTAATTTTAGCGGTTGGGGATATTGTACCGTTATTGTTTGCTTGGTTAAGTGGTTGTGATTATGCTTTTGTTGGTACTGCTAAGTCTGAATATTATTTGCGGGATGAAGCTGGTTTGTTACCCCGTAAGTCTTGGGGGGAACGTTCAGAAAGTTGGTGGGGTTCTGTTTATTTGCCTTGGGAACGTTGGTTGATGAGTCGTTCTAGGTGTAAGGCGGTGTTTCCTAGAGATAAGTTGACGACTGAGATTTTGCAGCAGTGGTCAATTCCGGCTTTTGATTTGGGTAATCCGATGATGGATGGAATTTTACCAGAAATTCCACCAGCGATTTTTTATGAGCGAGATGCGGAGTTAAAGGAAACTAAGCGATCGCTAATTGTTACTCTTATCCCTGGTTCTCGACCTCCAGAAGCTTATGAAAATTGGCAGCAAATCATTCTTGCGGTAGATGGATTAATTAAAGTTTTTTCTCGACGTTCTATAGTTTTGCTGGGAGCGATCGCACCTACTTTAAGTCTGGACTCTTTGCGCCAAGTTTTAGTAAGTCAAGGTTGGAGGAAGCTAGAAGCAACTGAGTTAGCAATTTCGTTAGTTGAAGATTCCGCAGCCGAAACATTTATTAAAGAAAATTGCAGTTTAATTTTGACGACTAATGCTTATAGTAAATGTTTAATTAATGGTGATTTAGCAATTGCAATGGCTGGTACTGCTACAGAACAATTTATTGGGTTAGGAAAACCTGCGATCGCTATACCAGGAAGCGGCCCCCAATATACTCCGGCTTTTGCAGAGGCTCAAAGTCGTTTACTAGGTTTATCTTTAATTTTGGTAAAACAACCTATTGATGTGGCAACTGCGGTGCAAAGTTTATTCCGCGATCCCGATAGGTTACAGTTAATTGCTGAAAATGGAGCAAAGCGGATGGGAGAATCTGGTGCAGCGCGTCGCATTGCTAACTGTTTGATGGAACGTTTGAGTAGTTAATAACAGCGAGAGTGACTTAATGAAAATAATCTGATTAATTTTATGGTTGTCATTATTTAATACTTTTAAGGTCAAATTTAGCAATTAATTGTTAGATTGAATTGTTGTAGATATTTAAAAGCTAACCATGAGATTATTTACGCGTTTTTATTGATGATTAAAAAACCTATGTGTCCATCAATACCAAATATTAGGTCTTGCTATAGGAATATACATGATAAATAATTTAACTATATGATTAAATCAATATCAAGTTCGGCTCTCTAATTCATCTTTATTCCGGTTAAAAAGTAAATATAAGTAGATTAGCTGAAGCGAAGACTTGCCAAGGGTTTGACCGCCTGTATTAGAGGTAATCTTCGTTAAAAGTAAAGCCGAGTTAGTTGAGTGGAATTTGGTAGGAGACATCAAGTTGAATTGCAGACCTTAAGACCAACTAACTGGACTGATAAAAACAGTCCAGTTATTTCTTTGTTTATTTTTCTTACTACAATGTTTGATTTAGGCTTTTTTGATTAAAACTCCTGGTTCTCTTTGGATAGGTAAAACATCCAAAATATCAGTTTGAGAGCAATATTTTAAGTCCTCATGGCAATTGAGGCGCAGCAAGCGTTGACCGTGACTGGCATGGTGGAACATTTCTAGTAAGTTATCTTGCCATTGGCGATAAAGTGCGATCGCAGCGATAACTTCATCATTTCCCGCTAGTTCGTTCAACGGACAGTTAAGTTGTGTTAGTAAGCTGTGCGCGATCGCACCTGCACAAACTGTATCTTCTAAGGAATAACTGCCTTCCCAACCAGAACCGACTATCCAAACTGTTTCTGGTTGTTGGGATAACACATAGTCTACAACGGTGGCGCGATTAATTAATGCTGCTGCTAACACTATGGAAGCATCTTGCACTCGCTGTAAGGCGCGGGTGCCATTGGTAGTGGTAATGAATAAGCGTTTGCCTTGAACAACTTCTGGGGTGCAGTCGAGGGGAGAGTTACCCAAGTCACAACCTGCTACTTTGCTTCCGCCTCTTTCTCCAGCGCGTAGACGCTTATCTGGTTGCCATTCTTCACTGACTTGCATCAGTTTCTCTAGATCGCTGAAGACTTGCACTGCTTCTGCACCTGCATTGAGTGCTGTTGCCATTGTAGTTGTAGCGCGGAGGACATCAACAGCGATCGCACATTCTGGCACTTCAGATCCAGGGGTAAGTTCGGGGGTGTGGTAAATAAATAGCTTCACTTTTTCGCTGTACCTGTCTCAACTGCCAAATCATATTGTATAGCGGTCAGCACTCAGCTATCAGCACTTAGCTTTTTTATTTTTGGTGCGTCTGGCTATGTTTCACTCCTACAAATTGTCAATAAGCTTTGCTTTCCTTTTATGTGGCTTGTTATTACTCAATAAAGTAGCCGTTTTGATTATTTGTTGGTTAGAAGTACAAAGGGCGATTGCTCTTTTTGAAGATAGTTTCTAATTTCAGAAGAAATACTTGATCACCCTGGGATAGAGGGCATTTAAAAATAATATTTGTTAGCGTCAGAATCAGGACGTAATCTAGCTGCTCAATCACTACTTCCATGTAAATTTTTATTCCCAGGAAGAATCTACTCATCTTCTAAGCGAGATTTTATTTCGTTTAACTTTTGCGTCCCTAACTGGGGTAATTCCGTCTGCTTTAAGACTGTTTGATTGCTTTTTTAATACCCTTTTAAAATACAATGTTGCCTGATATCCCAAATCAAATTGAAACTCGCAAATATCAACCAGATTTAGAATTTACTGCATTAATAGCCAAGCTCAGAAATAGTATATGGATGTTTGGTATTCCATCCTGGCTATTTGGAATTAGCGATCGCGGTATTGCTGCTTTTGCTGATGGTTATTTATCTCCAGTAGAAATTCTCAATTTATTGACAGCTTCTTTCTTCTTTTTAAGTTGGCTGTCTTTAAAACCAGAACCCAGCTTGGCTACTGATAATGTAGATACACTCACAGAATATATCCCTAATTTAAATTCTGCTCAACAAGGAGGATATGCAGAAGCAGTACAAGCGAGAATGCTTGAGTTGCACGAATACCACATGATTAGGCAAGAATATCTTTTACCTTTTCCTTATCTCTGTCAAATTTATCACCTATTAAATTTAAAACATTTAGAGACAATTCATGGTTTTAGCCTGAATAACTTAAAGGTAATTCAAGTTAGCAATGTCCAACCAACTACGGTTGGAGGAATGGTAAAATTTCAAACAGTTTTAGATTCTCCATTTAACGTCTTGAGGATTTGGAGACAGCCAATTGTTGAAGTGCAATTAGTATTGCATACGCCTTATACTGTTGAATTGAATATTCCAGTATACAATAACAAAAGGATCGTTGTCATCTTTAATGTTATTCCTCTTACTGAAACAGAGCATAAATTTTTAATAGACATTTACAGCAATATACCATGTCCAAAATTCTTCTTGCAAGTGATTTTGCATTTTGCTTCTTGTTTAACTTTGTTTGAAGATTTACCTTACTTAAAGAAGTTAGCTCAAACCCATAAAGACCGTTTAGTTAACTCAAGTAAACATTCTCATCAAGATACCATGTGGTTATTTAAAAGATTCGTTGATTTATATGGTTCACCCATAAAATCTTTACCAATTAACAATGACCAATGACAGTCTAATGTACCTACTGCAACAACATTAGCCGTAAAGGATGCAAATGAATTAACCAAGGAAAGGGGCGGTCTTTGAGAACTGCCCATTTTTCTTTAAAAACTTCTGCTTGCAAATCGTAATCTTGAGCGCTAGTTGGTGGTTGATGAAGTTTTAAATATAGTGTCATTCTATGGGGTGTTTCGCTAGTATTTACTAACCAGCAAGGAAAAGTATTTTCTTGGCTAATATCTTTAGGAAAGGTTAATTGATGGGCGCGAATGCCTACATAATTAATTTTATCTGGGATAGGTTCAACTACATTCAGGCTACAATCCCAATCAATTGCCTTGATTCTTTGTAATTCTGTAGCTACAGCGCGAGAAAAGTTTTTACACCCTGTTAATTGGGCTACGCTAAAACTAGCTGGATGTTCAAAAATATCTTGTTTGCGACCAAATGCGATCGCATTTCCCTGTTCCAGTACCAATAAATTCTCACAAACTCGATAAGCTTCCTCAAGATTATGGGTAACAAATAAAGTTACTCCTTCATAATTAGCTAATCTGGCAATTAATTGTTGTTCTAACTGACTGCGTAAGTGTGTATCTAATGCCGAAAAAGGTTCATCCAGTAACAATACATCCGGTTTACTAGCTAAAGCCCTAGCCATAGCTACCCGTTGCTGCTGACCTCCTGATAGTTGATGAGGATATCGCTTGGCTAACCCTTGCAATTGAAAAGCAGCTAGTTGTGTTTCTATTTCTTGATTGATACTCACAGTAGATTTATGCTTGTGTAAGCCAAAAGCAATATTTTGAGCAACTGTAAGATGAGGAAATAAGGCGTAATTTTGAAATAAAAAACCAACCCGCCGAGCTTGACTAGGCAGATTTATTCTTTTTTGGGAGTCATATAAAACCCGTCCATTTAAAATTATTTTTCCTCTACGTGGCGTTTCTAATCCAGCAATACAACGCAGAGTCATACTTTTACCAGATCCCGAAGCGCCCAAGATTCCTAATACTCCCCTGGCGCTACTTAAGCTGATATCTAGAGAAAAGTTAGGGAGAGGTTTTTCAATATCTACGAATAAATTGATATTATCCGCAGGTGAACCAGTGGGAATAGTAAGCTGATTTGGTGGGAGAATGACACTAGGTTGAAGTAGTGCAATTGTAGCTTTAGAACCTGCAATTAAGCGGCGCTGATATCCAGTCCAAAAATTAACAGCAACCAATACACTTAAAGAAATTCCCAAAATAATCAACACCCAAATCAAAGCTTGCTGCATATCCCCAGCTTCCACAGCAAAATAAATTGCCATTGGGATAGTCTGGGTTTCCCCAGGGATATTACCCGCTAACATCAGCGTTGCGCCAAATTCTCCCAACGCACGAGTGAAAGAAAGAATTGTCCCAGCAACAATTCCAGGTAAAGCTAAAGGTAACATTACTCGCCAAAACACAGCCCATTCTGATGCACCCAAAGTGCGGGCTACTCCTAGCAAATTCACATCAATTTGTTCAAAAGCTGCTAGTGTCGTTTTATACATTAAGGGGAAAGCTACCACTGTTGCTGTAATTACAGTTGCTTGCCAAGAAAAAATTATACTTAACCCAAATTTTAATAATAATTGACCTATTAAACTATTTTTTCCAAACAACAACAATAATAAAAATCCTACAACTGTTGGTGGCAAAACTAAGGGAGCAATTAATATACCTTCTATTATTGGTTTAGCTTTAAGTTGAGTTTCCAGCATCCACCTAGCCGCGGCAATACCTAGAAAAAAAGTAATGACTGTAGCCAGTCCCGCAGTTTTTAAAGATATCCATAAAGGTGATAATTCAAGTTGCATCAGTAGATTTTAGTTAGGCTGTTTTAAAAGTAGCAAAACTTACGCAAACCCGAAAACTATATCCCCCCTAGCCCTCCTTAGAAAAGGGGGGGGGGAAACATTCAAAGTCCCCCTTTCTAAGGGGGATTTAGGGGGATCTATCCGTAAGCCCTGATGAAAAAATTGTATTTTGCAATAATTTATAATCATTACTTATTTAACTACACCAAAACCGTATTTTTTAAATACAGTTTTTGCCTGTCCAGTTGTGAGAAACTGTACAAATGATTTTGCAGCCTCTTGATTACGACTACCTTTAATTACGGCAACTGGGTAAATAATTGGCGAGTGAAGATTTCCAGGTGCAGTTGCTCTAACTTTTACTTGATTTGATTCTTTAGCATCGGTAGTATAGACAATACCAGCGTCAGCATTACCAGTTTCTACAAAAGTTAACACCTGACGAACATTATTTCCAAAAACAACTTTAGGTTTAATTTGCTGCCAAATTTCTAAGTTAGTTAATAATTCTTGTGAATATTGTCCAACTGGTACGCTTTTAGGCTCTCCAATTACTATACGTTTAATTTTCTTGTCGGTTAATTGTTTAAAGTTTGTTAAAAATAAACCATTTTTGGGAGTAATTAAAACTAATTGATTAGTCAACAGGTTCTGCCGTGTTCCATCTACGACTAAACTAGATTTTTGCAAGGCGTCCATTTGCTTAGTTGCAGCAGAAAAGAACACATCAACATCTGCTCCTTGTGAGATTTGTTGCTGCAAAGCACCAGACGCACCAAAGTTATAAGTAATATTTACGCTTGGATGTTTAGATTTATATATTTGCTTAACTTCTTTTAAAAGATTACTCAAACTAATAGCGGCTGAAATTTTTAAATTAACTGTCTGTGTTGCTAGATTAATACTTGACGATTTTTTATTATTAGCAGCACAACTTGTTGCAAAAACTAATAAAAAACTAGCAGTAAATAATTGTAAATAATTCTTAATATTAGCTTTATTACAAAAATTAGTTAATACATCTGTGTTAATCTGTGTTGATCTGTGTTCCATCTGTGGTTAGTTATTTGACTTAGGCAAAAAGGTTATTCATAATAAATGTTTTAATTAACTGAGTGCGAATAATTTTCATTATTAACGCAAATACGATTGCGACCTTGGTTTTTAGCTGCATAGCAAGCAGCATCAGCTAAACTTAAAGCGCTATCTCGGCTATGCGTCGTAGAATTGATAGTAACTAAGCCAATACTAACGCCAATAGTAAATATTTGATTGTTATATTCAAATCTCAATTCTTTAATTTGTCTCAAAATTATTTCTGCAAGTGACTGTGCCTGCTCTATGGCACATTGGTAGAGTAATATAGCAAATTCATCACCACCAAGACGAGCAACTACATCACTTTTACGCACATGAGATTGGAGTAATTTAGTTACTTCACGCAACAATTCATCTCCGGCTGCATGACCAGCAGTATCATTCACAATCTTGAATTTATCAAGATCTAAACAACACAAAGCGTGTTGTTGATTTTCATTTTGAGCAGTAGTTACAGCTTGTTCCAAGCGATGTTCAAACTCTCGGCGATTTACTAACCCAGTTAAAGGATCATGACTAGCTTGCCAAGTTAGCTGACGCGCCATCTGTCTAGATGAAGTGACATCACGAAATACTAGCACTACACCCATAACTTCACCTTCACGGGAACGAATAGGTGCTGCTGAGTGGTCAATAGCATACTGCTCTTGATTACGAGCAATCAACAGGGTATTGTTGGCAAAGGTTTCGTCTTGTTTACCTCGTAAAAGTTTTGCTACTGGGTTTTCTACGGCTTCATTAGTAGTTTCGTTAATGATCCGAAATACTTCTTTTAAAGCAACACCTTCGGCTTCTTTTTCGCTCCAACCAGTTAGTTTTTCGGCAATCGGATTGAGTGATTTAATTCGACCAAAGGCATCTGCGGTAATTACTGCATCTTTAATTGATTGCAGTGTTACTTGTGCTAATTCTTTTTCGCGAAATAATGCTTGCTCAAACCGCTTGCGCTCGGTAACATCACGAATAATGCTTAATGTTACCCGTTCTTCTCCTAGTCGAGTACCACGAGAACTAATTTCTACTGGAAAAGTACTGCCATCAGCACGGCGATGCAGGGTTTCATAAACTAACCCAATTGAATCAGCTTGCTCTCTTTGAGAAGGAATAATGCAGTGTTTAGGGGTAGCTTTTAAATCTTTGAGAGTGAGCGATCGCATTTCTGTAGCTTTATACCCATAAGCTTTAAGAGCAGCATTATTCGCTTCAATGATCTCTCCATTCATGCGAGTAAATAACATGATGTCCTGGGTATGTTCAGACAAAAGTCGATACATCGCCAGTAAAGTTTCGGTTTGTTTGCGCTCAATTGCTGTAGATAGTACATTGGCAACTGATTCTAAGAAATAAAGATCATCTGGAGTAAATTTACGTTTCTGGGTTGTGTGTGCTGTCAATACTCCGTAGGGATTCTCGCTACCCTGGATAATCACACTCATACCACTGACAACTTGATGATTGTGCAACAGAGTTGCTTCACTAAACCTAAACTCTGTGCGGAGATCTTCTACAATTACAGGTTTTTTTGCTAAAAGAGTATAGCCAGCTTGAGAACTGCTATCTGTTTTGACGGTAATGTTTCCTACCAATCCTGTTAACCAACCCACCCCTGCACGTAAAAGCAATTCTTGATTATCTGGCAGTAATTCTAAAACTGCTGAAAATTCTATATCCAAAGTTTGGACGATGACATCAACAGCACGATCCATCAGAGTATCTAAATCTGTACCTGCTAACGCCACCTGCCCTAATTCCGCCACATTTGCTTGTTGACGTATACGGTTTTCTAGGGCTAAAGCTGCTTGTTTGCGCTCTGTAATGTTGCGGTAAGTAGTGACAATTCCTGCGACACTAGGATCATTCAAAAGATTATTAAATATCACTTCAAAATCTTGCCAGTCACCATCAGCGTGCTTGAAACGCATCACAGCCGTAATGTTAGCGGCTGGATAAGCGAGAGTATCTGCTAACAGGCGTTCTGCTTTAGCTAAGTCATTTGGATGAACAAAATCAAAGGCTTTTTTCCCCAACCAATCTTGGGAGTCATAACCAAGGACGGGAGTAAGAGACAAACTAATATAAGTAACTATGCCATTAGCCGTGAGAATAGCAATAATATCTGAAGCGTTTTGCGCTAATGAGCGAAATCGCTGTTCGCTTTGACGTAATACTTCGGCAGAAGAAATTTGTACTCGAACGTATTGTTCTAAGAGGGCAGCGATTAAAGCTAGAGTAAGGATAATCATCGTGGCGATCGCAATCCCTACTGCCAGCAAAGGATAGTTGATCACCGGAAATGACGGTTTAATTGCTTGGGGAATCAGTTGGAAACTAGCGGCTGTCATAGCTGTATAGTGCATTCCCGCGATCGCACTGCCCATAATTACTGCTGCACCTATCTTTTGGAGGATGCCAGTTACAGGGGTTTCACTCCGCATTCTGTAACTTAACCATAAAGCAGTAATAGATGCCGCGATCGCAATCAAAATACTTAGTGCTACCCACTGCGGATTGTAGTGAACCACAGCATTTAGGTGCATAGCCACCATGCCTGTATAGTGCATGGCAGCAATTCCCAACCCCATAAATGTACCGCCTAAAAACAAGGGCAGACAGCCCATTGTTTTGCGGCTAGCAACAAATAAAGCCGCACCAGAGGCAATGATAGCTACCAACATTGAGGCTATAACAATCGGCAGATCGTATACCATTTGGATCGGTAACTTGTATGCCAGCATACCGATAAAGTGCATCGACCAAACCCCTAAACCCATTGCAGTCGCACCGCCAATTAGCCACAGCCAACGACATTTCCCGATAGCTGCTGTAATCCTTCCAGATAAATCTAGTGCTGTGTAAGAGGCAATAGTAGCGATCGCAATTGAAAGCAGAACCAGCCTGAGATCGTAGGTAGCCGTGAGCATAATCTCTCCAAGGGTGACTACAATAACTCCGTATCTTTCAGTATGAGTGAGGTATTGATAGATACGAGTCTATAAAGGTAGGTAGATTTGTTGATTGGTAATTGGTGATTGATTTTAAAAATCTACGCCGCGCTTCAAATCTACCCCTCTATCTGCATAATGCTTATGACAAACCATCTCAGAATGAACACTAGCGAGATTAAAATAAGCCGGAGTATTTAAACAGCGACCTGTGATGATAATTTGTGTATCACGAGGTTTACGCAGTAATGCTTCTACAATTGGTCTTTCATCCAACAATTCTAAATCCACAGTAGGATTAAGCTCATCAAGGATAATAGTTTTATAAAGACCAGATGCGATCGCACTTCTAGCAATTTCCCATCCTCTTTCTGCTTCTACATAATCCAATTCTTTTTGTTGTCCCCGCCAAACAATCGCATCCCCACCACAACGCTGATGATCTACTAAATTAGGATAACTTTGTTGTAAAGCTGCGATCGCCGCATCTTCAGTATAACCACTACCACCTTTTAGCCACTGCATAATCAATACTCGGTGAGATTGATCTTGGCTAATTCCCCGCCCAATTGCCTGTAAAGCCTTGCCTAAAGCACTCGTAGACTTACCTTTACCCGCACCAGTATAGATTTCAATTCCCTCAATTCCTTGTTCCTGTGCGATGGTGTGGTGATGAGGTTTCATCTCCGAGTGCAAATCCGCAATATCTAATAATGCTTGGGGTGCTGCCCGACCTGTAATAATTACTTCTAGTTCTTCAGCTTTATGATTCAGCGTCTTAATAACTTCTTCTACAGCCAACAAACCCAAATCTAATACAGGGTTTAGCTCATCCAAGACAATAACAGAATATAAACCAGATGCGATCGCGCCTTTCGCAACATCCCAACCTCTCAGCGCCTCAGACCGATCAAAACGGGTAATTTCATCATGACCAAAAAATTCTGATCTACCAGTCCGCACTTGGTCAATTAAATGAGGAAAAGCACACTTCAATGCTTCAATTGCCGCGTCCTCATCATAAGACCTTCCTGGCCCCTTGAGAAACCGCAATAGCAAAACCCGCGTATCGGCATCAGTATTAATTCCTAGCCCGATTGAACGCAAAACCACACCTAAAGCTGCCTGCGACTTTCCCTTCCCTACACCATCGTAAACATGAATTTGACCAGCCATGCGTTCAGGACGCTTTGATGCTGTACGAATGCCGATGCCAGTCCTTGTCATTCTTGCTTCCGTTGCTGTTGCTATCGAATAGTTTCCTCATGCAGTTTAACTTTAGTGCAGCGTGTCAGCAAAGAAAACTTCGGCATTTTCACAGATAAGCAACGCATATAGCAGTCAGCCGTCAGCTATATGCTATCAGCTTTTTTCAAAGTATCTCGACTATGCGGACTTTTTAACTGCTCTTTAGCATCAGGCTGCTGACAAGCAATCATAGTGTGGATGTGTGCCATTTCGTCATTGCGAATTGCTACAAACACATCATAAAGATTTTCAATTTTCGGTCTGCGTTCTTCCGGTAATTTATCAGTTTGAAAATCATCAAACATATATAAATCACCATTTTGATAGTAATCAATAGCTACTTGCGGAGCAGGTTGGCTTTTAAGTTCAAATTCATGACCTTTTACAAAATGATCGTATGTCTCATAAGCGTGTTGTTCAACTAATTGATTAAAATTATAAACACTACGTGGAGCAAATAGATAAAAAAATACCAAAATCCAGTAATAAGCAAACACTCCAATACGAGCAATCAAACGGTCAAGCCAATATTCCCCGCCACCTAATGCTTCAACAATTCGGAGATGATGTAACTCATTCCATGATTCAGCAAAGTGGATTTTAATCCAGTCCGATTGATGCCATAAACCAAGGCTTTCATACAGGTGAAGTACAGACAAAAAAGCGAAGTAGGGAACGCGAGAAACGGTTTCTAGTACATAAAATCGTGGATAAAATCGATCTTTGTATAAACGGCTCAAGCAAAATTCTAAAAGACTGACTAAAAACTGAAGCATGAAGTATCTACCAAAATTTTTAATTCAAAAATATTATATTTTTAGGCAATTTCTGATGAAATATCGCTGTATTTATAAACAAACCAATAAACGGTTAAGTTTATTTATAAATACTATAAATAGACTGGTACATAATTAAATTTATTAAAACCAACCATTTTTGATTGAACGCTTTCAGAGCTAGTTATTTATTGGCTGGTTAATTCTCTTTACTAAATTGCATTCAATATATAAAAATAGCGACTTATATCTCCAGTCGCTTCTATCTTAAGAATTAAGGTCATCGGTAAGCTAGATTGTGACACTCAATACATTTATGTAACTTTTTTTCAGAATACTGCTTTTTTAGCGAAATCTCTCTCATATTTGACGCATAATAAGATTATCTATCTATAAAATAGATAATTAAAATAAATCATAAGTTTTTCTTATGCGGGGGGGGGGATGAGTATATGTTCGCTGATCAACTAGACGGCTTATACCGAAGAATTAATGAATTATATGCTAAAAGCGGGTTACATAACTCTTCAGAACTTTTACCAGCAGCCTTTAAGGAACTTGCCACTGCTGCTGAAGAATTACAAGTCACCCTAGAGGAACTACAGCAGAAAAATGAAGAAATCTTAGATGTCTACCAAACGTTGGAATTTGAACGCCAACGTTACCAAAATATTTTTGATTTAGCACCCCAGGCTTACCTAGTGACTGATCCTAGAGGGATTATTCTCGAAGCTAACTCTGCTGGTGCTAACTTGCTGAAGATTGCGCCAAAATTTGTACTAGGAAAACCATTAGCTAACTTCATCTTAGATCAGCAACGTTCAGGATTTTGTTCCGAGCTAGTCGCGTTACAAAAAAGCGATCGCCAGCCGGAATATATTCTCTGTATGCAGCCACGTAGCGGCGATCGCTTGGACGTAGCTTTAACCTTAAAAACTATCCGCGACAGCGAGGGTAATCTACTTACTTTACACTGGTTGCTACGAGACATCACACAACGCAAACTACATATAAACTCACTAGAAACAAGTAGCTATGATCCCAGCGTAGATTACCCTAAATCTTTTTATTCACAAGGGGAAAATATTCCGCTCAACAGTAAATCTGTTTGGCTAGTGTGTCAAGGCTCAGTAAAACTGACAACTATTTTTGAGAATAGCGAAACAGCGATCATGGGGTTAGCAACACCGTTAATGGTATTTGGTTCTAGCTTAACTTCTCTGAAAACCTGCCATGCTACAGCAATGTCACCACAAGTTCAGCTAGTATCCATTCCGTTAATAGATATAGAACATAACCCAACTTTAGCCCAAGTACTTTTACCCAAAATTAGCCGTAGGCTACAGCAAACAGAAGCATTTTTAGCAGTTTCTGCACAGCGACGAGTAAAAGACCGCTTGCTACAACTATTACAACTACTAAAACAGGAAATCGGTCAATCTGTAACTGACGGAACTCGATTGAGTATTCGCCTGACTCATCAAGATCTTGCCAACGCTTGCTGCACTACCAGAGTAACAATGACACGACTATTAAGTGAGTTACAGCAAAAAGGGCAGATTATCTTTGACTCTAAAAAACACATAATTGTATTCAACCAGCACTTGAAAAAAATTAACAATGAGCGACTTTAATTTTAAGTTAAATTGCCACAGTTACAAGCTCTTGTGTTTTTTCTACAACCTTACTTTGCAATACCGGAATTTTAATAAAAAACTCCGTGCCTTGTTCTGGCATCGACTCACAATAAATTGATCCTTGATGCTTTTCTACCACAATTGAATAGCTGATTGATAGCCCTAGTCCCGTTCCTTTTCCTACTTCTTTAGTAGTAAAAAACGGATCAAATACTCGCTTTTTAACATCTTCCGGCATTGCTGGGCCATTATTTGCAATCCGCACTACTACAAAATCATCGTTACAGACATTAGTGCGGATAGTAATAATACTAGGTTGCTGCTTGATTTCTTCGATAGAACGCTGATGGTTATCTTCATCCAATACATCAATTGCATTTGTCAGGATATTCATAAATACCTGATTAAGCTGTCCAGCATAGCACTCAATTTTAGGTAAATCACCATATTCTTTGATCAATTGAATAGGTGGTTGTCCTCCCTTTGGTTTGAGTCGATTCTGTAAAATCAACAAAGTACTATCAATACCCTCATGGATATCAACTAATTTCATATCCGCTTCATCCAACCGAGAAAAGTTTCGCAGCGATAGTACAATTTCGCGGATGCGGTTAGTACCTATTTTCATCGAAGCTAAGATTTTCGGTAAATCATCGACTAAAAATTGTAAGTCGATAGCTTCAATTTCATCTGCAATTGCAGGGGCAGGGTCAGGATAATGTTGCTGGTATAAGTAAACTAAATTTAGCAAATCTTCCATGTATTGACTCGCATGGCTGAGATTACCGTGAATAAAATTAACAGGATTATTAATTTCATGGGCAACGCCAGCAACCATTTGACCCAAACCAGACATTTTTTCTGTTTGAATCAATTGTGTTTGAGTTTGCTGAAGTTTAGACAGCGCTTGTTCTAACTGCTGTGCTTGTTTTCTAAACCTTGCTTCTGATTGCCGTAATGCTTCTTCTTCCTTACGGTCAGTAACATCAAATATTGCCCCATCTAACCATAAAACATTGCCATTATCATCAAATATTGCTTGACCTTTATCGCATACCCATCTTAATGTTTTATCCGCCGTGCGATAAATGCGATATTCCACTACATAAGGTTGTTTATCTTCTATACTCTGTTGAATAGCCTGTTTAACTATTTTTTGATCTTCAGAATGAATGAGACTGCTAAAGGTGCGAACTTTATTTTCAATAAAGTCAGAGGCAGGGTAGCCTGTAATTTCTGTTACGACATTACTAATAAATTCCATTGTCCAGTCAGAATCTACGCGATAGCGATAAACTGCACTGGGAATATTAGAAATTAAAGATCTAAATCTTTCTTCACTTTGTCGCAAAGCTTCTTCTGATTGTTTGCGCTCAGTGATATCTTTAACAGTACCTTCATAATAAAGCAATTTTCCTTGCTCATCACGAGCAGCCCTAGCATCTTCCGAAATCCAAACGATACTGCCATCAGCACGATAAATTTGAGATTCAAACTCAGACACCAAATCGTAATTGTCCATTAATTGTTGAAATTCTGTCCGACGGTTAGGATTAACATAAAGTTGCTTTTGAATATCGCTAATTCTAGCCGTAAGTTCCTCTTCTGAAGAATAGCCATAAATCCGTGCCAGCGCAGGATTTACACTGATATAAGTTCCTTCTGGTGTCGTTTGAAATATCCCATCGGGTGAGTTTTCAACAATACTGCGATATTTATTTTCAGCTTCCTGTAAGGCTACTTCTGTTTGCTTGCGTTTAATTAGATTTCGGATAAATGCGACGAAAACGTAAAGAGATATTACCAGAACAAACAATGCAAAAGCTTCAACGAAGTACTTTTTGCGGGCAAGTTTATTTATTCTTGCTTGCAAAAGTTCATCTAATTCGTAAATTGTGTAATACCAGAATTTTGAATTAGTGGTAATTGCTTGAGCAGGAAATAAACTAGCGGTTAATATCTGATCGTTTAAATTATTTGTTTTAATAATTTTTTGATTTAAATTTTCTAAAAATGTGGTAATCGCATCGGCTGATTGTTGCAGTGGTTTTTCTAAAACTGGCTGAAGTTTTTGAGAAAGATTATGCTGAAAAGCAATAGTGATTCCTTTAGCGATCGCTTCTTGATTACTTGCTACTAATCCTGATAAAATAATTATTTCTGCTTTCTCTTCAAGACTAACTTGATGGCGTTCAATAATATCTTGATTTAAAAATGCTATTTTTGTGAGTTTATCTTGAGTATCAGGTAGTTTGAGCAAAATAGTATCCATTAAATAATAGCTATCCAAGTCAGGATCGAGGATGAGGTTTGAGCTATTACCTACAGTGGTAATAAAATTCCGCAATTCAGCTATTAACTGATTATGCAAAATTTGCATATACAAGTCGTTAACTGTATTTTTCTGAAAAATAGGCAATTGTTCTTTAATACTTTGCCAATTATGCTTAAGTCCTTCATATTTAGTACGAGTTTTTAATACTTTTCCTAACTCGGCTTCAACTTTGGCTAAATCTTGAAAATCTTGCTCTATTTGAGCTTCAGTGTTTAATAGTTCTACTGCACTAATTTCTTTGCTTAAATAATCATGTGCTAATAATTCATGCTGTGGAATATGTTCTAGCATTTTCCACAAAGGAGGTAAATAAGCATCTCCATACAATTCTTGCTTGGCAAAGTTGATTTGGTAGTCAATTTCTGAAATTAATTGATAAACTACTCCTGTAAATGGCAAGATAAATACCATCAGCAAGCCGATTAAGCCGATCAAAGTAGTTGCTTGCTTGCGAATAATTGTTGCCATATTTAAAGAAGATCGGTGTGGTTATTTTTACCAAGACTTGAAGCTTATAACTTGCTATTAATTTGGGTTGAGGCTATGTGATTAAAATCCTCAGTAAAAGGGTAAGTTATGTTTATATAATTTACCTATTTTATTGATATATTGACGCACCAGAGTTAAGAGTAAAAGGTAAGTGAAAAATTTTGGATTAATTTGCTTTTTAGGAGTTGATCGCTTAGATTTTTGAGTAATCTAAGCAGTTGAATATTTTTATTAATGGAACTACTTATTTTTTTATTGTAATTACATATTCAATAAATATATCTTTTAAATTAAAATAAAAGAGTATCCCAAAATACAATCCATCTTGAGTGAACAAATTTAATGCTTTCATAATATGCAAGTATAATTACAATTTTACATCTAATCCAATTGCCTCAGAGATCGATGCTAATTTATGTTCTTCCAACTTTTGTAATAGTCCTGCCATAATCCGGCGTACCATCCAGGGGCCTTGATAAATCCAGCCAGTGTACAATTGAATCAGGGAAGCACCTGCTGTAATTTTCTGCCAAGCATCTTCTGGGGTAAAAATGCCGCCAACACCAATAATAGGTAGTTTCCCTTGGGTTTGCTGCCAAATAAAGCGTATCACTTCGGTAGAGCGATCGCGCAGGGGTAAACCACTAATTCCACCAGCTTCTTCACGAATGTTTTTACCAGTAGCTTTAAGGACTTGGGTGTTTAAATTTTCACGACTGATAGTAGTATTAGTGGCGATGATACCAGCTAGATTGTACCTTTGAGCAATGGTTAACACATCTGCGATCGCATCCAACTCTAAATCTGGAGCAATTTTGACTAAAATGGGTTTGTGTCCTTGATTTTCTCTTTGTAGTGTGTCTAAAATCACAGCCAATTGCTCAGAAGATTGCAGCGATCGCAACCCTGGAGTATTAGGCGAACTAACATTGACTACAAAATAGTCTCCCAAATTCTTAAGCAAATTAAAACTATTTAAGTAATCAGTTGCAGCTTCTTCTAAAGGAGTTATTTTAGATTTACCTAGATTAATCCCTATAGGAAAACAACGCTGAGTACCACCTGCTAAGTGGATATTTTCTTGCCTTGTGATTGCCTCTACACAGTCCCCAGCAAAGAGCCTAGCTTGCAAACGTTTTGCCATTGCCTCTGCACCTTGATTATTAAATCCCATACGATTCAAGGCAGCTTGGTCATTTGGTAAGCGAAACAAACGGGGGCGAGGATTTCCAGGCTGTGGATGAAATGTGACAGTACCCAATTCTGTAAAGCCAAAACCCATGAATCTCCAAATTCCGGCAGCAACAGCATCTTTATCAAATCCTGCTGCCAAACCCACAGGGTTATCAAATTTTAGCCCCCAAAGAATTTGTTCCAAACGTGGATCTTGTATGCAAAAAGATTGCTGAAACTGAGCTTTAATCCAACTAGCTTGGAAGCTATCAGATTGATCTAACCAACTCAAAACTCGGAGAGTTTGCTGATGTAACGATTCGGGATCGGCATTTAAACCAGAAAACAAAATCGGACGAATAGCTAATTGATAAATATCCAAAGTCCTAAACCCAAAATAATCACTTTATAGATAACTACTTCCCTGCAAGTGACAATATCAAAACTTACGCAATAATAAAATCAGCAATTTTTACTTTTTAGCTAGTAATTACGGAGGTTTTGCTCTCTTGCATTACTGATTTCACGATTAAAGTGCGTAAATTCAGAATATACCATCTTCACTCAGGGCATCCTAGATAATACAAGCTATACAGCTTTCCCCGATCGCCCTCTGCCATCACATTTTAAAAACATGGGTCAGCAAGAAATTCAGACGGCCTACGACAAACAACTGGTTACCTTGGGGCGTGTCCTTCAAACCATACGTGAAGAGGAAAAGGTAGAAACTCTCACGGAAGCGACCCTTGATTACCTTAAAGGAGAATTTAACTATCGCTTAATCTGGCTCGGTCTTTATGATCGTGTAGAACACCGTTTGGTGGGCAAGGGGGGCATCACACCAACAGGCGATGTGAAATTTCTCAAACAAAAGTTTTCTCTCAATCCTGGCGACTTATTAGAGCAGGTAGTAATCCAGTTGCGACCATTGAGTATTCCCGACCTGCGAACAGAAGGGCGGGCTGGGGAATGGGGTCGAGCGGCTACTGAATTTGGAATTCAGGGGACACTGGTATTTCCTTTGCGCTATAAGGATCGCTGTTTTGGCGTTGTCATGCTGGGATCGCATCTGTGGGGAACTACTCCCCGTACTAGCGAAAAAGCGCAATTATCATTACTTTTTGGGGGATTAGCCACTAAGCTCTACCAAATGGAGGTGGAATGGCAGTACGCCTCCATCAAGCGCCCAGACAAATCATTATTTCAAATGCTAGAGCAGCTACAAAGCCTGCCAACCCTAGCTAATCGTCTGGATGTGCTGGTGAACACGACCCATGAATTTGTAGCGCCGACGCGGACAAATCTTTACTGGTATTCTCCAGATAAACGCTACTTCTGGCAAAAAGTTGGTAATCGGCAGACTGCCCGTAAATTAAAAGACCCAGACAGTAGTTCTCCTGGGTTGAATGTCCAAGATGTGAGTGAGTTTTATTTGGCTTTAGCAGCAGGTCAGACAGTTGCCATTGGTTCTAGCAAAAGCCCCTTAAATGCTGAAGTGACAGGTACTTTGCTGTCACGATTTCGGGCGCGGTCTATACTAACTGCACCAGTTTTAGTAAAAGGGGAATTGGTGGGGTTTCTGGCGGTGGAAGACAACGAAGCTCGGATCTGGGAAGATTCAGAAGCTCATTATGTCCGTGCTGCTGCCCAACTGATTGTTTTGATTGCAGGCAAGGAGGATGTAGAAGCAATCCTTCAGGAAACTCAGAAAGATACCAACTTGATCGGTGAAGTTGCTAGTTCTATGGCTGAGTATCCTGAGCCGGAGAAAGGGATCAGGCAAGCTGCTGAATTGATCTTAAATCGTTTTGGTGTTGAACGTTTCCTAGTGTTACAAGCTATTGAAGTCGCTTCAACAGTAGAATATGCCGTTGTGTATCAACAACAAGTTCCGAAGCGATCGCCCCTTAATGCTCCTTTAGCGGCACTTACTTACGATTCTTGGCAGTTAATACACGAAAGCTCAGAAGTACTGGCAATTGAGGACTGGGAAAAAGATCAGCGACTTGGAGAATGGCGCGAAACCTTATTGAAGTTGGGAATGCGATCGCTTCTGGTTTGTCGCACTGGCAATATTCAAAATAACTCTTTGCTGATAGTGGCACATGGAACTGCCCGCACTTGGAATCCTACTGAACGCCGAGTAGTTGGGATAGTTGCTCAACAGATTGGTGTGTTATTGAAAAATTTAGAGCTTCAAAATATTGTTGATAACTTATTAATTGCCAATAAAACACTCCAAGAAGGATTAACCGCACTCTTAAGTGGTTCGGCAGATCCCACATCTTTTGAACGTGCCTGGATAAAATATCTAGCTAAGTTAATGGCATCTCCCTTAGTAGGGATTTTAGGGTGGATGCCTCAAAAACCAAATCAAAGCAAGCAAAAATCCTTAGTTGTACAATCGGCGGCGATCAACGATCCTCGTTTTGGCTTTGCTGCCAACGTTGCCATTCCTTTGAGCGATCCATTAATTCGGGAAGCGATCGCTACTAGAAGCTTCTTAGTTCGCAAATTTAACGAGCTACCAGCCGAATCTAGCAGTTGGCTGAAGCATAATGGTACTGGTCAGCTATTAGTCATACCTCTAGTTAGCAGTTCCAAAATACCTACTGGTATTTTGCTGTTAGTCGATTCCACTGAACATCAGTGGTCGCCACAACTACTTCAATCATTGGAAACCTTAGTCAGGCAGTTTACTTGGTTGCGTCAGTACCGCCGTCTGAGCAACACAATGAGTAATGAAATTAAAGAATTAGAACAGCTTAACTGGTACAAACACCGCTGCTTAGAAATGCTGCATCACGCTGTCGCTAGCAGTGTTAGCCAACTACTGTCTGAATACTCAGACCAAGGACAGTCAAACGGCGATCCCACTATCAAGCGTATGCGTGCTACACAAATTTTACACAACTTAGAAAGCACACTCACGCCCCTTAGTCCATTACTTAACGAGGAACAGTGGCAGACCAACCCCCATATTAGTGCTGTACTGTTGGGAGGTTTATTCAAGCGGCTGCTGCGTCGTGTCGAGCCTCTGTTCAATCAGCGTCAGCTAACTGTAATGGTAAAAAATATTGGAAGTACCAGCATATCTGCAAATCAACTCAAACTTGAATGTATATTATTTGACATTTTGCTGACAGCGTGTTACAAAGCCAAATCTGGAAATAGAATTGATATTTGGTGTCGCCCTCTAGATGCAGAAGCATGGAGTAGGGAAAAACCCAGTAGGGGATTAGACTTTCATTCGGAAGTTGGAGAAAAACAAAACTTAGCTGTAGCGGGTTTTATAGAATTGTTGATTGCTGATAGTCAGCCGAATAAAACTAGCAGTGAAAACCTAGAATTTTTTCCCACTAAAGACACTAACGCTCCTAGCGCTAATATTACTTTAATAGAGCAACCACCAAATCGGCAACTCAAAATTTGCCAAATGATTTTACGTTTTTGGGGAGGGGATGCTCAGTTTTATCAATTAGAAAATAGTCACTTTCTCAGTAGATTAATTTTTAAAGTTGAACGTTAGCTATATAGCAATTAGCGGTTAGCTTTTAGCAGTTAGCTTTAAAGTGTTCCCAGGTTAAACCTGGGAACGAGGACGAGGAGCGAGGATAAGTTTTCTCTCCTCTCTTCTCTTAAACTGCTTGTGGTTGAACTTGCGGTTGGAATTGGAATAGTGAGTAAACTACATTCCGACGAATATCAACCATCATGTCCAAGAACATTTCATAACCTTCTTGCTTGTACTCAATCAGTGGGTCTTTTTGACCATAACCCCGCAATCCAACTGACTCACGCAGAGAATCCATTCCTTGCAGGTGTTCCCGCCACAAAGTATCAATTTGTTGCAAGATGAAAAAGCGTTCTGCTTGTCGCATCAAACCAGGCTGAATCTGATCTACCTGTGCTTCTTTCAAGTCATAAGCTTTACGAACTTCTTCAGACATGAAAGTTTTGATTTGTTCTACTGTCATATCATCCAGGTGTTCTGGTTCAAGATCTGCCAGTAAATAAACAAATTCTTTCACTTTCCCTACCAAGCTATTAATATCCCATTCTTCCGGTGGTAGTTCCGGGTTAACGTAAGCATCAACGATGTCTTCCATCGTCTTTTCAGCATACGCAATCACCTGTTCTTTCAAGTCTAAACCTTCTAAAACCCTGCGCCGTTCCGCATAAATTGCCCGACGTTGATTGTTCATCACCTCGTCGTACTCAAACACCTGTTTACGGATGTCGTAGTAATAGGTTTCAACTTTTTTTTGCGCTCCTTCTAAACTGCGAGTAAGCATACCCGATTCAATCGGCATATCTTCCTCAACGCGGAAGGCATTCATTAAACCAGCGACGCGATCGCCTCCGAAAATCCGCAATAAGTTGTCGTCCAAACTCAAGAAAAATCTCGCACTTCCAGGGTCACCTTGGCGACCTGCACGACCCCGTAATTGGTTATCAATACGGCGTGATTCATGACGTTCTGTACCAATTACGTGCAATCCACCCAGTTCAACTACCTCATCATGTTCGCGCTTAGTGAACTGTTCATAATCTTTACGGATTTGCTTATAAGCTGCCCGCATTTGTTGAATCGCTAAATCATCTACTGGAGCATTTTCGGCAGCAACAGCGATCACATCCTCTGCCTCCAATTCCGGCAAACTCCGCTCCCCATATTTCTGTACTGCTAAATCTACTGCCTGCTTGAGCAGTTGTTCAGTTTCTTTTGACAACTTCGTGGGGAAAATCTCTGGCGATGCCTTCCAAGTCTTAACCTTTTGACCAGGAGCAAAGCCTTGGGCTGGGCCTCTACCCCCTCCTGCCCCTGGAACGCGCATTGCTGCAAACGCATCCTCTTCTTCAGGTTGGACAACGCGAGGCATGAAGTACTCTCTCACCTTCAGACGTGCCATATAGTCAGCATTACCACCCAAAATAATGTCTGTGCCTCTACCAGCCATATTTGTAGAGATAGTCACAGCACCTTTACGTCCAGCTTGGGCGATAATTTCCGACTCCCTTTCCACATTCTCTGGCTTGGCGTTAAGCAGATTATGGGGAACTTCTAACTGATTTAACAACTGCGAGAGGACTTCCGACTTTTCAACGCTAGTTGTTCCAACCAATACAGGACGACCCATTTGATTCATTTCAGCGCACTCTTGCGCCACCGCACGCCACTTTGCTATCTCACTTTTGTAAACTACATCCGCGACATCTACACGTTGAGAATTGCGGTTAGTTGGAATGATTGTTACTTGCAGCTTGTAAATTTTTTCCAGTTCTGCTTCTTCAGTCTTAGCTGTTCCTGTCATCCCAGACAACTTAGGGTACAGCAAGAAAAAGTTTTGATAGGTAATTGTTGCTAAAGTTTGGGTTTCATTCTGAATTTCTACCCTTTCCTTTGCTTCAATCGCTTGGTGTAAGCCATCACTCCAACGTCGTCCAGGCAGTACCCGACCTGTAAATTCATCCACAATTACAACTTCGTCATTGCGGACAATATAGTTGACATCGAGGAGAAACAGTTCTTTAGCTTTAATCGCGTTGAATATATAGTGCGCCCAAGGGTCATTGGGGTCATATAAGTCAGTAACCCCAAATAACTGCTCTGCTTGGGCAAATCCCTCATCGGTCATCAGAACGTTACGCGCCTTTTCATCAACTTCATAATGCTCTTCTTTTTTCAGTTGTTGAGCAATTTCTGAAGCTTTAAGATACTTTTCCGTTGGGCGTTCTACCTGTCCCGATATAATCAGAGGCGTTCTTGCTTCATCAATTAATACCGAGTCTACTTCGTCGATGATGCAGAAATTAAAGGGGCGTTGGACAACATCAGCCATTGAGGTTGCCATATTATCACGCAGGTAGTCGAATCCTAGCTCACTGTTAGTCGCGTAGGTAACATCACACCCATAGTTCTTCTTACGCTCATTTGGCCCCATACTACTTTGGATCAAGCCTACACTTAAGCCTAAAAAGCGATGTACTTGCCCCATCCATTCTGCGTCACGGCGGGCTAGGTAGTCGTTTACCGTTACAACGTGAACGCCTTTACCACTTATGGCATTAAGGTAAGCGGGTAGGGTGGAAACAAGAGTTTTTCCCTCCCCTGTTTTCATCTCCGCTATCTGACCCTTGTGCAGTACAATTCCACCTAATAACTGCACATCAAAGTGGCGCATACCTAAAACCCGCCGTCCTGCTTCTCGCACAACAGCAAAAGCTTCTGGCAAAATTTCGTCTAACAGTTCCTCTTCTTGGCGCGGTGTCTTCGCTTTTTGGAGTCGCTGTTTAAATTCTGCGGTTTTGCCTTTGAGTTGTTCGTCAGACAGCGCTTGGATTTCTTCTTCCAAAACGTTAACGTCTGCCACAAAAGGCTGGTATTTTTTAAGCTTGCGAGCGTTAGGATCGCCTAGTAAATTTTTCAACATAGCAGGAGGGGGGGGACTTTTGAAACGAAGAACTTATGAAGTGTGAAGTATTAATTTAAAAACTACCGTTGAATAACCCGTTCTGGGTATAAGAAAGCTGTGCTTATAAGCCAGATTGCCTAGCTTGCGGCAACAACTAGGCTTTAGAGATTTGATCCTCCAAAATTAATCGTATCATTTTCCTGAATACCAAGACTGTACGGGCATCCGTAGGAATGACAATTGGATAGCCGCATTTCACTTTAACTTAGGAATGAGGCATTCTGAGATATGTGATTTTAAGTAGGTGTAAGTTCTGTTATCAAGAGAATTTTCCCGTTTGGAGAATAACAATATTTTTGTGAAAAACTAAAAACTACACTAGCTGCAATTTTAAATATGAACTTATGTCAACCACCACCGCCACTAAAGCCAGGTGATTTGCTCAGAGTTATTGCTCCGAGTGGAGCGCTGCGAGAGTTTGAGGCTTTCCAAAAGGGTGTAGAGCTTTGGCGATCGCACGGCTACCGAGTAGAATTTTGTCAAGGTTTTGATCGTCAATGGGGATACCTTGCTGGTAAAGATGTCGAGAGACGACAGCAGCTATTAGAAGCCTGGAAAGACCCCGAATGTCGTGGTATTCTCTGCGCTAGGGGCGGTTATGGTAGTGCTAGGTTACTGGAGGATTGGACTTGGATTTTAGAAAATCAGGGCCACACGGAGAAAATCTTAAATCCTAAGTGGTTGATTGGTTTTTCTGATGTCACAGGTTTGCTGTGGAGTTTAGCCACAGTCGGAGTTTCAGGCGTTCACGCTCCGGTATTGACAACTATAGCCTCTGAGCCAGATTGGTCTATTCGGCGGTTATTTGACTGGGTAGAAGGACGTTCTTTAGAACCTTTAACTGGCAAGGGTTGGGGCGGTGGTAAGGTTTCTGGGATTTTGTTACCAGCCAATTTGACTGTAGCAACTCATTTACTAGGGACACAAATTCAACCGCCGCTAGAGGGGATAATTCTCGCTATTGAAGATGTCACAGAAGCGCCTTATCGGATTGACAGAATGCTCACACAATGGCGCTTAACAGGTGCATTAAAGCAAGTCCGAGGAATTGCTTTAGGACGATTTAGCCGTTGTCAAGCACCTCAAGATGTACCTAGTTTCACTGTTGAAGAAGTGTTGCGCGATCGCCTTTGTGATCTCGGCATCCCGATTGTCTCTGACCTCCCCTTCGGTCACGATGGCAGCAACGCGGCTTTACCCGTAGGTGTTATGGCGGTTTTGGATGCCGATCAAGGTTCATTGTCAGTAGTGATAGAGAGGGGGGAGGAGGGAGGAGAGAGGAGTAGGTTTTAGATGCTGATCAAAGTTCATTATCAGCGTTAGGACTCTCCGAAATTGATAATTGATAATTGATAATTGATAATTGATTCAGTGGTATGCTAACAAATGCTTTTAATAAACTGTCTATAGTGGGGTTTCAATGACTGGTTCAACGCAGGTTCCTTATCTGTTGCGGGCGGCGCGTGGTGAAGTTTTAGACCGTCCGCCGGTGTGGATGATGCGGCAGGCAGGTCGCTATATGAAAGTTTATCGGGAGTTGCGCGATCGCTATCCTTCTTTTCGCGACCGCTCTGAAAAAGTAGAACTGGCGATAGAAATTTCACTGCAACCTTGGAAAGCTTTCCAGCCAGACGGAGTAATTTTATTTTCAGATATTCTCACACCTCTACCAGGAATCGGTATTCCCTTTGACATCATTGAAAGTAAGGGCCCGGTTATTGAACCCGCAATCCGTAGCCAAGAGCAAATTGATCAATTACATCCTTTAGAACCAGAGGAATCTATGCCGTTTATTCGGCAAATTCTGCAAAATTTGCGTCAAGAAGTAGGCAACAAAGCTGCGGTTTTAGGCTTTGTAGGTGCGCCTTGGACGTTAGCAGCTTATGCAATTGAGGGTAAAAGCTCTAAAGACTACGTAAATATTAAGCGGATGGCTTTTTGTGAGCCAGCAATGTTGCATCAGCTTTTGGCTAAAATAGCCGATGCGATCGCTGTTTACGCTCGCTACCAAATTGATTCTGGCGCTCAAGTAGTCCAAATGTTCGATTCTTGGGCGGGTCAACTTAGCCCCCAAGACTACGAAACTTTTGCTTTACCTTATCAGCAACGAGTAGTACAACAAGTTAAGGCTACTCACCCAGATACACCAATGATTCTTTATATCAGTGGTAGCGCTGGTGTATTGGAACGTATGGGCAAATCTGGAGTCGATATTATTAGTGTGGATTGGACTGTAGATATGGCGGAAGCGCGGGCTAGATTGGGCGCTAATATGGGTGTTCAGGGTAATATGGATCCTTGTGCCTTATATGGTTCGCAAGATTTTATCCGCGATCGCATTTTAGATACAATCCGTAAAGCTGGTAAGCGTGGTCATATCATGAATTTGGGTCACGGTGTTTTACCTACCACCCCAGAAGAAAATGTGGCTTTCTTCTTTGAAACTGCCAAGCAAGCTGATAAGTTGTTAGCTACCCATGCCTAGTTGAATCTAACAAATAAGAATCATCCGTTTGGTTAAGCCTTAAATTAGCAACAATAGCAGCCATTGAGGGCAACTCTCTATTGCTGACATTAATGATTAATCAACCGGATTTGATATAAATCTAATAGCACAAATCCAAAATCCATGCCTCCCATGACCCCAAAGCGGATTTTAGTGACGGGTGCTAGTGGCTGTATCGGTCACTACATTAGCGAAACCCTGATCCAAGAAACAGATCATGAACTGTTCTTGCTAGTCAGGAACCCAAGCAAACTGCGAATTGACTACAAAGCCCGCAGTGGGGTCAATATAGTGCAAGGTGATATGCGCTACATTGAGCGATTAACTAGCCTGATTAAAAGTATGGATCAGGTTGTACTGACAGCAGCAGGCTGGGGTGGTATAGAGGCGTTTGATATTAACGTCAATAAAACTCTCCAGTTGTTAAATATGCTTGCTCCAGATAAATGTGAACAAGTAATTTATTTTTCTACAGCCAGTCTTTTGGATCGCAACCATAAATTACTTAAAGAAGCCGGGGAAATGGGAACGGACTATATTCGTTCTAAATTTGACTGTATCCGTCGGCTACCAAAATTAGCGATCGCCCCCCATATTACTACCGTGTATCCAACATTAGTACTAGGCGGAGATGCTGATAAACCTTATTCTCATATTTCTGCTGGTTTACCAGACATTGTGAAATATGTAAAGTATATTCGTTGGCTAAAAGCTGATGGCAGTTTCCACTTTATTCATGCGCGAGATATTGCTCAGGTAGTTAGATATTTGATCGATAATCCTCCTCTACCTGGCTGGGAAGAAGGAGTTTTTTCACGTCGCCAGCTAGTATTAGGAAATCAAAAAACTACTGTAGATCAAGCTGTTGAAGAAGTTTGCGATTATTTTGGAAAAAAAATTCATTATCGTATTCCACTATCTATTTGGCTTGCTAATATTTTAATTAATGTATTCAAAATTCAAATGGCAGCATGGGATCGTTTCTGTTTGAATTACAGGCATTTTAGCTATGAAAATCCTGTGAATCCAGGGACGTATAATTTACCAATATACTGTCCTACGTTCAGTGATATTTTGAAAACACGCGGGATTGAAAGAACAGCAGCTAAGTGAAATAGTGTGGCAACAGATGTGGCAACGGATGGTTTTAAAGTTTAGTAATGATTTTGATTAAACGGATGTAACGGATGGATTGTTGGTTTAGTTATTGGTTTTTGGGAGATAGCTACGGTCAAGAATAAAACTTACTATATCTGTTAGTTTTTGTTGAGTTTTTAGATTTGTAAATACGAAAGGTTTATCTTTACGCATCTTTTTAGTATCTCGTTCCATGATGTTGAGATCTGCGCCGACATAAGGTGCTAAATCAATTTTGTTAATTACTAATAGATCAGATTTAGTAATTCCTGGGCCACCTTTGCGGGGAATTTTATCGCCAGCAGCAACATCTATTACATAAATTGTTAGATCAACTAATTCTGGACTAAAGGTTGAAGCGAGGTTATCACCGCCACTTTCCACAAAGACTAAATCTAAATTACTAAAATTTTGTTCTAGTTGTGCGATCGCTGCTAAATTAATGGAAGCATCTTCACGAATAGCTGTATGCGGACAACCACCTGTTTCTACACCAAGAATGCGATCGCTTTCTAATGCCTGACTTCTTACTAAAAATTGGGCATCTTCTTGTGTATAGATATCATTCGTAACAACAGCAATATTGTAATCTTGACGCATTGCTTTACATAAAGCGTCAACTAATGCTGTTTTACCAGAACCGACGGGGCCAGCAATTCCTACTCGAAAAGCACTCATAAATAGCGGTTAGCAATTAGCTATTAGCGGTTAGCGTTTATTATTACTATCTAAATTAGTGTAAGTCAATAATATCTATTGCTAAAGCAATATTTAATTTTTTATTCGCAGGGGAAAACGCCGAGATACGCAAAGCAAATTAATATTTAAGTCCACAAGCAAGGGGTATGCGCCATCTACTTTGAGAGATTTGGTTCCACAACATTAGGGAAACTTTCAAAATTACGTCGTACCCAGTCCATACCGACTTCATTGTTGAGTTTAATTTTCTGAGGCGTATTTGGATAAATCTTTCCCAAAATATCCGCATCTTGATCCACTACAATTTTGCCAAAGTTGAGATACGTGCTACCAAATAGCTTAAAGGCAGGATGTTTAGCTTGACCAAATAGCAATATATAAGTCCGTGTCCGATTCTCTGCTTCTGGAACAAATATATGGCACTGCGCGACTTTCCCCAATGGCATTTCTCCATGAAAAATTATTAGAGATGGGAAATGATTTTCTAGGTGCGCTTTAATTGTGCTGGGCAGCAAAAACAAATCCGGTTTCTTGAGCTTTTCTGCGAAGCTGTAAGAAGTTGTGGGCATATCATAAAACGCATGGGAATGATACCCGTCATCAATGAATTGATGAAACTCCACATTGGTAATCTGAAACAAATTGCGGTGAGTGCCATTTTGATGATTATAGTCGTGCATATTCAGCAGCATGGTTAGCAAATCTGTCGCGATACTTGTATCTGCTGTATGTCCGACAAAATAGTAACTTTTGGCAATCTCATTCAGCACTGTGGGGACAGGGATTTTCGGTGAGTATCCACCATACGACCAGATGAGATCTCCTTGAATAATTAGTTCTAAGGATTTTAATTGAGGTAATGTTTTCTTATTAGATCCGGGCAGAACGGTGCAGCCTTGCGAATCAAACTTCAAGGCATGAAATGGGCAGACTACAGATGTTGTACCATCGCTCTGTTGTTCGCACCATCCTTCTGATAGCATTGCTCCCATGTGTGGACAAGCATTGGGCAGGGCATGGATGGCTCCAACAACATCTTTCCATATAACATAGTCAGTGCCATACAAGGAAACTTTTTGCAGTTGGTTCACGGTTAGCATGGACTTGTGCGCCAACAACCAAGGCGCACCGGGAAGCATAGACTGCATAATGTTCTCCGTTATATCTGAAATTGTGAGAAATCCGTCGTGTTTTTAAAATATGACAAAAAGTTCGTATTCGTCAAGTAGTCTGCGCCGTCAACCCAAACAGCAACGAGGTAAAGAACGAGTAGAAAAAATTTTAGACGCAGCGGCGGCAGTGTTTGACGAGGTGGGCTATGAAGCGGCGACTACCCATTTAATTGCAGCCAAAGCGGAAACTGCGATTGGTTCTCTTTACCAGTTTTTTCCAGATAAAGCGGCTATTTTTAATGCGATGGAGTTACGCCATATCGAGCGTGTCAAAGTTATGTGGGCGAAGGTAAATGTGAAAGAAATTGTCCAACTGCCGCTCCGCCAAATGATTCACGCCATTACGAGTTCTGTCGCTGAACTATTTGAGCAGCCTGTGTCACGGGTGGTGTTTGTACAGTTTTTTGTATCGCGCCAGATTTTTCAGTCAATTGATGACAGCATGACCCAGGAAGCGATTAACTTTATGAGAAATATTTTGCAGCAGCGCAACCCAGCGTTGGGTGAGGAACAGTACACTCTGTTGGCAGAAGTGTGCGTTCATAGCAGCAATGCAGTCATGCTGGCGGCACTTCGCAGCATAGATTGGCAACACCGTCAACGGCTGATTCAACAAATTGAAGATTTGTTGGTGTCATATTTAGAGCCGTATGTGGGGGACAATGACTGACGTATCTTTTTCTACCATAATTCAGCCAACTTAATACACCGCAAGGGTTAAGGGGCGCTTGTCGCCCCTTCAGATTTAAGTCCTAAATAAACGGGTATATTGTGTTTCGTGTGCCATGCTTGCTAATGCTAATCCCCATCCGCAACTAGCCAATTTATCATCTTCTAAGGTCAAAATTTCTGGGGCTGCATGGCTAATATTATTGTGTAAGTTAAGTAGTATTTGTTGTCCAGCAGTTTGTCCTAACGGAATTAGTTTAACGCCTGCATTGACTAAATTACTAGCCCAACTATGTAAATAACCTAGTGTTGCAGGTAATAACTCTATTTGCCAGTAGGATGAAATTAAACCGAATGCGATCGCATAATTACAAGGATTACCGCAAGCCGTCACTATGGGTATAGTTTCTGGTTGTATTTCTTGGATAAGTCTTAGCAAAGAATATCCCATTTGCCAGCTTTGATTCCGCAATTCTTCCGTTTCTCTAGCAGCAGATAACCACTTATTCCAATAGTTTAATCTTTCCAAGTTTCTTTGCTTTACGCTGTTAAAAGCTCTTACCATCACAGCAGATTCTAAACGAATGGCTCCATAGTATAATTCTTGGTTAAGCCAATGTTCTAAAGTTTGCTTATCCTTAATTTTGCCCAACTCTACCAAAGTTTCTAAACCTTCGGAATAGCTATAAGCGCCTATTGGTAAAGCAGAATTAGTTAGTTGCAGCAAATGTAGTAAATTATGATAACTTTGATTAATTGCTTCTCTCATGTTGGCGGTAAAATATTTAATTGCTAATTGCTAATTGTGTCCATAAGCGCCGCTTTCTGGTTGAAAAGGTACTATTTCTTCTGTAACTTGTAGATCTAAATGCTCTAGCATTGTTTTTAATACATAATCTGGAGCTAATCTTAAATAAGTTGTATTAATTTCTAAAGCTATATGGCGATTGCCTAAATGATAGGCAGCTTTTAGTAAATCTAATGGGTTTTTAGCGGTGACAGTAAAAACAGCTTCGGGTTTAGCAATTACTCGCACTAAATTACTATCTGTTTCTGATTTGAGTAAATCGCCATCATATAGCACTGTACCTCTAGCTAAATAGAGATAGACATCTTCGCCGTTATCTGCTACAACACGATAGCGGCTACGTGCGCGTTCCTCAGCAGTAAGAGAAAGAGTTAAGCTGACTGTTGCATGATGATTTGCTGGTAATCTTGTTGTTAAAGTCAGCATTACTGAGATATTAGGGTTAACAAGTAAAAAGTAGTATTTTTTTTGAGCAATCAGAATAAATTTATCTTGTGTGAATCAAATCAATATTGCTGAAAATAAGGATACCTTGAAGTCTAGCTGGCATGGAAGCCTTAATTTAGAGTTTGCTTGTTGTGGAGAGGGAACTAAAGTAATTAAAAGTCAGGGAAAAGCGCCGTTGAAGGTGCAGCGACCTTTTTATCCAGAAGGGAAAGAAGTTTGCCATAGTGTGATTTTACATACGGCTGGTGGTGTTGTGGGTGGCGACCGCCTGTCCTTAAATTTACACCTACAACCTAATACCCATGCTTTGATTACTTCTGCTGCTGCTGGCAAAATCTATCGTAGTAATGGTTTAGAAGCTAGACAAACTGTGGAAATGCAAGTTGAAGCGGGTGCTTGTTTAGAATGGTTGCCACAGGAGAATATTATTTTTAATGATGCTAATTATCGGCAAGATTTGCGAGTAGAATTAGCTACTAATGCAACTTGGATGGGTTGGGAAATTACCCGTTTAGGTCGTACTGCAAGGGGAGAAGAGTTTTTGCAGGGAAATTGGCGATCGCATACCGAAATTTGGCGACAAGGCGATCCTATTTGGATAGATCGGCAATGGATACCAGGAAAAGAAGAAGTAATTTACAGTCCTCATGGTTTGGCTGGATATCCAGTTATAGCTAGTTTTGCCTTTGTTGGGAAAGCAGTTTCTAAAGATTTGATTGAGAAAGCGCGTACTTGTTGGCAAGCAGGAGAATATCAAGGAGAATCTGGAGTGACAACACTTTTAGAAGGTATGCTTTGTCGCTATCGAGGCTTTTCTACTCTCGAAGCACGTAGCTGGTTTATTGAGGTGTGGAAATTACTGCGCCTATCTTATATAAATAAAGCTGCGTGTCTACCTAGAGTTTGGCAAATTTAATTTAAGTAATAAACTACTCTAAACGCATCACAATGTAAACAAAAAAAAGGAGGTTTTGAGGTTAATGCAGTTATCCCCACAAGAAAAAGATAAATTGTTAATTTTTACTGCTGCTTTAGTCGCAGAACGTCGTAAAGATAGAGGATTAAAGTTAAATTATCCAGAAGCCGTAGCATATATTACTGCTGCTATTTTAGAAGGTGCTAGGGATGGTCAAACTGTTGCAGAATTAATGAGTTATGGTACTACCTTGCTAACGCGAGATGATGTGATGGAAGGAATACCAGAAATGGTGCATGATGTGCAGGTAGAAGCGACTTTTCCTGATGGTACTAAATTAGTCACTGTGCATAATCCTATTCAATAGTAGAGGTGAAAATGATTCCAGGTGAAATTATTGCCCAAGAGGGAGAAATTGAACTAAATGCGGGTCGTCCTACCTTAAAAATAAAAGTAGCAAATACAGGCGATCGTCCAATTCAAGTAGGCTCACATTACCACTTTTATGAAGTTAACACAGCCTTACAATTCGACAGGGAAAAAACACTGGGAATGCGTTTAGATATTCCAGCAGGAACAGCAGTGCGTTTTGAACCAGGAGATGAAAAGGAAGTGCAATTAGTTGATTTTGCGGGTAGTCGCCAAGTTTACGGCTTTAATGCTCAAATAAACGGTCAATTACCCATAAAATAGATATCTGGCAAAATTAATATTTTTTTTAGACCGCAGATAAACGCAGATATTTAACCAGACTTAAAATGTAAAAATTACAATTTTATTACCAACAAAAAAATATTAAAAAACCTTTGCGATTCTTTGCGCCTTCCTTTGCGATCTTTGCGTTAAAAAAACCTAACAAGGAGCTATTATGAGCTATAAAATGGATCGTCAAGCCTACGCCGAAACTTATGGCGCAACAGTAGGCGATCGCATCCGCCTAGCAGACACAGAATTATTCATTGAAGTTGAACAAGACTTTACTACCTACGGCGACGAAGTAAAATTTGGTGGTGGTAAAGTTATTCGAGATGGTATGGGGCAATCTCCCATTTCTAATGCTGATGGTGCAGTAGATTTAGTAATTACTAACGCTTTAATTCTCGATTGGTGGGGAATTGTTAAAGCTGATATTGGTATTAAAGATGGACATATTTATAAAATTGGTAAAGCAGGAAATCCTTATATTCAAGACAACGTAGATATTATTATTGGCGCTGGTACAGAAGTTGTTGCTGGCGAAGGAATGATCTTAACTGCGGGGGGAATAGATAGCCATATTCATTTTATTTGTCCGCAACAAATAGAAACTGCGATCGCATCTGGTATTACTACAATGATAGGCGGTGGTACTGGCCCCGCCACAGGTACAAACGCCACAACTTGCACTCCTGGCGCTTGGAATATTTATCGAATGTTACAAGCTGCTGATGCTTTCCCTGTAAATTTAGGCTTTTTAGGTAAAGGTAATAGTAGCAAACCTGAAGGATTAATAGAACAAGTATTTGCAGGTGCAATAGGATTAAAATTGCACGAAGATTGGGGTACTACACCAGCAACAATTGATACTTGTTTAAGTGTTGCAGATGAGTATGATATCCAAGTAGCAATTCACACTGATACATTAAATGAAGCTGGTTTTGTAGAAGATACAATTGCTGCTTTTAAAAACCGTGTAATTCACACTTATCATACTGAAGGTGCTGGCGGTGGTCATGCGCCTGACATTATTAAAGTTTGTGGTCAAGCTAATGTTTTGCCTTCTTCTACTAACCCCACGCGCCCCTATACTTTAAATACTCTAGATGAACATTTAGATATGTTGATGGTATGTCATCATCTAGATCCAGCTATTCCAGAAGATGTGGCATTTGCAGAGTCAAGAATTCGTCGAGAAACTATTGCTGCTGAAGATATTTTGCACGACTTAGGCGCATTTAGCATTATTTCTTCCGACTCTCAAGCAATGGGAAGAGTGGGAGAAGTAATAATTCGCACTTGGCAGACAGCACATAAAATGAAAGTGCAAAGAGGACATTTACCTCCCCTAACCCCCCCTCATCAAGGGGGTGTTGAGAATGATAATTTCCGTGCTAAAAGGTATGTTGCTAAATATACGATCAACTCGGCAATTACTCACGGAATTGCTAATTATGTGGGTTCGGTAGAAGTTGGTAAATTAGCAGATTTATGTTTATGGCGACCTGCATTTTTTGGGGTGAAACCGGAATTAGTAATTAAAGGCGGTATGATAGCTTGGTCACAAATGGGAGATGCTAACGCCAGTATTCCTACCCCACAACCTGTATATATGCGCCCAATGTTTGGTAGTTTTGGCGGTGCAATTTCTGCGACATCCTTAACTTTTGTATCTCAGGCAGCATTAGAGCGAGATATTCCCACACAGTTAAAGTTACAAAAACCAGCAGTTGCCGTATCAGGTACACGCCAAATTAGTAAGCGCGATTTGAAACTGAATGATGCTTTACCTGAGATGGAAGTAGATCCAGAAACTTATGAAGTTAGGGCAGATGGTGAGTTATTAACCTGCGAACCTGCAACAGTTTTACCGATGGCGCAACGTTATTTCTTGTTTTAGAGACAAAATGTAAAAATGAAGTAGATAGCAGTCAAGAGCCAGAAGAAGTCTATTAATTACCAAGAATCACGTAAAAAGTAAATTTTTACTTCTTTATTATGACTCATGCGTTTCTTCTACAAATTTAATATTGATATTTTGAGCTATAGCAGTTAGCTTTTCAATCGTTTTGGGCTTCTACAATTTGTCCTGGCCTTTACGAAAGAGTGCTATAACATTTCTAAATAACTGGAACTAACCAAGTTAATTTAGCGTCATTAATATTTATATTTTCTTGAAATAAGTGGAGATAATGCTCATATGTTTGCTTTCAATTTATCAAACATAAAATTGTTTAGTATTGTTACAGCATTGCTATTAACGAACACTTTTCTGGCTGAATCTGCCAGTAGTGCTAGCAATAAGCTTAATACTAATAAAAATCAACAAGCTCAGACTGCTGCTATTAAAGCTACAAAGCCTCAAACATTAAAAGCAGGAAAGTATTGTTTTAAGATAGAAACAAAAACGTTTTCCGGTGAAGCTAGATTAACTGTTAAGGCGAATAAAAATGTTACTGGAAATATTGAAATAGGAATTCATGATGAGAGTGAAGGGTACTATACTTCGGCTGATCAATCATTCACAGGAAAATTAACTGGCAATAAATTAAAAGTGCAAGTAGTTACTAAAATTGAATATGACACTCAACGTACTCAAGAAACCTGGACTTTAACAAAAAATTCTTTAATTACAGGTCAAAAAACCTTTAATAAGGTAACTTGTTCTAATTGAAGAAGTCATAATGCAGTAGAAACGCAAAATTTCGCGTCTCTACTGCATCACTTAGTGGGGGATACCATAAAGTTAAAAACAGAGCAGCCTATAATTGCAGACCATCAAATCATAGATTTGGTAAGGGCATTAAACCCGTTTATTCATCCGTTAGTTGTACAGAATTCGTACTTAATTCTGATTTTTGAATTTTTATCCAGTGCAATTAATTTTTATATCTATCCTTTTCAGCTTTTAGACTGCTAAAAATCTTTGAACAACATCCTGACTTAATTCGCTAGTAGCACCGGAGGCAACAATACCGCCTTTTTGCATCGCGTAATACCAATCTGCTTGGCGGACAAAATGCAGGTGTTGTTCTACTAATAATACAGAAATTCCAGTAGCCTCAATGATTCGACGTACCGCTGCTTCGATTTCAAGAATAATTGAAGGCTGAATACCTTCTGTCGGTTCATCTAGTATTAATAACTGAGGTTTTCCCATTAAAGCACGAGCGATCGCTAATTGTTGTTGCTGTCCTCCACTTAAGTCACCACCCATACGAGACAGCATGGTTTTTAAGACTGGAAATAAGGCGAATATCTCTGCTGGAATTTCTTGATTTCCTTTGCTATGATCGCGTCTTGCTTCTAAACCTAGTAATAAGTTTTCTTTTACAGTTAACCGCGGGATGATTTCGCGCCCTTGGGGAACATAGCCAATTCCTAGTTTTGCCCTTTGATCTGGTGATTTATTGGTTATTGGTTCACCAACAAAATTAATTGTGCCAGTTCGGGGCTTGATTAATCCCATAATTGTTTTCAGTAGAGTAGTTTTACCTACGCCATTTCGTCCAATTAAGCAAACCATTTGCCCTGCTGACACAGTTAAATCTACATTCCGGAGGATATGGCTTTCACCGTAGTAAACATTAAGGTTGGATAGTTGCAGCATTAGCTGGTTAGAAGGGGTATTTGTAGGCGTGTGTGCGATCGCTTGATTTGCTGGTGTCATATTTATACCTATATCCAAAATCTTAAATTAGCCATTTGTCTAACTGACCACTATTAAATTACTACTAATAACCAACAACTAAGGTTTACAATAGCTACCTTGTAGACGCATACAGAAAGTGGTAACTACTCACCCCACGTATCGGGGTAGTCAGGAAATACTGAAATCAATAGAGTTCAGTGATTCCACAAAGCTTATGAAACTTACGGGTGCTACCAATAATACCTTCTCTTCTGTAATTAATTCTGTTAAATCCATTGCTACTAAACTACCTCTTAAAGTTGTTGTTGCTTCAGCTTTATTAATCGGTGTAACTGGAAGTATGGTGATGGATTCTTTCGTACTTACTGCACCAAGCTATGCCAAAACTGTTTCTAAAAGCAAAGCTCGTAAAGCTAAAAAGCGCGTTGCAGCTAAGAAACCAGTTACAGCTAAAAAGCGAGTTACAGCTAAGAAACCAGTTACAACGAAGAAACCAGTTATAGCTAAGAAACCAACTGTTAAGCCAATTGCTGTCAACCCCATCAATGTCACACCAGGTTCTCAAAACAATAACAATTCACCAGTTATCCTACCCAGACCTGTAGGTTCTTCTTTGTTTGGTCAACAAGAAGTTGCTCAAAATCAATTTGTAGTGGTGGCTGCACCGTTAAGTGGAAATCGCTATCAACTGGTGATTTTGCAGCAATTATCCAACAAAAGAGCGTGTTGGGCTGAAAGTGGCAGTACAGTTAAGCCGTTATTATTAGACTTTGACTTTACTGGCATTTGTGGACGGTTTACTGATAGTAACGGTTACTCAATGCGGCAAGCAGGTGTTGATTTAGGGGCGCAGTATAATTTCGATATCGTACAGCGTGGTAATCAACTGGTGCTGCTGGGGACTAAATCAAGAGATTTTAATGCTCAACCGATTGAACTTGGTAGAAGCAATGGTATTGGTCAAGGATTTGTCAAAATTAATTTAGATTCTGATTGGCGGTTAGCTAAACGCACTTACAACGGTAAAGCTTTAGGACACATTTATCTCACCAGTGATTCGACTGTAGCAAGTAGGTAATTAGATAGCAAAAGAGCGAATTTTCTATCATGGTCAATCAAGTATCCTGCCCTGATCTTTTAAGGGTAGGATTTTCCATATTTTGGCTGTGCGTTTGTGTAGCAACTCCGCAGGAGTATCGCATTTTATTGTTGTCCCAAATATACTTCAATTACACGCGGATCATTCTGTACTTCTTCAATAGTGCCTTCGCATAACACCGAACCTTCATGTAAAACTGTCACTTGGCGGGCAATTTGCCTGACAAATTCCATATCATGTTCAATGACTAAAATTGAATGACTTTGCGCCAAAGCTAACAATAATTCCCCAATGTTATAAGTTTCTTCATCTGTTAATCCCGCAACAGGTTCATCAACTAGCAACAAATCTGGTGACTGTCCAACTAACATTCCAATTTCTAAGCGTTGTTTTTCCCCATGAGAAAGTAAGCCTGCTGGAATATCGGCTTTTGCAGATAAACCAATAGTTTCTAGCAATCCTGTAACTTTGTGTTTTTCGTCTTTTGAGGAACTACTAAACAAGCTGCTAAAGACATCTTTCCGGCGGTTGCAGGTAATTTCTAAATTCTCGCGGGGTGTGAGGTTGAGGTAAACTCGTGGTGTTTGGAATTTACGACCAATACCCAATCTGGCAATTTGATGTTCTGCAAGTTTTTTGGTATTTTTTCCTTTAAATAGTACTCTCCCTTCGGTTGGTTGTACTTTGCCTGTAATGACATCTAGAAAAGTGGTTTTACCAGCACCGTTAGGGCCAATAACTACTCGCAATTCACCGACATCCATGCTAAAGGTTAGGTGGTTGAGTGCTTTGAATCCGTCAAAGCTAACGGTGACGTTTTCGGTTTCTAATATTTTGGTATTCACTTGATTTTTTTTAACGCAAAGGTCGCAGAAAGAAGCGCATTAGCCCCTGCGGGGCTTCCCGTAGGGTAGGGTGCAAAGGGGAAGGATTAAATTTATTTTTGTGTTTATATCTAGTTTTTATTATTCATGTTCCAAAGTTTCGCGCTCAAGTTTTATTTCTGGGTCTTCTTCTAAACTGGGGTAGGTAGCTATTTGTTTACGTTTTCCTAGAAGCAATTTAAGTTGATTGATGCCTTGCGAGCGCACCCATCCCACAATGCCATCAGGAAGCACTGTGACAACAATTAAAAATAACGCTCCTTGAAAAAATAACCAGATTTCGGGAAATTGTTCGCTCAATAAACTTTTACCATAATTAACTAGCAATGCTCCTAAAATTGCACCAATTAAAGTTGCGCGGCCTCCCACTGCTACCCAAATCACCATTTCTATAGAAAATGCAATATCCATTGCTCTCGGTGAAATTGATTGGCTTTGGAGGGTGTACAATGCGCCAGCAATTCCAGCTAATCCAGCCGAAACAGCAAATACTAATACTTTAAATTCCGTAGGATCGTAACCTGAAAACCTAATTCGACTTTCATCATCACGTAGGGCAATTAGTAAGCGTCCTAATCTTCCAGTTGTTAACCAACGACAGAGAGCATAAGCTACCACTAAAAATATTACTGTCAGGATATAAAAAATTACTTGTGTTTTATTGTTACCTACATCAGCACCTAATAAAGTTTTGAAATCTATTAGCCCGTTTGTACCATTAAATAATTTTTGTTGGCCGTTAAAGAAATTAAAAAAAACAATAGTTGCTGCTTGCGTTAGGATTGAAAAATAAACTCCTTTGATTCGATTACGAAATACTAAATAACCTAACAAGGCAGCTAGTAAAGTTGGAAGCAGTAAAACTGCTAAGATAGAAAAACTAAATGAATGAAATGGTTGCCAAAACCAAGGTAATTCTGTTACCCCGTAGAGACCCATAAAATCGGGTAATTGGCTACTGGCATCAGGGGGAATTTGTAACTTGAGGTGCATTCCTAACGCATAACCACCCAAAGCAAAGAAAACGCCATGACCTAAACTCAGCATTCCTGTATAGCCCCAGATTAAGTCAATACCAAGGGCAACAATTGCTAAAGCTAAATAACGTCCCAATAAGTTGAGGCGAAATTCTGAGAGGATAACTGGCATGATCAGGATAAGAAGGAGTGCGATCGCAATCACAACCCCTACCTCTACCAGCAAAGCTTTTCGCTTTCGGTTAATACTCCGCTTTCCCATTACTAAATCTACTGTCATCTCATTTAATCGCTAACTGCTAATTGCTAATTACTATTTGCTATTTGTTACTTGTTAAGCATCCACTGTTCGTCCTTTTTGTGGAAACAAACCAGCAGGACGTATTTGTAGAAAAGCGATAATTAAGGCAAACACCAATACCTTCGCCATACTGGTTGTTGCAAAAAATGTAAATAATTCAGCTAGTGGCTTTACAGGTGTTAACAACAGCGCCAATGTACCAGAACCAATCAAGTAATTAGCAGTGCCAATAGCTAATGCTGCAACAATACTTCCAACTAACTTACCAACACCACCTACAACCACAACCATAAAAGTATCAACAATATAGTTTTGTCCGGTATTTGGCCCTACAGAACCCAGCAAACTTACCGCACACCCAGCTACTCCAGCTAACCCTGAACCGATGGCAAAAGTGATAGCATCGACTTTAGCTGTAGCAATACCTAAACAAGCACTCATACTGCGATTTTGTGTTACAGCGCGTATCCGCAATCCCCAAGCTGTACGCTGCAAAAATATATAAATTCCAATTAAACAAATAATTGTTAACGCGATGATAAATAGCCGTGAATAAGGCATTTGAAAATTACCTACAGGCAACCCACCACGTAACCAACTCGGCGCTGTTACATCAACATTTTGAGCGCCAAACCAAGGTTGTGTCACTGCTAGTTTAAAAGTTTGTCCTAAAAATATACTTGTAGCTGTTGCAATTCCCAAAGATAAAGGTAGCATTACTGCCACAACCCAGTTACGAATGCGCTCAAAATCAGGACGGCGCGACAAAAATTGCCAAGCACCAAAAAATAGCAGACAAAACAAACTTATTCCAATTATTAGCACCCAGTTAACACTGCGAACAAACTGTTGCAAAATCAAACTTACACCCCAAGTTGCCAGCAGTGTTTCTAAAGGTCGCCCATAAAGATAACGAATCACCCCTCGTTCTAAAATTAACCCCACAATAGCTGTTACTAAAAAAGCGAGAGGAAGTGCAAATAAGATATAGGTTTCAAACCAAGGGCTACCCAAACTTTTAAAAACATTTTGGACAACAAAAGTTGTATATGCTCCCAGCATCATTAATTCGCCGTGAGCCATATTAATCACGCCCATCAACCCAAAGACAATGGCTAAACCTAGCGCCGAAATTAATAAAACAGCGCCAATGCTAATGCCATTAAACAACCCATCTAATAATCCTTCTAACACAAGCCCTCTCACTATTTATAGCTATTAGCTATTAGCAGTTAGCTATTAGCTTTTTTCGGTCATCAATTACCAATGATTAATCACAAATAGACCTCTTGAACCATAAGGGTAAAACCTTGCTTACATCTGCATCTACCTGCTGATATCTGCGATAAAAAAGTCAAATTTGTGATTTTTAATCATTGGTCTAATAAATATTAAATTTTGTACTTACCACCTTTTTTGAGGTCAGACCAATCACAAGCATATCCTTTGGTTTCTGCTACATATTGGTTCCAAGGAACAGGTTTTACTGCTTCTTTAGAGGAATAAACAATCTTAAACAAACCATCTTCCCCTACCTCACCAATTCGGACAAATTTAGATAAATGGTGATTTTTGTCTAAGGAAACTTTGCCTTCAGGAGCATTAAAAGTTTGTCCTAAAGCGGCTGTTTTTACAGCTTCAATATCAGTAGTTTTTGCTTTTTCAACAGCTTGCTTCCAGAGATAAACCATGATATAAGCAGCTTCCATCGGATCATTAGTTACTCTATCGTTGCCATATTTAGCTTTAAAAGCTTCGACAAACTTTTTATTTTCAGGAGTATCTACTGTCATAAAATAATTCCAAGAAGCATAATGACCTTTAAGATACTCTGGGCCAATTGCCTTAACTTCTTCCTCAGCAATACTTACCGACATAACAGGATATTTCTCTGGTGATAATCCTGCACCTTGCATCTGCTTAAAGAAAGCTACGTTACTATCACCATTTAGGGTATTAAAAATTACACCGCCGTTAGGTAGGGCAGCTTTGATTTTAGTAATTATGGGCGTTACTTCTGTGTTACCCAATGGTAAGTAATCTTCCCCGACTGTTTTACCATTTTTAGCTTGCAATTGCGCCTTAATAATAGTATTAGCAGTGCGTGGAAAAACGTAGTCGGAACCTACTAAAAAGAATTCTTTACCTTTATTTTCCAATAGCCAATCTACAGCAGGTTCAATTTGTTGATTTGGTGCAGCGCCAGTATAGAAAATATCTTGAGAACACTCTTGACCCTCGTATTGTACGGGATACCAGAGCATATGGTTTTTAGACTCAAATACTGGCAAAACATTCTTGCGGCTTGCAGAAGTCCAACAACCAAAAACTGTTACTACTTTATCTTGGTCAATTAGCTTAGTAGCTTTTTCCCTAAAGGTATCCCAGTTAGAAGCACCATCTTCTACTATGGCTTGAATTTGTTTACCAAGTACCCCGCCCGCTTTATTAATTTCTTCAATTGCTAATTGTTCAGCATCTACGACGCTTTTTTCACTAATTGCCATCGTGCCGCTTAAGGAGTGTAAAATCCCGACTTTAATCGTATTTCCGTTACTCGCTGGGCTACTTGAGGATGTATTAGCACTGCTAGTGTTTGTGTTGCCAGCAGGTGGGTTGCTGCAAGCCTTTAACAGAAGACTTGTTCCTAATGTTCCTGCACTATAGATAATAAATTTACGCCGTCCTAATCGTCCTGCCATATCTGCCCACACTCCTCAAGTAATCAACCAATAGATGGATGTCCACATAATTAAGTTGTGATGGTATACGCAATTTTTAGAGATGATTGTAACTATTGATACAAAAATCACACTACTAGAGGTAACTCCTGAAAATCATCATGGGGTATGATTGAGTGTTCCTCTTGGCGCAGAAGTTTTAAAACCTGATCCTTGTAGTCTTGAAACTTGCGATCGCACTTCATGTGATGGGTGCGATCGCTAGGTAATTCAATTTTGAGTTCCTGCTTCACAGTTCCAGGGCGTGAACTCAATACATAGATGCGTTGAGACAGAAAAACTGCTTCTTCAACATCGTGAGTAATCATAAAAATAGTGGTGTTTGTTTGTCGCCAAAGTTCCAACATAAACTGCTGCATAGATTCTTTGGTTTGAACATCCAAAGCGCCGAAAGGTTCATCCATCAGCAAAATTTTAGGTTGTGAAGCTAAAGCGCGGGCGATCGCCACTCGTTGTTTCATCCCACCCGATAACTCTTTCGGTAACGCCTTCGCAAACTGCGATAAACCCACCACTTCTAAGTAATAAGCCACCCATTGCCGCCGTTCAGCCTTCGATGCACCTTGCAACTTCAAGCCAAAGCCGACATTTTCTGCGATCGTCATCCAGGGATATAACGTATAACTTTGAAACACCATTCCCCGATCTGATCCAGGCCCCGTCACCCGCACACCATCAACCAATATTTCCCCTGCTGTCGGTGTATCCAACCCAGCAATTAACCTGAGCATTGTTGACTTTCCAGATCCAGAAGCACCAACAGCGCAAACAAACTCTCCCCCTTGAACGTGCAAATTAATATCTTTCAGGGCGACAAGTAAACCTCGTGGTGTTTTGAATTGTTTATGTAATTGAGAAACCTCTAAGTGCATAAAAACCTCTTGCTTAAAATGGATAATCGTGGATAAAAATTTCTTGCAGCAATTAATAAGCAGAATCTTTTAAAATTATTCTTACAACCTACAACTTATGCAAAAAACCAATAACCTATAAAAACATCTGCGTTTATCTGCGTGCATCTGCGGTTAAAAACTCCTAAAAATCTCTTAACTAGCCCACTTACAACTAAACCGCAATAACAATCGAAACAAAAGATCTATTCCTAAACCAATCAAACCAATCACAATTAACCCCACAAAAATTTCCTCAGTTCGTAAAAATCTTTGAGCAACACTAATTCGACGACCTAAACCTTCTGTAGCAGCAACCAACTCAGCAACAATTACCAAATTCCAAGCTGCTGCCATATTCACGCGAGCAGCATCAATCACACTTGGCAAAATATAAGGAAAAATTACTTGCAATAAAACTTGCTTTCTCTGACCACCTAACGTATAAGTCGTTTCAATTAAATCTTTAGGGACAAACTTTACTGAATCCATTACCATTAAAGTATTAAAAAATAACGTACCAATAAAAATCAGTAAAATTTTTGGTGTTTCTCCCAAACCACAATATAAAATCAACAACGGAATAAAAGCGGGTGCAGGCATATAGCGCACAATCCCAATAATTGGCTCCAACAGCGCCCTAACACTCGCAAAAGTTCCCATTAATGTACCAACAGGAACAGAAATAATTGCTGCTAATACAAATCCAGTGACAACCCGAAATAAACTAAAGAAAATATCTTTTTGTAAATCCCCAGTGCCTAATAGTTTTTGAAAAGCATTCCAAACTTGGGTTGGGTGTGGTAAAAATAAAGGTTTAACTAAGCCAGAACTAGCAACAGCCCACCACAACAATAAAGGAATTACAATAGACAAAGCCATTAAAACCCAAGACAAGTTTTTAGGAATATCTTCAGCAATACTCCAAAAAATGCTCTGCGGCAACATTTTTGCTTGCTGATTTGGGTTTTGCACATCTCCAGCTTGGTAGTTCATAATTTTGCCCTCAAAATAGTTAGAGCGAAGCATCATATCTGGCTTAAGTTAATTCCGATATAATCTGGTAAGCTGTTCTGTATCCATTGATACAAAACATTTATGATGATTTTTGTTTTGCAGCGTAGGCTTTGATAAATTGCTCGTCAAATAATTGACTAAGCTCAGGAGTCTGTTTAGCTAAATTAGCTTCCAAAAGAAATTTACTAATTTCTTTTGCTGCAAAAGGTAAAGAAGAAATATTATTACCTGCGCTAAACGCCTTTAGGTTGTCTTCCAAGCTAAATATTTTTGTGCCACTAGCGTATTTTTTATATTCGTCAATAGTTACACCTGCACGTTTTGCCATGATTTCATAAGCTTTTTCTTGGTTATCTTTGATATAATCTAAACTGGCAAACCAAGTATTAACTAAGTTTTGTACATCTTGTGGGCGTTCTTTAATTAATTTGCGAGTCACTACTAAGTGGTCTGGAATTGACCCAGGAAAATCTTTAGAACTAAATAATTCTTTACTACCAGCACGTTCTAAAGCTTTGTTAGTAAAAGGTGCAAATACTCCGACTGCATCAACTTGTCCAGCCACAAAAGCTGCCGCAGCGCTCCCAGTTTCTAAAGGTTGTAATTTGATATCAGCTTGGGTTAATCCAGCTTTTTTTAGCCCAAGTAGCAGCAAGAAATGATCTACAGTTCCTTCTTCAACAGCAACAGTTTTGCCTTTCAAGTCAGCAATTGTATTAATTCCTTCTTTGGCAATAATTTTATCGTTGCCAGTGGAGTTATCATTAACTAACACAATTACTTGATCCGCCCCTGCTGCAACTGAGCTAATCGTGTCGTTCAAAGTTTGTGTGTTAGCATCAAGCTGACCAGCAGTAAGTGCGTTAATGGAATCTAAATAGCCGTCAAACCATTTTAAACTCACATTAACTTTATTGGCTTCAAAAAGTTTTTTTTCTTGAGCAACTTGCCAAGGTAACCATCCTGGCCAAATACTAAAACCCATCTGAATTGTTGCCGTTTGTGAGGACGTAGCAGAATTGCCTGAGCTAGTATTTGACTGAGATGGGGCGCAACTAACTACTAAAACAAGGCTGAGAAAAAAAAGCGCAAATAGTGATAGTAACTTGCGGAGTTTCATTGAGTTTTTTATGTAAATAACTGATTTAAGTTATTAATTTAGGATGGCGCGATCGCAACCACCTGGTAAAATTAGGAGCGATCGCCTTCATTCTTCACAGCGTTTTATACTGTTACTGGTTCTAAACTTGCTGTTGCAGCTTGTTGTCTTCGTGCAACTTCTGCGCGTATCCAGTTAAACCAAGCTTCTAACCCCTCGCCTGTCTTAGCACTCACAGCAATAATCGTCACATGAGGGTTCATCTGCCGGACATTAGCAGCTATGCGATTAATATCAACATCCAAATAAGGAGCCAAATCTGTTTTAGTAATTAACAGACAATCTGCTGCTTGAAACATCACCGGATACTTTAAGGGTTTATCTTCCCCTTCAGTAATGCTTAATAAAGCAACTTTAGCGTGTTCTCCTACTTCAAACTCAGCAGGACAAACTAAGTTACCAACATTTTCCACCAATACTAAATCAAATTCTGAGGGATTATATTGATGTTCTAACTGGTGCATCCCACCCGCTACCATTTTGGAATCTAAGTGACAGGAACGACCTGTATTAATTGCAATTACAGGAACACCATATTGACGCAAGCGGTCAGCGTCTAACTCGGTAGTCATATCCCCTTCAATAACCGCAATTTTTAACTCATTCGCTAAAACTGCTAAAGTACGCTCTAATAGTGCAGTTTTCCCAGCACCAGGACTACTCATAATGTTGAAACAAGTAATCCCCCATTGATCAAAATGCTCCCGATTATGATCCGCTCCTTTTTGGTTAGCGTGAAGCAAATTTATTCCTAATGCCGCGTCAAATGTTTGATGCATAATTTTCCTGCTCAGTTGTCTCTAAACTGTATTCAATCCGGTCAATTTTGAGTTCTCGCCCTGAGCGAATATCTTCCATTGGCGAGTGGCATTTAGGGCAAGCATATTGCGTCCCAATATCGGGAGCATATTCTTGTTGGCAAGGGTGACAAAAGGCAAGCAGAGGTGTTTCCTCTATTACCAGCTTTACTCCCTCTAAAAATGTGTTGCGTATCTGTACTTCAAAAGCGAATTGCAGACTAACAGGTTCAACACCAGTAAACTTACCAACAATTAGGTGAATATGTGAAATTTTGGGTTCTTCTGGCTGTGATTCCCACCAGTCTTTTACTGTGAGAATCAACGCCTTTGTCATATCAGTTTCGTGCATTTAACTCCACTGTGCTACTAATTCTGGCTGCGCTTCAGGGTGAATATAGGATGGTTTTTCTTTTCTGGGTAATTGACCAGATTTGACTAAATGTGCCATTGTGTCACAAATTACGCGGGTTGCCATTAATGAAGTAATATCGCTGATGTCATAAGGGGGTGAAACTTCTACTACTTCTAACCCACAAATTGGCGCACGTTGCACAATTTTTCCGAGTAAAGCTAGTGCTTCTCGTGGTAATAATCCACCTGGTTCTGGCCAACCTGTACCTGGTACAAAACCAGCATCAATACAGTCAATATCAAAACTGATATAAACACAATCAGTACCGTCTAATGCTCTTTCTAAAGCAAAGTCTACGGCGTAATCTATGCCTTTTTCTGTAATATCTGTAACGGTTAAGATATTAGTAGCTCTTTCTCGGCAAACTTTCACACCTTGACGGGGTACTTGCCAACCACCAATTCCTAGTTGTACTAAGTTGTGAGGGGGAGCATTTTTAATATTTGTGGCATGAAACCAAGGGCAGGTGTGCATCCGCTCATCTAAGTCTGTTTCTTGGGTATCGACGTGGCGATCAAAGTGAATAATCCCAACTTTTTTATCACCTAAATGACGACAAACTCCCCTAACTGTGGGATAACCAATTGAGTGATCGCCACCCAAAATAATTGGAAATGCACCAGAACTAAAAATGTGAGCAATTCCTTTAGAAATTTGGTCAAAAGATTTTTCATTGTTTGCCGGAATTGTAAAAATATCACCGACATCACACAGGGTTATTTGCTCGCGTAAATCAACGCCTAATTCAAAGTTATAAGGAGTGTATAAAGCTGATATCCTTCTAATTCCTTGAGGGCCAAAACGAGTTCCAGGGCGATAGGTAGTACCAGAATCATGGGGAACTCCTACAATTGCTACATCATATTCACCTACTTTTCGCACATCTTCTACATAAGGTGCTTTTAAAAAGGTGTTAATACCTGCGTAGTGGGGTAATTCACCGCGAGAGAAGGTAGGAATAGTGCGATCGCGAATACTTTCTGCGGCTTCTAATCCAAACTCTAAGCCTCTATCTACCTCCTGTTGCCAACCTGTTAAAGGTAAATGCGTTTCTAGTTCTAGCGCACGTTGAGCCTCGCTAGGAGGCTTACTTCCGTTGGAATCTGGAGATTGAAAGCGAGGTTGTTCAGTCATAATTAAGGCAATGTTTAATCAAAAAGTGAAAGTTAGTTGTTAGCGATCGCGCAGCGACTCCGGAGGAGTATCGCTCTTCATGCAAAAAGCCCAGGAAAGTAACAACAGTTAATCACTGTTATTTACTTCTCCCGGGCTTTTATCCCGCCGTGTAGCTAATGATAGATTTTTCAGTAAATCTATTAGTTTAGCTTGCTTCTCTCGACCCAGACATTTAAGCAGCGAATACTTAAACCGGAACCCTAGAAGCACTTTATTTATGCAAATTGAGAAATTTTTGTTTCAATCAACCTACCAGTAAATTAATACTCAGTAAATTGAGTTTTCCAAAAAAATACTCTCTTATATTTGCTGAATTGTACTTGTTTGTAACCCCATCCCTCAAGGTTATTAATAGTTTTATCAACCCCTCTACTCACAAAATGTATTCAAAGTTACAAAACACCTGGATTGCTCTACAATACTTATTAAGTTTCGTAAAAATAATTTTAGAATTAACGTACTGACAAATATAAGTCGTCATTAGTCAAAAGTTTTTTACCAATGACCAATGACCAATGACCAATGACCAATTAAAGCAGTTGTTGCAGATTAGGATGTTCTTGCAGCAACTTGATTACCTGCTTGATATCCTGTGTGCGGTCTTTTTTGACAATTAAAGTAACGTTGCGATCGCGCACCACCACAACATCCTCTAATCCAATCGTGACTATTACCTCATCGGAATCCGTAGCATAAAGAATTGCGCCCTCTGTATCTAACCCGATATGCTGCGCCAACTCCACATTTTTCGCATCTCCTTTCATCAAACGCTCGATCGCATTCCAGTCGCCTAAATCGTCCCAACCAAACGATGCTGGCATTACATAAGTTAGCTCAGTCTTCTCCATCAAAGCATAGTCAATGCTTTTCTTAGCTAACCCCCCATAAGCAGCTAAACCCTTAACTTTCAAAGGTTGAATTATTTCTGGTGCATATTTTTCTAATTCGTTTAAAACAACACCAGCCTGAAACACGAACATCCCACTATTCCAAGTGTAAGGACATTCACCTGTACTGGTTTTCGTTGCCAGAAACTTTTCTGCTGTCTGTCGATCTGGCTTTTCTGTAAATCGGTCAACGTGGTAAACTGGCAACTCTCCAAAAGTGCCAACTTGTTCACCTTGCTGAATATAACCGTAGCCAGTAGACGGATAGCTAGGAGTAATTCCTAATGTGACAATAGCTGCCAAAGAGGTCGCAAGTTGAGTTGCCGCATTCAAAGTGTTTTGAAAAGCGAGTTGATCGCCAATCCAGTGATCAGCAGGAAAAAAGCCAATAATTGCATCTTCCCCATAACGGCGAGAGATCTCCAGCGTTGCCCAAGCAACGGCTGCTGCCGTATCTCGACCTTCAGGTTCTATAAGCAAATTTTCTTGCGGTAGCTGAGGCAGTTGCGATCGCACTCCTTCAGCTAGTTGGGCAGATGTCACAACCCATAACCCCTCCCAACCATCAGCCATTGTTAGCAAGCGATTAGCAGTTTCCTGTAACAAACTGTTACCACTGCCATCTAGACACAAAAACTGTTTAGGTCGGTGTTTACGGCTCAGAGGCCAAAATCGCTCACCTTTACCACCTGCGAGAATAACGGGAATTAAAGATCTATCCATTGGTAGCAGTAACCATTTTGGGTCTATAGTAACTTTGCCCTATGCAACAAGATTAATTTTTTTGAGTGATTGTTATAACTGCATTGAATAAAAAGCTCAAGTTATAATCCGGCATGAGCTTTTATTCGGCACTAATGTAGGCTCAGATCAAGCTTTATGGTGAGGTGAACGTGGAACAAGGTGTAAAAAATTCGACAGAGGATTTAAAAATTAAATCCTCCAAAGGTTCTGCTAATCATCACCGCAAAACTGTTAATGATGCCGCAGACAAATTTCAGGAAAAGAAAGCTCCTAATTCTAAAGCGTACCGCTCAATATTAGTTAAAATTATCTCAAAACAGTTGCTAGACGTAAAATTTAACTTTTTTACAGTTCGTTCCCTGTTGTGGAGCGGGGCATTTGCCCTAACAGCCGTGGCTTCGGCTACACTCGGAGCTACTGTGGCGCTGATGGTTCCTTTATCTCCATTTATAGCCCTCAGCAATCAAGCACAAGCAAAGAAGGATATTTGGAGCCAAGGCTTTCATTATGGTTTATCACGACCAGTCAACATCCTGGTGATGGGAATTGACCGTGTTCTCGACGTTTCAGGCGACTCACGCCAAATATTTAGAGGTCGTAGTGATACTATGCTGCTGTTGCGGCTAGATCCGAGCGATCATTCAGTGCAAATGCTTTCAATTCCGCGCGATACTCGTGTTGATTTTCCAGGTATGAGTATTCCTAAAATCAACCAAGCTAATGCTGATGGCGGAGCAACTTTAGCTGCACAAGTTGTCAACCATACTTTAAACAATGTACCGATTGACAGATACGTAAGAGTCACCACTGGTGCATTTCGTGAATTGGTAGATTTAGTAGGTGGCGTAGATGTGTTTGTGCCTGAGCCGATGTCTTATCATGACAATACTCAGAATTTGCACATTGATCTTGCTCCAGGTTGGCAAATTCTTAACGGTGAAAAAGCTGAACAGTTTGCCAGGTTCCGCAATCAGAACAATGGTGATATTGGTCGGGTACAAAGACAACAAGCACTGCTGAAATCTTTAAGGGCTAGATTACAGACACCAGCGATGGTAACTCGTTTGCCTAAACTTATTCGCGTCCTGAGTAAATATATAGATACTAACCTTAGCTTGGAAGAAACTCTGGCACTAGGCACTTTTGGTCTTACCCTACAGCAAGATAACTTCAAAATGGTGCTGTTACCTGGTAGATTTAGCACTCCTGGTGAATTTTCGGCTAGCTACTGGATTATGGATTCAGTTGGGAAAGACCGGATTATGCGTGACTATTTCGGTCAAGAATCAACACACACTTTATTGGCTGTTAATCCTTCCGCCAATGAACTGAGAATTGCTATTCAAAATACTACTGGTCAGGCTCGTATTAACCAAAAGGTGATCGAATTTCTCAGAACAAAAGGCTTTTACAACGTATACTTAGTTAACGATTGGTCAGAGTCACAAAAACAGACTCAGATTATCGCCCAACAAGGTGATGTGAAAGCTGCGATCGCACTCAAAAACCTCTTAGGATTAGGTAAAATAGAAGCTTCCTCAATTGGGGATATCAAATCAGACATCACAATTCGTGTTGGTAAAGACTGGCGTTTATAAAAAAACAAGTTTGAATTTTACGAAGTCAACAATAGTTAATTTTTAATTATTTATAAGATGGTTTATTTAACAACAATTAAAAATACTATCCTACGTTTACTAGCATTAATTCTAGTTCTAGCAATGGCATGGCTGTGGGTATTGTTAAGTGCTACTCCCGCGATCGCACAAACAAAAACTGTTAACTACACCCATACTTTTCTAGAAAACCGCGACTTTTCTAATACTGACTTGACTGGTGCTGTATTTGCCGCAGCACAAATGAAAGGCGCTAACTTTCAAGGATCTAACCTAACTAACGCTATCCTTAGTCAAGGAACGTTATCAAACGCCAATTTCGCAGACGCAAACCTTACTAACGCGCTTGTTGATCAGGTAACGTTAGATGGTGCTGATCTGACTAATGCTATTTTCAGACAAGCAACAATGGTTGGGACAAACTTCAATGATACTGCGATCGCTGGGGCTGACTTCACAGATGCGATTATTGATCGCTATCAACTTAAGCAATTGTGTCAACGTGCTAGCGGAGTTAACCCCGTAACTGCTGTATCTACACGGGAAAGCTTAGGCTGTGATTAAGCTGGAGTTGGCTAACTGATTAATTGGTTGCCAATTCAGGACATCTTGTAATAATGCCTGATAACCAGTGCTGTTAGGGTGTAAACCATCAGCGCACATTTGCTCACAACACCAATCAGTACCTCGTTGCATCCATAAATCAAAGATATCTAAATAAGGAATATTACGTGCTTCACAAGCTAGGCGGGTTGCTTCTTTATAACGATACTGATCCTCATGGTTGTAATAAAAACAATCTAGAAACGGCATTTTAGATTCATCTACTGGAACCATTCCCACAAACCAAACTGGACATAGCTGTTTTGCCTGATCCAATAGTTTGCTGATTTCCGCTTGAAAAACACCAAAATCAGTAAAATAACGCCCACTTGTACGTCCTAGTCTAGCGGCATCATTAACACCGACTGAAAGTGCGATCGCATCCGGTACGCGATTTCTCAGTTCACCCCGATTTCGGAACTCTTGCTCTAAACGTTGTGATACTTGCAGGACACCATCGCCTCTAACGCCTAAATTGTAAATTACATGACCTGGACTATCAGGCATCATCCACTTGCGCCTAAGTCGTTCTACCCAACCACCACCCTCAAAATCACCAAAGCCATAGACAATACTATCCCCTAGCACAACGATCTTCAGGGGATGGACATTTGGTTGATGATAGCGTTGAACAGTTGGCGAAGCTAGTGTTTGCATAAACAGCTATTAGAAAGATAGTTTTCAAAAATAAACAGATTGATACGAATCTACATAATAATGTGTTCTCTCGCTATACCCAAAAGTGAGGAATCTTTAAGCAGAGATTTTGTACTCATAGTTACAAACCGTCCACTCCTCACTTTCAAAACAGTCAGTTAAACTGGAGGATACTATGAAACCAGGAAAAAATATGCTTCACAGGCGTTCCCAGTATGATTCAACTCAAATCATGTATCGTGCAGAGGAATTAGTTAACGCAGCCTCTAATCGCTACAAGATTACAGTGCAAGTGGCGAATCGTGCCAAACGTCGCCGATATGAAGAGTTGGACAGTATTGATGATCCAATGATGAAACCCGTACTGCGGGCAATTGTCGAAATGTCGGATGAGATTACACAACCTGAAATCATTGGTGACGACCAAACATCCTACAGTAGCAGGGGCAAATAGAACCATAGAGAAAGCTAGTTAATAACTCTTCAAAATTTGGCTAACCTTCTCTAAGGCTTAATGTAGTGCGGGCATCTTGCCCGCAAATTACTAAGATTTAAGTGTTTTTCAAACCTATATAAACCAACATAAGCGCAAACATAAGGATTGCTATTGATGGAGCGTTTGATCAAAAGCGGTTCTGGTTGGCGGATTGGCTGGAACCCAGATGCGTCTGAATATCAAGGTTTAGTTGGTAGCGATAATTGGGCAATTGAGCTAACTGAAGCCGAACTGCAAGACTTTTGCAAGCTATTAACGCAGCTTGCAGAAACAATGAGCTATATGGCGGCTGAGTTAATGGATCAAGAAAAAATCACCTGCGAAGCAGAAAGCGATTTATTATGGATGGAAGTCGCAGGATATCCCGATGCTTACAGCCTTAGCTTTATTTTGAATACAGGACGGCGCGGCGAAGGTGGTTGGACAGCAGATGCAGTTCCAGGTTTAGTTCAAGCTGTTCAGGTTTTAAAAGTTTTTTAATTTAGCTATTGCAAATTTTAGCCATTTTGTTATACTAGGTATTCGTGTCGGGGCGTAGCGCAGCTTGGTAGCGCACTACTTTGGGGTAGTAGGGGTCGTGGGTTCGAATCCCGCCGCTCCGATTAAAAGTTAAAACTAAAACCTTCTCTAAGTTTATATCTAGAGAAGGTTTTAGCTTTTTAAGTCATATTATTAAACTACTTAAATTATTAAAAAAGCCGTTATGGGATTTCTCATAACGGTTATTGTATTTATCAAAGCGATCGCTACTTTAAAAACCATAAATTATTAATTATTGAAATCATTATGTCTGACCCGCAATTATTAACTGATCCCTTTCTACAATTACCTACTAAAAATTCAGTAAGGGTAGTGTGGTTTACAGAATTTGCTGGTTCTAGCCATACTGTAACTTATGGTCAAGAGTTAAATCAAATTGCTATTGCTAGTACTAATAAACTTAGTCGCACTTGTGAAGACCAAAAATCAAAATTAGCGAATTTTTCTCAACAACATCAGACTGATCAATATCCAACTAAGCGTCATATTTGGCGACATGAAGCAGAAGTTAGTGAACTAACTCCAGGTGTAAGGGTTCCATACTTCGTAACCAGTGTCAGGGAAGACGGCACTTCTGTTAGTAGTGAAGTGTTTAGTTTAGCTGCAAAACCAGTTACAGGCACACCACTTAAAATATTATTAACTTCCGATCACCAGTTGCAACCAATGGTATCAGCAAATCTGCAAAAGGTAGTTGAAACTATTGGGCAAGTGGATGCTGTTTTTCACGCAGGAGATTTGGTTAATGTTCCAGATCGCGCTTCGGAGTGGTTTGATGATAACCGTGGGGGTTCTTTCTTTCCTTGCCTCCAAGGTCGTGCTAATTATGAATTGGAAAAAAACGGAATTACAACAGTTTATACAGGTGGGCAATTAATTCAAAATGCGCCGCTATTTACAACCATTGGAAACCACGAAGTAATGGGGCGTTTCTCAAGTGAGAATAGTTTAAATAAACAGTTTCGTGATGTCTTCCCCCGTTCAGCAGCAGAGCAAATTTACAAAAATTATGCCAAGTTATTGAATCCAGACGATAATCAAAAGATACGTGCAAGTTGGTTAAAAAACAATTCTTTTAACACCGATACATACGAAGAAATATTTAGCTTACCTGAAAGTAATCAAGGCGGAAAAAGGTATTATTCTGTAACTTTTGGCGATGTTTGGCTAGTAGTTCTCTACGTTACTGCCGTTTGGCGATCGCACAGCCTTAATCCTAGCATTCAGGGGCGATACCAAGAAAGACAACAAGACTTGAATCACCCTGAAAACTGGGGTTACGGACAGCATATTTTTGAGCCAATTACTAAAGGTAGTGAACAATATTCATGGTTAGAAACAGAACTTAATAGCCCAGAGTTTAAACAGGCAAAATATAAGGTAGTAATGTTGCACCACCCGCCACATACTTTAGGCGGCAACATTGTTCCTGCTTATACTGATCCAGTTCAAGTAATTGAACGCAATGCAGATGGAAGTATAAAGGCAATACGTTACGAATACCCCAAAAATGCTGATTATATTAACCGTGATTTAGTACCATTATTAGAATGTGCTGGTGTACAATTGGTATTTTTCGGACACTCGCATTTGTGGAACCGTTTTGTTAGTTCTAGCGGTACAAATTTTCTAGAAACTTCTAATGTAGGTAATTCCTACGGTGCAGCTTTGGGTAACCATCCGCGACCTGTACCAATTGGTTATCAAGAAGAATATACCGCAATAGGCGACCCCTATGGGTTAGAGCCAATAGTACCAACAATTGCACCATTGATTGATGAAGATGGTAAGTTTTTGCCTTATATTGCTAGTAATGACATAACAGTATTTAGTATTTTAGATACTGAGACGGGTACAGTAAGTAGTTATAGTTTTGATACAAGTAAACCAGACTCCGAGGTGGTGAAGTTTGACGAGTTTGAGTTGAAATAGCAAGCGATAGCATATATGATTTATGGCTGATGTGTAAGTTTTACACAAAGTAAAACTTCAGTTGATTATGGATTTAAAAAAAGAGTTAGCAAATTTTAGTACTACTTTTTAAAGAGTATTAATAAAAAAGCATTTTTATTAAGTGTAAAGTAATGAATTATTATGTTTAAACTTCTAGTTTTTTAGAAAAAAAACTCGGCTCTGCCATCTAATTAATTGTATATATTAAAGTAAGGATTTGAAAAAATGCACTGTGACAGGCAAAAACAAATAGTAAGCAAATGATCTTGAAAGATGCACAAGCTTTTGAAAATTTACTAAATTACCTTTTAGAAACCAATAACTTTGACTTCACGGGTTACAAGTACTCTAGTTTGATGCGCCGGATAAGACAGCGAATGGAAGTAGTTGCGATCGCCAACTATAGCGATTACATCCACTACCTGAAACAGCATCCACAAGAAACCGAAAATTTGCTTAAGTCAATCCCAGTTAATTACACAGCATTTTTTAGAGATCCCTATGTCTGGAATTACATAGCTTCCCAGATTATTCCTCGCCTCATTAGCCATAAATCGCCCAATCAAGGGATCAAAGTCTGGAGTGCTGGGTGTGCGTCTGGAGAGGAAGTTTATACCCTAGCTATGTTATTCCTCGAAGCTTTGGGGGTAGAACAATTTAGTCAGAGAGTTCGGATTTATGGAACGGATATTCATCAAAAATCTATTGGCCATGCTCGTCAGGGCATTTACTCAGTTAATCGTATTAAGGGAGTTCCTACAGTTTTACTAGCGCGGTACTTTGAACAATTTAATCAAAACTATATCTTTGATAAATATTTACGTACTCCAATAATCTTTACTCGGCATAACGTGCTTCAAGATCCTCCCTTTTCTAAAGTAGACTTGTTGGTGTGCCGCAATACTTTTATATATTTCAACCCTAATGGGCAAAATCGAGCTTTAGCGAACTTTCACTTCGCATTAAAGTATGGTGGTTTTTTGGTGTTAGGAAATACAGAAATGATCATCCCTTCCATAAAGAGTAATCTCTTCACTTTAGTTGACCAAAAATGCTCTATATATAAGCCTCGACTACTAAATAATAAAAACGCCGTTCATCCCTGTCTCTTTAGAGACAGGGATGAACGGCAATTAAGTTCATTAACTAATCAATTATCATTTTTTAAATATTTGCTCGCGTCTTGAGTTATAAAAAATAAAATAATCATTCGTTATTTCAATCCCACCACTTCAGTAGTAATTAATAATTGAATCCGCGTTTCTGCAAATTATTTCTTATCTATATATTACCTACTAAAGATAGATGTGCTAAAACAGTATCAGGCGCAATTTCTACCAACTCTTAGGTAGGATATTGTAAAGTTATGTTGCAAGTTCTTTAGAAAGATTGAAAAATTTCCTACAACTTAATTCAGGACTTATCCTTAAAATTTAAATAAATAGTTGTGAGAAAAGCATGGAAAGCTTACAAAAGTATCGCATGGTCTGTACCCTAACTTTTGGGGATATTTATGGTCAAATCATCATTTGGTTAATTGTGATTTTTATCAGCCTCGCATCCGCGCTGGCATTGTGGAGTACTACACGCCATACATACGCTTTAGCTACAGTGGGACTAATCTTAGTGCTGTCTTTGCCTTTCTTGCTATTTGCTTTCGTGACAACCTTACTGAATCATATTGAGTTTTCCCCTATAGAATCAAATCAAACAACTCGCACCAGTCCTGTAAATGCTCCTGTGCAAGAATCTAGTGGCAGTAACCAATTAAGTACTTACGGCTCAAAAGGTTAAACTTTTATCGCGGTTAGCAATTAGCTTTTAGCCATTAACTTTTTAATTTCGCACTTCGATGTCTAGGTTTGAGCTAAAAGATTTATCCTAAGCGCCTTGGCGGTTGCTATAAGTAACAAATTTGCAAAAAACTTCCTTGATAAAAGCAGGGAAGTTTTTATTTGCGTCAGCATAGATCTAGAAATCTCAGATATCTGACCGAAAATGTTAGAACATGATGTCATCATTGTCGGCGGTGGACTAGCTGGTTGCCGCGCTGCTTTAGAAATTGCCCGTACTTACCCCAGTGCAGATATCGCCCTAGTTGCCAAAACCCATCCGATTCGCTCCCACTCGGTAGCTGCACAAGGCGGTATGGCAGCAACATTAAAGAATGTTGATGCAGAAGATAGTTGGGAAGCTCATGCCTTTGACACGGTTAAGGGGTCTGATTACCTCGCGGATCAAGACGCTGTAGAAATCCTCACCAAGGAAGCAGCAGACGTGGTAATTGACTTAGAACACATGGGAGTTTTATTCTCCCGTTTACCTGATGGTCGCATTGCCCAACGCGCTTTCGGTGGTCATTCCCACCGCCGCACCTGCTACGCGGCGGATAAAACAGGTCATGCAATTTTGCATGAATTGGTTAATAACCTCAGACATAACGGTGTCCATATCTATGATGAATGGTACGTTATGCAGCTAATTCTGGAAGATGCCCAAGCCAAAGGCATTGTGATGTATAACATTCACAACGGAAATCTAGAGGTTGTCCGCGCTAAGGCGGTAATGTTTGCTACTGGCGGGTATGGCAGGGTTTATAACACTACTTCTAATGACTATGCCTCGACGGGTGATGGTTTAGCTATGTCTGCCATTGCTGGTGTGCCTTTGGAAGATATGGAGTTTGTCCAGTTTCATCCAACTGGTTTGTATCCGGTGGGGGTACTAATCTCTGAGGCGGTGAGAGGGGAAGGTGCTTATTTAATTAATAGTGATGGCGATCGCTTCATGGCAAAATACGCCCCAAGTAGGATGGAACTTGCCCCCCGTGATATTACATCCAGATCGATCGCCCTAGAAATTGCTGCGGGTCGTGGTATACATCCCGATGGTAGTGCAGGCGGGGCATTTGTCTATCTCGACCTCCGCCACATGGGAAGAGAAAAAATTATGAGTCGGGTTCCTTTTGCTTGGGAAGAAGCACACCGTTTAGTTGGGATTGATGCTGTTAATCAACCAATGCCTGTACGCCCGACAATTCATTATTCAATGGGTGGGATTCCTACTAACACAGATGGGCAAGTGCGTAGTAGTCCAGAAAATTTAATAGATGCTTTCTTTGCTGCTGGAGAAGCCGCGTGTGTATCGGTTCACGGTGCTAATCGTTTGGGTAGTAATTCTTTATTGGAATGTGTAGTATATGGAAAAAGAACTGGGGAAGCGATCGCACAATTTATCCAAAATCGCAAGTTACCACAAATAGACGAACAGAAATATATCAAAGCAGCCCAACAACAAATTCAATCATTACTAGCGCAACCTGGAACTATCCGTATTAATCAACTGCGTCAAACTTTTCAAGACACCATGACTCAGTTTTGCGGTGTCTTTCGTACAGATGAATTAATGCGCGAAGGCTTAGAAAAGTTACAACAACTACAACAGCAGTACCAACAAATATACCTTGATGATAAAGGTCAACTCTGGAATACCGAAATCATCGAAGCATTAGAATTACGTAGCTTAATGATTGTTGGGCAAATGATTTTAACTTCAGCTTTAAATCGGCAAGAAAGTCGAGGCGCACACTATCGTACAGATTACGATCAACGGGATGATACTAATTTTATGAAACATACACTTGCTTACTATTCCCCTGCGGGTATTGATTTGAATTACCTACCAGTTAAAGTTAGTATGTTTCAGCCGCAAGAAAGAAAGTATTAGATTAAAACTCACTTAAAAATAGCAAGGAGATATCCGGCAGGTATAAAGAGAAATTTTCTGGCTTTGCTTGTGAGTTAAAACTGATTACGAAAAAACGAGGAGGCAGAGCCAGAAGCTTTCCCAGCCTATTTCTTAAATTTAATCAAAAATAGTTGAAAAAATTCTCAAAACTTTAATTTCATAAATTGCGATCACTACAGCAACAATTATTTTTAATTACTGTTATTAAATAATATTAATTTTTGCTGCAATTTTTAATTTGTTTATTGCGTTTGGGTAAATTTGAGTAAGCATTATAGTCATTCACCTGTCAGATAAAAATGCAGAGATATAAATACTGGGCGATCGCATTACTAGCTTTATCAATGCTATCATTCCATCCTGAGCAAGTAACCGCAACTTCGGCAGTAAGGCGCGTTAACTTAACTGGAAAATGGATAATCAAAACTCCTATTTTTTATTCTAATGCTCCACGCACTACCGGATGCCGTACTGGTGCGATCGCTGCAATAGATAATCAGCGATTTTCAACTAATCGTTTGAGTATAATTCAAAAGTCAAATGGCACTGTGAGCATATCTCCTTTTCGTTCTTGGGTTAATTTACGACAAAATAAAAGGGGCAAAGTTTACATAAAAAACCCTAAACTATCAGGCAAAATATTTACTTTCACGGAAGTAGGAGGAGGATTTACAGAAAAATTCAAAGGAACTCTTAGCAAAGATGGTAAAAAGATAACAGGTCATGTTTTTTGTCAACATACTTCTGGTAAAACTACAGCTACAGGGTCTTTTACGGTTACACGCATAGTTGCAAAACAACCTAAAAAGAAACCACAAGCCAAGATTTTAGGATAAAATCTAATTACTTAATTACTATTAATAAATTCTGCTAATTTTGGCACATCAACCCAACAATTTTGCTCATTTGATTGATGACTCAAATCCATCAACATTTGGGAGTAAACACCTTCGCGGAGGGAAGGCGTTACTTCTTTACCAGAATTAATACCTTGCACCCATTGATCCACTACTCTAATAAAAGGAGCAATGCGTCCATCAGCATAACTTTTAGGAAAAATCAGGCGATTCGGAATTTCTATTTCAGCTAGAGGTTTACCTGTTGGTGCGCCCCAAAGACGAAATCCATGTACATAATCTTTCTGATTATCGCTGCCTAAAACTAAAGTACCGCGATCGCCATATACTTCTAACCAGTGTCCTCGTCCTTGAGAAGCTACCGAACTGATACAAACTTGACAAGGAGTGCCATCAGCTAACTCCAACATCAGCATACAAGTATCATCAGCATCAACTGGTTTCATTTCACCAGTATCAGGCAAAGGACGCTCAGGAATTGCTGTGATTAATTTGGCACTTAAACGACTGATGGAACCGAATAACCAATTAATATAATCAAAACTGTGGGATGCGATCGCACCTAACGCCCCTCCTCCTTGATCCTTACGTGCATACCAATTCCAAGGACGAGAAGCATCAGCACGACTAGACACCAACCAATCAATCTTAATTAACCGCTTATTCCCTACATAACCCTCTGCTAATAATTCCGCCAACCGCATCCATGCTGGAACAAAGCGAAATTCAAAATCCATTGTGGCAACAACACCTCGAGCAGTTGCCAGTTGGTATAATTCTCGCGCCTCCAAAGCATTCAAAGTTGTTGGTTTTTCTAATAACAAATGCTTGCCCGCACTTATTACTGTTTTAGCCATTTCATAGTGTAGAAATGGGGGTGTAGAGATACTAACCCCAGTAACATCTGGTAATGCAATAACTTCTTCAAGTGTTTGGCAAGCATGGGGAATATTATGAGATGAAGTTATAGCTTCAGCCTTAGCCAAATCCCGATGATAAACAGCCACAACTTTAGTACGTGGGTTAGCTTGAAAACCAGGAATATGCACCTTCTGACCAAATCCAGTACCAACTATTCCTACACCAATTACAGCCTGATTCATTTCTAACGATTAAATTTAAATTTCTACTCAACAAAAACCACATCAACTAGCAATTTATCCGCCCCTTACCAACCAAAACCTTGACCCCACCAATAACTCATCCGTTATTCCATCGCTTATTCCCATTCCCACAGCCGTTAACCCATCTGTTGCCCCAGCCATTCCATCACCTGCTTACCCAGATTAGCGCCACTTAATCGGTCAATCTCACGGATACCTGTTGGACTGGTGACATTAACTTCTGTCAGATACCCACCAATGACATCAATGCCGACAAAATACAAACCATCCTGTTGCAATTTCGATGCCATTTGCGTACACATCTGATGCTCTCGCTCAGTAATTTCCGTTTGAGCAACTCTACCGCCAACAGCCATGTTGCCACGAAATTCATTACCAGTAGGAATTCGATTTACCGTACCAATTGGCTCACCATTTAATAAAATAATTCGCTTATCTCCCTCCTTTGCTTCCGGTAGATAAGTTTGAATCATCACGGGAACCTGCCCCCATTGGGTGCTAATTTCAATCAGGGAGTTAAAATTGCGATCGCTTGCTTCCAAATATAAAATCCCTTCACCAGCTTTATTTCCCAACGGCTTCAGGATTGCTGCCCCTTTCTTCTCAACAAATTTCCGAATAATTTCTTTATCCTGACTAACAATAGTTTCCGGTATTGCCTCAGTAAACTGAAGCGCATACATCTTCTCATTGGCTGCCCGCAAACCAGCAGGAGAATTAACCACCAAAGTTTTCTCTGGATTAATATAGTCCAGAATGTAAGTAGTGTAGAGGTATGGAACCGTTACAGGCGGATCTGTACGCATAAATACAGCATCCATTTCCTCAAGTGGTAATAAAACGCGATCGCCTAGTTTATACCAATTTTCAGCCGCAACCCAACGCCCTTCCACCAGTTGCACAGGTACCAGTTCCACCCGCTCAAGTACAGCCCAAGCTTGACTCTTAACAACACTTAACATCTGTGCTTGAGTGATCCAAACCTCATGACCTAGTGCTTGCGCTGCTTCTATTAGCGCCACACTGGTGTCATGAGTTGGATCTAAGCGTTGAATTGGGTCAATAATAAAAGCAATTTTCATTTGTATCCTTCTGGCGATCGACTCCTGCTTTGTCTACCTTCAAACAAAACAAAGTAGGTAATTATCACTGCTTTGTAGTTAATTTTTGTAAACGCACAAGCAGACAACTTGATTAGCAAGTATTATGCTATGCGATTAATCGCACAACTCTTAACGCACTCTACTGTATAAGTGGATCTAAATTACCCCCAGCATCTAGCTCATAAAGGTCATCACAGCCACCAATATGTTGATCATTAATAAATATTTGGGGGACAGAGCGACGACCATTGGCTCTTTTTGCCATCTTTGTACGTGCTGCTTCATCGCCGTCTATGGCATATTCCATAAACTCCACGCCCTTGTTTTTCAGTAAACTTTTAGCACTTATACAAAAAGGGCAGCTTCTCCATGTATAAATTTCTACCTTAGTAGCCATATATTCCTCGCATTATTAATTCATTGTAAAACTCTGGCTTTTTCTGTGTTTGCGCTTATTGCTAGTCAGCCAATTTTCAATAATAACTAATATAAGTGAGCTAGATCACATCTAAACATTGCCGTAACTCGCAAACCTATCGGAATATCACTGTTAAGCTTGTATTAGTAGAAATCTTCTAAATTAATTAGCGTGGTATGTGTAAATTAAGATGCAGTAAAATATTTTAATAGCTATAGTTCACAAAATTTTCGTGGCTCAACTGCATCTGCCTCAAGAAGTGCCATAAAGTAGCGAGGAATACTTACTCATAAAGTTATAGTTAGCCTTACCAGCAACTTCTCATAATTTGCTCTTAAAACTCTAACTTAACTTGAACTGTATAGTCATAAAACAATATAAGGCGATTCAACGCTCAATCACGAAGTATTGCCGCTACTCTGAGGTTATTAATGGCATCACATAGATCAATAACTTCATAAATCTTTACATCGCTAAACCGCCTAAGCAAGGAATGCAGGGAACATCAATGTCTAGCAAGCAAAACTTATTTACAATTCAATTCTGGGGTGTTCGAGGCAGTATTGCATCTCCAGGGCCTGAAACAGTTCGTTATGGTGGTAATACACCTTGCGTTGAAATGAGAGTTGGTGGTGAACGCCTCATCTTTGATGGTGGCACTGGACTACGAGTGTTAGGACAATCCCTTCTGTCACAAATGCCCGTAGAAGCTTATATGTTCTTCACCCACTCTCATTGGGATCATATTCAAGGGTTTCCCTTCTTTGTTCCAGCGTTTATTAAAGGAAATCGCTTTCATATTCATGGAGCGCCTGCTCCCAATGGGGCAACAATTAAGCAACGCTTGAATGACCAAATGCTACACCCTAATTTTCCAGTACCTTTACAGATTATGGGTGCTGATTTGCAGTTTTATGACATCGAAATGCGGGGAAATGTTCAAATTGGAGACGTAACCATAGAAAATGCTCCTTTAAACCATCCAGGTGATGCCACTGGCTACCGAATTAGCTGGAACGGATATGCTGCTGCTTATATTACAGATACAGAACACTTTCCAGACCGCTTAGATGAAAATGTCCTGACGTTAGCTCATAATGCTGATGTGCTGATTTACGATGCTACATATACTGAGGAAGAATACTCCTCACCAGCATCTAGCCGAGTTGGTTGGGGACATTCAACTTGGCAGGAAGCCGTCAAAGTAGCCCGTGCAGCCAATGTCAAAAAATTAGTTATTTTCCACCACGATCCATTACATAATGATGATTTCCTTGATCGTGTGGGTGAACAAGCAGTACAGGAGTTCCCTGACACTCTCATGGCTCGTGAAGGTCTTTCAATTCAGTTAGTTCCTCCAACTGTCACAAATGCAGTATTAGCAGAAGAAACCAGCGTTTCGGTTTGAAGTGTCGGCGCTGATCCTTGAGAAGTTAGCTGCACGGTTTGTCTGATCTGGGTTGAAAAACATTCCTTATGTTCTGCCAGGGGATAGAAGCTATTTTAGTTCAGCAAGTTAATTAGTTTTAACTAAAATAACGGCATGAAATATTTGCCTATGTTTTTGGCAACTATAATAACTGCTTCTATAGCGGTCAGCAGTCAGTTTTTTTTAAGCCAATGTTACCAAGGGTTTCAGAATAGATTTTGTCCGAACATCCCTGGCTACTGCTATACCTTGTTTAATACAAAAATTTTTCCCAACTGTTACCTAATAAGTTAATAATTATTAATAAATATGTAAAAATGTAAATTGTGTGGGTTACTTCTGATTTAGAAACTGCTTTAACGCCGACTGCGGTTGCTCTAGGAAATTTTGACGGAGTCCATCGCGGTCATCAACAGGTTGTAGTACCTGTTGTAAATTTATCTAAAACTTATGAACCTTTAAATGTGGCATCACCAGTGCCAGACCAACAAGGTTGGGTTGATGATGCCACAAGATTAGCCTTTCAGGAAGAATTTGAAGTAACTGCCATCAGGGATAAAAACCACATTTATAGGACTGTGGTGACTTTTAATCCGCACCCCCAAGAATTTTTTACGGGTCAACAGCGAAAACTGCTGACACCGATGGCAGAAAAAGTGGAACAGTTGCGATCGCTTGGTGTCGAACAGCTAGTATTATTACCATTTGATCGAGAACTAGCCGATCTTAGTCCACAGCAATTTGTGGAAACAATTTTAATTGAGAAGTTACAAGCTAATTGGATCAGCGTCGGTTGTGATTTTCGCTTTGGTAAAGGGAGAACAGGCACATCAGCCGACTTACAAGCGATCGCCTCATCTTTCGGTATAGATGTTAATACCGTACCCTTGCAAACTTGTCAAGGAGAACGCATTAGTAGTTCTGCTATTCGTGAAGCACTCTTGCAAGGAGAAATAACTCAGGCAAATCGACTATTGGGACGCGCCTACACTCTGACAGGAACAGTAGTTCAAGGGCAACAACTAGGCAGAACAATTGATTTCCCTACTGCTAACTTGCAACTGCCACCGGAAAAGTTTTTACCTCGGCAAGGGGTTTACTGCGTTCGCGCCTATGGTTCAAATCTAACTTCATTAGACTTACCCATACCCGCAGTAATGAACATTGGTAAGCGTCCAACAGTAAACGGCAGCACTTTTACGGTCGAAGTTCATTTATTGGATTGGTCTGGGGATTTATATGGACAGACATTAACGGTAAGCTTAGAACACTTTTTGCGACCAGAACAAAAATTTGATTCCCTCAACGCTCTCAAAGAGCAAATACAAGCAGATGCAGCAGTTGCCAAAGCTTTATTAACAATTAACAATTAACAATTAACAATTATCAATTAACAATGACCCATGACCGATGACCCATGTTTCCGTTTTAAGCTAAAAGTTATTAAGTTTAGGGTGTAGGGCTATATGAGAAAAAGTATTGAGCAGCTAACGGAAAATCTCGGTCGTACTATTGTTGGCAAAACTGATGCTATCCGCCTAGTTTTAGTCGCGCTGCTTTCTGGGGGACACGCCCTGCTAGAAGATGTTCCTGGTGTCGGTAAAACCTTGCTTGCTAAGTCGTTAGCACGCTCAATACATGGACGCTTCCAGCGTATTCAATGTACACCTGATTTGTTACCAACAGATATAACTGGTACAAACATCTGGAATCCTAGCAGCCGCGAATTTGAATTTATAGCTGGGCCAGTATTTGCTAATATCCTACTTACTGATGAAATTAACAGGGCGACACCCCGCACCCAATCAGCTTTGCTCGAAGTGATGGAAGAGCGTCAAGTTACAGTTGATGGACTCTCTCGTTCTGTTCCTAATCCGTTTTTTGTGATTGCTACCCAAAATCCGATTGAATATCAGGGTACATTTCCTTTACCAGAAGCGCAGATGGATCGTTTTACTCTGTCGTTAACTTTAGGGTATCCCAAAGAAGAGGAAGAACTTCAAATGCTGCAACGGTTGCAGGATGGTATGACATTTGAGGATTTGCAGCCTTGTATTAGCACAGAAGAAGTTACGGAATTAAAGCAACTTTGTGGTCGAGTAAAGGTTGAAACACCCTTGCAACAGTACATCCTAAATTTAGTACGAGCAACGCGGGCAGATGAGGAAGTTACATTAGGTGCAAGTCCGCGTGGTGCAGTGGCATTACAAAAAGCTACACAAGCATTAGCTTTTTTAGAAGGTCGCGATTATGCCATCCCTGATGATGTTAAGTTTCTAGCGCCTCATGTCCTTTCCCATCGGATCATTCCAGCAGGGGGAAGACGGGCGAAAACAATTGTTGAGCGGTTACTGCGCTCTATTTCAATTCCTTAGAATTTAGGTAGAAGTATGGCAATTCGTAGGGTTAGGATTAAGCAGGGTAAACTCAGGCGTTCTCCGTTGGGTTTATTCTTATGGCTAATTTTGGGAAGTTTTTTATTAGGATTGGGAATGCTGTTAGCAGTTAGTGTGGGGTAAGGGTTTTGCTTAAGAACCTACCCGAAAAATAATTAATCAAAAATTCCGGCATTTATAGCAATTAGCTTTTAGCAGTTAGCTTTTTTAAAAGCCTTTGCCATCAAGGATTTCATCATAAAAAAAGGCTTAACTGCCAAGGCTGTTGCTATATCTGCGTTTTGTGTAGCTTGCGCGCAGGGCATAGGCAGAAAAAAAGTTTGATTCTACTTAACTATAAAAAACTGAATTTTCACGTAAATTAATGTAAACAAATAAATGTTTTTCCGAAAAATCTTAGTTTGGCATTGAGGAATAACAAAACTAACTGTCGGAAAAGATGAAGCGCTTTCATAGCCATCTCACTGCGGATGAATGGCAAAGCATTTTTAGTATCGGTTTGCTGATTGTCGCTTGGCTATATGCCAATATGCGATCGCTCCAATGGTTATTTTATGCCCTCACGCAAGCATCCAGCTTAAATCTAGCCGTGATGGGTATGGTATTAATAGCTTTAGTAGTACAACTCAGACATCATCAACAAAATCAGTTCGCAACTCGTCCGTATTTTATATTTCCTACACTTAGACTAGCACCGTTGCTACTGATGCTTGGTTCATGGTTAATTGCGATCGCTCTTAGTTGGATTCTCGACTTAGAACAATTAACAGTCTTATTATTCATCTTAGGAAGTTATGGGCTATGCGGTTTATTTATTGAGCCATCAATTTGGCGCAAAAACTTACCTGCTGCTGCCTTAATTGCTTGTATTTTGCCTTTTGGTTCACAATTTAATACTGGTTTAGGGATGCCAGCTAGAATCCTTACAGCTAATGCTGTTGAAAAGTTGCTTTTGGCTTTGCACATTAACGCTATTTCTTCTCACGAAATTATTCTTTTAGAAAACGGAATCGCTCATGTAGATTTACCATGTAGCGGTGTTAAAAGTCTGTGGACAGGGACAGTTTTTCTCTTAGCTGTAACTTGGCTGGAAAATCGCTTTATAGGGATAAAATGGTTATTCGTTTGCTCGATAAATTTATTATTGTTGATTTCTGCAAATACTCTGAGAGTACTAATTTTAATATTAGCTAACTACGTTTTTCACCAACCAAAAATCACTCAAATATTACATTTACCTTTAGGAATAATTGGTTTTAGCTTTGCTTGTGGTTTGACATGGTTAATGTTGCGAAAAATTCCCCAGCATGAGCAGAGAGAATGTAGCCAGCAAAAACAGCAAGTCAACAAAAGACAACTAATCTTAGTGAAAAAATTTGTTCCTGGCAAAATGCTAGTTGTTACTGTAATTGTAACGTTGCTATTATTCAGTTCACAATTGCAGTATAGTCACAATGCTATGTTGGCGATCGCTCCTCGACACTTTAGCCCAGAAATATTATCTCAACCTATTCCTTTAACAGCATCTGAACAAAAATTTTTTACTAATCAGGTTAACCCAACTATTGCCGAAAAATACCATTTTAAGTTTCAAAATATTTCTGGTTCATTCTTAGTAGTTTTTAGCAAATCGTGGCAAGCTTTTCATTCACCTGAACTCTGCTTAACTGGCAATGGATTAAAAGTAGATACCATGAAAAAATCACAGTTAAATTCTCATCTTTTAGGACGCTGGCTTTCTTTACAAAACGGTCAACTATCTGCCACTTATTGGCTACAATCAAAATTTTTTACAACTGATGATTTATTATTTTATATCTGGAATAAAGTTACTCGTAAAAATCAAGATGGGGTGCTAGTTTCAATTCTATTTGATCGTGCTTTAACACCAGATTATCCTCAAATCAGTAATTTTCTCACAATTATCTACAACGATATTAACCTTATTTTAACTGGAGAGCAGTAGTGAAAAAAATATTACCTCGGATATCTCAAAGTATATTTTGGATATGGAATCTTACCTTTCTTGCAGTTGTCTACTTAGGAATTTTACCACAAGTTGGACTGGTATTAATTGAAGGAACATTTAGAGGTTTTGTTCCGATTGATTTATTGTTCACGCTCATAGCATTAATAGCTATTCCCACGGTTTGTAGTATAATTGGATACCGTTTAAGGCAAGAACCAAATAAATTACTCCGGTTATTTTATGGAGTAGAAGCTCCCTTTTTCTTGCTGTGTGTACTGCGCTTATTTTTAATTAGAGAAATTACTCTTGCTAGTGCTCAAATTTTAGGTACGATCATTATCTGTGTGTTAGCTTTTTTGATTGAAATTCTTTACGGATACGCGGAAAATAAGCGAAGTATCGCTTGGATACAGTTAATTTGTCATTGTTTTATGCTAGTAGCTGGAATTTGGATAGGATTGCTACTAACGTTTTATGTTGTTCCCTTAGTACCAGTTATAATTGGAGGATTTTTTAAATTAGTATGGGAATTTTTAAAGTTTGAATGGTTACAACATATTATCTTTATCTCTCCATTCAGATTTGAATCATTGATAGCTCTTTGGTGGATATCTTTATCATTGCTACTGTGTGCATTTACCGCTACATTATTTGTAGCAATGCCATTTGTGCTAGCAGGTTTGTATATTCAATCTTACCGCCGCATTCTGCTAGCTTTTGCTGCTCAATATGGAGCAAATTCTACTTATATTAGTTCCATTGCCATAGTTACTGCTTGGACAATCATTTTCACGGGATTACAGCAACAACCGCAAATAGAAGCATTTAAACTTCTACAAAGTCCCCCAACAAACCCTCGCGCTCAACAAACACTTTTAGCGAATTCAAATATTATTAAAGAGGGATTGGTAAATGCTTACTTATCTTCTTATCGTTATCTAAGTTCTAAATCTGAAAATAACCATATTTCCGAAATATATAAAACCGTGTTGCTGATGCCAGATAATGCTGCCTTCTTTTTCCAAAATAGCTACAATTATCTGATGTCTCCCTTTTTATACCAGGGTAAACGAAAAGATGTTGAAAAAGCGGAAAAACTCTACGCAGAATTTTTTGATGTCCCTATTCAAAAAGCAGAGCGGATAGCAATTCAACACGCTTTACAATCTACCTATAACCGAGATGAAGCTAAGGCAGGATTACTCAATATTAACCAGGAAAAGGTCTTATTAGCTGAACAACAAATAACAGTTAAACCACAAGATGATTGGGCTGAAGTTGAGCTTTACGAAGTATACGAAAACCAGACTCCTGAGACTCAGGAAGTATTTTATTCATTCTCGTTACCAGAAAGTGCAGTAATTACAGGTTTATGGTTAGGTAATAGCGATAAATTAAATGAACGCTATCCCTTTGTTGTATCTCCCCGTGGTGCTGCCCAAAAAGTATATACTGACCAAGTGCAACGACAAGTCGATCCGGCATTATTAGAGCAAGTTGGAACCCGCCATTATCGCCTGAGAGCATTTCCTGTACCTGCAAAAGCGTGGCAACCAATTAATTCTCAGCAACCAACCAAACTGCATTTATGGCTAACTTATAAAGTAATGCAACAACAGCAGGGTTGGGCATTACCTCAATTAGGAGAAAAACGCAATGTCTTTTGGACAAATCAAACTCAGCGCTTAATAAATGGCGAAAAAATTGCTAGTTTTCAAGATAATTGGCTGCCAGATTTCATATCTACAAAGACAGCATTTCAACCACAACTTCATCAAGTAAGCTTCACTGAAGGTTATCGCATCACAGCTAAACCTTTAAATAATACTGATACTTATTTACCCCAAAATCAGCGATTTGCTATAGTCTTAGATGGTTCTCGTAGTATGGGAACACATAGTCAAGAGGTGAAAAAAACTTTTGAGTGGTTACAAGCAAAAGGTTTTGCTGATAATAATTTAATTAATAATGATGCGGATCTCTACATTACCAGTGCTGTTGGTGCTAAACCTCAGCGTATTGACGATCTCGGTAAGTTTAATCCAGAGAAGATCGTTTTTTATGGCACTGTGCAATTTAAACAAATGCTAGAACAGTTTAATCAGTTACGTGGTAATACCTCTTATGATGGTATTTTACTGGTAACTGATGAGGGTAGTTATGAGTTATCTAAGGATGAATCTGTGTTATCTACCCCTGCGCCTTTATGGATGGTACATTTAGGGGGAAAACTACCGCCAGCTTATGATGATGCTACTTTAAAAGCAATCCAAGATAGTCGGGGTGGGGTAGCTACAGAAATTTCTGAAGTAATTCAACGCATTGCGACTCAGGAAAAATTAGGTACATCTACGATCGCAGTTGTTGATAGTTATGCTTGGCAGATAGAATCATTACCCGAAAATAATACCACCATCAACCAAGACAATTTTGCACCAGTAGCAGCACGATATTTAGTGCAAGGATTGAGTAAAGAAGGCGATAAATTAGCGCAACTTGATAGTATTCATGCAATTGCCAAAAAGTTTGCGATCGCTACTCCTTATTCTTCTATGATTGTCTTAGTGAACGATCGCCAAAAAGAAGAACTAAAACAGGCAGAACAAGCAAGCGATCGTTTTAATCGTAAAGTGGAAACTGGTCAAGAAAGGTTAAGTCAGCCTAGTAATCCTATGACTGTTTCTGGTGTTCCTGAACCTGAAGAATGGATGTTAATTGGGATAGCTGCCATCGGACTCATAGTTATCTCCAAGCAAAAGAAACTCCGAAAAAACTAACTCAAAATATCCCAAAACCATTGTTCAATGCGATCGCCCATTGCGCTCATTGAATATTCCCTCTCCGCTTCTTGGCGACAAGCATCGCGATCAATTTGCTCTATCTTTTTAATAGCTTCTATCAAACCCATTACACTATCTGGTTCCACCAAAAAACCTGTTTTGCCATCTTCAACTATTTCTGATGGCCCACCTCTACGATAAGCAATGACAGGTACTCCACAAGCTAGTGCCTCAATCACCACATTGCCAAACGCTTCTACCCAACGAGGTGTTACCAACATTGCTTTACATTTACCCAGTTCTTTTTGTAACTCCTCTGTTGGTAAAAATCCGAGATATTCTACTGGGGCATGGGGATATTTTTGGCAAACTTGTTGCCAGTATTCCTCATCCTGAATTTTCCCTAATATTTTTAAAGGAATGCCTGTCATTTCAGCTACAGAAACAGCATCCTCCAAACCCTTTTCTGGGGCAATTCTACCCACCCAAGCTAGACAATTATCTGGTTTAGCACAGAAATTGTATAGCGATAAATCAAAACCATTTCCTAAACAGCGATGCTGATTACCAAAGGAAAAAGTGGCTGCTTGTACGCGACTGTGAAAAGCAATATTTTTAGGAAACTGATTTGCTACCTGTTCAATAATCTGATCCATTGCATCAGTCAAAGAACCCATACTGATTAAATGGGCAATTGGACAGGTAAAAAAAGAAGTTAGATAGAATGGCAACCAATCGTAAGCAAAATTCACAATCAAATCATAGTCTGCTTGTACTTGCCGTGCATAGTTCCACATATTTGCCAACACAGCATTCCCTGGCATGGTAATCAGGTCATTACGGGGTTGGGTTTGGGCGCTAGTTTGCAACTCTCCTGCGATCGCAATTATCGGTAGTGTTCCTAAAACAGAGCCTTGGGGAGCAACAATTTTTAAACTATGACCCCGCCTCAACATCTCTTCGGCAATATTTTTAACAGTTAGTTCTACTCCGCCCCCCATTCCTGAACCAAGTGAGCCAACAGGACTGGATATAAATAGTAAATTAAGTGATTTATTTGTATTAATAGTCACGTTCAATTAGCTTAAATTTACAAAGTAGGAGCCAATAATTGTACGCCAAAGCCCCTACTTATAGCGTATTAATCTAATATGTGCGTAAATTTTGCTCAAGCAGTCGTTGCAGTTATAAAGATGAATTCTCTGCTGAATTGCCAGAATTATGATGCCAAGTCTGCCCATTCTCAACACCGGATGCTGCACGAATACGATTTAACTGACCTAATGCCCACTCCGCTGTTTGTTGTACATCACTATCTTGATCATCAGCCGCGTGCAACAGAAGTTGATTGATTTGAGCTAATGATTCATAAACTCTAGTTAAGTCCCGAATAGCATTTTTTCGCACTTCAGCATTTTCATCTTGTAGCGAGATAGCTAATGCCCTGTTCATAGGTTTTAGAGTGCGAATACCTATTTGGGAAAGTGCCTCTAAAATTAAGCTACGCTGCGTAGAATCTGAGTCAATCATCAAATCTAGCAATGGTTGAACTGCCCGCGAATCTCCCCGTTGAGCCAACTCCCAGATAGCTTTGCGTCGCTTACTTTGATTTGGTTCGCGCAAATCTTTAATTAATTCATCATTTATATTGATTTTTGGTAAGCGAGTAGTTTGTTCAACAACTAACGCTTCTGCCGATGCTTGAGGTTTTAACTCTGGTTCAAAACGGCTACTTTCTGCAACCCTTGGCATTGATGAGGAGTAACTATTTTTAGGACTTGTATTTTTAGTTTTAGGGATTGGGGGTTCTACTCTCCTCGAACGAGGTGGTGGAGGCGAGGTGTAAGTTTCTGTTTGGTTTTCTTCTTCAAAAGGTTCATATCCAAACAATTTCATAAATAAGTATATTCCCCCTCCCACCCCAACAACAGTCACCACAAAGCCTAGTAGTAACCACACCCAACGAGGCATAGATTCAGACTCAGTAGCCACTGTTTGTTTACTAGCAGTAGAGTTTTGGTTTTGGGCTATTTGAGTACTGCTGGCAGTTGCGCTCGGTATTTCTGACGAGGACTTTTGTTGAACACTAGAAGATGTGGTTTGCTGAGTTGTTTGTGTGGGTGTCGCAGCAGCAGTACCTTGGGGAGTTGGTTGTAGGGGGGTAGGTACAGGAATGGTTTGCTGAGTTGGTGGTGTGGGTGTCGCAACAGCAGCGGCTTGGGGAGTTGGTTGTAGAGGGGTAGGTGCAGGAGTAGTTTGCTGAGTCTGTTGTGGGGGTGTCGCAGCAGCAGTAGACTTTTGGCTTTGCATGATTTGAAGCCATTGCCAAGTAGCAGGGGTTGTCACACCGTCAGCCGTTAACCCAACAGCATTTTGGAATTTGGCTACAGCAAATTGCAATTTTTCTCCATAACTTTTATCCACAGGGCCGTCGTAAAATCCTAGCTGTTTCAACTGGGTTTGTACTTCCCCTACTTTTTCACCTTTGGAACCTCTGTTAAGAGTTGGCATATCAGTCGCACCTGGATAAGCCTGAGCAACTACTATTGAGTTAGACTTACCAGAAAAATTTGCAGTTGTGTTTTCTAAAATTGACTGCTGTGGTTGCGACTGTGCTAGGGTTGGATACGCTAAAGCACTACTTTGTCCGCTGACTGCATAGTTCAGACAGGTAATAAAAGTAAATATAAACCAGGTAGAACGAGCGGGAATCATAATAATAAATCTGTGATTGAAACAGCTAGTTTGATCGGGTATTTATTGAAATTTGTTACTACCGAGTTGCATTCATACTTCATTAAATAGCTAAGGATTGGAATTTTCAGCTTCGGATTCTTTTACCTGTAGTGGAATGGTAGCCAAAGAACTAGATGAAGCCTCTAACAGCAGAATATTTTCTTCCTCTGATGTATTTAGATCAATAGCTGCTGTTGTAATATTTTGGGGTTTTGGGGTTGTGAAAGATTTTAACTTATTAGCGATCGCATCACGTTGATTGATTAGATAGATACTCACCAAGGTTAAACCCACACCGAATGATTGCACTCCACTAAGCACCTCGTTCAGAAATAGATTGCCAAACAACAGTGCAAATATTGGTGTCAAAAAAGTAAGAGAACTCAAACTGGTAAGGTTGCCCAGGGATGCAAAGTAAAAGAATAAACCGTAGGCGATCGCACTTCCAAAAATTGTCGAATAACTTAACGCCAGGAAGCCCGCTAAATCAATATGCGTCCATTGGTCAGTTTCCCAAACCCCTGAAAGGGCAAATAATGGCAACCCGCCTAAAATCATGTGCCAACCTGTAGCTACCACAGCATCAGTGTATCGGCAAACAAACCTAATCAAAACTGTTCCAACTGCCATCGACAAAGCAGCTAGTAGCATCAACCACTCCCCATGCTCAAATAGCTGCTGCCAACTACCATTAACTGACGTTGTACCGATACCCAGGAGATTTAACACCCACTCATCCGGTAAGCCAATCAAACTAATGCCCAACACCCCAAAACCTAGCCCTAGCCAGCCCCAAATACCAATAACTTCTCCAAATAACCAAGCTGAGAGTATTGCCACAGCTAGAGGCTGAGAGTCAATCATCACTGAACCGAGACCAGCACTTGTTCTCACCAAACCTTCAGCTAGAAAGCCTTGAAATAAAGTGCCATCCACTAAAGCAAATAACATAATCCATAGCCATGCCGCCCAGCCTTGAGGTTGGCGACGACCTGCTAGAGTTGCCCCTGCCAGTACCAGTACTCCTGCGGGCAGCAAACGCACTCCAGCCATAAACAAAGGCGTAGTGTTGGGAATAACACCTTTCATAGCTACCATTGCCGTTCCCCAAAAGAAAAACGGCGCTATTAACAGCACCGCCTTCCACGGAAGTTTTGATTCAGATTTTAAATTCATGCGATCGCACTTGTTGTTGAAATGTATAGTTTCTTTACCTGATTGTACTTAAATCTGATATTTGCGGTAAGCATTCTGGGATACCAAGCAAGCATAAAAAGGCAGAGACTACGATCAGTCGGTGATCACCACAACAAGAATCCCCACTAAAAGGGCGCTGATCGTGCAAACTAGAAAAAGGTTCAGCACACATCCAGGCTTAACCATAGCTCATTTGATTAACAAATTATCCTTTCAATAATCATGGTTTGGCCTTTTAAGCCTAAATTTCGTAAACAAATTGCTCGCATTGAAATTACAGGTGCGATCGCAGGTGCTACACGCAAGCACGTTCTAGAAGCCCTAAAAACAGTTGAAGAAAAAAAGTTTCCCGCCTTACTCCTAAGAATTGACAGCCCTGGTGGGACGGTGGGAGATTCCCAAGAAATTTACAGCGCCCTGCTCCGTCTGCAAGAAAAAGTCAAAATAGTTGCGAGTTTTGGCAATATTTCGGCATCTGGGGGAGTTTACATTGGCATGGGAGCCAATTACATTGTAGCTAATCCAGGTACGATAACTGGCAGTATTGGTGTAATTATCAGGGGCAATAACTTAGAAGGTTTGCTACAAAAAGTTGGCGTTTCTTTTAAAGTAATCAAATCTGGCCCATATAAAGACATCCTTGCTTTTGATCGAGATATTACAGAGCAAGAGAAAGATATTCTGCAACAGATGATTGATACCACTTATCAACAATTTGCCCAAACAGTTGCAGATGCCCGAAAACTCGAAGTAGAGAATGTTAAGAAATTTGCTGATGGTCGGGTTTTCACAGGACAGCAAGCTTTAGAATTAGGTATAGTTGACCGACTAGGAACAGAAGAAGATGCCCGTCGCTGGGCAGCAGAACTGGCAGGTCTTGATCCTGAAAAAACTCAATGTTATACCCTCGAAGAACGTAAACCTTTGTTAAATCGGGTGCTAAATAGTAGTTTTCAGGCAGCACCAGGGTTATCAACTGGTATAGATTGGTTAGAATTTGAACTGTCTACCAATGGTCAACCTTTATGGCTGTATAGACCATAGGTAAAATTTGAGATTTTAATAATTCTAAAATCTTAAATCCAAAATTGATATGCGGAGGATCTTGGCGTGGAGTGGAGAGTTAGGGCAATTCGTGGGGCAACAACCGCCTCAGAAAATAGTGTAGAGGCGATCGCAGAAGCAGTCAAAGAACTGCTAGATGAATTAGAAACAAAAAATCAAATAGACCCCACTGAAATTATTAGTGCCTTCTTCACAACCACTCGCGATTTAGATGCTATCTTTCCGGCTGCGATCGCCCGCCAAAGACCCCACTGGGACAACGTGGCGCTGCTGGATGTCCAACAAATGCACGTTGAGGGTGGTTTAGAACGCTGTATTCGATTTTTAATTCATATCAATCTGCCAGCTTCCCAAACCCAAATCTGTCATCCCTACCTGCGTCAAGCAAAAAATCTCCGACCAGATTGGAGCCTTGCCGAAATCAGCTTACCATCAAAAGCTATGCAGTCTCATTACCTTTAATACTAGGTTAGCCTCCGTTAGAATCAAACCTAAAAAAAGAGCAAGTTAAACAACTTGCTCTTTTTTTTTCAGAAATGTCACTAAGGCTTAGACAGCTTTAGCTATGAAACCTTTTCTACTTGCTTCACAGAACTTTTACCGTGAAAACGAATTCCTAAAAAGAGGTCATATACAAAGTTGCGAAAATCCTTTCCTTTAAGTAAACCCAAAGTTTGATAAGACCCTTTTGTATCTAACAAAGGCTGAGTGGCATAGTAAGCAGCTTGATAGTTATACCAAGGAATACTTGGCCATAAATGATGAATTAGATGGTAATTTTGTCCCAAAATCAGCACATTGAGAATCCGACTGGGATAAACCCTAGCATTCTTCCAGCGATCGCGCTCTTGAAACGGGCGGTGAGGTAAATAATCAAAAAATAATCCTAACGCTAAACCTACCACCAACGCGGGGGAAAACCAAAAATTGAGGATATAACCTAGAATTTCATGGCTAATAGCGTAATAAACTATACATCCCACAAATAAACGGCTTAAAAACCATTCAAGCAACTCATATTTACGCCATAAACGCCGTTTAAAGAAAAAAATCTCATGGTAAAAAAAGCGTGCAGCAATTAACCACAACGGCCCCCCAGTCGAAACAAAATGATCCGGATCATTCTCTGGATCATTTACATGGGCATGATGCTGCATATGCACTCGTGTAAATACAGGAAAGGCAAAGCCTAACATCAGCGCACTACCATGTCCCATTAGTGCATTAGCTATCCGATTTCGATGCGCCGAATTATGAGAAGCATCATGAATCACTGTTCCTGCCATGTGCAAGGCAATCACATTAGTACTAAAACAGCACCAGTGAGGCCACTCCCAGTACCAGTAACCAACTGTAGAAATTGCTACCATCGCTAATGCTGTTAAAAACATCAGTAGCGTCCGGTTAAACTTTCCAGGTGGACTGAGCAATTCTTTAGGAACAGTCAGCGGCTTTGCTGCCTCCGACATCGTGATCTTTACTCCTTTTATTAATTATCCTTGTTGGCTATAACCATCTTTTAGACAGTATCAGATTTTTGTGATTGCGCTATAAGCCTAGTGTTAGGGCAAATCGCTAAAATTTACAACCTGATGATAGCGATATAACTCGCTTAATCAAAAATTGGGTATACCTGGGAAATGTTTCCGTAAATTTACGGGAACATTTGAAATTTTGACCCGTCACTATGGGCATCAGGGTAACAGTATATAGGCAGCAGTGACTGATAAATCAATACACTTGCTTCGTCCTAAGCGCCAAAGCTGCGTAATTAGTTATGTGAATTTAGCCCTATTACCTGAGCAGGATGAGGGTTAAAGCAGACGCATAGTATTACGTAGTATACGATAGGAGGGAGGAATTATAAAGATTTGTGAAATTAGTTCATTTAATTGAAGCAACGCTGTCGATAGTCTAAAAATATGTTTTAAGAGGATGGTTTTATGTCGCTCAAATTGTATAGTGCTGCTACTCGGCTTCAGAATTTAGCTGTTAAAGGAATTGGTTTATCTGCTGGAGTAGCATTTTTAATCAGTGGCAGTGGAGTTTTAGCCCAAGTAACAACTGGTGGCGATATTCAGGTAGACACACTGCCAACATCGGGAGGTACAACAACCACAGGTACCGTCACTAGCAATAACGATACACGATTTACTTGCCAGCTAAATAGTGGTGTACCCACTGTAATGTATATTCCAGAAGATCAAAGTCAACCTTATGCCTGGGCGACACCGAAAGCATTAGGTGGAGGTTGGACAGCACAAAAGCGTTGTGATGCAATTAGCCAGCGTTTAGAAGAGTACCGACCATATGGCTTAGTGGACTTACGCACAAGTGTTCAAAATGGTTACAACACTATCTGTGCTTTGACAGAAAGAGATTCTTCTTGTCGGATTGTGTTTACAGTTCCTCCAGGTCAAGATGCAGAAACTACTTTAGCTAGCGTTTTCCAAAACTTGACTCTTGCTGATAGTGGGCAAATCACCAATGGTGTTAACACCTTTACCAACAGAGGTAACGGACTTGATCTTTTGAATGGTTTATTAGGTCGAGGTACTTCAGGGCAAGTTAGAAGCACTGCTAAGACCCGTGTTAGTAACATTTATTTGAAACCATTCTTAAGTGTAAAAGATGGTGGTACGGCTAGATTTCTAAGAAATACTACTAACAAGCCAGCAAATACCCAAACTAGACCACAACTATTCCGTCGTTAAATTCAGATATTCCTCTGAGAATAAGATCTAAATAAAAGTCCCTCCTTAGCGGTAACTAAGGCAGGGGCTTTTTGTTAAGGTATTGAGACGAATGACATCACTAATTTATTCATTTTTTTTTTGACGTGGTTCTATAGAATGATATTCAATGGGTTCACTAGACGGAAAATTTTGGTACAACAAATATTTGTGCCTACTATACTGTAATTCAAATAAATATAGAATAAGCGATGCCACTAAGACTTACAGATGCTGCGTTGGACTGGGCTTTAAAGCACGCTCTTACATGGGGCGATACCGACATCTTTCCTGAAATTTTCGAGTTTCACGCAATTTCAGATAACTGGGAAACTATTAAAAAATTGCTCCAAGAAACGGATATTCTAACGTGGAATGTGAGACCATTTAGGCGTTGTTTGGTTCCAAAACATCGTTTTGGATTTCGTATTTCTACGCAACTTGATCCACTAGATTTCTTGATATTTACAGCACTCATCAAAGAGATTGGTGAAAAGCTAGAAGCAGTAAGAATTCCAGCAATTGATAATATTGTTCATTCTTACCGATTTTATCCAAATGCTGACGGAAATATGTTCTCCGACAAGTATACATATCAAAGTTTTCAAAATGCTTCACAAGCTATATGTGAAAAACACGACTTATCCCATGTCATTATTGCTGATATAGCAGATTTTTTCCCACGCCTCTATACACATCGTATTGACAATGCTTTAGACAGCGCTTTAGGCATTGGTCATATGCACGCAAAAGCTTTAAAAAACTTGATAGCTCATTGGGCAGGCTCATACTCATATGGTATTCCTGTCGGCTGTGCTGCTTCACGCTTGGTTGCTGAAGTAACTATCTCAGATATTGATCAAATATTGCTTTCTGAAGATGCTAAATACGTTAGATACTCTGATGACTTCCGAATTTTCTGTAAATCTGAATCAGAAGCCTACAAATACCTGACACTTATAGCGCGTTCTCTGCTTGATAATCATGGTCTTACACTTCAGCAAAACAAGACAAAGATTATTCCTATAGAGATATTTAGAAAGATTTACCTCAAAGAGAATGAAAAGCGAGAAATTGAAACTTTATCAGAGCGCTTTTATGATTTACTCGTAGCAATGGGTATTAAAGATACATATGAAGAAATAAATTATGAAACTCTATCACCTGAATATCAGAAGGCAATTGATGAGCTAAATCTTGAAAACATACTGCATGAGCAGATTAATGAAGAAGAACCATATCTTTCTTTGTTGAAATTTTTGCTACGGCGACTAGGACAAATAGGTGATATTGATGCAATTGACCTTATTTTTAATAATTTTAACAAGTTTGTTCCGGTCATACGTGAAACAGTCGAATACTTGCTTAAATTTGACACATTACCGCTTAAACAAAAGTGTGAGCTTGGTAAAAAACTTCTCAATATCTATAAAGACGAGGCTTCGACAGCTTCACATCTTGAATACTCTCGAATGTATATGCTAAGACCATTTGCATTAGATGGAGAATGGAACTCGGATGAACAATACATAAAGCTCTATAATGATGCACTTGATGATGACTTCTCAAAACGGGAAATCCTGCTGGCTATGGGACGTACTAAAAAGGATTTCTGGTTTCGCAGTCGCAAGCTATACCTTCACCAAATGACACCTTGGATTCGTCGTGCCTTTATCTACGCTGCCTCTTGCTTGCCAATGGATGAATACAAACATTGGATTCGCGGCATAGATGGTAATTTAGATGAGATAGAACGTGCTACAGCAGCTTGGGCAAAGAAAAATCCGATTAGGTGCAGGTGACACATAATTTGACTCCGCGGCAATAATCTGTCACCGATGACAAGTAATGTGTCAGTGTACATTTTAAGATGGGTAACCAGGGGCTCGAACCCTGAACCAACGGATTAAGAGTCCGATGCTCTACCATTGAGCTAGTCACCCTTAGAAAAACTATTATAACAGATTTAAATAAGCTAAGTAAACTATCTAATAAAAATTTTGGGTTAACCGATCGCTAATTTATCGGGCATACTACACATATCCTGCTCTCGGCTTGCTAAGAAGTGTTGAGATTTCATAATTTTGTAGAGATTAACCTCTGCTTCTAATAGGCAAGCATGACCGCTATCTGGTAAAACTACGCTTTTTGCATTAGGTAGGCAATTAACTAAACGTTCAGCTTCAGCCACAGAAGGCAAAAGATTATCAGCAGCACCAGCAATTACCAAAACTGGTTGTTTGATTGTACTTAACTGAGTTTCGCTAACATCAAACTCTCGCACTAAGGAAACTCGCCAAAGAGCGGTTTTTTGTGGTACAGAACGTACAGCTTCAAATAAAGCTTGGCGATCGCTCGATGCTATCCTGTCGAGACTCGCTAAAAATGCTAAAAGTCCAATTGCACCAACACGATATAAAAATTCTGGAACCCAATTAGTTAAGAATGAACCCCAGCGTAAGCAAAACTGTTGATTGAAAGAAGACGCGGGATTTACAAGAATAATCCGGTCAAACAAATGAGGCGCACGTAACGCTACTTTGATGGTCAAACACCCTCCAAACGACTCACCACATAAGTAAACAGATCGATTGGGCTGTTTTAGCAATTCTGCTTCAACTAAGGCTACTACCTGGTCTGTCAGCACATCCCAATTGGTTAAATCATCAGGTGGTATCGCCAGACACCGGATATCAAAACCAACTTCTAAACCAGCAGTTTGCGTCCGCAATAGCTGGCCAGTTCCATCTAAGCCTGGTAAAAATACAAATAGTGGAGCAGTCGGATTTAATTTTTTGGGGGTAAGAAAACACGGGTGGCTTTGTATTTCTGGCATTGTCAACTAATAACTAAATACTGATTTTTTAAGTAAGTCTCGGAAAAGTAGCTAACTATGTTGAGAAAAATAAACTATTCGACAACTACCTTTCAATAACAACCTTGACTTATTAAAGTGCTAATCTCTTCTTGGCAGTAACCAATCAGATCAGCAACAACTTTTTTAGCTTGTTTCCCTTGATATTGTTCCCTCAGATGTGGAGTAATCCAACAAGGACGACCAATTAAAACCGTAGTCCGGCGATAAATCACCATTGGATGCCAACCGTTTTGATTAAATAGAGGTTCTGACGGGTCAAAAAAACTTAGCACCTTTAGAGGTATCGCCGAGTTGTTAACTTCTTCTTGAGATGCGATCGCTACTGGCAAAACGGCTAAATCTTTAACTGGCGCACGCATCGCTAAGTGAGCAAATCCTCGTTGGAAATCTCCCATAGTGTTAGGTTTGGTAAACTTTACCATTGGTGGAGTACCTTCTGGGAATACTCCAACTACTTGACGTGACTGTAATAATTCAGTTGCCTGTTGAAAAAAAGTTTGCTGTCGATGTTCAGGTTTTTCTAGGGGAAAAGCACCCAAGAAATTAACCATATCCCGCATTACTGGTACTTGTCCCATATAATGATGGCAAGCAAAGCGAATAGGACGCTTAATCGCTGCCATTAATAGCGGTGGATCCATAAAGCTACGATGGTTACTCACCAGCAAAACAGGACTGTTCAGAGGAACCCGATCCTGATAGTACACAAACATACGTGTTCCCATTGCTGTGAGCAGTAAGTTAGAAATTTGTAAAGGACTATCAGAATACATTTTTTTTTATAATTCAGTAACAAAAAATCATTGGTGATATTTCACTACAATTGATTAAAAACTATTTACTTAAAATTGAAAATCCCTTAAGATAGATATTTTTATTTTACTGCCTAATTTTCTTTTGGTATAAATGTCGGGTTCAAGTCTGTAGTTTGCAGCAATGCTCTTGCTTGATATGTGGTGAGAAATCTCTTCAAGCCACTTTTCGGATAGATCCTTAGTCTGTAAGTTTATCGCACTAGGCAAAATTGCAACTAAAATACATAATCGGAACCCTGCATTGTAAATGAAAAGAAGTTTCAGGGGTGTTTTTGGCTTTTTATGAGTTTAACCAGTACCAGTAACAACACATTCGCTATAACAACGCCTCTTTACTACGTCAACGATTTACCCCACATTGGCAGTGCCTATACAACAATGGTGGCGGATGCGGTGGCTCGGTTTCAGAGAATGCGTGGTAAATCAGTATTATTAATTACTGGCACGGATGAACACGGACAAAAAATTCAGCGCACGGCTGAAGCAGCAGGGCGATCGCCTCAAGCACATTGCGATCAAATTGCTGCTGGTTTTGAAGTACTCTGGCAAAAGCTGAATATTCAGTACGATCGCTTCAGTCGCACTACTTCCCCTCGCCATGCGGCGATCGTCAAAGAGTTTTTTCAGCTAGTCTGGGAACAAGGCGACATTTACCTGGGGCAACAAACAGGTTGGTATTGCGTTGCTTGTGAAGAATTTAAAGAAGAACGCGATCTTTTAGATCAACATCGTTGTCCACTTCACCCCAATAAAGCAGCCGAGTGGCGCGACGAGCAAAACTATTTTTTCCGGCTATCTAAATATCAAACTCAACTAGAATCCTTGTATCAAGAGCGACCAGACTTTATCCAACCAGTAACTCGTCGCAATGAAGTATTGAACTTTGTTAAACAAGGGCTGCAAGATTTTTCAATTTCGCGGGTAAATTTAGATTGGGGCTTCCCTATACCAGTTGATCCCAGCCACACAATTTATGTTTGGTTCGATGCCTTATTAGCATATGTGACAGCGTTACTAGAACCAGATAGTGAACCTACCTTAGACAATGCTTTATCTAAGTGGTGGCCGATTAATATACACCTGATTGGTAAAGATATATTGCGTTTCCATTCAGTTTATTGGCCAGCAATGTTGCTATCAGCTAATTTGCCGCTACCAGATCATATTATTGGGCATGGCTTCTTAACTAAAAATGGTCAAAAAATTAGTAAGACTGTTGGTAATACAATTGATCCATTGGATCTAATTGAACGATACGGCGCTGAAGCAATTCGTTATTACTTTCTTAAGGAGATTGAATTTGGACAAGATGGAGATTTTAATGAAACGAGGTTTGTCCATATTGTTAATGCAGACTTAGCCAATGACTTAGGCAACTTGCTCAACCGCACATTGAAAATGGTGCAGAAGTACTGCAATGGTATAGTTCCCAATTGTTCGGGTGAAGATATTGCAGCAGAGCAACCACTGAAAAAAATTGGTATTAGCTTAGGCGATCGCGTAACTCAATCTTACGAAAATCTAGCTTTTACCTCTGGTTGTGAAGCAATTTTAACTTTAATTCGTGCTAGTAATAAGTTGATAGATGAGCAGGCTCCTTGGGCATTATACAAACAAGGACAACAGCAAGCTGTCGAGCAAATCTTGTATAGCGTTTTAGAATCAGTTAGACTATCAGCTTACCTTTTATCACCAATTATTCCTGAAATATGCACTGAAATCTACCAACAGTTGGGCTTTGCAATTAACTTTAACGACAAAAATTTGATAAACGATGCCACAATCTTTTCTACCCATACAACCTGGGGAACACTTCCGGCTAATCAACAATTAGGCGAACCTCAACCCGTATTTGCACGACTGGAACTGCCTTAAGTAGTTTTGTCGTCGTAATTACCAGAGGTTATAGTCACCCCAAAGTAGTCACAGGAGAAAGGAGGCATAATTTTTTTGATAAAACCGAGGTATAACAATGATGTTGGATAATGTCAGTAGTGATTCTGTATTTACACCAGAACAAGTTTTAGTAAATCGTGGTCGCGTAGCAATTTTTATTGATGGCTCAAATCTTTTTTATGCTGCACTGCAACTAGGAATTGAAATTGATTATACTAAGTTGCTTTGTCGTCTGACCGCAGGTTCAAGACTGCTACGCTCATTCTTTTATACTGGCGTTGACCGCACCAACGAAAAACAGCAAGGATTTTTGCTATGGATGCGTCGCAACGGCTATCGGGTAATTGCTAAAGACTTAGTACAGTTACCAGATGGTTCTAAAAAGGCAAATTTGGATGTTGAAATTGCTGTGGATATGATGGCGCTTGTAGGCGCTTATGACACAGCAGTTCTAGTTAGTGGCGATGGAGACTTAGCCTACGCTGTAGATGCTGTGAGTTATCGCGGTGTGCGTGTCGAGGTAGTCAGTCTACGTTCCATGACTAGCGATAGTTTAATTAATGTTGCTGATCGGTATATTGATCTTGACAATATCAAAGAAGATATTCAAAAGACACCCCGACACAACTATACTTACCGTCCACTATCTGGCTTTGGCCTTATAGATGATCCAGAACCAATCTAGTGACCAATTGTATAAATCTATAGTTAGCTCTAATTCTAGGGTATCGGGAGTAAAGTATTTGGGCAGCCGAAAACTCAATACCCGACACCTTTTTCTTTTGAGTTTAATAGTCTTGCTGCTGTTAGGTGTAAGTGCTTGTGGTAGAAAAAATACCACAGACCAGAAAGCACCACCAGAGAATGAGCAGCAAACAAAAATTGAGGGCAGTCTAGAATTTAATAATGTCACCTTAGAGCAAGCGGATGAGAATGGTCGTCCCTTGTGGAAAGTGAAAGCAAAACGGGGAGTATACACTCAAAATCAGAAAACAGCACGTGTAGAAAATCCTACTGGTGACTTGTTCCAAGATGGTAAATTAGTCTTGCGGGTTAGTGCGACTGAGGGAGAAATTCAGCAGGATGGTCAAAAAGTATTTTTAAAAGGTCAAATTGTTGCTACCGAAATTCGCAATGGTTTGGTCTTAAAAGGTCAAGAGTTAGAGTGGCGACCTAAAGAAGATTTATTAATTATTCGCAATAATTTAACTGGTAGCCATCCACAGCTACAAGCATCAGCAAAGGAAGCACGTTATTCTAGTCGCACACAGCGAATGGAATTATTTGGTCAGATTGTAGCAACTGCAAAAGATCCATCTTTGCAAATGAGAACTGAACATCTTATTTGGCAAGTTTCGCAGCAGAAAGTAATTGGGGATAAACAAATCAAAATTGACCGCTATCAAGGTAATCAGGTAACTAGCTCTGTTATCGGTAACAATTCTGAGGTAAATTTTAAAACAAAGATAGCGAAGCTGAAGCAAAATGTAGAATTAACTTCTCTAGACCCTCCAGTTAAGGTAAATAGCAATTCAGTAACTTGGAATTTAAATAGCCAAATGGTAGTAGCGGATCAACCTGTGAGTATTTGGCATTCACAGGAACAAGTGAGAATTAATGGCAGCCAAGGTCAAGTTGATTTGCAACAAAAAGTAGCTTTTTTAACTGGGAATGTTCAAGGTGTTGCTACACGAAATCAAGCAAAACTAAAAACTAATCAGCTTAAATGGGAGTTTGCTAATCAGTTGATTACGGCGCAGGGTAATGTAGTTTATCAACAGGTAAATCCGCCTTTGAGTTTGGCAGGTTCGTCGGGACTGGGAAGACTACAAGATCAAACCTTTGTCGTAACAGGTAGTAGGGGTAGCAGAGTAGTTACGGAGATTATTCCTTAACAATTATCAATTAACAATTATTGTTCACGAGTGGCTGTTGTGGTAGCTATCTCATTACGACGAGGATCGCCAAGGTATTTAGAGGCGTTAGCGGTATCAGTTCTAGGCGCGATCGCCAGTGGTATTTCTAACGGCTTTTCCCACCGTTGTAATAGTTGTTGTAGCAGTTGATCTTGCTGCGATCGCAATCGGGAAATATCAGTGCCACGATTGATGATGGTAAACCACACTAAACTGCGTTCGCGTGTTGGCATTACTCCAGCTAAGGCGCTGACTTCATTGAGTGTACCAGTTTTTACAATTGTGCCTGTGGGAATATGCCGCGTTTCCATCGTACCTTTGCGATCGCGACCGGAAACCGGAAAGATATCAGCAAGTGTCAAATTTTGTGGTTGCAAATAGCGTTGAATTGTCATAAACATATTGGAAGCAGCACGGGCGGAAATGCGATTTTCCATCCCTAACCCTGAACCGTTTACCAGTTGAATTTCCTCTGGAGGAAAATTAGCTGCTCTAGCGGCGATTTGCATAACTGCTTGATGACCCCCTAGCAATTGCGCCAGCATCTCAGCCATTTCATTATTACTGTAAATATTCATTTGTTTCAAAATCTGAATTAACGTCATTGAGCGATGACGCAGCAGTAATACTTGATAAGGATTTGGTAAAGTAGCTACTTCAACACCGCCACTAATTACCACTTGAGGTTTAGCTGTACCTCTTCGCATTTGCAAGTATTGGCTGGTAATTAGGGGAGTCCAAATACTACTGTTTAAAGCTAGCTGAAGTAATTGACCAGATTCTTGTGGGTTGAACTTGTAGTTCATATAAAAATTACCACTGATGACCAACTTACCAGTCACCTGTCGGATACCCATTTGATTGAGAGAATTACCAAGTGCGATCGCTTCTTCCCACACAAAAAAAGGATCGCCAAAGCCAGTAATTACTAAATCCCCTTGAAGAACCCCATTATTAATCGGGCCTGTAGCACTAATTAAAGTTTCAAATTGATGTTTTGTTCCCCAGGTTTCCAAAGAAGCTAAAGTTGTCGCAGTTTTTGTCAAAGAAGCTGCTGGAAGCGGTACTGTCCCCTGATGGTTAATCAACAATGTTGACCCTGATTGAATCCAAATACCTTGATTTGCTGTCAGCATTCCTTGTGCTGCCAATTGCTGTAGATATTGCCGCAGGGTATTTTCTACACTTGGCTCGGTAGCTTTTGGTAGCATAAATACAGGAACACCTTGCCAAGTAAGTAAGGTTAAGGGATTTATCTTGGCATTCAGCCCCGCATTTTCCAGCCAGAGAGAAAGTAATCCAGAGCTAAACAGTTGCAGCATGGCTTTAAAGAAGAATTCCGAGTAAAGTCGTCAAAATAAATTTGTTGCAGATTCAAACTTCTTTTAATTTAAGCAGCTATGCCCAACTTAATTAGCTAATAACTGACTAAGAATAGGTAATTATCTCAGAAGCTTCTGGTAGAATTTGTAATGTTTCTATAACTTTGATCAATGGCATCAACTCGCGCAAGAATCGCAATTGACGCTATGGGTGGGGATCACGCCCCTGCCGAAATCGTTGCTGGAGCGATTAGGGCTCAGGAAGAACTGGATGTTGAGGTTTTGTTGGTTGGAGACCCCCAACAAATTGAAGCCTCACTCAAACAACATAACAGTTCTCATCACATAGAAATTGTTCCTGCTGAGGGGACAATTGAGATGGATGAGGAGCCTTTAAGTGCTTTAAGGCGTAAGCCAAAGGCTTCGATTAATGTGGCAATGCAACTGGTAAAGAAAAAGCAGGCAGATGCCGTAGTTTCAGCAGGACATTCGGGAGCAGCAATGGCAGCAGCCCTCCTGCGACTAGGTAGATTACCAGGAATTGATCGACCAGCAATTGGCGCGGTATTGCCAACAATCGTACCGAGTAAGTCGGTGCTAATACTTGATGTCGGCGCGAATGTAGACTGCCGTCCCAAGTTTTTAGAACAATTTGCTCTCATGGGGTCAATTTACAGCCAGTATGTGCTGGGTGTTGATACTCCGAAAGTAGGATTGCTCAATATTGGTGAAGAACCTTCCAAAGGTAACGATGCGGCTCTTCGTACACACCAAAAGCTGGAGGAAAACCCCAATATTACTTTTATCGGTAATGCTGAAGGGCGGGATGTACTTTCAGGGCAATTTGATGTAATTGTCTGCGATGGCTTTGTAGGTAATATATTGCTGAAATTTGCTGAAGCAGTTGGCGGTGTAATGGTACAAATCCTGAAGGAAGAGTTACCAAAAGGACTACACGGCAAGGTTGGTACAGCTTTGTTAAAACCTAATTTGGAGCGAATTAAACAACGGTTTGACCACGCCGAACATGGCGGTGCTTTACTGTTGGGAGTTGAAGGTATTTGTATTATTACTCATGGTAGTTCTCAAGCGCCATCAATTTTTAATGCAATTCGGATTGCTAAAGAAGCTGTAGATAACGAAGTTTTAGAGCGAATTCAGTCACAGACAAGAATCGCTGCTGCCCAAGCAACTGACGGAGATTAATGTTGAAACCATCAGGGGTAGGTATTGCCATTATAGGAAGTGGCTCGGCTGCGCCAGCACAGATTGTTGAGAATCAGAAGCTGACGCAGGTTGTTGATACATCCGATGAGTGGATTAGCACACGCACAGGGATTAGGCAGCGACGACTGGCAACAAACCAAGAGTCTTTAACTGCTCTGGCATCTGTTGCTGCTCAAAAAGCGATCGCTATGGCTGGAATTACACCAAGTGATTTAGATCTGATCATTTTGGCTACTTCCACAACAGATGATTTGTTTGGTACTGCCTGTAAAATTCAAGGAGAATTGGGCGCACACAGAGCCGTAGCATTTGATTTAACTGCTGCTTGTTCCGGCTTTGTCTTTGGATTGGTTACTGCTGCTCAATATATTCGCACTGGCGTTTATCAAAACGTTCTGCTCATTGGTGCAGATATTCTGTCGCGTTGGGTAGATTGGTCAGATCGGGGTACTTGTGTCTTATTTGGGGATGGTGCTGGTGCTGTCGTGTTACAGGCGAATGAAAGCGATCGCTTGTTAGGATTTGAACTGCGTAGTGATGGCACTCAAAATAATTGCCTTAACCTAGCATACTCAGCACAATCCAAAGATTTACTTGATGGCGTTGCTATCGGTCATGGCACTTATCAGCCAATTACGATGAACGGCAAAGAAGTTTATCGTTTCGCTGTTCAGAAAGTCCCAGAAGTAATTGAAAAAGTTTTATTTAGGGCTGAAATTACTGTTGACCAAATCGACTGGTTAGTGTTACATCAAGCTAATCAACGAATTCTTGATGCAGTTGCTCAACGCATGAAAATACCTAACCACAAGGTAATCAGTAATCTTGCCCTTTATGGCAATACTTCTGCTGCCTCTATTCCCATCGCTATTGATGAAGCAGTGCGGGAAGGTAAAATTCAACCTGGAGATATAATTGCCGCTTCCGGTTTTGGTGCTGGACTAAGTTGGGGCGCAGCCATTTTTAAATGGGGCAGGAGTGAAGAGTGTTAGCGTAGCGGCGCGGAGTGTGGGGTGAGGAGTGCAATTCAGCGCGGAGTGAGGAGTGAGGAGTGGGGAGTAAATTAGGATTTTAAACGCAACTGCGTTTAAATTATTAACTGTTTACTTCTTGTTAGCTAGTGTTTTAATTGGGGAAATTTGTTAGAAAATTTCAGATTGAGCAATTTTTTTTAAACAATAACCAATAATTAATTACGGATGACCAATGACTAAAACTGCATGGGTATTTCCTGGGCAAGGTTCTCAGGCGATTGGAATGGGAATCGACTTGCTAGACTTATCGGTAGCAAAAATTAAGTTTAAGCAAGCTGAGGAAATTTTAGGCTGGTCTATACCAGAAATTTGTCAAGCAGAGGAAAAGTTATCACGCACTCTTTATACGCAGCCTTGCCTTTATGTTGTAGAAAGTATTCTAGTTGATTTGATGCGGCAGCAAGGTCATCAGCCCGACTTAGTTGCTGGTCACAGTTTGGGAGAGTATGTGGCTTTATATGCTGCTGGTGTGTTTGATTTTGAGTCTGGCTTACGCTTAGTTAAGCAGCGAGCAGAATTAATGGATCAAGTTACCGGCGGAATGATGATCGCCGTGATGCGGTTTGACAGAGAAAAGTTAGAAAATGCGATTGCACAATCACCTGATGTAGTGTTAGCTAATGACAATAGTGATGGTCAAGTTGTTATTTCTGGCACACCAGAAGCTACACAAGCAGTAATCGCTCAACTAAAGCCCAAGCGTTCTGTAATTTTAAACGTATCAGGGGCTTTTCACTCTCCGTTTATGGCAACAGCCGCCGCCGAGTATGAGAACTTGTTGGCATCTGTGCCATTCGCAGACGCTCAAGTGCCAGTACTTTCTAATGTAGAACCTATACCTGCTGTAGATGGTGACGTTTTGAAGGAACAAATTAAACGTCAGATGACGGGTTCTGTTCGTTGGCGAGAAATTTGTCAGCAATTGCCAGTGGAAAATATTAGTAAAGTCGTAGAAATTGGGCCTGGTAAGGTATTAACTGGCTTGATTAAACGCTCTCACCCTGAGATCGGCTTGGAAAACGTTAGTAGCGCTGCTGATTTACAGCTTGCCACCAGTTATGCAGCAAACTCTTAAATCTAGTAGAAGTCGGGAACCTTTTGTCAGCTTGATGTTGTACCGCGCTTTTAAGTGGTCAATTATCATGCCGACATTGCGCGTTTATTTTAACGGGCAAGTTTATGGGACGGAAAATGTGCCAATGGAAGGGCCACTGGTAGTAGTTAGCAATCATGCTAGTGACTTCGACCCACCAATTTTAGCTAGTTATGTGGGTCGTCCAGTGGCTTATATGGCAAAAGAAGAACTATTTGAAGTTCCGATTTTAAAGCAAGCAATTACGCTTTACGGTGCTTATCCAGTGAAAAGGGGATCTGGCGATCGCAGTGCCATTCGTGCAGCACTAGCTTCTATAGAAGCTGGGTGGGCAGCAGGAATATTTTTAGAAGGAACTCGCACGCCAGATGCGCGGATTTACTCTCCTAAGTTGGGCGCTGCGATGATTGCTGCAAAAGCTAATGCGCCTTTGTTACCAGTTAGTTTATGGGGAACTGAGAAAGTTCTGAAAAAAGGTTCTGCCATCCCGCAGAAAGTGCCAATTACAGTCAGGATTGGTGAGTTAATTCCTGCCCCGCAATCAAGTAAACGTGATGAATTAGAGGCGGTAACTCAAAAATGTGCAGAGGTGATTAATGCCATGCACGATTTGGGACGTTAACTTAGATGTAGCTTTTTGCATCTAGATTTGACTGTTTCATCATTATAAAAATATGCAACTTAAATGTTTATTAACTTATGAATGAGCGACCAACAGATTATATTTTGGATCGTCTCAACAACTCAACGTTGATTAGATTCTTGCTACTATTTGCCTGTGGTTGGGCGCTAGTGCAACTTTTAGATTATTTTCAAGCAGTTATTGTTATTTTTACCTTTGCAGCGATTTTAGCTTTTTTACTAAGTTATCCTGTACGCTGGCTCAATCGTTATTTACCGCATGGATTAGCTGTTGCCTTGGTGTACTTACTCGGTATGGCTATGATAATTGGTTTAACACTTTCAGTAGGTATAACGGTTATTTCGCAAGGTCAACAATTAGTTGAAAGTTTAACAAATTTTATCAATTCTTTAGTACCAGTTATAGAAAGATTAGAAAATTTTCTGCAAGCTCGTAATATTAGGGTGAATTTGACAGCGACACCGGAGCAATGGCGAGATCAAGTTGTAGCAGGTTTGGGCGTAGGAATTGGTTATAGCTTGGCAACTTTACAGATATTTTTTGCTAATTTCTTAAATTTAATTTTAATTGCAGTTGTTGCTTTGTTTATGTTGTTGGATGGAGAACGACTGTGGATATTGATTTTGAAGATGATTCCTCAGCGCTTACAAAAAAGATTTAATTATTTAATTAAACGAAATTTTTTAGGTTTTTTCCGAGGTCAGATGCTTTTGTGCCTGTTTCTGACTACAACAACATTTGTGGTCTTTTTAATCTTGCGAGTACCGTTTCCATTATTGTTAGCGGTAATTGCGGGGGTGTTTGATGTTATTCCAGGTATAGGTGCAACTTTAGGAGTGGGAATAATATTTTTAATAGTTTTATCTCAAAAGGTTTGGTTAGCAATTACAGTGTTGATAGCTTGTATTATTATTCAGCAAGTTCAAGATAATTTTATTGCTCCTAGAATTATGCAAACTTCGCTGAATATTAACCCTGTAGTGGTATTTTTTGCTTTATTAGTAGGCGCTAAAGTAGCAGGTTTGTTAGGAGTTTTTATTGCTATTCCAATTACTGGGGTGATTGTAAGCTTGTTTGAAATTGATGAAATGAAGGCAGAGGCATAAGTAATTTAAATATAAGTGTGAGACATATAGATATAAAAATTTATATAGGCTGAAATCAAAGATTAATTTAAGAAAATGTCGGATTTAAGAGCAGAATTATCAGAAGCAGTTGATCAAGCTGAGTGGGATTGGCTGAAGCCGCACGTACAGCGTGAGGTAGTGGTAGTTGTTTCTAAGGGTTTAGACTTAATAGATGTTGGTGTAGCGATCGCTAATGATAATGCTACTTCGATACAACATTGGATAGAAGAACAACTAATCGCTAAACCATCAGTAGCACAAATGGCAGCGTGGAATAGCGATCGCGCAAAACGATTTAATGCTTTAATTGTGCAACCTTATGTGCTAGTTCAGGAAATTTCAGCTTAATTTTTAGGCTGTTTTAACTGACGAGCAATCGTAGCACCAGTATAGCCAGTAGCCAACCACAGAATTGCTCTGGCTCCATCACGCAAAGATTTATCAACAGATTCAGGCGATCGCCCTGTAGCGATTGATACTGGTTGAATATTAATTCCTCTACTACCAAAAACAACTTCACCTATAATCCGAGCGCGTAGCATATGATCGTCAGAGGTAATTAAGTAAACGCTGTTAATTCCTTTAGCTTGGAATTGCTCTACAACAGTAGTGAAGTTAGTTACAGTATCTACAGCTTGATAGTCTAGGTGTACACGCTTCCAGTTAATCCCAGCTTTAGTAAAGACTTTTTTGGCATATCCCTCTGGTGTACCTCCAGAAACCCAAATTGGTAAATTGGGGTGCTGACGAGCAAATTTAGCAGCAAATTGCTCTCGCAATGGTTCCCCACCTAAAACGAAAATTACTTGAGGTTGTACAAAATAACTTTTAATTTCCTTATAGCCCATCCAGAGTATGATTGCTAAAATCGGCACTAGCCAAGCAAACCATTTGCTTGGGTGATAAAAGTCTTTAGATAAGCTGTGTACTCGTCTGCTGCGACGGATTTTTAATAACATGAATCAATTGCAAGTGGCTTTATATAAAGAAGGCATTTGCCCAAAGAAAGTTACCATAGTACCAAGCTACGCATAGATTCATGCCCAGCAACAAATTTCCCGAACACAGCTTCGCGTCACTCATAGATGCACCATCATTCAGGTAATTAACTCTAAACTGCATTGATAAAATTAACGCATTTATCAGAGTTATGGAATGAGGAGTAAGTGACTCATCTCCACAAATCCTGTGATTTAATTATCTTTTTGGATGCAAGTTGGTAAAGGTCTCTTAGAGATTATCAGAGAAAGGAACTGGTGTAACCCATTCCCCGCAAATTCTCTCTCTACATCCATCCTTAAATTACTTTTAAGTAATTAATTTGCCTCTGATTGCATATTCTGCTCTTGTTAAACCTAGTAAAAACTAGAGAAGATAGTAAGACGAGATTAAACAGATGATTAGTTTAACGAACAGCAGTTATAGTACTGACCTACTGCATCCTGTACGTCAGTGGTTGGAAAACATAGAAATTAATGACCCGAAAATAGCTCAGTTGCTTTGCAGACTTATTCCGGCGCAATGTCCTTTTGAACGAGATATCAAAATATTTGGTTACAACGTTTTTCACATTCCACCACTATGCAAGCTAAACCCGTTATACGAACAACTGGTTAGTCTTCGCTTCCAGTCTTTGTGTTATCTGGTGGATAAATGCGGTGAAGATATCACAGTTTATTGCTAACTCAGTATGCGGGCATCTGTAATGTGTTGTGCCAAATCATATCGCAATGCAACTGCAATCAAACAATTATTTTCTGTAACACTAAGAGGTGCAAATCCCACTTCGGCGATTGCCATCTCTAAATTGATAATAGTGAGCGAATGAGCAGGGAGCCTTATTACAACTGCTTAAGTTTTAAGTTTTGTTATTAATACAGAGTAATTAATATATAGCGGATAAATTAAATTTAGATTAGCAGAAAATCCTGTTTAATAAAAAAATCTGAAAAGCCATGCTGAAACTTACTCGCATTTTATTCGCTACCACTCTAGCCTTAAGCATATTATGTTTTCCCACGAAAGCTTATGCTAAAGCTAAGATTCAAATTGCCATTTTGATAGACTCTAGTAATAGCATGGATGGACTAATTGATCAAACTCGTACTCAAATTTGGCAAATTGTTAATTATTTAACTAAAGTAACTAAAAATGGCGAAGTACCACAATTAGAAGTTGCTTTATACCATTATGGAAATGATACTTTACCTTCTTCTGAAGGTTTTGTGAGACTCCTTACTAATTTTACTCCTGAATTAGATCAGGTTTCCGAAAAATTATTTAGTATTAAAACCAAAGGCGGTCAAGAGTATGCTGGTTGGGTAATTCGCTCTGCTGTACAAGAATTAAATTGGAGTAAGGATAAGGAAGATTTTCGCGTTGTTTTTATTGCAGGGAATGAACCCTTCGATCAAGGCCCTGTACTGTGGAGTGAAGCTGTTAAAATGGCTGTTAATAAAGATACCTTAATTAATACGATCTATTGCGATTCAGCAGAAAGTGAAGAGCGACAACTTTGGGTTTCAGGAGCTAATTTAGGGAAGGGTAGCAACTTTAATATTAACCAAGACAAAAAAATTGAATTTGTTAAGTCGCCTTACGACGAGCAAATTGCTACTTTGAATACTAAACTCAATGAAACCTACATTCCTTATGGTGCAGAAGGAGAGGTTGGACAACAACGCCAGGCTGTTGAAGATAGTAATTCCGGCGTAAATGTGGTTACGCGCGGTGGTTCTAAAGCTTCTCCATATTATAACAATGCTTCCTGGGACTTAATTGATGCTCTCGCTCAGGGAGGAGTTACCCTTGATAATTTATCAAATGAGGCTTTGCCGAAAGTTATGCAGGGTATGACTTTAGCTCAAAAGCAAGAATATATAGCTGCCAAAAAAAAGGAAAGAGAGGCTATTAAAGAAACAATCCGTGATTTATCTCAAAAGCGTAGTCAATATGTTGAAAAACAACGCGAACTTAATGCTACTCGTGGTGAGAATACTCTTGATTACGTAATCATTCAAAGTCTGCGCCAGCAATTAGCAGCTAAGGGATTTAAGCTACAGTAGTTAATTTTTGTTACTAAGATTTTTATGCTAATACGTTTATCAGGATAAATATCTCAATCTAATTAAACGTAAAATCGTAGACTCTACCCGTTAAAACCTAATGGGTAAAGTTTAGGTCTGATATTTTTTACGTTAAAACGGGGATAGGCAAGGGAGAATTTTAAAACTTTTTTCCTACTAGACGAGGCGTTTAGGGAAAGATCAAAAATTCAATTCCCTAAGAGTATCCGTCAATTAGCTAAAATAACTGGCATCACAAATTAAGGGAGGAGTTGAATGGTTGTTACCTGCGTTCACGTTTGGGTTAAACAGGAACACATAGAAGACTTTATTAAAGCAACTAAAATCAACCATGAAAATTCGATTAAAGAACCGGATAATATGCGTTTTGATATTTTGCAAGATCAAGAAGATCCCAGCAAGTTTATTTTGTACGAAGCATATCAATCTAATGAGGGAGCCGCAGCACACAAGCAAACTGAGCATTACTTAACTTGGCGGGATACAGTAGCACCTTGGATGGCTGAACCTCGTAAAGGTATTCCCTACAGTGTCATTGCTCCTTAACTAATTTTTATCAATGGTTATCGCTGCTTTTTTCTTCGCTAAGGTTCCGCCGATTCACTTTGGAACTGGGAAGTTACAACAGTTACCAAAGCTGATTCGTGAGTTTAACGGTAAAACAGTTTTATTGGTGACGGGTGGAAAATCTCTAGAATGTTCTGGTCAACTTGATGCGATCGCATCAAAGTTATCAGAATCTAGTATTACTCACCACCGAGTTATCTGTGCAGGAGAACCGACGACATCAGAAATTGATCGCATTTGTGCTGAATATCGTCAATATGCAATCGATGTAGTTGTGGGTATTGGTGGCGGTAGTGCGATCGATGCAGGTAAAGCGATCGCGGCAATGCTACCTCACAATAATTCCATTTTTGATCATTTAGAAGGTGTAGGACGCAATATTCCCCATAGTGGGGTGAAAGTTCCTTATATTGCCATCCCGACAACTTCTGGTACTGGGGGAGAAGTTACCAAAAATGCCGTGATTAGCGAAGTAGGGGAAAACGGTTATAAAAAATCTTTGCGCCACGATAATTTTATTCCTGATGCTGTGATTGTTGATGGCAAGTTGTTAACTTCTTGTCCGCGTCACATTACCGCCGCTTGCGGAATGGATGCTTTTACGCAACTGCTGGAACCCTACTTATCACCGACTGCTTCGCCGCTAAGTGATGCGATCGCCCTAAGTGGATTAGAAGCGATCGCAAATAATCTTTTGTTAGCTTGTGGTGAAGGTGCAGAAGATATACCCGTGCGCGAAGGTATGGCTTACGCCTCCCTTTGTTCTGGAATTGCTTTAGCAAATGCCGGATTAGGAGTTGTGCATGGTTTAGCATCTCCCATCGGCGGATTTTTCCCAATTCCACATGGAGTGATCTGCGGTACGTTAATGGCGGCAGCAGTTCGCGCTAATTGGCAAGCGTTGCAACTTCGTCAACCTGATAATCCAGCCGTTGCAAAGATGGCGCATTTAGGACAACTTTTATGTAAAGAATCCGGTAAATCGGATGTGTATTACTGCGACGCACTTCTAGCAATTTTAGACGAGTGGACAGAACAATTAAACTTGCCAAAATTGGGAGATTACGGCATTCAATCTGATGATTTGAATAAAATTCTTGACCATACTCACAACCGTAATAATCCAATTGAACTGAGTCGTGATGAAATTCGTGCTTTCGTGGAAAAGAGGATTTAATATGCGATCGCTTGTTTCGTTAATTGCTAACTTCATTAGACTAATGAGCAAAAATCATCTGTGGATATCTGTGGTTAATTTCCTAAAATTCGACTTATGCGAGAAATCTATTGATAGCCTTCCCTAAGTAGGACGATTAATCAAACGCTTGCTGTCCCTCTGACAGAGGTATTACGGGAATAAATTAACTACTATTTTGGTGGACTGCGGAAAGTATAGCTTGGGTAGGATATCACCTGGCTAACTTCTGCCAGATTGAGTAGTTGGAGACTTAAAGTTATGCGCTGGGAATTAGGTCGTAGAAGCAGTAATGTTGAGGATAGGCGCGGATCTGGTGGAATTTCGGCTCCTGTCGTGGGGGGTGGAATAGGGACACTTGTTCTGGCGCTGATTGTTACTTTACTGGGAGGCGACCCCAGCGTAATATTACAGCAGGGACAAGTTCCGAGCGATCGCACTTCTGAGCAAGCGCCTCAAACACGACCAGATGGTGCAAGCGATCGCATGGCTGATTTCGTTTCAGTCGTCCTGGCAGATACTGAAGATACCTGGACTAACTTATTTCGGCAAATGGGACAGACCTATATCGAACCCAAATTAGTGATTTTTTCACGTGCAGTACAGTCTGCTTGCGGTTCTGCAAGTTCAGCAGTTGGGCCATTTTATTGCCCCCGCGATCAAAAGGTTTACATTGACTTAAATTTCTATCAGGATTTGAAATATAAATACAACGCACCTGGAGACTTTGCCCAAGCGTATGTAGTTGCTCACGAAGTTGGGCATCATGTGCAAAATTTAATGGGAATTTCTAAAAAAGTTCAGACACTCCAACGTCAAGTTAGTCGCACAGAAGCAAATCAACTTTCAGTTCGCTTAGAGTTACAAGCAGATTGTTTTGCTGGGATTTGGGCAAATAATGCTAATAAAACACGACAAATTCTTGAACCAGGAGATGTGGAAGAAGCACTTAATGCTGCTAGTAGTATTGGGGACGATCGCTTGCAAAGTCAGTCAAGTGGGCAGGTTGTTCCTGATTCTTTTACACATGGTAGTTCAGCACAGCGAGTCCGTTGGTTTAAGCAAGGCATTCAAACCGGAGATCCTGCACAATGCAATACTTTTGCCGCAGCAAATCCCTAAACTTCATCACTAATAGTTTTGGATGTTAAGTTTTTAATTCTAAATTAAAAATTGGATTTCAACTCGAAATTTATAACTAAAAATGCCAATTACTGTAAGTAGTGCGGGCATATTGCCTACCTACTGTGATTGAGTAAGTCACTAAATAATAGATTTAGTAGCTAACTTTTGAATATTTAAACAACAACAGCACCCAAAACAGTTATTTTTAATTTATTTCCTCATTCATGTTGCCTTTATTTGGAGTTGTGTCGATCAAAGACTTGGGGAGAATTAATTCAAGTCAATTATCAATTACAGAACTCGCTATTAGAAGAAGAGGAAATATTAATAACCTGCTTGGATGCTGTTGCTATTTATGTAAACTAGCTTACCTAGAAATCTAGGTTTAGACTTCTGTTGATTAATCACTAAACAATTCACTATCCAAACCATTCTCTTGAAATCATTCTCTAATAAGTTTTGAGTTTACTTAGAGTTGCGCTGATTAAAGGCTTCCTTTGTGAGGATTGACCTAAACTAACTTACCAGCTACATTGCTCCCTGTTTATTTTAAGAGAAAATATCAAGAGTGTACTTGGATTTTGTTTGAACTTGCTCTAACACATCTACTGAGGAATCTATTGTTTAACCTCCTGTTGATTATGAACTAGAGTTCCTTCTATCCAAAATAGTCTATTGGAATTATTTCCTAAATTGGTTGATTTTTATTGGAGTTGTGCTGATTAAAGATTTCCTTTAAGGATTGAGTCAGTTTAAATGTATCAGCTACTATTACTCCCTATTTGGTTAAAGAGGAAACATCAAGACTATGCTTGGATTTGGATGCAATTCTGTCTAACAAATCTACTGAGGAACCTATGTTTAACCTCCTGTTGATTGTGAACTAGACTCTTCACTTATCCAAAACATTTTCTTGGAATTAATTCCTAGTATTGGTTGATTTTTCTTGAAGCTGTGCTGATTAAATGCTTTCTTTGAGACTTAAGCAAGGTTAAGGTATCAGCTACATATCTTCCTGTTAAATAGAATAGGAAATATCAAGAATATGTTTGGAAATTTTTGCTATTAGAGCCAATAATTTGATCGAGGAAACTATGTTGAACCTCCTTTTTTATTGGGACTGGAAAATTAACTTTTACTTGGTCAGCTTGTTAGCTTCTACTATCAGAATACTATAATTTTTCCGATCGGATCGTTATTAAACTAAACTTTACAATTAATAATGTAATACTCTCATCTATGATTAAGAAGTATTTCATTACAGTAGTAATTATGCTTTTATTACCCAATTAACGGTTAACACATAGCACTAAATCTTTTGATTGAGGATGGCTGAAATGCAGCCAGTAGAGACTTCCAGAGCAAACGAACTGATGCGATCGCTCTGTTGATTCATAACGCTTATGTAGTTTACCGCAGAAAATGATTACTGCAAATAACTAGCAAATTTATCTACCTATTGAGATAAAGTGTTTGGTGTATTGGTACGGAAGCGAGAGAAGAATTGCCAGAGTTTAGAAATAGCGATCGCCAACAGACCAATAACCGCAATGCCAGCAACTACAGGTAAAGTTAATGCTAGTAGAGATAGTGCGATCGCAGCGACTAACTCAATTGTTGCTACTACAGGATTACCTAAACCACCAGAAGTTGCTGTAGAAGTTGCCCTGAATAGATTCATAAACCCTTTAGTAATACCAGCAGTACCTCCGCCTGCTACCAATGCCAATGTCCACTGCGCCACAGGATTCATATCCGAGGCTAACGAAGCTGTGACAATAGTGCCTACAAGGATAGAGGCAGGTGTTGCAGCCACATCCAAAAGATGATCAAATAAAGGAATGTAATAACCTCCTATTTCTAATACAGAGGCTACAGCAAATACAGCTAATGCTTGGGAGTTTTCAATCCAATCAAAATTAGTTGGCAAATCTATATGACCAAATACAGCAGCAGTACTCAGCGCCAGCAATGGCACAAAAACTCGAAACCCTGATGCTGCACTTAAACTAATCCCCAGCAAGATTTCAATTAAAGTATGTATATTAAATAACTGATCCACGCGCTTTTCCCGTCCATAACAGCTTCACTCTCAAATTAAGGATAACTATTAGCTTTCAGGCATAATGTAATCCTGTGGATTGATCTACTGTCGCTACACCTGTTAAATTCCTTGAAATACTATTACCAACATCCCAACGCCTTCCCCATCAGTTACCTCAACGACTTGCGAGGAGAGATTCTGGCGTGTTCTTATTTAGCAATCAATAACCTAAATCGTGACTTCGTTGGCACTAAAGGTTTTTCAGTAGTGTTTCAACGTTCACAAATTGCGGAAGTAGAAAAGCGGTTTCCCTTTTTCAAATCCTATATAGACAAAGCATTACAGCCTAACTGTAATGCTTTCTACCTCAATCCTCTTGTACTCCAAGAGGGTTCGCGCGTTGATCCACATATTGATCGCTCATTACGGTCTTATTGTAAAACTATTGAGCCTCCCCTAGTTGTGAGTGTGCTGTATGTGCAAGTTCCGTCAAACCTGCAAGGGGGAGAATTAGTATTACGCTCTCCTAAACAGCAAGTTGGGCAGATTAAGCCACAAGTTAATACACTGGTGTATTTTCAGGGCGATTTAACCCATTCTGTTAATGCTGTTAAAACTTCTGGTACTCGTTTAAGTTTGGTTTGTGAACAATACAGTCTCAGTGAAACTGAGTTGCAAGAAATTCCAGCATTCACTATTGAGTCAAGGGCAGCGAAGGCAAAACGGAAGTAAGTTAGGTGTTGAAGAAAATTACTAAAATAGCGTTGAGATTATCGGTGATGCGATCGCTCTTGACTACGAATCATCTTCTTTATTCACGCTATCATCTTGTTGTTCTTCTGCTTCCAAATCTAATGCAAACACCAAAGCTTGTTTGATTTTGAACATCACTTTATCAGGCAATTCACCCAGTTTACGTTCAAGCCTCACCGCAGGAATTGAGCCTAAACCTTGTACATTGGCTACAGAGTCTTGATGCAAAAATGGCACTTTAGGTAGCGCCACCTCGTACGCGCTACCGCGATTTTGTGTAGTGACTGGTACATATATCACCAATGCACGTGGGGGAGTTGGATCATAACGAGACACAATCACAACAGGACGCATTTTGGCTGCAAGCCCTAAATCTACTAGCCAAACTTCACCTGGTTTAAGGTTCATCAATTAAATCTAATACTTCTTGCTCAACACTTCTAGAACGAAGAAGATCGAGTGCATCTTGGTCTGCCAGTTCAATAATTTCTGCAAGGTATTGCCGTACTTGTTTGGCGATCGCAGGTTGCCATTGACGCAGTTTTGTATCGAGTTCTTGAACTAAAACATCCATTGCAAGCTTTTATAGCAATCATTATTATTATAATATTTTTTCTTCTCTATTCCCCCGTTTCCGATCAATATAAATTGTATTTAATCCCCGCAAATACCGGAAAACTGTATTGGGGGATTATCTCAGCTACCTATTCAACATTGCCCAAACAAATCCTGCACCACGCCCTTGAACACGTGCCATTTTTATCCATAACAGTGTCATATGTTCGAGATGCAAACTCAAAGATATGTCTCCTATATCCACAGGTTCCCAACCAATCTGGCGACAAAGTTCTGCTACAGTTTCTTTTGCTGATTGATTATTTCCAGCAACTAACATCGCTGGTTTAAGATCGCCGTAACCAGGATAATTACTATCTTCAAAATTTTCGTATCCATAAATAGTAAATGCTTTGACGACATGAGCATTCGGTATAATTTGCTGTACTTTTTCACCGCCGGAAATTTTACTTTCTAAACCATGAGATAAATTTGCACCGACAGGATTAGTACAATCGACTACAATTTTGTTATCTAAAGCTCCTTTAACTTCAGCTAAAGCAGACTCAATAGCTGAAAAAGGTGTGGCAAGGAAAACTACATCTGCTGAACTAACTGCATCTTTTGGAGACTGGACAATCAATGCAGAATTCCGACTAACTGCTGCTTGTACAGATTTTGACTGAGGATCGCGGGCAGCAATTGTAACTTTGTATCCTAATTTTTGTAAATTATCTGCGATCGCACCACCAACGTTACCCACACCAATAAATGTAATATTCATAATTATCCCAATGCTTGTAATACTAATTTCGCAGTTTCGTGACCAGAGTTTTGTTGTTGACCTGTAATTAGATTACCGTCTTGCACAGCATAAGCAGCGAAGGGTTCTTTTGTTAAAAAGTTTGCACCTAATTTTTTAGCTTCGTCTTCAATACGGAAAGGCATTACTTTTTGACCGATAACTTGATCTGCATAGTCTTCTTCGCTATTGGTAAAACCAGTCATAGTTTTACCTTGAATCAGATAGGTATCGTCAGATAATTTCGTTTCTAGCAGTAAACAAGTGCCGTGACAAAGGGCAGCACTAGGTTTAGCTGACTCATAAAATTCTACGAATAAATCTGCAAGTGATTGATCGCCACGGAAAGTAAACATCGGAGACTGACCACCACAAACAACGATCGCATCAAAATCATTATGGTTAAGGTCAGCAATAGATGGGGTATTTTCCAATAGTTGCATGAATTCTGGCTGATTAATGTATTCCAGCGATAAGCTGTCATCTTTGGAATAACCAGAAGCATCGCGCGGATCGCTTAAACCATCAAATTCTACTTTGCCACCTTTAGGACTAGCGATAGTAACTTGGCAACCTGATTTGATAAAGGCATCGTAAGGATGAATTAATTCTGCTGCCCAAAATCCTACTGACCATCCTAATGTACTAGAAATTGCTGGATTAGCAACGATCATCAGAATATGTTTACCCATTTGACGTACCCAATTTTTTAAAGGTGATTAAACCTCTGGCAAAAATCATAAATTTGGTTTCTTTATCGCAGATGTCAGCGCCAGTTTTTATGCACTTATGCAAGAGGTCTATTGTTTTAATCGTGGATCGCCTAACATACATTTGTCCAATGGATTATTTGTATGACTATTATTCACGAAATCAATTTAGCTGGTATTGACCTAAACCTGTTGGTTGTCTTCAATGCTTTGATGAATGAACGCCATGTTACCCGTGCGGGAGAAAGATTAGGGTTAAGTCAACCAGCAACGAGTAATGCCTTAGCACGTTTACGAAATTTAATTAAAGATGATTTATTTATTAGGACTGCAACAGGGTTGCAACCAACACCAAAAGCTATTGCCTTGGCGCAACAAATTCAACCAGCTTTACAACAAATTAAAACTGCTTTATCGGGAGAAGAAGTATTTGATGCAAGTACAAGCGATCGCATTTTTGCTATTGGTATGACGGACTACACAGAATTTACTTTATTGCCGTCATTAATGGAAAAGCTGCAAACTGTCGCACCGAATGTTAAGATTCAAATTCGCTCAGGCGATCGCCAAAAACTTCTCTCCCTTTTAGATAGTGGCGAAATTCAAATTGCTTGCGGCTTATTTCCTGAAAAAATAGCTTGGCACGCAGAAGAGTTGATTTTTCAAGAAAATTTTGTTTGTGTTTGTCGTAGTAACCATCCCAATATTAAAAAACAGATTAATTTAGAACAATATTTAGCTGCGGAGCATTTGCTAGTATCTATTAAAGAAGATATGGTTGGTCGTATAGACGAACTTTTAGCAGCTAAAAACTTACAGCGACGCATTGTGATTTCTGTTCCCCACTTTTTAGTTGTACCATTTATTGTTGCCCGTACTAACTTAGTTGCTAGCCTAGCAGAAAGAGTAGCAGCAACATTTGCCAATATTCAGGATTTACAAGTACTTACCTTACCTCTATCAACCGAAGGATTTTCTATATTTATACGTTGGCATCGTAGCACTGAAAATCATCCTGCGTATCATTGGTTGCGAACAACTATTATTGACATTAGTAAAAATATTTAAGTAGCTAGGATGAATTTTCTTATTGGTTGTGCAGTATGGGCTTATAAAGGTTGGCTTGGTGATTTTTATCCGTCAGGTAGTCGCGCAGCAGATTTTTTGCGTCTTTATAGCCAACGTTTTACTGCTGTTGAAGGTAATACAACTTTTTATGCTATACCCGATCGCAATACTGTCAAGCGTTGGGCAGCAGAGACACCAGCAGATTTTAAATTTTGTTTGAAGTTACCGCGATCGCTAACTCATAATGGTTTGTTGCAACCTTCCCTTACAGGTGCATTAAAGTTTCTGGAACAAATGCAGGAATTAGGGGATAAACTTGGCGTTGTTTTTGCTCAACTGCCACCGCATTACGATCCAAAATTATTCCCCGATTTAATTGCGTTTCTAGAAGGATGGCATGATCAAGCAGTACCTTTAGCTTTGGAAGTAAGACACCCTGGTTGGTTTCAAGAACCTCATGCTACGGAATTAAATACTGTTTTGACACAATTAGGTGTAGGAAAAGTTTTATTAGATACTCGTCCAGTTTATACAGCTTCAGATGATCCACAAATTAACTCAGAAAGACGCAAACCTCAGCTACCATTACAACCAGTTATTACAGCACCTTTTAGTTTAATTCGCTTTATCAGTCATCCCGAAGCAGATATTAATCAAGTATTTTTAGCAGAATGGGTTAATAGAGTAAATCAATGGTTGCAGCAGGGTACACGGATTTATTTCTTTGTTCATTGTCCCGTAGAAGAGCGATCGCCACAAACAGCGCGTAACTTTCAACAGTTACTTGAACAACGTGGCGCACCTGTACCGCCCTTGCCTTGGAACTGTATTAAAGAACCACCTCAGCAGCTAAGTTTATTTTGATGACTTCAAAACGCTAAAATTTAGTTACACAGGCATTAACACTTAACTCAAGGCGATGACAACAGCAATTCCTTCATCCCTTAACCTAGAAGAATTTCTCAAACTGCCAGAAACAACGCCTGCCAGTGAATTTATAGACGGTAGAATTTATCAAAAACCTATGCCTCAAGGCAAACACTCACGTCTGCAACTAAAATTTTGTGATGCTGTTAATCAAGTTGCAGAAACTCCAAAAATTGCCTTAGTTTTTCCAGAATTGCGTTGTACCTTTGGTAATCGCTCTATTATCCCTGATGCTACTGTATTTATTTGGGATAGAATTCCTTTTGAAGCAAATGGGGAAGTACCTAACGCCTTTGAAATATATCCTGATTGGACAGTAGAAATTCTCTCGCCTGACCAGAAATCTATTAGAGTCATTAGTAACATTTTGCACTGTCTTAAATATGGAACTCAGTTAGGATGGTTAATCGATCCAGATGAGCGATTAATTTTTGCATTTATCCCAGGACAAGAACCTGTAGAGTTATCAGGTAGCGATCGCCTGCCGATACCAAAATCCCTTAAATTAGATTTAACTGTTAATCAGGTGTTTGGATGGCTTAAAGTAGGTTGAGCAGACTCAAAAGTTTTTACATGAAACGATCTGGCTCTTCCTCTTCAGTCCCTACATTTGATTCCATGCTTGGGTACAGGTTACAGGGAAATCTGGCGATGGTGGTATTGATAGTGTAGGTATTGCCCGTATAAGTGGTTTTTTGAGCTTTCATGTTCTGTTCCAATGCAAGCGTTATCAAGGATCAGTTACGGCTAGTCAAATTAGAGACTTTCGTGGGGCAATGCAGGGACGAACTGATAAAGGTTTATTTATCACAACTGGCACATTTACCAGAGATGCTATTAAAGAAGCAACGCGAGATGGCGCACCCCCAATTGATTTGATTGATGGTGAACAGTTAGTTCAACGATTAAAAGAGTTAAAGCTTGGTGTCAAAATCACAATGATTGAGTCTGTGGAAGTTGATGCTAATTGGTTTACAAAGATTTAAGAGCATTGTAAGTTACCAATAAGCTAACATTCCATTGGAAAAGCTATTCTTCTACCTTAGCAATTAGCTAACGGGATTTAAACAAAGAACTTAACAATAAGTATGCAAATCCTAAATCTCACTGAAACTCAAAAAAACCTCTTGCAGTGGATACTTAAAGAAGTACGTGCTGGAAAACTAGAGGAGGATGAAATTTGGTTTATCTGGTCTTATGATGGTGCAAGTTTAGTAGGTTATCAAGGAAAGGTTCCTGATGTAAAAACGGCTAGTCTTGATGCTTTGCAAAATCATGGTTTTCTTTTATGCGATCAAAGCAATCCAAATCAATATAAATGCGCTTTAACCAGTCAAGCCTATGGAGCAGTTGACTCCAACTTTAGTTCCCCCAACTTTTCTGCTACCACTTATTTGATCCCTCTGGATGAAATCAAACATTTAGATCCCGAATTATGGGATAGATGTCGTTTCTCATTAAGTTCGGGCGGAAATGATCCAAAAGCTTGGGATAAAGCTGTACGTACTGCAACAGTAGTTTTGGAAGAGCGTTTGAGAAAACTTGGCAAAACTGAATCTATCAACCCAGATGCTACTGGTGAAACCATCGTAAATACAATCTTTGGTGGTAAAAATTCAGTGCTAAGTGGCAAACTTGATGATAAAAAGCTTCGAGCGTATCGCGATCTGTATGCAGGCATGATGTCTGTTTTTCGGAATCCCTATGCACACAGAATCATAGATCCTAGCCCAGAAAATGGGGGAACAATCATCGTATTTATCAATTTACTATTGAAAATGCTGGATGAGATAAACTGGGACGCTGTTGAAGACGAAGTATGACTCAGCCGTTCCGCCAGTTCTAATCACTGTTCAGTAGTAGTATTAATCTCTCTTTCTAGAAACTACAAATAATTGCGAGCGCAATAATAGTGCAATAACTGCTATATTGTAGATACATCGTATCTACTTTACGGTAGGCGCGATATTTGTGAAAGTTGTTTCACGCTCATTTATTAATTTCTTATGATTGCAACTGTTACAAAGTGGGGAAACAGTCTTGCTGTTCGCATCCCTCAAAATTTAGCTAAAGAAATCCATGTATCTGAAGGTTCAAAAGTAAATATTGGCGTGGTAGATGGAACTTTGGTAGTGAAGCCTAGAAGCCGCAAGCGATACTCACTTGACGAACTTGTTAAGGGAATCACCCCAGAAAATCTCCATGCTGAAATTGATACTGGAGTAGCTGTGGGGAATGAAGTTTGGTAGTACCAGCAAATTATTATATTCCTAGTCGGGGAGATATTGTTTATTTAGACTTTGATCCAACAAAAGGACATGAGCAAAAGGGGCATAGACCTGCTTTTGTAATTTCGCCTCATGCTTATAACAATAAAACCTCCCTGGCTTTATTCATGCCTATTACTAAGCAGCAGAAGGGGTATCCTTTTGAAGTGCTTTTACCTTCTAATTTAAAAACTTCTGGAGTTATTCTTACAGACCAAATTAAATGCTTGGATTGGAAGGCTCGAAATGTTCAATTTGTTGAGTCTGTGCCAGAAGATGTAATTGAAGAAGTGCAGGCAAAAATCGAGTTATTAATTTTGTAAAAAAGTTTAATCCCATTGCACAGGATCTAATTGATAATAACTTTGCAACTGCTCATAAAGTGCTGGATGCTTCTTCAATAACTGTTGCGGTTTCTCAAAAAATGTCTCTGTAGCTACGGCAAAAAATTCTGCGGGATTTGTTGCACCATAACTATCTAAAACAATCTTTACACCTAATTGCACATCATTACACAGTTGTTGATATGCTTCTGTCATAACTTGCGACCAAATTTGATAGTCTGAGTTTTTCTGCAAAAGAGGCACACCCTCAGCTTTTCCATCTTCTTGATCTAATTGATGGGCGAATTCATGTAGCACAACATTATGCCCATCTTTCCAGTGAGAAGTATCTTGTTTTACCTGTTCCCAAGATAATACTAATTGGTCATTTGTCCAAGATTCTCCTAATCTGGCAACGCGCTTTTCTTCAACAACATAATTGCCCATAGCAGTAGTTTCATTCACAAAATAAGCACTGGGGTAAACCAAAATTGATCGCAGTTTTGAAAAGTAATTACCTCGCTCATTCAGCAAAAGTAAACAAGCAATAGCAGCAATAATTACTTTCATTTCTTCTGTTATCGGTAATCCTTGACAGCCAATAAATTGTTTTTCTGCTAAAAATACTTGAATGTGTCCCTGAAGTCGCTTGCGTTCAGCAGGATAAAGACTGTAGTAAATGGGTAGGTTATTTTCAATAATGGCATTCCACATGGGCGGAAATGTGCGCCGTTTTATTCTGTTGCGTCGTTGTTTGATTAATACAGGATTGATTAATATTGCCGTAACTATTAGCCCAATGATGAGCAAAAAAATAATTGCTTCAAACATAAAATTTATCAGATTTCATACTATAATTTTAACTAAAATGATTAATAGGCAATCCATCCTGAAAGACTATTAATTCTCCTGGTTGAAATATTGTCCAAACTTCGTTATCAGTTAACGGAAGTGTAGCGATGACTGCAACGCGATCGCTCGGCGTTGTCAATTCCTGAAAATCAACTGTAATATCAGCATCAATTAAATGCGCTGCGGCAAAAGGAGCCTTTCGCACGACGTAACATAGTTTGGTGGAACAGTAGGCGAAAAGATGTTCGCCATCGGAAAGCAGGTAATTGAAAGTACCTTTAAGTGCGATCGCATCTGTAATTTCTTTTAACGTCGAATAAAGCTCTCCCAAAGGTGGCTTACCATCAGGAAATTTTTGGCGCAGAGTATTGAGAATCAGACAAAATGCCCGTTCACTATCAGTTTGACCAACTGGACGATAAAACCCCGCACTTTCTGGGTAAAAATCCGGTAAATCGCCGTTGTGTGCAAATATCCAATATTTACCCCATAACTCTCGCTGAAACGGGTGACAATTTTCTAATGCAACAGCACCAAATGTAGCTTTGCGGATATGAGCAATTACATTAGTAGACTTGATCGGGTACTTTCGCACTAAATCTGCAATAGGTGAAGTGGAAGACGATTTCTCATCTATAAAGAGGCGACATCCCACGCCTTCAAAAAACGCAATTCCCCAACCGTCCTGATGTTCATCAGTTTTTCCTCCCCGCGCCGAAAATCCCTCAAATGAAAAGCAGATATCAGTCGGTACATTGCAATTCATCCCTAGCAGTTGGCACATGGAAGTAGATTTTGGTATTTCTCTGTAAGACGATTGTAGCTATGGATGGCAATTTATTTAGTCGAGAGTGCAATACTCCTCTTGTCATCGCTACGCGAACGTTATTTTTATTAGTAGGGTGCATTCGTAACGCACCCTACTGATTCAAACACTCCTAAGATGAAAACGCCTAATTAAAGCTTGATAAAATCAATGCTTGTAATGGTTCCGCAGAGCTTTGTGAATCTTCTTCCACCGTTCTTTCTCAGCTAAATTCGCCCGTTGATCTTGTTTACGAGCAAGATAGTTGAGTTCTTTTTGGAGCTTTTGATAATTGAAAAATCGCCCGTAGTCAAGCCGATTTTCTGCCAAAGCTTGTTGTACTGCACAACCTGGTTCATCGTCGTGCTGACAATCCCGAAAACGGCAGTCTTGAGCTAAGGTTTCAATCTCGGCAAACGTTTCTGGCAATCCTTGATTACCTTCCCAAATCTGGATCTCCCGCATACCTGGGGTATCCATAATCAAACCACCACTTGGCAAAAGAATTAACTCTCTGTGAGTTGTGGTATGTTTACCTCGATCATCACCTCGCCTTACTGGTTGAACCGCTTGAACGTTTGCGCCTTTAAGCTGGTTTGCGAGAGTGGACTTACCTACACCAGAAGATCCCAGTAAAGCAACAGTTTTTCCTGGTTGCAAATAAGGTTCTAGTGCGGCTAAACCTTGCTGGTGAGAAGCACTCAACGCAATCACAGGAACACCAAGCGCAATAGCTTCCACTTGAGCAATTTGTTGTTCAATATCCTCACAAAGATCTGCTTTGTTCAGAATAATGACGGGATTAGCGCCACTTTCCCAAGCCAAAATTAAGTACCGTTCAATGCGTCTAGGGTTGAAATCTCCATCTAAACCTGACACTAAAAAAACAGTATCAATATTAGTAGCGACGATTTGCTCTTGTGTTTTACTTCCAGCGATTTTGCGAGAGAACTTAGTTTTTCGAGGCAAGATAGTGTGGATTGTGGCACGTTTTTCAGGTTCTCTGATCTGGATAACTACCCAATCACCGACTACAGGAAAATCTTGAGCGCCTGTAGCCTGATACCTCAGTTTTCCTGTTACTTCTGCTGATAGCTCTCCCTGAGCAGTGTAAAGAAAGTAGGTATTCCTATATTCAACAGCAACTCGACCAACAGTAAATCCTTGTTGGCAATAAGGTTCAAAGCTGCGAGCATAATAGTCGCTCCAGCCTAATTGTTCCAAATTCACTTGTGTTTCCTCAATGTGGCAACTTGTTTTTCACAAGGCTCACAGAGGAATCTTGAATCTCATTCTTAGATAACAGAAGGCTGAACAAGAATCTCTGTGCCTTGTGTCGATTTAACCGAAGTCATGACAGCAACCCGGACGGCTAACAATACAATCACCCTTCATCCTCCGATTGATTGACAGAGAGTAACAATAATTATACTTTAACTTTTCTTTGACTACTAACTAGCAAGCGATCGCTCTTTGTGATGGTAGATGCGATACTCCTGCGGAGTTGCTACGCGATCGCATAATTTATTGATAGAAATTATTACTTAAAATAATAGTAGATAAAGGAATTAAGTAATGAGTATCACAATTCCAGATGAAGTCTTAGCTTCAACCCGCATGACTGAAACTGAGATGAAGCAGGAAATCGCAATCATGCTCTTTCAAAAAGAGAAACTTACATTAGCTCAAGCAAGTCGATTGGCAGGAATGAATCGGATCGCGTTCCAGCATTTACTTGCCAGTCGGCAAATCTCAGTTCACTACGATGTAGAAGATTTTGAACAAGACATTAAAAATCTCAGAGAGATGGGTAGATTGTGATTATTGTCAGTGATACATCACCTATCAATAACTTAGCAGCGATCGCCCAACTCGATCTTTTACATCATCTTTACGGGACGGTAATTATTCCTGAAGCGGTCTATCAAGAACTAACCGAGCCTGAGTTTCCAGTAGCAGGTGCAATCGAAGTACAAACTTTTGACTGGGTTCAAACCCGTCAAGTAAATAATCGTGCAGTAGTTCAAGCTTTGCTAACAGAATTGGATCTAGGTGAAGCTGAGGCGCTTGCGTTAGCTTTGGAACTAAAAGCTGATCAAGTTTTAATTGATGAAAATCAGGGTCGAAGGGTTGCTGCTAGATTAAATCTTAAATTTACTGGTATTTTAGGGATCTTGATTGAGGCGAAAAGCCAAGGCTTAATTTCTTTAGTGAAACCTTTGCTAGATTCTCTGATTAATCAAGCTGGTTTTTGGATTGCTGAATCAGTATATAACAGAGTTTTACAAATCGCTGATGAGGAAAATTAATAAAGTTATGCACGATTTAGGTTCATTGGGAGAGTAAATTAATTACATAAAATAAGCTCAATAATTTTTCTATCAGTTCTACTTCTAAATATATCTTTAATTTGTTCGCATTCAAAGCCTAATTCAATCAAAAAACATATTTCCATTACTATTCTCACCTTTTCACTAAGCCAAATTAGCGTTTTTACATCAGAAGCTTGCTCCTTGACAGCATCATTTCCATGATTATCATAATGAGTTAAATAATTCCTAATACTTACAGCTTTAGAAATAAAATCCTTTTTTTTACGCTTGTTGTTAAATAAATTAGCTTCGCTTGTAAAGTCGCTTAAAACTTCTGAGCATATTTCTAAAATCTCTTTTAAACGTTGTCTTAAATTAATTTCATTACTATATGAAAGTTTTACCTTTAACCACTCTATGTATTCTTGAGGAACATTACTAATAATTTCGTCTAACCTTTTTTGATGATCTTGCTCTGGCAAATCATATTTAGTCATTTTTTCGTTTTTTCTATGATATGCCTCTAATGCTTGAACTAAGTTTAGAAATGCTTGTTGTGGGTACATATTCTCATTATACAAAGTTCCAAAGTAAAGTTCATATATTGGTTCCAATATATCTCTTCTTTTAAACCAGTTTTGAATATATTCCTGAAAGTTACTAGAAATTCGACTCAAGGTAAAAAGCATATGGTAAGGCATTAACTTCTTAATTACAATTGGAGTGATTGAAAGCTGATATATTATACTTACACCTATAGTTCTATCCTCCTGCGGTATGGGAGCAGTTTTAATCTTAGCTGCATTAATAACTAAAGGATATACTAGCTCTTTAGTGGCAAGACTTAAAAAGTTCTGAATGTGCTTTATAACTGGTTGAAACTCTTCAAAAGTCTTTTTTTCATTAGGCTCTATAACTATATAAGTTTGTTGATTAATATTAATATGTTGAAGTGTGTCGTATTGATGGTATGTAGAAACCACGATAGATAATTGCCAGTCATCGTTAATCTTAACTGGCTGTGTTGTCTCTAGTCTTTTATAATTTATCGCTACTTGTTCTTGGGCAAATTCTATTTTAGGTAAATTAATAAACGACCATTGATTTAAATAAGAGTAATTTATCGATATACTTTCAAATTTCAAATCAGATTCATCCCAAAAATGAAAGCCTATAAATATTTTTTCAACATAGAACTGACAACTTCCAAAACCAGCAAGGCTTACTGATGATTTATGCAAAAAACATTTATGCAAAGTAATATGCTCTTCGGTTGATAGTCTTCCTAGAATAAGATGATGTTCTGATGACTCTTTGTCGAATGGGCTATCTACAAAAGAACTGATTAAGTCTAATACTGTACCATCAGTAGGAGTAAATTTTAGCGTTCCGAATACCTTCTTATCAGGGTTATTGGGAAGCCACCATTCTCCTCTATATTCAAATTCTTCCAACATTTGTTAATTATCCACTCTGTTGATTAACTTTGTTTTCTAGTTTAAATACACAAAAGCTAAGTAAAATAAATATTAGTTACGTCAAAAACAGCGAAAAGCCAGTAGTCCAGATTAGCAAAGCACTCACAATTATCTTTCTATCTTACCCATGCAATCATGTTGCTATAAATTTTGCATTATTTGAAATATAAAGATGGGGACGCTTCCGCCCCCATCTTCAACTAAGACTCTCTACCAGATGCCCACATATCGCGCCACTTAACAGTCCCTTCACTAGCAACATACCAACGACGAGGAACTATATTTTCTCGCAACGGTGAAGTACCTTCTCGCAAAATGGCATATTTATAAGTAATCAAGTTACCAGCACTTTCATTAAAGGGAATCTCACCAAACCAAGTGCTGTCATTGATATATTCCAACTTAAACCCTTTAGCAATATCCCAGTTACCTAGTTCGGGACAATCTCCAATTACTACCACCCACTCACCTGGTTGGGTTTCAACTCCGTTGAGTTGCGCCCGTACAATCGTTTGTGCTTTTACTCGTTCACCGACATGACTCAAAACGATCGCATCCCGTTCTTCTAATTCTAAGTTGTAAATCTTCCCATCAACTACTTCAAATTTACGGCGCGTCACAATGCAAGTATGTTCGCCATTTGGTAGACAAGTCATTACTTCAGAGAGTGTAGTTGCACCGCCACGATTTAATGCCACAAAACAGATTGAATCCCGATACTTGCGAACATAGCAATACACATCAGCAGTAATATATTGTTGCCAATGTCTACCCATTGATACCGCAGGATTTAAGCGACGCACACCCGCTAACAAGCGCATCAGGCGATAAATTTCTGTTTCAGTATCCCACTTGTCCATCATTGGACGGTTATAAGGATCATCACCGCCGTTGGTGTCATTATGGAGATATTGCTCAGTACCGTAGTAGATGCAAGGGATACCGCGACAAGTCATAATCAGTGCGATCGCAACTTTCAACATAGCTGGATCTGGGTTCAAACTTTGAAACCTCGCCATGTCGTGATTATCAATAAAAGTGATTAATTCCGTTGCACTTTTATAGCGGTAATCTAAATCAAAAACTTTCTGAATTTCATGGAAACCACCCTCAGCACCTTGAGCTAAAGCTTGCCGAATTGCCACACATAATCCAAAATCGAGTATAGACATACCCGACTCATTCGCAAACTCCACAGAGCGATCGTCAAATGGACTGCTGAAAATCCATTCACCAAAAATAAACACATCTGGTCTGTGCTTATACATATCTCCGGTAAACTCTTGCCAGAACCAGATTGGCATATGCTTAACAGTATCAACCCGCAAAGCATCCACACCACGATCCAACCATTGTTTAATGGCAGATTTAATATACTCGCGGTACTCGTTATTATTCTCGTTAAAAGTAGCTAAACCTGATAATTCGCAGTTTTGCACCTGCCATTCATCTTGCCAATTGGTAACTATACCGTAGTGGTGATACCAATTATTTTTATCATCATTAAAGTCAGCAATTTTTACGCCATCATCATATAATTCGCCTTTCTTTCCACTGAAGTCTGGATTACTATGGTTGCAAACAATATCCAGAATCAACTTCATTTTCCGCTTGTGCATTTCTTCAATCAAGCGATCAAAAGTTGTATTGCGAGTTTCCTGAGTTTTATTGAGAGATGGTTCTTCATCCTTACCAATAAAACGGGGGTTGAGGCGTTTAAAATCCTTTGTCCAGTAACCGTGAATAGCTGCTTGATCTAGAAACAAAGCTTCTACCTGTTCAAATAAAGGAGTCAACCAAATTGCAGTTACTCCCATATTTTTCAAATAATCGAGTTTATCAATAACTCCTTGTAGATCGCCGCCCCAATATTTACCCCAATCTTGACCCTCTGGATCGTATAATTCTGGATTAAGGCCAACACTGTTTTCAGCATTACCATCAAAGAAGCGATCTACTACTAAGAAATAGATAGTTTCTTGTCTAAATTCAATATCCCGCGTGTACAGAAACTCTAAATCAATTTCATTATCCGGCTTTTGTTCTGAAACCAGAAAATCAATTTTTTCTTGAGCGTCTGTAACTTCGTATTGCTCAGTGGAAAGTTGAGAAGGAGGAGTTGCGACCATTAAAGTATCTCTGCTGCTTTTAAATTGAATAGTTAATATTGCTCGTAGCTTAAAAAAAGTTAGCTGTCTGAGCAGTATTTTGACTATCCATCTACAGACAGATGAGTTGTGGCTTAGGTTGACGCAGAAATCTCGACCTTCAGCAATATACCTTGATGTTGGGTTAAGCACAGCGCAACCCAACCTACAGCTACTAAATCAAAAAAGCGATCGCTCTTTTATAAGAGCGATCGCTTTTTTCTAAATTGAAATCAACTTGTTACTTCACAACCCCTAAAATTGGCGCTACCTCAGACTTAGCAATTCGAGGAGACAAAAATCCTTGAGCGTAAATTTGGGGATTTGCTTGTGCAATATCGGTATAGGATTGGCGAACGTGCGCGTTCACTGCCACAGTTTTCACATCATATATCTGCGTTGCCAGTTTGGGATAACAGCCGAGAAGAATAATTGGTACTAAGAAGCAAGCAGCAATGAAAACTTCTCTAGGTTTAGCATCGCTAAACTTAGCATCGCTAGGTAATACACAGTTTGTTCCAAAGCAAACCGCTTCCTGATTTCCTTGATTTTTTAGATCTAAATCCATCAAGTCGCACGTGGGTGCAATGTCGCAGGTAGGTATTACACCAGAAGAGTAGAATATCTGCCGCAACATAGAAAGCAGATATATCGGTGTGAGAATGATTCCCACTGCGGATAAAAAGACTGTTACAGTACGGAACGAAGAACTATAGATATCGCCGTTAGTTACACCTAGAAATACTGTGAGTTCGCTGGCAAAGCCACTCATACCAGGGAGAGCCAAAGATGCCATTGCACCCATTGTAAATAAGGCAAATACTTTTGGCATCACTTGACCAACATTGCCCATTTCATTCAATGCCATTGTATGGGTGCGGTCATAAGTTACACCCGCAAGGAAGAATAGCACTGAGGCAATTAAACCATGCGATATCATCTGCAACATCGCACCACTAATACCTAAATCAGTAAAGGATGCAATACCTAGCAAAACGAAACCCATGTGGGAAACAGAAGAATATGCTAGGCGACGCTTCATATTCGTCTGAGCGAAAGAGTTGAACCCACCATAGATAATATTAATCACGCCCAACATTGCTATAAGTGGAGCAAAGTAAACGTGCGCTTGGGGGAGCATTTCCATATTCAAGCGGATAAGTCCATATCCGCCCATCTTCAAAAGTACGCCCGCCAGTACCATTGATACAGGAGAAGATGCTTCGCCGTGAGCATCAGGTAGCCAAGTATGCAGAGGGAACACAGCTAGTTTGACACCAAAGGCAATCAATAATCCTGCATAAAGTGGTAATTCTAAAGCAAGCGGATAATCTTTGAGGGCAAGTTCTGCCATGTCAAAGGTCATATTGTCGCCGTAGAATGCCATTCCTAGCGCCGCTACTAGAATAAATATTGAAGCTGCTGCTGTATACAGTAGGAATTTTGTAGCTGCGTACTGGCGCTTCTGACCGCCCCAGATAGAAACGAGTAGGTAAACGGGAATTAGCTCGACTTCCCACATGATGAATAGCAGCACCAAGTCTTGCGCTACGAATACCCCGATTTGTGCGGAATACAGCACCAGCATGAGGAAGTAGAACAGGCGAGGCTTCATATCGACTTGCCACGCTGCAAAAATTGAGAGCGTCGTCACCAGTCCCGCAAGCAGTACCAGTGGTACAGACAAGCCATCAACTGAAACTGCCCAGTTTATACCTAAGTTAGGCAGCCAAGCATACTTTTCTGCTAGTTGAAAAGTTGCACTGGTTGCGTCGTAATGCTTCCAAAAGGCATAGCACATCAATATAAAGTCTGCCATTGCCACGCTCAAGGCATACCACCGCACAGTTTTACCACCTTTATCCGGTAATACTGGAATGAGTAGGGACGCAACGAGTGGTAGTAAGATAATCGCGGTTAGCCAGGGAAATTGTTCCGCAGTCATTAAATTAGGAAATTATACTTAGTAGTGAATAAAACTATTTTACTAAATTTTGTAAAGATTCGTGAAAAAAAATCTTTCTATTGAGATAGATGTCAGTGGGAGTAATATTACTTCTGTAGGAGGAAATAGTAGAGCGCGATTCGCCTCTGGCGACGCTACGCGATCGCAATCCATAGCACAATCAGAATGGATAGCGGTCAGCAGTCAGTTCGTTGCTGCAATTTGACAACAATTAGAAAATAAGTACATCGTTTTTTATAAAAAATTGGATAGTTGGGTTTCCTACGTCAACCCAACCTACGGCGAAAGGCGTAGGCGAAGCCAGTCGTAGACATCGCACTTTACCAATCCTGGTTAAAACGGCAAAATAGAAGTTAGGTCAACAATGGAGTGCCTATGTCTAAAAGTAAAAAGCATAATCTCCAATGGCTCAAGGAAACCCTAGAGCTAAAAGAAGACCACAACTGGAAGTCAGAACCTGGAACTCGGATCTTTGTTGCAGGTAGAGGTGCAGTGCGCTTCGACGTTCCCGAAGATTGGCATTTTGAACCAGATGAAAAGTCGTTTCGGTTTCTCGACAAAAAACCACCAAATGATGATTGTCGCTTAGAAGTTTCTTTTAATTTACTTCCCCCTGGAAACTGGGCAGATTTTCCCATCGTTCCACTGTTGAGGCAAGTGCTTAAAGACGAGACACGAGATGCTATTGAGCAAGGGGAAATAATTAAATTAAAACGCCAAACAGCCCGCATTGTGTGGACGCAAATAAAATTTATTGACCCAATAGAACATCGCCCTGCTTATTCCCGCATTTGTATCGGGTTAGGTTCTGGAGTGCAGTGCTTGATTACTTTTGATTATTGGGAAGATGACGCAGAACGCCTGAGTCCAGTATGGGATACAGTTATGAAATCATTAGTTCTAGGACTTTATATCAGCGATCCTCGCACGGGATTTGCATTACCTGACTAAACGTGAGGGGTTTGGTATCGCTCTTCTGTCACTTTAAGCAGAGGAAAAGTGATAATCCGGTTTAAACTCAATCTGTCGCATAGGGTTAGGGAAGAAATTCATCAAAGAAATCAGCCTGGGAAATCCTAAAGACAACTGAGGT
>JAESGO010000046.1_pt1 | contig 126126 bp, 108 predicted proteins | sample 9269701 | NCBI WGS metagenome assembly JAESGO01 (sample SAMN15720690, study PRJNA650881) | algae metagenome | isolation source: Hormoscilla sp. CMT-3BRIN-NPC48 and co-occurring heterotrophs from... | place: USA: Clark Mountains Wilderness, California | collected 2010-04-18 | reverse complement strand
TGATAAAATTCAGGTAACATAATGTCTTTTTCGGTCTTGGTCACTAATCGAGACCGATATTTTTTACCATACAATGCTCTGCGCGAAGCGCAGAGCGAGTTTCGACGGGGTTGTCACCCCGTCAAATGGGGACATTTAATCTAGATTGTAGTTTAGTTGAACAAGCAGTTAGCGCCTATGGTCTTGGTAAAGCAGTACCGATGGAAATTTTAAGAGATGGAAGAGTGAAAACTATTAATATCCCCACTCTTGATATACAAGGTGAGGCTGAAACGGCAGACTTTCTTAGGTTTGTACAAACACTTAAACCACAACGATGAACAATTATCAATTAACAATGATCAGGTTTTAGGATTTGATAGCTACTACTCGTAACCTACGATAATCTGCTATCCAGGTTCCATCTCTATACAACGTTGGTTTTAAGCGTTGCTCAAGTGCAGCAATTAAGCTATTTTGTTCTTCAACAGAATATTTAGCAAGAACAGTACTTGCAAACATTCTTATCCAATTAGCAAGACCTGCTTCTCCGTCTGCTAAAGGTGTAGGACGGTCAAATAAAACCGCATAGGTGACATTAAAACCTTGTTTTTCTAAACGTGTGGCATAATCACCAATGCTGGGAAAATACCAGGGATTAAGGCTTTCTAAGGTAGTAGAACCCTTTGATTCTATGATACTAAAGAGAGTTGATGCGATCGCATGAACATTTCCTTTTCCACCAAATTCTGCTACAAATCGACCTCTTGGCTTTAATGCCTGCCAAGTGCAACTAATGACTGCATCTGCTTCTTTAACCCAATGCAGTGCTGCATTAGAAAAAACTGCATCTAACGGCTGTGCAACTTGAAAATTTCGTGCGTCTGCTACTGCAAATGGGATCTGAGGATAGTTAGCTTCTGCCTTAGTAATCATTGCCGCAGAATTATCAATTCCCATCACTTCTGCACCTACACTGGCAATTTTTTCGGTAAGTTGTCCAGTGCCGCAGCCTAAATCGAGAATTCGCTCTCCAGGCTGAGGAGACAGCAATTCTACTATATCTTCGCCATATTGCCACACAAAGGCGTGTTTGCCTTGATAAAGGTCAGCATTCCAGCTAGTTTCTGCCATAAAAAACACTCTCCTCTCTGCAATTAATAGATCTATAAGCAAAAATAAGTTATTCCATCTGTGTGCATCTGTGTTTATCTGTGCTACATCTGTGGTTAATTATCTAAAATTTGACTCATGCAAGAGATCTATTCAGTACTTACGCATTTTAACTACTTAAATAAGAGCAAATTGAAAATCCCCCGCTATCTTTGTCAGAATTAGCGGGGGATTAGGTCAAGCAAGCTTGACCTAGTTTAGTTACTTTTCAGTTTGCCATCCTAACTAATTTATCGGATGCTTGCTGAAGGTGAGCCTTGATTAACAGGAGGTTTAGCAACTGGATTGCTTTTTAAAACTGCGATCGCTTGTGCATATTGAGGATCGTTAATAGTAGCAAGCATTGATGGGTTACTTACTAACTGCTTGCGCTGATCTTCACTCAAATCTATCTTAATATCTGGTGTTACACCTTTATGGTTAATATCAGTACCGTTAGGTGTGTAATAGTGTGCTACTGTCACAGCTAAACCAGAGCCATCAGACAAAGAATGAACCGACTGCACTAATGCTTTGCCAAAGGTTTGACTACCCAGAACTTTAGCACGGCCATTATCTTTGAGCGCACCACTGAGAATTTCACTTGCACTCGCCGAGTTACCATCTACCAAAACTACTAAAGGTAGCTTGGTTAAAGCTGTATTATTAGCTTTGAATTCTTCATTGTCTCCCCGCCGATCTACGGTGCGAACAATTGCACCTTTGTCCATCCACATCCGACCAATTTCAATGCTGGCGTGTAGTAAACCCCCTGGATTCCCTCGCAAATCTAACACAAAAGCATTTACTTGCTTGTCATTGAGGGTTTTGATCGCCTTGCTCATTTGCTCACTCGCATGAGAACTAAACTCATTTAAGCGGATATAGCCTATGCGTAGATTTCCTTCTTGCTTCAGGGAAGAACGCACAGCAGCCAGTTGAATCTGAGCGCGAGTCAACCTGAGATCGAATATACCCTTACCTTGTCGTGACAGTTTGAGTGTAACTTGCTTACCCGACTCTCCCCGGATCAGTCCCGATGCTTGATCCAAACTCATCCCTTTAGTTGATTTACCATCAATTGCCACTAGCTGATCCCCTGGTTTGACACCAGCCTTGAAAGCAGGGGAATTTTCAATTGGTTCAACAATAGAGATAGCTTTGGTTTTTTCGTTCATTTCCAAGCGAATGCCTACACCAGACAATTCACCGGAAGTTTGGTTAGTCAGTGACTGGAACTGTTTGGGATCCATAAACCGAGTGTATGGATCTTCCAATTTTCCTAAAGCTTCTCGGATAGCGGTGTATGCCTGTTCTTTGGTTGTGTAATTTTTCTTTAATAGCTGCTGTCGTACAGCTTGCCAATCATTTTTATTAAATGTGCCGTCTACATATTCATTGTTGACTACTTGCCAAGCTTCATCAACTACTGTTTTCGGGCTATCCTGTAGCGCGGCGTGGACAGAGCGACACCAGGTAGGTGCAAATAAATATGAACCAGCAGTGAATGCGATCGCGGAACTAACTAAGGCAGTTTGGAGCAAAGGGAACTTTTTTGGAGGTTGATTCATGGGGAGTGGCTAAAACAAAGTTAATATTATCAAACTTGTTAAGTAATTATGCTTAGATAGGCAACAGTCTACTTTACGCTTTTAGAAATTGTAGGCTTTTTTAATCATTGCTGTTGTGATCTCAGTTAAACTCAGAACAACTTTTATTTTTCAAAAGCTCCTTACTATTAAAAGAATACATTATTTTTTTATCAGGTTCTTCAGTGTTATTACTGTTAAAATGACATTTCTTTAAACTTAGTTAACATTTTTTTTCACTTTGCAAGTAAATCTATGCAGGTGTGATTATATTTAAGTTCACATGGTAGCCTCAACTTTCGGAAAATGCTGGAAGTTAAATTTTTTAAACTTGTAGTTATCAAATAACTGTTGCTATAGCTTGTTTCCCTCATGGTAAGAAAACAGCAAAATAAACTAACTGCACGTCGCCACAAGTACCAACATGGCTATCGGTTTAGACACAAGCAGTTACTATTATCTAGTATAAGTTTAATCTTAGGCATTTGGCTACTAATTAATACCCTAATTTTAGGGCTTGCGGCTTCGCGACCAGTCGATGCCTTTTTTGTACTTGGTGGTAGTATTCAACGGGAAATTTATGTTGCACAGTTAGCTCAAAAGTATCCTGAGATACCAATTTTAATTTCTCAAGGCTCTAAAGAATCTTGCGTTTTGCGACTTTTTCAACGTGAACAAGCTTTGATTGAGCAAGTTTGGTTAGAAAGATGTGCAAAATCTACTTTTGACAACTTCTACTTTGGAATTCCGATTCTGCACCAGTGGGGGGTACATAAGGTGAAACTAATTACTTCCCCCACCCATTTGCCACGCGCACAGTGGTTAGCACAAATTCTCTTAGGCGCTCATGGAATTTGGGTGGATTTGGATATTGTTCAAGAGCAAGGAATTCCTGGTAATCGAGAATCTTGGAGCAAAACAGCTTTGGACTTAATTCGCGCTTTAGTTTGGGCTGTAATTAGCCAAGTATACTCACCCAAATGCGATCGTGTTATAAACCTTTCAGATGTTAATATTTCTGGCTGGCAAACTAAAGGTTTTAAATGTGAACATCAAGCTAATATATAAGCAGTCTGCCGTCAGCTATCAGTTTAGGCTACGCCACGGCGAAGAGCGCCTACAGCTTTTTTATTTTTTAGGACTTAGGCAAACCTGAAAGGTAAAGCGCAAAGCAGATTTTATAGTTAGCTAAACGGCATAATATTGATAATTTATTTATGCCTCAATCTCTTATGGTTGACGACCAAGCAACGCTTCTGTTTAGACAAGGCTATGAGCTATGGAATCAAGGTCAGCACGCAGAATCACTTGCTGCTTACAATAAAGCCGTTCAGCTTAAACCTGATTATGTTGATGCTTGGTATTACCTGGGATATAGCCTAGAGAAATTAGGGCAATATGAGGAAGCACTTGCCAATTATGATGAAGTTATTCGTCTGGCTCCCAAACATCCCTATGCTTGGTATCGCCGAGGAGGTTTGTTACTAACGAAAATACACCGTTACGATGAAGCCGTTGCCGCCTATGAAAATTTTATTCAAATACACCCCACTGACTATGAGGGTTGGTATTTTCGAGGTGATGCACTCATTAAATTACAACATTATTCAGAAGCAGTTAACTCGTATTGCCAAGCAGTTTTTATTAACATTACAAGCTATTGGGATTGGTGCGAACGAGTCAATAACCTTCAGGAATTGCAACAACACCAAGAAGCATTAAGGTTGTGTGAAGCAATAGCGACGAGTTTAGATAATATAGCCGCTATAACTGATCTTAGTGATTACGAACGCGATGCCATCCATGAATGTTGGTATGTATTAGCTGATTGTTTTCTAGGACTAGAGAGCTACGAGCAAGCTGTCGTTATCTGCAATAAGGCTCTTCAAAGCAAGCCTAATGAACGTTTATTTTGGTATTCGTTAGGTAAGGCACTAGAGCTATTAGAACGCTCCGAAGAAGCAATCAAATCATACAAGCAAGCAATTATTATTCAGCCGAATTTTTTAGAAGCCAGTAAAGGGCTTGAGCGAGTGCTAATTCAGGAATTAAATCGGAAGAATGAGGCTTTCCAGCAAGAAATCGGTGAATAATTGGTAGCAGGAAATGCGCTAGAAAACTTACTTATAAACAGTTTCACGAGCCATAGCTTGAATAGTAGTAAGGGGAACAACATAGAAGTAACGTTGATAAAATTGTTCTTCTGCTATTGCTGCTAAAAATTGCTCGCTTGCGGCAGTCAGTTGCTCATCTGCAAGGTTGGTATAGCTGTCAAATAACCAGATGATTTGGATATGGTTGTCGAATGTAGTAACCTGGAAACCAAGCTGTGTGAGGGTACGGAGTCCTAACTGGAGTGCGCGATCGCTCACTTTTAGCTTATCTTGAATTTGATCCAAAGTTGCTGTTTTCCCAGTGCGGCTAAGGTATTTAGCAATTCCTACTAATTGTTCCCAAATTTTATGAGCGGGTAGTTGTTCGGGTTGTGGATATGCGATCGCTAGTTTATGCTTAGTTTGAATCGCCCGCCGCAACCATACTTGTAAATCATCCCAGCGAGTAGGACATTCTTCGAGGATTAGTGCTGAGGTATGAGGACTAAGTAGTGATGTAGACTCTGTGTTAATAGCTTTTTCATCATCACTAAGGTTGCGCCAGTCTAAAATCCAATCTAGCTGTACATTAGTGCTAAATTGACTATCCTCCACAGTCGGACGTACAGCAATTAAGCGCACCTCTGGACGTTTTTTGTAGTTATTAAAATCGAGTTCTACAATGGCATCACAGCGCCCTGTAGGTACTTCATCTTTATAGTGTCCCCACCACAGCCCAGGAAAACCTTTTTCAACAGTGCGATCGCAAATTTCAAAATCAGTTTTAATATATTGAATTTTTTTGCCTTTCGCATCCTGAGTATTGCGATTCCAAACATTTTCAAACCAGCAATTTTTAATTAATAGCTTTGGGACAGGATTTCCCATACCACAAGGTTCTAGCAGTTTTAATTCTCTAAATAACTCTTTACCTAACTCCCCTACACTTACACTCAAATCTGCTTGAATTACTGGCATCATTAACGCGCCAGAAGCAAGACTTAGCTGCCGTAACTGTTGATTAATTGCTTCTGTAAATAAAGGAATATTTTCAACAGGAATACTCAAACCAGCAGCAAAAGGATGACCACCGAAGCGATGTAATAAATGTGCTTGCGATCGCACTAACTGATATAAATCAATATTATTTACAGAACGCGCCGAACCTCTAGCGAGGGAGGAGGGAGGGGTGAGGGGTGAGGGGTGAGGAGTGAGGAGTGGGGAGTCAGGTGTAAGGTTTGAAGCGTGAGGAGTGTTAACACGGGGCGTAGGTTGGGGCAAGTGATTATTATCTAAATCTCCTCTGCTCCCCTGCTCCACTGTTCCCCTGCTATCAATATTACCTTCTGTACTTAATATAATGCTAGGTCTGCCGTATTCTTGGGCGACTTGACCTGCAACTAAACCTAAAACACCGCTAGGCCATTGGGAATCAACAAGGACAATTACGCTGGTAGTTGATAAGTCGAGTTGAGATAACTTATCTTTTACTTGCTGAGTAACATCTTTTTGTAAAGACTTACGACGGGCATTAGCTAATTCGGTTTCTAACGCAAGTTGTTCACAACGCTGTTTATTTTTACTGGTAAGTAATTCAACACAGAAAGAAGCATCACCTTGGATACGACTAACAGCATTAATTCGGGGGCCAAGACCAAAAGAAATATCTGTAGGGCGATCGCCACTTCTTTGGCATAATTCTAGTAGCTTCGCCACCCCAGGACGAGTTGGTTGTTTAGTTTGCTGTTGTAAACGTTCAATTCCTCGTTGTGCTAAATAGCGACAATCACCACTTAGTTGCACTAAATCTGCAATTAAACCAATCGCCACTAAATCTAATAAATTTTCAACTGGTTGCTGAGGAACATCTGGCAAAGTTTCATAAAGTGCTTCAACCACCTTATAAGCAACAGCCACACCAGAAAGGTTAAAAAGCGGGTGACTTGTTGGCAAATAGCGGGGATTGATAATTGCTACTACAGGCGGGCGTTCTGGTGGCAGGGTGTGGTGGTCTGTGACAATAACATCAATCCCTAATTGTTGGGCATACTCGATTTCACTAATATTTGTGCTGCCCGTATCACAAGTAATAATTAAAGTAGTTCCAGCTTTCGCAAGCTGATCAATTCCTTGATTGTTCAGTCCGTGAGATTCTGTCAGGCGATTAGGAATATAGTACAGTAGTGAACCTTGTGTCTGCCCTAACGTTGAATTTGCGAATTTTGATTCCTGACGTTGTGGGAAAAACTGCCCTAATCCTTCCCACAAAACGCTAGTTGATGTAATTCCATCTGCGTCAAAGTCCCCCCAAATAGCAACTACTTCACCTGCATCACGCGCTTGTTGCAATCTTGTTACGCAAAAGTGCATTTCCTGCCCAAACTCAAACGGACTTGCAGCTTGATAGCTATCTGGATTTAAATATCCTGCCAGTTTTTCAGTATCTCTAATTCCTCGTTGCCATAATAGTTGTGCTGCGTAACGTCCATCTAATCCAGGTGCGAAACGCTTAACTGCTTGAATAAAGGTAACAGGGGGTTGAATTAACTGCTCAATTTGCCATTGTAAGGGTTGGTCAGGCATCTTATTTTAAAATTTTTTCCCACTTGCGCGTGTGCAAGTTGTTGATTTGAGAATTAATTATCAGGATTCTTGCATTTTAGCGAGAGTTAACACCAACTTGCTAGTGATAGTGGGCTGTGGTGAGTTAAAAAGAGGTGGTTAAGCGATTAACTAATAGACATCTCCTCTCAATGAATGTAGAGACTTACCATGTTACGTATCTACAATTGTTGTAGGTAACACACCTTTAATTTATGGAAAGGTGTAATGTGCGGAATGAGGTTTAAAAGCTTTGTAGCTTAAGTTACTACTAATAATAACTTGATCATGCTTAACAAATCCAAATTATTAACCATTATAATCGGCTCAATCGCACTATTCCCTTTAAATATTCCAGCAAGCGCAGCGCCTAAAATTACCAACCAATCAAAAGTATTTATTAACGGTATTGGCTCTGTGCAAGTAGGGATGACTGTCGCCCAAGCTTCAAAAGCTGCTGGTACAAAATTAGTTTACTCAGGTTATAGAGATCCCCAATGTTCTTACTATAAATTGCAAAACGGCACTAAAGATATTGCCTTTATGGTAACAAACGGTCGCATCGCTAGGGTAGATGTGTTAAAGGGCAAAATTTCTACTGCTAGTGGCGCACGTATTGGTGATACTGAAACACGAATTAAAGCCCTATATCCTGGACAGATTAAAGTTTCTCGACATGAATACAACAGTAAGGGGCATTATTTAACATTTGTACCCAAAGATAAATCGGATAAAAACTTCGGTCTAGTGTTTGAAACTGATGGCAAGCGTGTTACTCAGTATAGATCTGGAAAACAACCTGAACTTCATTTTGTAGAGGGTTGTTCTTGAAGATAGCAAAGGTTATAGTATTTCTATTTTACTCGACTATATATTCTGAACTCTGTAGAGATGTACCCTGGTACGTCTCTACATAAATATTTGAGGTGATTAAGCGATTCAGTAATATGCGGAATGATAGTTAAACGCTTTGTAGCTTAAGTTACTCCTAATAGGAACTCGCTCGTGTTTAACAAATCCAAATTATTAACTTTATTAATTGGCTCAGTCGCTCTATTCCCTTTAAATATTCCAGCAAGCGCACACTCTAAAATTACCAACCAATCAAAGGTATTTATCAACGGCATTGGGGCTGTGCGGGTGGGAATGACTGTTGCCCAAGCTTCAAAAGCTGCTGGTACAGGCTTAGTTACGTCCGGTAAAGAGCCGTTATGTTCTTACTATAGATTACAAAACGGTACTAAAGATATTGCCTTTAAGGTGAACAAAGGTCGTATCAGTGGAGTAGATATTTTTAAAGGCAAGATTGCTACTGCTAGTGGCGCACGTATCGGTGATACTGAAGCCAGAATAAAGGCGCTATATCCAGGTCAGATTAAAGTTTCTACAAACGCATACAACACTAAGGGGCATTATTTAACCTTTGTACCTAAAAAGCAATCTGATAAAAATTACCGAATAGTCTTTGTAACTGATGGAAAGCGTGTTATTCAATATAAAGCGGGTAAACTTCCTGAAGTTGAGTTTATAGAGGGTTGTCTTTGAAGATAGTAGGGTTTAGTACAAGACCAGTAGTAGCAAAATTGATATTTATGGTACATCAGATTACTGGTTAACAATAATTGCCCATAAGCTAGCTGCTAAAACTAATGTAGCTAAATGTTGTGGCATGAGCGATCGCACTTGCTGACGCGCAATCTTTTGAGTTAATATTACCGTTAATATTACGGAAAAAATTATTGTTGTCCCTTGCAAAAATGCAATTACAGCAGGGTGTGCTACCAACACAAATAAACCTTGACCATTTAAACCAAATGTTGCCATAGTTACAGGCAAAATGCGTCCGGCTTCTCCTAAACCCAATTTTAAATAGTGTGCTAGATTTGCACCTAAAACTAAGGGTAAATATCCATAAGCCAATTCAACGAATTGGCGGTTTTTGGGAATATGCCAGGTTAATTTTTCATTGCCTAACTGCAATAGCCATATTCCACCATAGGCAAGTAAGCTAATACTAGCGGGAAGAATTAAAGCTACTATAGATAATCCCAGATGATTCCAAAATTGATTTAAATCTAAATTCAATCCTAACCAAGATTTTAACTGAGGCAAGCGGTGTAGAAACACTCCGCCTAATAGCAACATTAACAAAGCAACTTCATAACTTCGAGCTACATGAGTTGTCCATAATTCAATGCCTGGAGGTCGCAAATTTAACTCGACTGAACGGTGTGGACAAGCTTTTAAACAAGTCATGCACAATACACAATCTCGGTTATCTTCTAATTGCGCTGGGTGAGAATATATAGGACATCCCCCTGTCTCTAAACCTTCTCCTTTTTGAGGGCCACCTTTATAACATTGATAGGTCGTACATTCAGCCGAACAAGTACCTTGTTGCGCTCTTAATTCAATCATTGAAAGTTTAGCATATAGCCCATTCATTCCCCCAATAGGGCATAAATATCTACACCAAAAGCGCCGCTCAAAAATTGCCGAAAATATCATTGCTCCGGCAGTGATTAATAAAAGTAAACAAGCAGAAAGATAAGCTGTATTTTCTAAATGCCAAAGTTCTTCCCATAAAAAAATCAGGACAAATAAACCAAATAAAAACCATCCTCCCCACTTTTCGGCGGATTCTCTTGGCCAACGCTTTAGTTGGCGGGGAAACAGCCACAAAGAAATCTTTTGTGTTACTTCCCCATAAATCATAAACGGGCAAACAGAACACCATAACCGTCCTACAAAGGGAAAACCAAGTAATACTAAAGGCCACCACCAAGCCCAAAATAAATTTAAGGCAAAATTTTCAGAGCGTTGCTGAGGAGCAAAAAATAAAATCCCTATAACAATAGGAAAGAACCATAAAGTAAAACCATAATTAATTCTATCGGGCCACCATTCACTACGCAAAAATCGCCGTAAACCTGGATATGAATTTAATAAATTGACGCGAAATAGCTGTTTCTTAGGTTGTGCTGACCAAAAAATTTCTTCTGTTAATTGTGAAGCACCAGTAGATTGTACCAACGCTCTTTCTACTAAGTTTTCCAATTCCCTAAGATTGCCAGGAAAATCGTATGATTGTAACCGCCGTAAAGCTTCTGGAGTAACTGTGGGTTTAGAAATGCCTTTAGCGCGACAAAACAAACTAATGTAATAGTCAACTTGAGATTTAATATCAGCCTTCCGCACTCGCAAAGGTGGCACTTTAATTACATGACCTACACAACGCTCCAGCGTAGGTAAATGTTTTTCCCCAATCATGATGATACGCGCCCGACAATTAATAGCTTGCGCGGCTGGTTCTTCGGGGCGATTTACAGGGGTGTAGGTTCCTGTCTTTAGTAATTGAGCGAGTTTAGGTGTTAATTCTGGGGATAATTCCTGAATATTATTAAGAAGTAAAGTTCCTTCTCCTAACCATTCAAGTAGTCCTGGTTTACCGTTAGCACGACCAAATAAATCAGCACCACTTGTTTGTAAAGCACTACAATTGAGTTTAATTATCGGTTCTCGCCGATATGAGGAACTAAAGTGAATTAGAGTGGCGGTGTTATCTTTTTCTAATCCTGGTTCACCGAAAATTAAAACAGGTTTTCTGTCATCATCTGCTTGTCTAATTTGCTGTCGTAGGCGTGTAGCATAACGGCTTTTACCAACAATGCCGCGTTTTGCTTTATTGATTAAATAGGGGCGTAAGGCTGTTTGACGTTCTTGCTCATAAGTAAGCTGAGAGGATAATTGAGCAAGTTCTTGCGCTAGTTGTTGTGATAAAGTTTGTGTAATTTCAGGATATTGATCTACTAATTCCTGAACCTTGGCGGCGGGAATAAACCAAAATCGGCACTCAGATAAGGTTACAATAGTTCTCTGACTTGTTTGCCCTAATAATAACTCTTGTAAGTTGATAGTAGCTCCAGGGAGAAAACTAATCACCCATGCTGAACCTGTTTGATTAGTGCGATCGCCTTCTAATTTTCCTGATAAAAGGATATATAAGCCTGCTGGGGGCGTATTCTCTACTACTAGGCGCTGATTAGCCGCAACTACTTGATTGGAGAGAGAGTGTGCGATCGCTTCCAATACTTTTTCAGGTAGCACACCTAGCGCGGTGCGTTCCTGTAGCCATAACATTACGTTTGGAGTTGTCATTTTTGGCACTCCCATAAAATCTGCTTTACATTCTAATCTTTTACAATAAAAATTACTAATTTTAAAAAGTCATTACCAAGATAAACAAAACTAAAATGTCAGAACTTATCGATCTCTGGGTTCCCTTTGCACTTTTAGGTTTAATTGTATTAGCTGCTATTTTCTTTAGTAAGAGTAGTAAATAGTTAGGAGTGCGATATTGTTTATCTTGTAGCTTGATAATAAAGAAAGGTGCGTTAAACGCAAATTTTCACATCCTAAACGTGAGTACAAAGAATAAATTATGACTATTGATACAGAGATTTCTCAAACTATTGCAAAAATGCCAGAGTCTCTAAAAAAAGAGATATTACATTATGCAGAATATTTACTTGAAAAACACGCAAAAGTTGAATTATTTCAAGATCCGCTTGAACAGCTTCATGGTTATGGTAGTTGGGCTTGTTTTAATTAGCTGCGATCCGTCTTTTGATGCCTATTCTATTCAGCGAGTGTGGTCATAAAAAAAGCAACTGCGATCATACCTATTTTATACAGAGTTAATCTTGTTAAAGCACATACAAAATCAGCACTAAAATATGGCTAAAACTCTTATTCTTTCATTTCACCCCTGTGCTAACGTTGGGCAGATGATTACATTATGATGCTCTTAAGCGGAGTTTTGGCGAAATAGATCCAGCATTGATTAATAGAATTAAAACGTTGTCAATTGAAAAATTAGATGATTTAGCCGAAACACTACTAGAGTTTTCAGAAGTAGCTGATTTAGTGACTTGGTTAGAGCAGCAAGAAATATGAAGGTTTGAAATAAAGGAGTATGTGCTGAATTAATGTGCAAATGTTCGTTTATAAACATTTTTGCTTCCTCTGCTTCCTCTGCCTCCTCTGCCCGTCCTCACCAAAAGGTTTTGACTACATCCTGCCTTCCCCCCTTGCCAACTGCCCCCCACAGTTCCACACTGGACTTGGGAGTTTATTGGCAGTTTTGAGAGGTTTTTTGTGAAGAGAGTTTTAAGCATTATTCTCGGAGGTGGCGCAGGCACTCGCCTTTACCCCTTAACCAAGTTGCGGGCTAAACCTGCTGTGCCACTAGCAGGTAAATATCGCTTAATTGATGTCCCCGTAAGCAACTGCATCAACTCAGAGATTTTCAAAATCTATGTTCTGACGCAATTCAATTCGGCTTCTCTCAATCGTCATATTGCTCGCGCATACAACTTTTCAGGTTTTATGGAAGGGTTTGTAGAAGTGCTAGCCGCCCAGCAAACTCCAGAAAATCCTAACTGGTTTCAGGGTACTGCGGATGCTGTGCGTCAATATATCCGGCTGTTAGAAGAGTGGGACGTTGATGAATACCTAATTTTGTCTGGTGACCATTTATACCGCATGGACTACCGCCAGTTTGTCCAACGTCACCGTGATACCAATGCCGATATCACCCTGTCTGTGGTGCCAATGAATGAAAAACGCGCCTCGGATTTTGGCTTGATGAAGATTGATGGGAATGGTCGAGTAGTTGACTTCAGCGAAAAGCCAAAAGGGGAAGCCTTAACCAAAATGCAGGTGGATACAAGTATTTTGGGCTTGACACCAGATAAAGCAAAGGAATTTCCTTACATCGCTTCAATGGGGATTTATGTCTTTAAAAAAGACGTGCTAATCAATCTGTTGGAAAAATCTCTAGACCAAACAGATTTTGGTAAAGAAATTATTCCAGCAGCCTCCATTGACCATAATGTTCAAGCTTTCTTATTTGATGATTACTGGGAAGATATTGGAACAATTGAGTCTTTTTATGAATCTAATTTGGCACTGACCCAGCAACCGAAACCAGCATTTAGTTTCTACGATGAGGAAGCGCCAATTTATACTCGTTCACGTTATCTACCACCTACAAAGTTACTTGATAGCCACGTAACTGAATCAATGATTGGAGAAGGCTGTATTTTGAAAAAATGCCGTATTCATCATTCAGTTTTGGGTGTGCGAGCACGTGTTGAAGAAGGTTGTGTAATTGAAGACTCGCTGTTGATGGGATCGGACTTCTACGAACCATTCACAGAACGGCAAGGTAATTGTGAAAGCGGCTTTATTTCATTGGGAATTGGTGCTAACACGACAATTCGTAGGGCAATTATTGACAAAAATGCTCGGATTGGTTGCAATGTGCAAATTGTCAATAAAGACAGAGTAGAAGAAGCACAACGGGAGAAAGAGGGTTTCTATATTCGTAGCGGCATTGTTGTGGTACTGAAAAACGCAGTAATTCCCGATGGAACAGTAATCTAATATAATACAGATAATTTTAGATTAAAGTTTTGGGATTGTTAATCTCGGATCTTTAATCTAAAATTTCTTATTCACTGTTTTGGCACACTTCTTGGTTGTAAGTTAATAAATCGCAGTTAAAAAAATAGTTTTATTCATTCCTGAGATATCCATAAAAGCAGTAATTAAATAAATCAAATGCGTAAGTTTGATTATTGAGATGGTAAGACTGATTATGCTGATTGGGCTTCCTGGTAGTGGTAAATCTACACTAGCCCAACAGTTGCTTTTAGGAGACGACTCACTTAAGCTTCAACTCATTTCCACGGATGCTATTCGCGCTCAGTTGTTTGGAGATGAAAGCATTCAAGGATCTTGGATATTAGTTTGGAATCAGGTTAAGTTGCAATTTCAGCAAGCAGTTGAGCAAATCTCCCAGTTACAAGTTAGAGAAGCAATTTATGATGCTACCAATGCTGGTCGTAAACAACGGCGGGAAGTCATTACATTAGCTCGTGAGTGTGGGTTTACCCAAATTACAGGCTTATGGGTAGACACGCCAGTACAAGTGTGTCTAGAGCGTAACCAGCGCCGTTCTAGGGAAGTACCCGAAGATGTGATTTGGCATATGTATCGACAACTGCATGATGTTCCCCCCGCCTTATCTGAAGGGATGGATCGCTTAATTCGCTTTAATACAAATGTAGATCCTGCGATCATTATTGATACGGGGTTTCGCAAGTACGGAAATTGCGATCGCACTTATGAGAAAGAACCGCACTGATAGTACTTGACTTTTTTGATACCCTAAGTCTGAAGTAAAAGAGTTTAAATCTAAATATTGAACTTGGCAATTCGATCGCATTAATTCTTTGAAATACCCCTAATGCCCTATCAGTAGCGAAAGGGTATAAGTAAAGTCTTGTTATTATCAGGGCAACATACAGCAAAAATCTAAACTAAATCTTAAAACGGAAAGGAGAGGCAGGAAGCATGGCAGCTACAGACTTTAAAGACTATTACTCAATTCTAAGTGTGAGTAAAACCGCTAGTGCCGATGAAATTAAGAAAAGTTATCGGCGTTTAGCACGTAAATATCATCCTGATATGAACCCTGGTAACAAACAAGCGGAAGCAAGCTTTAAAGAAGTCAGCGAAGCTTATGAAGTTTTATCTGATCCAGACAAGCGTAAGAAATATGACCAGTTTGGTCAATACTGGAGGCAAGCCGGGCAAGCTGGGTCACCTTGGTCAGGCGGTACAGGTACTAATGTAGATGTTGGCGGCTTCGACTTTAGCCAGTACAGCAACTTTGATGAATTTATTAACGAATTGCTTGGTCGTTTTGGTACTGCTGGCGCTAGTCCAGGCGGTGCTAGTGCTGGAGGTCGCACCTATAACTACCGAACTTCGACTGGATCAAGTGGTTTTAGCGGCTTTGACGGCTTCAACGATGTTTCAGGCTTTGACAACCGTGCAACTACTGCTTCTGGTGCTGACCGAGAAGCAACTATTAACCTTAGCTTGTCGGAAGCTTTTCACGGTGTCCAAAAGCGTGTAAGTATCGGGACTGAAGTAATTGAATTTCGCATTCCCCCTGGTGCTAAACAAGGCAGCCGCATTCGCATACGTGGAAAAGGTCAACTTAACCCTTACAACCAACAACGGGGCGATTTATATTTAAATGTCGAACTTCAGCCACACTCATTCTTCCAATTTGAGGGAGATAATTTAGTCTGCGAAGTGCCTGTAACACCTGATGAAGCTGTATTAGGGGCGCAGATTGAAGTCCCAACCCCTGATGGCACAGTCACAGTCAACGTACCTGCGGGTGTACGTTCTGGTCAATCTTTACGTCTGCGTGGCAAAGGTTGGGCAAAACCGAAAGGTGAACGTGGCGATCAACTGGTGCGAATTGTGATCGTTACACCTAAAGAAATCAGCCCTATCGAGCGGGAATATTACGAAAAAATTCGCGCTAACCGTAGCTTTAATCCCCGCAGTAACTTGTCACAAGTGCGACTGTAGTTTGTTTGTAGCATTAAATGATCAATTATCAATTGTTAGCTGAAACAAAAACAAGTCCCGCATCCAACTCATTCGATCAATGCGTTCCCAGATTTAACCTGGGAACAAGCTTAATAATATTGTTAATTGTTAATTATTAATTGTTAATTGTCTCAATAATTGCTCGATTTTGGCATTGGGTGAAAGAAAAGAAAATAAATGTTTAAACAGCAATTTTCCCTGTTTATCTATTACAAACTGAGCAGGTAGAGGCGCACCCAAAGCTTGACCAACTTGATAAATTTTAAATGTCCTACAGCTAGGGTCACTTAGTAATGGCATCTTTAATTTCAAGTCTTGGACAACCTTTTGACTCTGCTGAGTGTCAGTACTTGTAATCATTAACACCTCAATGCCCTTAGCAGTAAACTGTTCATAATTTTCATTCATTGCTTTGATGTGTGGGTAGCACAAGGGGCAATACTGATTTTCAGTGAAGATGCGAGTAAATGCTAGTAGTACTGGTTGAACACCTCGATAGTCAGATAATTTTACTCTACGCTCGTTAGTAATATCAGGTAGATCAAAGTTGAAAACTACTTCCCCTAAGCTCAAGGTGTTTGTAGCAGGAATAGGTAAAAAATTGCGGAAGAAACGTTCGTTAAATAAGCCAGTGAAATCAGTTGAAGTGAGCATAGTTTGTGAAATATTGGCTGATAAATAAATTTCAATCAAATATTAATAGATTACAAATCTAAAATATTATTGCACAGACGTTAAATTAATCTATTGCTTTTAATTATTCATCTAAGATACAAGCTATCTGAAAGTGTAGTGGGAGCGCAATTCCACACATTATTAGTATGAACATCTTGTTAGCTAGAACCATTAAGGGAGCAAGATGCTCCCACTATAGATTAATATTCTCTGTTTTCTCCCTGGAAAAATTTGTAGGATAGCATTCAATCTGGGATGGCTTGATTGTTAAACAGAAGCAAAGTAAGTTTTAGATTTCACTGGATCAGGAACCATTGTTTGGTCGCCTGGTTGCCAACCAGCAGGGCAAACTTCATCTGGATGAGACTGAACATACTGAATTGCTTGGAGGGTGCGAAGGGTTTCGTCAACGCTACGACCAAATGAGAGGTTATTGATGGTAGCGTGTTGAATAATGCCTTCTTTATCAATGATAAATAGACCGCGTAGGGCAACACCAGCATCAGGATCAAGTACGTTGTAAGCAAGACTAATTTCTTTCTTGAGGTCGGAAACTAGAGGATAATTGAGATCGCCGACACCGCCTGATTTGCGGTCGGTTTGAATCCACGCGAGGTGAGAAAATTCGCTATCAACAGAAACGCCTAGAACTTCAGTGTTTATTTGCTGGAATTCTTCGTAGCGATCGCTAAATGCTGTAATCTCGGTAGGACAAACAAATGTGAAGTCTAGCGGATAGAAAAACAGAATTACGTACTTACCGCGATAGTCAGACAGTTTAATCGTCTTAAATTCCTGATCTACCACAGATGTTGCAGTGAAGTCGGGGGCGGGTTGTCCAACCCGAAGGCAGCCTTCTGCGTGGTGAGTCATGAAACGATTGCTCCTTTAGTGATCGAGTATCTGCGTCTGCATACAAGTCGTAAGTCGCATGAGGACTTCCTATACAAACAACGACTAGATTCATTACGAATTGTTACCAATATATTACAGTGCGATCGCTCAAAAAAGGCGGATAACAATTAAAGAAGCTTCGTTGATGCAGCAAATAACACTTTAATTGTAGAGATCTATATGGATAAATTAGATACGCGGGAATGGTTGCTAACAAATGGGTTGGGCAGTTTTGCCAGTGGGACTATTAGCGACGCACATACCCGCACTTATCACGGTTGGTTGATAGCTGCTGTTAACCCTCCACAAGAGCGAACTTTATTACTGTCTCATCTAGATGCCAGTTTAGAAGTAGATGGTCGGGTATTTGCACTAAAAACTAATTTTTGGGGCGATGGTACAATTTCCCCTTTGGGTTATCAACTACTGCATTCATTTGATATCAATTTAGCTCCTACTTGGCTTTGGGGTGAGGATGATTGGCAATTAAACAGGCAAATAATCATGCCCTATGGCGTTGTAGAGCAAGTAACAGCTAATACTTGTAACCTAAAATTGTCTAATCGCATCCTGATTCAATATCGCTATCAAGGCAAGCAGATGGCGATTTTGAAATTACGCCCTTTAATTGGCGATCGCAATTTTCATCACCAACAATCAGCACAAGGATTAAACTTTTCGCAGATACTAGGTTCGCAGCATATCTGTTTACAAGCATTTAATCCTGGTTGGCAGGGAACTTTTTGGCATCTGCGTTGGAGTGCAGGTGAATATCAATCACAAGGTGTTTGGAATTGTAATTATTACTATCTAGAAGAGAATAAACGCGGTTTAGGCGATCGCGAAGATCTTTACTGTCCAGGTTACTTAACAGTTAAACTGCAACCAGGAGATGCCGTAACCCTAGAAGCTAGGGTAGGATTACCCGATTCTGAACAACCTCTCCTCAATAATATAGATTTTGATCAAGCAGTACAAACAGAATCGCAACGCTTAACTCAATTATTTGGCAACCAAATATTAAATGATTGTGCCTTGGGGTCTGCTAATAAACTTAAAGTTGGAGAATCTCAGGAACAAACTTATAATCCTAATTTACTTTGGCATCAATTATTGCGATCTAGCGATCAGTTTATTGCTTATCGAGCTTCAATTGCTGAACCAACCGTAATTGCAGGTTATCCTTGGTTTAATGATTGGGGGCGCGATACTCTAATTGCATTGCCAGGGTTAGCTTTAGCCACAAAACGTTTTAGTCTAGCTAAAGGACTGCTAAAAACTTTTGGTCACTACTGTCGTAATGGTTTGATTCCTAATACATTTCCCGATTATGATGCTGAACCCATTTATAACAGTATTGATGCTTCGTTGTGGTGGATTGAAACTTTGGGACTTTACCTAGAAGCTACCCAAGATTGGGAATTTTTAGTAAAACAATACCCCGTTTTCCAGCAAATATACACAGCTTTCTGTAACGGGACTTTATACAATATTCAAGTTGATTCCAGGGATGGGTTACTAAATTGGCAATCTGCTGGCGTAGCAATTACTTGGATGGATGTAGTGCTTGAAGGTAAACCGATCACGCCTCGTTATGGTAAGTCTGTAGAAATTAATGCCTTGTGGTATTCTGCCTTATGTTGGGCAATACACTGGACTGAGAAACTGGAAAAGCAAGGAATTTTTAGTGTTATGAGTTGGCAACATCAGCGAAATGAGTATACTCAACGAGCAACCCAGGTAAAGCTTTCTCTACAAAAGTTTTGGAACCCAGCCCAGCAATATTTTTACGATACTATTGAGCCTGACGATCAACCTAACTCTCAAATCCGACCTAATGCAGTTTTAGCTCTTTCCTTATATCACTGCGGATTTTCACCAGAGCAAGGAAGGGCAGTATTAAAGATAGCACGCGATCGCCTCCTCACCCCCTATGGTCTGCGAAGCCTCGACCCAGCAGATCCAGATTATATTGGTAACTATGCTGGAGATAGGTTCCATCGTGATGCTGCTTACCATCAAGGCACAGTTTGGAGTTGGCTAATCGGTTCATTTAGCCGCGCCTGGAAACGTTTCTACGAATCAGAACCAATACCCTTTGATTGGCAACCTTTATTAGATCACTTCCAGCAGCAAGCTTGTCTTGGCTCGATTTCTGAAATTTTTGATGGCAATCCACCACATTTACCCCAAGGAGCGTTTGCTCAAGCTTGGTCTGTGGCTGAAGTAATCCGCCAGCACTTCGTCAGTTTGTGATTTTTAAAATGGCTCAGGCGGGACTTGAACCTGCGACCTTGGGATTATGATTCCCCTGCTCTAACCAACTGAGCTACTAAGCCTTGTTTTATTTATCCACCTTCGTTAGTATAGCACAGAATAAATAAAAATGGCTAGCTGTTTCCCAAATATTGTCCAGAACATACATAATTTAGCGTCAATTAGCTCCAAGTTAGGCTAAAAGCCTTAGCCTTCAATACTTTCAAGTGAGGCTTAACAACAATACTTACTCAGTGCTGTTGTCAACAAGATGTTCCTAGAACTCAGGAGAGTGCATTTGGGTTTAGACTGATCAGGTTTTTATATTTCTAACCTGACCTAGTTAAAATTTATCAAGTCCAAATCCCAAAAGCTTTACTTCCCTGGAGATATCCCGGACAAATTGACCCTGATAGTTAAGAAGCGCGACGTTGCAGATAGGCAATAGGATTTACCGCGCCTTTTCCATAAGCGTGTATTTCAAAGTGAAGGTGAGGGCCAGTACTATGACCAGTGCTACCCATTTCAGCAATTTGTTGACCTTGCTGAACTTCTTGTCCTGCAACCACCAAAAGTCTGCTGTTGTGTGCATAACGAGTAAAGCTGCCATCGGGGTGCTGAACTTCTACCAAGTTGCCATAGCCACCTGAATTCCAGCCAGATCTTCGTACTATACCAGGGGCAACTGCCACAATTGGTGTACCAATGGGTGCGGCAATGTCAATTCCTTTGTGCATTCTTCCCCAGCGCCGACCATATCCTGATGTAAACACCCCTTTTGCTGGCCAAATGTAACCTTGAAATGCGGGTGGATTGGTAGGTGGTAAATAAGGAGTTGGGCCTTGTATAGGTGGCAAATCGGGAGATACTGTATCCCCAATTGGCGTTTGGATCTTTGGATTGTAGTTGCTTGGTTCTGTTGGTGCTGTTGCTACCTGTGGTGACGGAACTGGGATAGTGATTGCACCAGTAGCAGGTTGTACTGTGGAGACGCTTGGGCTACTTTTTTGTTGTACTTGAATAGGTTGCTGTGCTTCGCTATTACTTAAAGGTTGAGGCACAGGGATGACGATGGGAGCAGTTGTATACGAGAAGTTGGAATTCGCTTGAATAGCTTGGGCTTGAACTGACTCCTGCTGCTGTAAATTACCGCTATTCAATGGTGTTGACGCGGGTGACATGACGGTAGGAAGTGTTGTCTGCCCTTTGACTTTGCCTTGAATCAGTTGGGGTACAGACGGCTGTTGTGGCTGATTGTTGTTTAATAAAGTGGAAACTGGCGGAGTAATAGTTACAGAGGTTGCCAGATCTTTACTATTAGCTTGAAGAATTTGGGGCTGATCTAGTTTTTGTTCGGAATTTGATTCCTTGGCAACCAACAACGTAGGTTTCGGTATCGCATTGCCTGCAACAGTAGATACAAGGGTAGCAGATGCTGGAAAATATTTAGTGCTGGATAAAGGCTGCTGACTCACAGCAGGTAGAACGCCTGTAGGAAAGGAAGCCTGATTAATTTTGGTGTTTGACAACTCCGACTGAGAAGCTAAAGTTCCATCAACACTTCTGGGTTGGATCTGGGAAACTAAGCTAGTTGAATTGACTAGCGGAATTCTAAGTTGTTGATTAATTTGAATTATATTCGGGTTGTCTATTTTATTTGCCCGAATTAATTGTTTAGGAGTAACAGTATAAGCTTCAGCTATTTCATCTACCGTATCTCCTGGCTTTACTTGGTAGACTGTTGTTTTTGCTACTGACTGCTGTGGTTCAACTACCACTGGCTTTGGGACTGCGGGTGTTGCTGATATTGTTGTTTTAACAAATTCAGTAGCATTTGATGATTTTTCAGCTACTGGTGCAATCAGTACTGGTGATGTTACTGACGTTGCTGGTAGAGATACTGGCATAACCACAGGACTAGAAGTTGTCGCTGATAATTGCATCACCCTTGGTGACAACAGTTTTTTTGGCGATGATCTCAGGCTAGTTACCGCAGATGAAGAATTTCCGCTTGTTTCTAATCCCTTAACTACAGGCTGTTGTCGTTGTACAGCTTCCTTAGTTGTTAATGGCTTGAGGGATACAGCAAATTCTCGTCTAGCTATCTTGGGGGTTGCTAATTTATTTGTAGATTCTTCAAAATTCAACTGAGCCAAGTCGTTTGACGAACGGTGGCGCAATTGCTCAACCGCTTCCTCTTGCGTTGCTTTTAAAAGGTCATTAATTTTGCTAGGAAAATTAACAGATTGACCTGCTTGCAGTTGAGTTGATAATTGCGTCGGCGAAGAAGGCTGGAAGCGAGGGGAATCAACTTTGTATAACTGAGTAAGTTGTTCTGGTTCGCCTACTTGAGGCTTAACAATGCTACCTACAGATGAAATTCTCCGCACCTGTGTTTCTGGCACAGATTTGGCAGAGAAGCTATTGGGAGTCGTCAGCGATGCTTCATCTACCTTAGAGGTTGGCACAAGTCGGAGTTGCTCCGCTTGCACATGAGGTTCAATCACTGTGGGAGCTTGTTCTGGAACTGCTGCTTTCAAAGCCTCAGCTTGTAGGTTCGAGACTGTGGGTTGCAGTTCTGCCGTAGATGTAGGCAATTCCACTGCTGTTTCCGATGCTGCAGATGTTTTGATGGGTTCACCAGCTATCGGTTCAGCCGCGATCGCTTCGTCACTTTGGTTAGGCAGCAATAGGCTAGAGGCACCCATTGAGATTGCCAAGCCAATCATGGCGGCAGAGGTGCAAGCCCGACGGTTAACCTCTGGAGAGTTTGCTTTAACTGTGTTGGCTAATTCTCCAGGAAGCTTTCCTCCAGAGAGCTTCGCTAACGCATTATTGTCTGCGGCACAGGAAGGAAAATATTCAACCTTATGCGTAAATGCGCGTTTCAAAAACGACCTCCTACTTAATAACAAGCGCTTAAGTTACGCTGAATTTTTAGTGTTATACCAGTTAATTTGGTAAATCACATTTAAAAGCGAACAGGCTCACTTTTAGCAACGATACTTAAGCAACCTTACCTTGCTTCGTTAGTTTAGACAAGTTTACATGAATTCGTAAAACTTTGGTAAGTGACCAAGATATTTGCTTGCGAATTGCCAAATCTCTACTTTCTGCGGTAACAGCCATAATTCTAGGTGCAGAATGAGGATTTTAGATATTTAGACTTGTCTTATAACATATCCCTTCGGGCAGACTGCCCTAGTACTTATAGAATTAAATCTCCTAACAAAATTCCCCCCTTCTGCTGACAGTAAGGTTTACACAAATACTCTAGACAACTATGACTATCAGCTGACAGATTACAAATACAGACTTTAAACTGATTTGGTATTGCTAAACAACCGTACAATTCCCCAGATGCTTAAAACATGAATTGGGCTGGGATCAATGTTTTCTCAGATATGATTTGCTCACAAAGCATACGGAGTAGGCATTTTAGCTAATTGTCTCATTCAGCATTTAGCTGTGTGGATCACAAAAATCTATCAGTTAGTTTCCTTGATCACAGATATTTTTTTATAGAAATTGCTTATGAGTAAAACCAGGTTTTTGTAGCTGATTTAGCTGAAGGCTAAAGATCTTATTGGCAAAAGGTTTAAGGTTTTCTTGCTGGCGGGATCATGTTTTCTACGATTCATACATACAGCCGATTTTAGGAAGCGTGAAATACAAAATTACACCACCCGCGCTGCCCTTCCCCCGTCCCCTGAATAGGTGGAGAGTTGGGGAGGGGTGTACTACATTTCAATCAAAATGCTGTAAATCTTCCCGGTTAATCTTGAGTAAGCTAAATCACAAGTTTATATTCATGTATGCAAATACAGTATTATTCACTTTGAATTGAGACAAAATTTAAATCGAGCGTAGTTTTTTGGAACTTGAAATTTATATCTGGACTTTGATTGTGTTGCAATAAAACTTGTCAGTTATGAATAAATTTCAATGGATCATTGAAAGATCGATCAAAAATATTTATGCTAAATACCCTAGCTGACGGCGTGCTTCAAATAAACCAATAGCAACACTTACAGACAAATTTAAGCTGCGAACGCCTGGTTGTGTCATCGGGATATATACAGTGGCATTACAGGCATTAATCATGTCGCTTGGCAAACCATTGGTTTCGCTGCCAAATAATAGCCAGTCATGATCTTGGAAGTCGAATTTACTAAAACTACTACTGCCAGCTACACTGAAGCCGATCAAACGTCCTCCTAAATTTTCGTAGTAAGAGATAAATTCTTCTATCGCTTTGTGGTAATTTAAGCTGACGTAAGGCCAGTAATCTAAGCCTGCTCGTTTCAAGTAGCGATCGCTAATTTCAAAACCCAATGGCCCCACCAAATGCAACTCAGTACAGGTGGCGGCGCAGGTTCGAGCAATATTGCCAGTATTTGGCGGAATTTGGGGGTTAACTAGAACAACCCTAACCATGAGACAATTAGCAATTAACAATTAACAATTAACAGTAGACAGTCAACAGTAGACAGTCAACTGTCCACTGTTAGTGGTTGGCGTTATATATAATTTCTTAATACGTTGCCAGCCTGTTTGATTGATTAGATATTTTGATGATTGGTTGCTCAGGTTTCCGACTAAAGTTAAGCGACCAACTGCTGGCACAACTTATCTTCTAGTTCGCGTTCTTGATCCGCCATTGCTTGGATAGCTTGGGTAACTACACTGTGAGTATCTGAGGTCTTACTATGTAATTTTAACCATTGTTGCGAAGTGTTACCTTCTCTTAGAATTTTTTGCAGTGGAGAAAGAAAGCAACTAAAGCCACGTTTTTTGGCGATCGCGTGTACTTCTGCATAAATTTCGGCAATCCAATCTCGTGCCAGAATTAATCTACCATCTTCCCAGTGCCGTAACTGTGCATCCAAACTTTGATGGGCGGCGGCGGCTTCGTTAGATTCGGTTAAGGCAATTAAATCTTCTGCACGGGTGGTTGCTGGTAAGCTACTTTTTGCTAAGGGGTCTAAGCTGGGGTCAGCCATTAGTTGCCAAATACGTGCCTCTAATAATGCTGTGATCGCTAAAAGAGCGATGGGATCAACAATTAAGTCGCATATTCTCAGTTCTAAGCGGTTGAGGTCGTAAGGGCGACGGTTGCCGTTTGGTCTAACTGACGACCACAGATGGCGGACGTTTTGCATTGTCCCAAGTACTAATTGCTCTTCTGTCCACTTAATAAAGTGGTTATGGCTTTCAAACAGTGGGACATATGAGGGTGTTTTGGGGAAGGTTGCCCAACGGCTGGAATGATTACCAGTGGGTTGACCATCAATAAAAGGAGATGAGGCGCTTAAAGCTAAATAAAGAGGTGCTTCTACACGAACCAGACGACAGGCACGCATCAAAAGTTCCGGATCGTTGATGCCAATATTAATGTGGATGCTGGCGGTAACTACTTTAGTTCCGTAAGTTTGTTCAATGTATCCGTGGTAAGGGTTATTAGGGTCAGAACGGTAAAAGCGATCGCTTCCGCCTAAAGATAGAGTACTCCCAGGTATGAGTGTGTAATTACCTAAACGCTGTAAGTATGCTCTAAGTTTTTGCCGAGGTTGTACTAAGGCACACAGTAAGCGATCGTACGAACACAAGGGCGGGGTAGTATATTCGACATTACGGCTATCTGGTTCTGTTACAAATCCCTCTAGATCAGCTACGATGCGGTCTGAGAGTCCCACGATCTCCCCTTCGGGAGTGCCAGTGTACATCTCGACTTCAAAGCCTTTGGATAGCAGCACGGTTTTTCCTCCGCTAGGTTTAAGTGGGACAGTTGGGAAATTAAGTAGATAGACATAATTAGACATTAATCAATTAGGTCAACTATTGGTAATTAGTTAGTTTCAACTACTTATCGCCAATGGTGGATGACTTATAACTAATTGTGTGTATACCTGTTTGACAATTTTTATTTCACAAACAAAAGTGTATTGAAGAAGACACAATATCCCCTCTACCAATAGTGTGTGATCAAAGCTGATACTGACGGTAAATATCACTAGCAGCGCGGTGAATTAATGAGTGACGATAAACTAAGGCATCAAGATCATCGGCATAACCACCGCCAATTACACAAGCAACTGGGTAACGTTGGGATATACAAGTAGTTAAAACTTGCATTTCACGGCGATATATTCCGGTATCTGTTAATGATAATTTACCTAAGCGATCGCCGAGATGCGGATCAACTCCAGCGTCATACAAAACCAAATCTGGCTTAACTTGAGATAGTAAATCTGGCAAATATTTAGCCAGTGTTTGTAAATATTCGTCGTCCTCCATTCCTTCTGGTAGGGGAACATCTAAGTCGCTGGTTTGCTTTGTGCCAGGAAAGTTAACTCCGCAGTGCATTGAGAAGGTGAAAACACTCTCGTCATCTTGAAAAATAAAAGCAGTACCGTCGCCTTGATGTACGTCTAAGTCAACAATTAGAATTTTTTTGACCAGTCCGAGTTGTTGTAAAACACGGGCTGTAACTGCTAAATCATTAAAAATACAAAAGCCAGATCCATAATTAGGAAAGGCGTGATGAGTTCCACCAGCAGTATTACAAGCTAATCCATAAGTAAGTGCTAATCTTGCGGTGAGAATAGTACCGCCTACTGCTACACAGGTACGATTTGCTAGTGCTGGACTCCAAGGTAAACCAATACGCCGTTGAGCTTTTGCGTCGAGAGTTCCTTGACAATACGCTTGGACGTATTCGTGAGTATGTACTAATTCAATCCAATCTTCAGGAGGACAAACTGGGGAATAAAATTGAGTTTTTTCTGCTACGCCATCTTTGAGGAGTAATTCGTAGAGTTTCTTAAATTTGGGCATGGGGAAGCGATGCCCTTCTGGAAGTGGCACAACGTAGTTTTGGTGGTAAACAATTGGTAAATCCATTGATTAGCATTCAGCTTGCGATCAGTATTTGCAGGATGGGTATTTTAATATTTGAATCCCTATACATTGAGAATGCTAATTAAGTAAAAAATTCCTTATTAAGCTGATTGCTGAAAGTTACCTCAAATTCTAAGTTTAATTACATCTAGGTAATTAAAGGCACTTCATTTAATTATTGACGCTGCTTGAATATTATCAATATTTTTATGGAACATTAGCTTTCGCTTCATTGATCAAGTCCATCATATTCCCATACTTCAGCCTTTGGCTCTTGTATCAACCTCTGTATGCCAATTTCATAAGCCACTGTGCTAATTTCTCCGTAGCGAAGTTCACCCAATCGCACCATTCGTCGTAATAATTCTTGATCTGGTTCAGGTGATTCTAGCAACTTTCTACCAAATTCCTGCAACCAGGTTACTAACTCAGCTTCATTAATGTTTTTAGCTAGAAAAAAGCCTTTAACATTTCCGCGACTCCAACCTTGATGCACTCCCTCAAGTACCTGCATGAAGAGGTTTTCGTAATCTATATTGTTGAGTTTATGAGTTTCTACCCCCCTAGATCCCTCATTATTAAGGGGGGATGATAAATTCCCTGCCTCATTCACAGAGTGAGGCGGAGTTTTTCTACCCAATAATCGTCTAAAGAATTGCTTCAACCACTGCCATAATTTCCTTAGCATCGCTTCTACCTGTGAGTGGGAATAAATGAAAGTTATAGCTACTTGATTAATAGCGGGTAGGTTGATTCCGGATCTTAAATAAAACCCAGCATCATCAAGCTTGTCATAATTTTTTGCTTAAATAGATAATAATCGTAAAAAAGCAACTTTATTAATTATGATCGTTACCTGGCAGCAAGGAAGCACTAACCCCGAAAATGCTAATAACTTTTTAACTATCAGTCAATGGTGGGCAAGCCTTGACGGAAAAGAAATTACTTGGAGACAGCGCCTAATTCCTGCAAGCGGTAATGTTGCTCAACTTGACTGGGAACCGCAGCGTTTTGACGAAATTTTTCTTGTTTCTAACCCACAAGTTCGTGGTATTACTCTTTATTGGCATAAACCTGATGTCGCACAAGAACGCAGCACTACTCCCCACAAAATTGAATTAGATACGCTTAAACAACAAATTTATATATATCCTCATTCGCAAAAAGAAGTGGTAATTAGAGTGGGACTGCCAGAAGTTATCTATCAAACCCTAGATCTAAAAAATCCCCAATTCCAGTTATCATCTGCTGGAGAAAACCGCATTCTAACTTTACGTGATATCCAGCACCAAGTAGAGGTAAAAATAACTTTTACACCAGCAGAAATTTATCAACTTAAAGAACAAATTTAGGAGGTGTTATTGGTAATATATATTAAATTGAGTAAAGTGTTTAACTGCCTACCTGAGTAACGAAATGAATCAATTCTGGCAGAATTAATTGTTGAACTGCCAATTTTACAGCGTTAGTAGAGCCTGGAATCGAGAAAACTAACTTTTGGTTATATATGCCTGCAACTGCACGAGATGCGATCGCTCTTGATCCAATTTCTTGATAACTTAAATTGCGAAATAACTCACCAAATCCAGGCAAAGTCTTTTCTAGCAACTTCTCTAAAGCATCGTAGGTAGTATCTCTGGGTGCAATTCCCGTACCACCATTAAAAATTACAGCTTGAAGTTCAGAAACTTGACTTAATTCTGTTAGTTGTGACTGAATTTGAATTGGTTCATCTTTGATAATCCGATAAATTCCTACAGTATGACCTGCATCGCGGACTAACTGCTGAATTAACTGACCGCTACGATCTGTTTCTTCTGTGCGTGTATCACTAACAGTGATCACAGCCAAGTTTACTGCGATCGCAACTTGATCTGGGTGAGGTTTTTGCACCATATTTTTAATATATGAATTAGCTGGAATGCTGCCGTTAGAATTACCAGCTAATTCACCTGCTAAGATTTACTAAAACCCAAATCATTTTTTTCAGCATAACGCTCCATGAAGCGCATAAAGCGTTCCCATTCAGCTTGAGATTTCATCAAGTAAACTGCTTCTAATGCTTCTGGTTTACCGTTGACAAATTTAGCCTTAACTTCCCGCGTTACCAGTTCGCCTTCTTCATCAATCATGTACATCCCAGTTACATCATCAGTGCTATCGTTGTCGAGTGCTTTGGGATTTTCAAAATAAAATGTTGCCGTGCCTTGACTGCCATCGCGGGAACGGGTTAAGCGCACATCAGGTACTACTTCTTCAGTGACACCTATAGAAAACTGGATTTCAGCCATAATGTGAGTAAGGTTTATATGGGAAATTTTTAGTATTTTCTCATCATATATAACCAAAAGGCTTTATGAAAGAGGGTGTTTGGTAATTGGTTGTTTTTTGTGAACGCAGATATAGGCAGATGTAGACTAAGATTTTTTCAATCAGCTTCGCGTTCTAGCAGTAATGTCACTGGCCCATCATTCTCAATTGAGACTTCCATCATTGCGCCAAATTCACCTGTTTCGACCCGCAAACCACTTTCACGCAACTTTTTAACAAAATTTTCATACAGTAGTCGCGCTTTTTCTGGGGCTGCTGAACGGTCAAAGGAGGGGCGGCGACCTTTGCGACAATCGCCGTAAAGGGTAAATTGGCTAACTACCAGTAATTCGCCACCAATTTCTTGTACTGATTTATCCCAACGTTGATTGCTAGTTGGATTACCTGGAAATAAGCGTAATTCCAAGCATTTACGCGCCATCCACTCAAGTTCTGCCTCTGTATCAGTATCAGCAATACCTACCAGTAAATTTAGCCCTTGTCCGATTTTACCGACGACATTACCTGTAATTGTTACTTGGGATGATTTAACTCGCTGGATGACGACTCGCATCGGTTCCTACCATAGATTAGAGATATTTAGGAAGATAATTATACTTTTTTCAAAAATTAGTTATACCATCTGTGTTTATCTGTGGTTAAATATCCAAAAGTCTATTTTATATTTTGAAACCATTGGCAACAAAACCTTTAAAAAAAAGCTAATAGCTGACGGCTATATATTGTAAATAGCACATCAACTTATCTAAATAGTTGATGTGCTGCAATTGCTGTTAAATCAGCTTGAATCTAGCTATTTTCCAAAGCCTTTACCACGAGTAGTAGAAGGGAGACAGACGCAAGCTTGGATTTGCGATCGCAACTTTTCATGATCCAAATTCTGACCAATCAACACAAGCTGGGTTTTAGGTTGACCTTTCCACTCTTCATCATCAATTGAAAATCGCTTACCGCATAAATGGAATACATGGCGTTTGGGACTTTCATCAAACCACAAAATACCTTTAGCGCGGAAAACATTCTCCGGCAATTGATTATCTAAGAAATACTGAAATTTCCTAATTGATAAGGGTTTATCGGATTGGAAAGAAATCGAGGTAAACCCGTCATTTTCCAAGTGATGCGAGTGATGGTGATGCTCATGATCGTGATTGTCATGAGTGCAATGCCCGTGATCGTGATCGCAGCCACTATGATCGTGGTGGTCGTGATGTTCATGACCATGATCTGACTGTTCAGGTTGAAAATACTGCTCGGATTCAAACAAACCAACGCTGAGAATTAATGGCAGATTTACTTGCCCCTTCGTAGTGCGTAAAATTCTAGCATCAGCTTTGAGATCGCGAATTCTGACTTCTAACAAATCTAAATCTGCTTCATCAACTAAGTCAGCTTTGTTGAGCAGAATAATATCACCGTAGGCAATTTGGTTATTTGCCGCTTCGCTGTTAAATAGATCCAAACTAAAATTAGCCGCATCTACAACAGTAATGATGGAATCTAGACGAGTCATCTCGCGCAATTCCGTACCTAAAAAAGTCAGTGCAACTGGCAAAGGATCAGCTAAACCCGTTGTTTCCACTACCAAATAATCGATCTTATCTTCACGTTCCAGCACTTTGTATACTGCTTCGACCAAATCATTATTAATGGTGCAGCAGATACAACCGTTGCTGAGTTCCACCATATCTTCTCCGGTGGTGACTATCAACTCGTTATCAATACCAATTTCACCAAACTCGTTGACTAAAACTGCTGTTTTTACGCCTTCTTGGTTGCTAAGAATATGGTTAAGAAGAGTGGTTTTACCGCTACCGAGAAAACCAGTAATAATCGTAACTGGTAGACCTAGTTTAGGGGCATCCATCGCTGGGGATTGGTCAGGTTTAACTGCTGATTGCATAGCGTTGCTGTCAAAAACGGCTATTTATACGGTTCTTTCTTCATTATTGCCGATATTATTTAGAGGTTGTTATTAAGCAGGTGGGTAAAAATCAACTTAAATATCACGCTGGTCATGGATCTTAACAATTAACAATGACCAATGACCGATGACCGATGACCGATGACCCATGACCGAGTTAAATTTTAAGTTTAATTATGCCTCTCAACTTAGCTATATCCTTAAATAATTTCACACATTGCAATTATGACGTTAAACCTTTACAACACTCTCACTCGTAGCAAAGAACCCTTTGAGCCGCTAGAACCAGGTAAGGTGCGGATGTATTACTGCGGCGTGACGGTTTATGACTACTGCCATTTGGGTCATGCCCGCGCTTGCATTGTTTGGGATGCGGTACGCCGCTATTTGCAATGGCGGGGCTATGATGTGCGGTTTGTGCAGAATTTTACTGATATTGATGACAAAATTCTTAACCGTGCTAGGGAAGAAAATTCTTCAATGGAAGAGGTAGCGGAACGCTATATCCAAGCTTATTTTGAGGATATGAAGCGGTTAAATGTCAAGGATGCTGATGAGTATCCCCGCGCTACTCATACTTTGGATGGAATTAAGCGTTTAATTCATGATTTGGAGAATAAAGGTTTTGCTTACCCCGCAGAAGGTGATGTTTATTATGCGGTGCGAAAGTTCCCTGAATATGGCAAGCTTTCTGGTCGCAAGTTAGAAGATTTGCAAGCTGGGGCTAGTGGTAGGGTTGAGGTTGAAGAGGAAGACGCTAAGAAACAAGATCCTTTTGATTTTGCTTTGTGGAAGGGTGCAAAAGAAGGGGAACCTGCTTGGGAGTCTAACTGGGGTTCAGGTCGTCCTGGTTGGCATATTGAATGTTCGGCAATGGTGCGCGACCGCTTAGGTGAAACAATTGATATTCATGCTGGCGGTGCTGATTTAATTTTCCCCCACCACGAAAATGAAATTGCCCAATCAGAAGCAGTGACAGGTAAACCTTTAGCTGCTTACTGGCTACATAACGGGATGGTAACGGTGAATGGGGAAAAAATGTCTAAGTCTTTAGGCAATTTTATTACTATTCGCGAGTTATTAGATCGTCCAACTGATCCAATGGCGATGCGGTTGTTTGTGTTAACGGCGCAGTATCGTAAGCCAATTGATTTTAGTGAAGATGCGATCGCAGGTGCTACTAATGGTTGGAATACTCTTAAAGAAGGTTTACTATTTGGCTACCAACATGGCTCAAAACTTGGTTGGACAGAAACAGATTTAACTAGCCCTACCAAGGTTGAACCTGTAAAAACTGAGGCAAGTGAAGCATCTGAATCCAACCCAGAATCAAGTAAATCTGTTTGGCAGGAAACTTTAATCCAAGTTTTGCAGCCTTTCTTGAAACTGCCTCAAGCTTACTGGCAAACTGTCAAACAATATAAACAACTGGTATTTTTAACTATTGCAGTTGCGATTGGCGGAGTGTCGCTTAAGTTTGCATCTGAAGTTCTGAAGATAGCTAGTAGTGTGCCGTTTTTACCACCTATTTTTGAAATCATTGGTATTGGGGTAACAGGTCGCTATTTGTTCAAAACTTCTACTCGTGAAGCGATTTTTAAACAAGTGCGTTCACTAATCCAAACAGTTGACAGTAAAGCCAACACATCTGAAGAAATCGTTTCCGAAACTACCACTCAAGAGCAAGATGTAGTTAACGAAGCAGAAAATAACATTCCACCTAATTATTTAGAACGCTTCCAAACAGCAGTTGATGATGACTTTAACTTTGCTGAAGGTTTAGCTGTTTTGTTTGAACTTGCCAAACATTTACGGAGAGAAGGTAATTTGTTAGTTCATCAAGGTAAAACAGCAACAGATCCAGAAATCCTTAAGCAGCAATGGCATACGCTTGTTGGTTTAGCACAAATTTTAGGTTTAGAAGCTCAACCTGATGAAGAAACTACCAATGCTAATGGTATAACTGATGCTGAGATTGAAGCTTTAATTGAGCAACGTCAGGAAGCGCGCAACGCTAGAAATTTTGCTGAAGCTGACCGGATTCGCGATCAACTCGAAGCTCAAGGAATTATTGTAAGTGATGGTAAAGCTGGCGGTGTAACTAGATGGCATCGTAGTTAGTCGTGGCAAAGTTGAAAAGTCTGCTTGTCAGTCAACAAAAATCTTAACGCTGTTAAATTAAGTAAGGCGATTGGCTGCTCAGTGCGATCGCCTTACTTCCATTTCACTACTCTTATTTCAACACTTTTCCTATAATTAAAAAATGAAGTACTCCAATTCAGTAGCAAAATTAATTCTGCGCTCTGAGCAATTTTAATTCTTGTCTAACTTTGTTGAACATGGATATATCAATGGGCAACATCACCTGGGGAATACCTTTCCAGATTTTCAATTTATGACTTGTATCCATATCTTTAATTAGTTGCTCGATATGACGGAAAGAAAACGTAGCTAGACAATTTCCACCTACGACTACTGTCGGAAAACGAGTTTTCATCCAATCTAATTCATCAGCAATTTCTTGATACATTTCTTCTGTAGAAGGTAGTGATAATTTACCGTTAACATAATCTAATAACCACCAAGCACCAACTTCTGACGTTAACTGACTAAAAAAACTGCTGTTATAACCAACAAAACCCATCTGTGGAATTTCTGGGTGAATTAAATGGCGGTATAGCTGAAATATTCCCTCTTCATCTATCAACATCCGACGGTATTGTTCTTGCAAAAAGGGAATTGATTGAGTAAAACCAGTCCCAAAAATAACTACATCTGCTAATACCTGCTGACCATTTGCTAATTCGACACCACCAGGAATAAACCTAGCTATACTTGTCTTGATTGGTTTGATTTTCCCAGCACGTATATATTTGAAAAATCCTGGGGAAGCGACACTTACACTACACTCAAGATCATCTATGTGATAATCGGGCTTCATTCCACAACTATCCAGACCCAATTGCAAACGTAACAAAGTTTCTACATTCCGCCAAAATAACCAAACAAGAGGTTTACCGATACTGTGCAGCATTGTTTCAATGCGTCCCATTTGACGGTATGGAAACCAAGCTTCTGAGAAACGAGTTAATAAAATATATTTCAGGTTTACCAAACCTAGAAAATGTCTAGGAACTTTCCACATAGCTTGGCGGAATACAAGGGTACATTCAGTAGCAGTATTCGCCGCTATTGAGGCAATATCACAGGCTGATTTACCATAACCTACTACAATTGCTCGCTTACCCTCAACTATAGAGGTGTCGTTAAACTCTGTAGAATGAAGTATCTGCCCCCCATTTGCGGTGAAATCATCTTTACCAGGTAACGAAGGCAGTTTTGGGTTGCTAAATGTACCATTGCACACTACAACAAAGTCAAATTCGTGACTTGACTCTCTAGGTTGCAGTTGATCTTGATCTTTGGTTCTAGTAGTAACTACCCATGTTGGTTGTGCATCAGTTTTTAAAGAAACATTGGTTACTTCGGTTTTGAAGCGAATTAAATCATTTATGCCAAAATGCTTGGCGTAAGATTCTAAGTAATCTCTTATTTGCTCTGCTGTTGGCCAATCTGGATAAGACGCGGGCATGGGATAGTCAGAGAAACCGTAGGTGTCAGCCGTGTTTTGGCTGGTCAATGCTGGATAAGTTCGAGAGAGTTCCCATACGCCACCCAATCCTGATTTCTTCTCAAAAACCGTGACATCATAGCCTTCTTCTGTAAAAACTTTAGCTGTTACCAAACCGCTAATCCCAGCCCCAATTACGCAAATGCGTCGAATTTCCATATTTTTTCAAAAAGTTCTACAGTGATATAGTGTCCGGCAAATTAACCTTAATTATTAATTAGCCTGTGTAGTCAGGCTAAAGCATGACGCAATTATGGGTAATCAACCGGATATGGTATGAATTGCGAGTCCCTAATTTATTTTCGCTTTCATCATGTTAGAGCGGCGCACAAGTATAACTCTGTCTAACATTCTGCTAACTGTGGCTATCGGATTGCTACTGTTATTGCTATGGCAATTGCAAAGTCTGCTAGTAATTCTGATGATTGCAGTAGTGCTGGCGGCTGCCCTAGCCCCTGTGGTTGACTCTGCTGACCGTTGGAATATTCCCCGTTGGTTAACAGTTTTGGGTGTTTACTTAGCTTTAATAGCTGGTTTAACTGGCTTCGGGGTGTTAATTGGGCCGCCAGTAGTTACACAAATTGAGCGTTTAATCCGTCAACTTCCCTTCTATTTGGAATTACTAAGGGGTTTGGCAGAAAATTTGGCAATGCGCTTGGGGATGACGCAGCCGCAGTTAATCCGGCAAATATTTGATACTCAAGGTCTGACCAGTTGGTTGATTGGATCGAGTCAACAATTATTGGTACGTTCTTATGGTCTGACTAGGGGGCTTTTAGGTGGCTTATTTAGCTTGCTATTAGCTTTAATCGTTTCTGGCTATATGCTGGCGGGTAGTGAGAATTTAATTAATGGTTTAGTTAGTTTGTTTCCCCAACCTTGGGACAAACGTCTAGCAGATCAGGTGGAACCAATGAGTCACAGAATGGGTAATTTCATTCAGGGACGGGTTTTAGTTTCTGCGATTTTAGGGGTTGTGATTACTATTGGCTTAAGTTTTTTGGGTTTATCAGAGTTTGCTTTAGCTTTGGGTGCGATCGCAGGTTTTACTAATTTAATCCCTTTTGTTGGCCCAATTCTCGGTGCAGCCCCCGCTTTAGTTGTGGCAGTTTCTCTGGGAGGCTGGACATTTTTATGGGTGTTGCTGTTATTCGTAGTTATCCAAAATGTGGAAACTTATGTGCTTGATCCACTGCTTGTAGGCCCTTCTGTGAAAATACACCCGTTATATCAACTATTAGCTGTGTTGGGAGGAACGCAAGTTTTGGGTATTGTTGGGGCTTTAATTGTTCCCCCTTGGGTTGCGGGTGCTGCTGTGCTACTGGAAAATCTGTATTTAAAACCCAAAATGTTTGCCGATCAACAAACCAAGTTACTAGATTCTAGCCAAACTGAAATTTTAACTACTGTGCCAAATAATTCGCCAACTTTTAATAAAGGTGGTTAAAGACTTGAGCAGTTTTCTACTAAAGACTATTTATGCACCTAGTTAACTTGAAAGAAGTTGAGGCTATACTAACAGACCTAATTGAAGAAGCTGCAAGTGGGGAAGAAGTTGTCATCACACGGACTGATGGAGCCTCTTTTAAAATTGTGCCACTGAGTAGGGTAGGAGCAAGCGCAAAATTTGGCAGTGCTAGGGGTTTAGTAAAAATGTCAGATATTTCCTAGAGTTTTGTAGAGAATATTCCTATAGTGAGTAGAGACAGTGCTTATCGAAGTTATCCTGTGTAGTTACTGTGGTGAGTTGTCAGACTAAATTTTTCCAGAAAGCAATTTTGGCGCTGACAATTGCTTGCCTAATATGGTTACCAGTTTCAGCCCAAACAAAACCAACCGCTTTTATTACCCTTGATGGGCGACAGTTGTTTAAAGTTACTGATTCAGGAGGGTATAGCGCTCAACAACGTGCTGAAATTGTCGATACTATCCTGAAACAGACGGTTAAGGCTGGTGAACCACCTTTATCAGTAGAGATTATTGAGCGTAATGGTTTACCTGTGATTCAGGTAGAGGGGCGTAACTTACTAACAGTTACTCAGGGAGATACCCCGCCTGGAATAACTGTGCAAAAGCAGGCTGAAACTTGGGTAGGAATTCTAAAAACTTCAATTAAAAAAGCTCAACAACAGCGTAGTGCTGTGTATATCCGCAATGCTATTTTGCTTTCATTTGGCTGTGTGCTGTTAGCGATCGCATTTAGTTGGGCAATTGGCTGGATTTGGATGTACTGGCTACACCCAATGCTTCCCCAGGAAGTGACAACTGCACAGACATCACCTAAAAATACTGGCGTTGAGCAAGGAATCAAGTTTCTAATTGCTACGATTCGGGCTTTACTCTGGGTTGCTAGTGCTATCTATATTACTAATTTATTTCCCCAAACACGGGAATGGAGTCGCAGTGTCAGCGACATCCTAATTTTTACGTTAGCTTCGCCGATGGTTCCCTTGGGGGATAAGTCTTACTCACTCATCCAGATAATATTTTTAATTGGGCTGTTTATTGGTCTGCTAATGAGCGCGAAAACACTTAAAAAAGTGTTGCGATCGCGTGTTTTATACATGACTGGGATGAGTCGCGGTTCCCAAGAAACTATCGCTCAAATCGCTAACTACACTTTAATTTTGATTGGCACTTTAGTACTTCTACAAGTTTGGGGGCTAGATCTTAGTTCTTTAACTATCTTCGCCAGTGTTTTAGGAGTCGGTATTGGATTGGGTCTACAAGGAATTGCTAAAGACTTTGTTAGTGGGTTAGTAATTATTTTTGAGCGCCCAATTCAAGTAGGCGACTTTGTAGAAGTTGCTGGCAAAGTGGGAACTGTAGAACGAATTAGTGTGCGTAGTACTGAAATTCTTACTTTAGATCAAGTATCAATCTTTGTGCCTAATTCCCATTTTTTAGAATCAGAAGTGATTAATTGGAGTTATCCGAGTTCCAAATCACGGCTAAAAATTTCAGTCCGTGTTGCTTATGGGTCAAACTTAAGCGCTGTAAAAAATGCCTTGGTAGATGCAGCGAATGAACATCCAGATATTATCTCTGAACCTGCACCTCAAGTTTGGTTTACAGGATTTGGGCAAAGTTCTTTAATGTTAAATTTGCTAGTTTGGATTACACAACCACGTAAACAGTTTCAAATCAAAAGCGATCTTTACTTTCGGATTGATGAAATTTTACGCGATCGCGATGTAGAAATTCCTTTTCCCCAGCGAGAACTACATTTACGTAACGGTAGCTTACCCTTAGAAGTTTCCCCGCAATTGCAAGATTCCCTAATTGATTTAGCACAAAATCTTGCTTTTTGGCTTAAAAATCAATCTAATCAAGTACCTAAAGATCCTCAAAACAGCAGCGAATTTCCAGATGATCGGTAATAAATTTGCTCATATACCACTGTTTTTAACGATAATCTACACTTGATCTTTCCTCTTGACCAGTCTTCAAGACCAAATTATCGCCCAGCCTGAGATATTGTTGAACGACTAGCTAAATTAATAATTGGGTTAATCGCTCCCTTTCCTGGTATCAACGTTTCAAAATGACAGTGGGGGCCAGTACTATGCCCTGTACTACCCATTTCTGCAATCATTTGTCCCTGTTCAACAGATTGACCAACCATCACTAAAACTTTGCTGTTGTGACCATAGCGTGTCACACTGCCATCAAAATGCTGAATTTCTACTAAATTGCCATAACCGCCAGAAACCCAACCAGCTTTAGTTACTACCCCAGTTGCAGCCGCCACAATTGGTGCGCCTATTGGCCCAGCAATATCAATTCCTTTATGCGCCCTTCCCCAACGCCGACCAAATCCCGATGTTACCCTACCTTGAGCGGGCCAAATGAATTTAGCGGAAAGAGGATTTACTTGTGAATCTGCGGGTGGTACAGGAAGCTGAATATATGCAGACTGTGAAACTGGGGGTGGTACAGGAATGGAAATAAATCCAGAGTTAGGAAATACATCTGTACCTGTGTATGCACTTGTTTGTTTCCCCTGAGCATTTTTGTTCGCTGAATCGAACTTGATATTATTTGACGGCGTTGGCTGGGGAAATGCCTGTGAATCTGAGGCTGTAGTTGATGTTACTTCCTCAAAGGGTTTGGTTTCGACTGTGATTTCCTGTCCATTAGCTTTGCAGGGCATCAAAGTTAGGATCAGACTGGCTATCAGTACTAGGGAGGGGAATTTCATCAGGAATCTCTTAAGTTATGTTGCCATCTTATAAAGGATATAGTCTTTTTGATGACCGTGATCCCACGGTTTTTTATGGTTACCAATAGTAAAATTTCAGTATTTGTATGTGACGTAATATCTATTCAGTCCTAAGAATAAACAAGCTGAAAAGCTCTGGGGAAAAGGCTTTTAATGCGTTGTTGTGTATATAGTTAGACTTGCAATGAATGCTTACAAGTTCGTTATAGCTTGGTTGATTGATCGTTGAGAATAGCAAATAATTTATGTCCAATTTGTACACCTGGAACAATTATCGCTGTGGCTACGCAGCACATAGCGCCTCTAATCCCAAAGTTAATTCTGAGGTTCCCCTGTTATTAGTACATCCTATTGGTGTTGGGTTATCTCGGCATTTTTGGGAGCGATTTTGCAATGAATGGTTTAAAACAGGTGGCAGTAATCCAATTTATAACCCAGATTTACTGGGATGCGGTGAGAGTGAGAAGCCCCGTATGGCTTATACCCCCCATGATTGGGCAGAGCAATTACAATATTTTTTGCAAACAGAGATAAAACAGCCTGTTATTTTACTGGTGCAAGGTGCTTTGTTACCTGTTGCGATCGCCTTAATTCATCTCCAAAAAGAGCAAAATTTAATTAAAGGGCTAGTTTTAAGTGGCCCTCCTTCTTGGTCTTTAATCACTAAGCCTACAAGTACTTTACGGCAAAAATTGCTGTGGAATTTATTCTTTGATTCTCCTGTAGGCACTGCGTTTTATCGTTATGCCCGAACACCCCAATTTTTAAGGTCATTTTCAGGAAGACAGTTGTTTGACTCAGTTGAGGATGTTGATTCACAGTGGATAGATATGTTGTTGGCAGGCGCAGCAAACCCAAATTCTCGCTATGCGGTTTTTTCCTTTTTAGCGGGGTTTTGGCGGCAAAATTATGCAGATGCGATCGCCAAGATGACTCAACCTACTTTAGTCGTCATGGGAGAAACAGCTTCCAGTATCAGTAAGACTGGGAAAGGGGAAACTCCCGATCAACGCTTGGCTAACTACCTTCAGTATTTACACGCAGGGGAGGGGATCAAAATTCCTGGTCGCAATGTTTTACCCTACGAGTCAACTGCGGATTTTGTCAGTGCGATCGCACCTTTTGTTAAAAAGTTGTCCTAGCATAAGTCCCAATTACTTTGCATTCTGTAGAGACGTACTATGCTACGTCTTTACATCAAATATGTTTAGTTTTTCCCTTCCGTGTTGGTCTAAAAGCCTCTCCTCGTAATGGGTTACGCGCACACTGTGTGAACACGGGGAGGGGCGGAGGGTAGGATTTTATACCTATCAAACGTAAAGTTATGAAAATTTCTATTGATTAAAATAATAATTTCTGTATCATTAGTTACAGAAATACTTTTTTAATCGCACTGGTTAAGGTCGCTCAAATTGAGCAAGATCATTAAGCCTGAAGCTTGTATACCTACTATTTAGTAACAAAACTATGAAACTCGACACTTACAAATCTCCCATCGGCGTACAAGCATATTCTCCCAAAGCTATGCTGTTTCCATCATGTGCGCTGTATTGGTCGAACGAGCAGAAGTATGAAGCATCTACCTGGGTGCAACTGCTAAATCCTCCCTGCTCGTTCAGTTATGATGAAGCACTTTTATTGTGTCAGCAATCAGAGGACGAATGGATTGCTTGGATTCCAGAACATGGTGAAATTGTGCTAAACACCAGCCAATTTTGCATCGCTAATTAACCATGTTGGTAAAATAGGAGGCAACAAAAAATTTACTTAACTTGCCTCCTGATATCTAATTAAATATTTTGTCAATGTTAAGTTATACGTCTTAACAAAAACTTAGCAATTTTCTTTTCAAAGGGTTTGGGCGAGAGAAATCGCAACAACAACTGACGTAACGCCCAACTACCCATAGATGCAGACGTAGAACGTAGTAGTCGCTTAATTCCATGTTGAAATAGCCACGACATTAACAATGGAATCAGCAAAGTTAATAAATTAATTTGCATCAAACGTCCCGCATAAGGAATTATCATTGCTGCAACCAACAGCAATGATATTCCCCAAGAAACCCAATTCAGCCACAAAGTGCTAGTAATCCTAAGTTGGTTTAGCAGTTGGTTAATTAACCAATAATGGGAAGAAGCGATCGCCAAACACTTTTTCGGCGTTTCCAACGCATCACGCTGAATTTGGTGGATGATATCGCCATCAAGCGAGATCACACTCCGCATCACGATATTTTCTGACTCCTGCAATTGTCCAGGTTTATGATAATAAGTGCAAAAAGTCAAGCCCGATTGGAAGCGATTTTTACCTTGACGGTTTTCTCCATCTGATAAAGCAAAATATCGCAATTGAGTCAGCAGACTTTTAGAAATTTTTAGGTTTTGACCCCTAGCTTTTGCGCTGAGAATTGCCTTGACTGATGCTTTATCCAAATTGAAGCGAATAAATCGAAATAGTATTAAACCTTGTTCGTTTTTTACTTCTTCAACTTGAATTTTATTGTCTAAATTGATAGATGCTCTGATGCTGAGAGCAGGAGAAGTTGGTACTTCTTTGATCATCCCGCTTCTCACTTTAGTTAATAAAGAATTCACTTAGGTAATTTTATAATAGAAGTTGGTCTAACTAACATTGATTGAACCATATTCACAATAAATCCCAGCAGCCCACGCCACTGATTATCGCCAGCAATTACTCCTTCTCGATGTATTTGAAGAATAATATCTTTGTATTTACTATCAAATAATCGCTTATTGAAACGGTTGATAATATCGCCATCAAGTTGAATAATTGTTTGGGCATAAATTAAATCACTTACCAAATCTTCATCCAGATATTCTAATCCCTCAGCATGATTTTGAGATAGTGCTTTATTGCGATTATCTAAGGCTGCTTTTAATTCTCCTATTTTACGCAAAGTCCGTAAAAATCTACCATCATCTAGCATATCTTGAATTGCTCTAATTTCTGATGGCGTAGCACTTGGATTGAGCGGGTTAGGGAGTTGTGTCTCTATTTGATCTAAAGTGACAGACGGATCTGTAAGAATGCGAGTATCTCTAATAGCTGAAGGGTTTTCTTCAGTTAACAGCAAGCAATATTCCACTTCCAATTGTTTGCGTAAACTTAGGTAGCGATCGCGCAAAGACTCATCAATCCCTTTACGTTCTAGATATTGTTTAGATATGGGATAAACATCTCGATAAACTTGCCAAGGAATAAACTTATTCCCAGTAATTTGCTCCACCACCATTGTATTAACTTCTAAAGCTGTCATGTCCAACAGCACATCACTTAAGGACTTCATAAAATCCTTTAAGTTTTTTTCTATTCGAGGTGCCGCGTATTGATTATTTCTACCTTGTCTAACTAACACAGACTTTATTCTCCCTATATGCAGTTTTACGAGTTATTTTGATTAGTTAAAGATGGATAAGATTGTATCTCTGCTGCCAGTTCCATATTAGAACGAGGTGGAGCATCTTCATCAGCAGGGGTAAGCAATAAATCTCCTTCACTTTCAGGTATTTCTGTTGTCGGCGTTTCTTCAGATAAATAACGCTCTAAATCTGACACTTCCATATCTGGTGATAAACGATCAAACTCTTCCATCAGATGTGATTCTGCTAACTTATCCGCCTCCCATTCTTCGACTAACTCAGGGTGATTTATCCAGTCAGCATTAGCCTGCTCAACATCTTGGGGCGTTTCTGCTACTGCGGGAGATACTTCGATAAAATTAGGTTTAAACTGCTCCCACTCTGCTTCAATTAACGTATTTGAAGTTGGTATCGGTGCGTTTGTATTGGCGAGATCGGCTTCATCATCCACCCAATTATCCCATTCCTCCTCAAACCCCTGCTCTAATACCTCTAAATGAGTTGCATCTGCTGTAATTAATTCATCTTGCTCCTCTGTCCAATCATCCCATTCCTCAACAAATTCTTGGTTAGATTGAGTTTGATTGGTGTTGTCTGAGGTTATGTCTTGTTCTATAGAATCTAAAACCCAGTTATCCAACCCTGACTCAGTTTCTTCAGGTAGTATCTCTGAAGTTTGTAGTGGCGGGGTGATGTCTGACTCATTGTGTGATTCCAGCAAATTTTCCTCACCATCTTCTGTCCCCAGATGCAAAGCATCCAAACTGGGCGGACGTATTGTTGGCAAGGAATTGATCTGTTCCAATACCGATGAATCTATATTCTCCTGGGTTCCTAACTGCAAGGAATCAAGACGAGGTGGACGCACCGTTGGCACTGAGTTAATCTGCTCTAATGAGGGCGATAATTCTATTTCTGGTGCTTCCGGTTGTTCCTGATTGGTAACTGGAGTTGTTGTGCTGGCTTGGGTTAACATACTTTGCCAGTCTTGCTCCAATTCGGCTTCAGAAGGCTGCATACTATGATTTGTTTCTTCTTCTATAGTTTGCGCGGCTTCTGGGGTTTGTTCTGGAGTAGATATTTCCTCTTGTGCTACGGGAGATTCAGGAAATAATTCTGGAGTGGATATTTCCTCTTGTGCTACGGGAGATTCAGGAAATAATTCTGGAGTGAGTATTTCCTCTTGCACTACGGGAGTTGGTGGAATATCAACAGGTAGCGGGGTCACATTTGCTTGAGGTGATGGCAAGCGTTGACTTTCGCCAGTAGGCAATTCCAGGTTAATTGGCGGCAAATTAGCATTTGGATACCGCAATCTCACCCACACTTCAAATAATTTTTGTAAACTGTTCAGGTTATCCTGAATAATTTTTTGACCTTGATTAACCTGATCTTGGTGAAAATCTCGCAATTCCCGATAAGGACTATTGCCAATAAATTTTTTACCAATTTCGTTTTCAATATCGCCTTCCAGCAAATTAATCCGTGTGCGGAGGCGTTGACCTGGTTTAATATCTGTTTCTTGATCAGAAGACACCCAAGTTGTGACTTGCAACTCAATGGCTTCGCTGAGTGCTAATGCCAAAGCTTCAACTATTTTTCCTGCCTTGAGTTGTTCTTTGAAGTCGTCGCTTGCCGCCATAATACGTTCTTTCCTTACATCTTTGCAGGTTGCAGAGCTTAGTTAAACTTGTGGTAAGTTACCACAAGTTTTTACGACATTTTCTTTTAAGTAGAAGGGGGAAGGGGTGGGTTTTCTCCCTGCTGCCGTCGTGATGCCTGGGGTATTTGTGATAGGGTGCTAGTCATGATCATAAATAGCTGTTGCAAAGTTGCGATGTTGTGCTGCAACACTTGCCGTCCAGCTTGCACTTGTTCTAAGTGAAATTGTTTAAGATCAGTGTAGGGGCCATAGCCCAAAAACTGGCTACCTACCTCGTTTTCAATCTCGCCGTCTACAATATTGATGCGAGTTTTCATCCGGTGACTTGGTAAAGGTTGACCTGCGTTATTACTTCCTGAAGCATCTGCCGCTGATTCGGACGACACCCAAGTAGTAATTTCTAACTCAATAGCTTCACCTAGCGCCAGAGTCAGGGCATCAGCAATCTTTCCTGCTTTAAGATATTCTTTGAAGTCGTCACTTGCAGCCATAAAGTTACTCTCTGTTAACGGTAGTGCAGCTAGCTCAAGGTTAGACCAGAAGTGCCTTGAATATACCAAATATTTACCTGATTTTATAAAAATTTGGGATTTAGGCCAGGGGGAGATATAATTACTAGCTTTTAGCAATTATTTCGACTTATTAGTTTTCTAAGTTGTCTAAAGGAAGATTATTTCCAAAAGTCAGTAATTATGTAGCCTAGTTCTATCAGCATATTTCGTAGTAGGGGAAGGCTAAGACCAATAACGTTACTGTGGCAACCGACAAGTTTTTCGACAAATAATCCGCCTTTTCCTTCGAGGGCAAAGCAGCCAGCGCATTTGAGGGGTTCGCCTGTAGCAACGTAGGCTGTAATTTCGCGATCGCTTACATTAGCAAATTCCACCTTAGTAATGCCACACTTGACCAAGGTTTTGTTGTGTGGCTGGTCAATTAAGGCATGACCTGTGTAGAGAATACCCGTCTGACCACGCATTTTTTGCCAACGTGCGATCGCTTGTTCTGGCGATTCAGGTTTACCATAAATTTCCCCATCAACGGCTAATACTGAATCACAACCTAGTATTAACGCCCCTGTAAACTGTTCTGCAACAGTTTGGGCTTTCCGCAGTGCCAAAACTTGGACTAATTCGGCTGGATCACTTAGTTGTATTTGTGATTCATCAAAGTTACTAACTTGTACTACTGGTTCAATCCCAGCCGTTTGCAATAAACGCCGACGGGCGGGGGATGCTGAAGCTAAAACAAAGGTAGGGTTAAGCATATTTAAAGATCAAACAGTAATTTTATTTTGACCAATGAATGCTTGAGTTCTTCTAAGCTGATTAATCTTTGCGCTTAAGCAACTTGGAAATATTTCTTAAGTGTGGGCAATGCTTTACCTTCTTGTAGAGATGATTCAACCAATAGTTCCAATACTTCCTGGGCATTGTGAAATGCTTCTGCGTAAGTCTCCCCGTGAGTAACAGGTTGCATTACATCCTCAAATTCAGGCAGAAAAACGACAAAACAGCGATCATCTTCTGACCATTGAACGATAATTGTGTATTTCATTCTTCATATTCCTCCATTCTCTTGAGATCTTCAAGCACTGCGTCTACTTGCTTTTCCAGGTATGGTTTCGCGTCGCTACCATCTTTCCCCCCAATTATGAGCGATTGAGACAATTTAGGATGCAACCATTTAGTGTGACTTCCTTTAGCTGGTTTGTAAGTAAATCCTGCCCTTAACAATAGACTTTTCAATTCCCTGATTTTTCTAGGCATTTTTTACTTTTACTCCCCACTCTTCCATTCTTTATTTTTAATTAACCAAAGTTAGGATTTTTGCCAGAAATCTCCTGTTAAAATACTAATTTCTAGGCTTTCTTTGATATTATGGGCAATATTTTTGGGCATCTGTTTCGGATCACTACATTCGGGGAATCTCACGGTGGTGGGGTGGGAGTTGTGATTGATGGTTGCCCACCGCAACTGGAAATTTCTGCTGAGGAAATTCAAGTAGAGTTAGACCGGAGACGACCAGGACAAAGCAAAATTACTACCCCTAGAAAAGAATCTGATACCTGTGAAATCCTTTCTGGGGTATTTGAGGGCAAAACGATGGGAACTCCGATCGCAATTTTGGTGAGAAATCAAGATACTCGCTCCCAAGATTATGATGAGATGGCGGTTAAATATCGTCCTTCCCACGCCGATGCTACTTATGATGCTAAATACGGAATTCGCAATTGGCAAGGTGGGGGTAGGTCTTCGGCAAGAGAGACAATTGGCAGAGTAGCAGCAGGTGCGATCGCTAAAAAAATTCTTAAAATTGTCGCTGGTGTCGAAATTATCGGCTATGTTAAGCGCATAAAAGACTTAGAAGGCATTGTTGACCCTAATTTAGTCACAATGGAACAAGTAGAAAGCAATATAGTCCGTTGTCCTGATGCTGAATGTGCAGAAAGGATGATTGAAAAAATTGAGCAGGTACGGCGGGAAGGTGACTCGATTGGTGGTGTAGTCGAATGTGTTGCTAGGAATATACCTAAAGGACTAGGTTCACCTGTATTTGATAAACTAGAAGCAGACCTGGCTAAAAGTGTAATGTCATTACCAGCAAGTAAAGGATTTGAAATTGGCTCAGGCTTTGCTGGCACTATGCTAACTGGCAGTGAGCATAATGATGAATTTTACACTGACGAGAACGGCGAAATTCGCACAGTAACTAATCGCTCTGGCGGTATCCAGGGAGGCATCTCTAACGGAGAAAATATCATTTTACGAGTGGCGTTTAAACCTACTGCCACAATTCGTAAAGAACAGCGTACCGTTACCTTGACAGGTGAGGAAACTTTACTAGCTGGTAAAGGTCGCCACGATCCTTGCGTTTTGCCTAGAGCCGTGCCTATGGTAGAAGCAATGGTCGCTTTAGTGCTGTGCGATCATCTATTACGGCAACAGGGTCAATGTGGTGTATTGAAGGCTTGAGTGCTAAATGGAAATAAATCCTGACTCTGAGTTTGTTGTGCAATTCTGGGGTGTACGCGGTAGCATTCCTTGCCCTGGAAATGAAACAGTTCGTTATGGCGGAAATACTTCCTGTGTAGAAATGCGCGTGGGTGGTAAACGCCTAATCTTCGATGGTGGTACTGGGTTGCGAGTACTTGGTAGAAGTATTGAGCAACAGCAGCCTTTAGAAGCACATATGTTTTTTACCCACTATCACTGGGATCATATCCAGGGAGTGCCGTTTTTTAGTCCTGCCTTTATTCCAGGGAATTTATTACATATTTATGGACTATTGCCACCAGGCACAGAATCAATGCAACAGCATTTCTGGGATAACGTCTTACATCTAGACTCGTTGATTCCAGAACCGAAGATTGAAGCTGACCTTAAGTTCTATGAATTAACTTATGGACATACTTTTAATATCGACGATATTTGTATAGAAACTGCTGCACTCAATCATCCTAATGGAGCAATTGGATATCGAGTAACTTGGCAGGGACATAGTGTTTTTTATTGCACAGATACAGAACATTTTCCCGATCGCATGGATGAAAATGTTCTGTATTTGGCGCGTGACGCTGATGTGCTGATTTATGATTCGATGTATACAGATGAAGAATTTCACAATCCTAAGTCACCTAAAGTAGGCTGGGGTCACTCTACTTGGCAGCAAGCTTTAAAAATATCTGAGGTGGCTAAGGTGAAGCATCCTGTGATTTTCCACCATGAACCTAATCATAATGATGAGTTTATGGATAAGTTGCAATCAGAAGTGTTAGCCGCCTGTCCCAATGCCGTATTAGCTCGTGAGGGGTTAATTCTTAAAGTTGTTTAAACAGTGAAAAATCAATAATGGCGCGATGTGCATAAAACTTTTTTCCACCTTAATGTCGGCATTCCCCTCCCGTTAACCTCTCTGTGATCGACCAAACGAGGAGGCTCTAATGTGCAACGGTTTAGCTGAACAAGTAAATCAACTGCAAGTAACCCTGCACAAGATGGAAGTGGCGATGGGGGCGATCGCTGATGCCGTTGTCTTTGTAGGTGAAGACAACGAAGTGCAATGGTGCAACCCTACTTTTGAGAGCCTGGTAAACCAATCGCAGTCTACTATCTTGGGCATCGGGCTCAACCACTTACTACCCCTGAGACAGGCGGGGCAACTTATTCCTCTGGATTCCTATCCTGATGTAATGATCCGAAACGGGGAGAATGCAGCCACCGAATATGAGTTTCAGCGAGGCGATTTCCCTACGGGAACGCTACGCGATCGCACTTTAGTCCTAGAGATTTCTGGAAGCTATGCGGCAATAGCTGAAGGCGCTCATGCCGTTGTCCTAGTGATTCGGGATATCACGCAGGTAAAAGAAGACATTCTAGAACGCCAACGGGCAGAAGCATCTCTACAAAAGCGCGAGGAATTATTACGGACACTCATTGATGCCACACCGGATGTAATTTGTTTTAAAGACGGTGCCGGACGGTGGTTAGAGTCGAATCAGGCTAACCTGGAATTTTTAGAGCTACAGGGAATTGATTACAAAGGCAAAACCGACGCAGAACTAGCCCAATTCAGCAGTTTTTATAAAAGTGCCTTACCAAATTGTAGCCAAACAGACGAACAAGCTTGGCTACAGGGGTATATGCAGCGAGTAGAGGAAGTTGTTCCCCTAACTGATGGAACAGCCACCATCTGGGACATGATCAAAGTTCCCTTATTTTACCCAGATGGTAGGCGTAAGGGACTAGTCATTTTAGGGCGGGATATTAGCGATCGCAAGCGGACAGAGCAAGCACTGCGAACTAGCGAAGCTCAGTACCGAGATTTAGTTCAAACTGCCAACAGCATTATTTTACGCTGGGATACTCAGGGAAATATTCAGTTTTTGAATGAATATGGTCAGTACTTCTTTGGCTTCAATAAAGGTGAAATTATAGGTCGTAATGTTGTTGGCACGATTGTCTCTGAAACAGAAACCTCTGGGCGGGACTTGCAAGCATTGATGACCGAGATTTGCCAGCATCCAGAAAACTATTTGTTCAATGAGAATGAAAATATTTGCAAAAATGGCAAACAAGTATGGATTGCTTGGGCGAATAAACCAATTTTAGATGCACAAGGTAATTTGGTTGAGATTCTCTCAGTTGGTACTGATGCAACGGAACGCAAGCAAGCCCAAGCAGCCTTAGAAAACTCGTTGTCTTTATTACAAGCTACTTTTGAATCAATTCAAGATGGAATTTTAGCGGTAGATTGCAATGGTCATATTGTTAGCTACAACCAAAGTTTCTTAGAAATGTGGTCTGTTACACCAGAAATTTTGGGTGAACCAGAGCATGGTAAAAGAATCGCCTATTTAGCAAACCAATTAAAAGATCCTAATGAGTTTACCAAAAGAGTCAAAGGATTATACGCTACCCCAGAAGCACATAGCTATGATTTATTAGATCTTGCTGACGGCAGAGTATTTGAGCGTTACTCCTGTCCTCAAAGAGTTGGAGATAGGATTGTTGGGAGAGTTTGGAGCTTTCGTGATATTACGGCTCGCCAACGAGCGGAGGCTGCTTTAGAAGCAAGTGAAATCAAGTTCCGCAACATTGTAGAAAATGCTAACGATATTCTGTTTGTTCTCAATCCAGAAGGAATATTCTCCTATCTTTCCCCGAATGTGTTTAACATTATGGGGTATGAGCCTGCTGAGATGGAAGGTGATTCCTTTCTGGCTTTCATACATTCCGACGACCAACCCAACTGTGTAGATGCGGTTAACACAGTAGTAACAACGGGTCAAGGGCAGTCTGGAATTGAGTACCGAGCTAGATACAAAGATGGTAACTACTACTGGCAAGTTGCTAATCTAGCGGCATCTCAAGATGCTAGTGGCAATTTAACTATCGTTGGTATTGCGCGTGATATCACTGAACGCAAGCAAACAGAAGAAGCATTACGGCAGTCGGAAGCCAGATTTCGGGCCTTGTACGAAGCAACCAGTATGGCTGTTATATTAACCGATTTAACAACAGGTCAGTGGGATAGCAACAGCGCTGCTGAAAAGTTATTTGGTTACTCTCGTCAAGAGTTTCAGGAAAAAATTAAGCACCCTGGTGATATTTCGCCACCATTCCAACCGAATGGTCAAGACTCTTATAGTCTTGGCAATCAAGGGCTTGATCTGGCTTACAAGCAGGGTACCTACCACAATGATCAGTGGGTTCACCGTCGCTCAGATGGAACGGATTTTCCGGCTGAGGTTTGGTTAACGGTAGCTGAGGTTGAGGAGGGCAAGTTTATCACTCAAGCTATCATCCAAGATTTAACAGAGCGCAAACAAGTCGAGGCAGCTCTAGCAGAACGGGCAAAATTAGCAGCCTTTCGTGCTGATGTAGGTAGCGCCTTAGCCCAGAGCGATAGTTTGCCAGCTATTTTAAATCGCTGTGCTGAAGCAGTAATCAAACATTTTAATGCAGCCTTGGCTGGCATCTGGATGCTACGCCCTCAAAGAGATGTATTTCAGTTACAAGCTAGTGCTGGAATCGACACTCGCCTTGACACTTCTTACAGTCGTATACCCGTTAACCAATTCCCGATCTCCCAAACGCCTCAGCAGAACGTAACTAATACGGTGTTTGAGGATTTGGCAACGCAAGCGGGTATAGTTGTTTTTGCCAGCTATCCCCTGAGACTGGAGGAACAGCTTCTAGGAATGCTCGCTGTCTTTGCTAAGTCTGATCTGAGTGAATCAATGCTGCAAGCATTGGAATTTGCTGCTCGTGAAATTGCTTTGGGTATCAAGCGCAAGCAGGCAGAAGAGGCATTGCAGTGCCGCGCCCAAGTAGAAAGTGTACTTAGTAGCATTTCTCGGCAGTTCATTGACCAGGATGTTGACACAGCAATTAACTTTACCTTACAGGCGATCGCTGAGTTGATTGGTGTTGAGCGCAGTTGCATTTATGAATACTCAGTCGATCAAACTCAATTTTCTCTCATCCATCAATGGCGTACTACTAGCGTTGAGCCATTACCCACTCTGGCAGCAGGCGGAGCTACTACAACGTTCCCCTGGTTCACCAAACAGATGTTTAGTGGTCAAGTCATACAAATTTCCAGCCTTGCCGAGCTTCCCCCAGAGGCAGAATTAGAGCGAGAACTCTTTAGAAGTCAATCGACCCAATCTTTACTAGCTGTCCCTACACTCCATTGTGGGAAAGTCGTTGGATTTCTCGGTGTAGATGTTGTCCGCTGCTCGAAAGCTTGGAGCCAAGAGGATATTAACTTACTCAAGCTAGTAGGAGAACTGATTGCTATTGGTCGAGCAAGGCACAAAGCAGAAGAAGCGCTGAAGCTGGCTAAGGAAGTTGCCGTTCGCGAAGCAACACGAAGCGTAGAGGCTAACCGTGCCAAAAGTATCTTTCTGGCAAATATGAGCCACGAACTTCGCACTCCCCTAAATGCCATCCTTGGCTTTGCTCAGTTGATGGAGCGAGATGCTGCTTTGACTTCACACCAGCGAGAATCTTTGGCAATCATTAACCGTAGTGGCGAACATCTACTTAACTTAATCAACGATGTGCTGGAAATGTCCAAGATTGAGTCAGGACGGATCGTGTTGAATCCAACTGCCTTTAACTTGCACCTACTATTGCAGACGCTCCAGGAAATGTTCCAGGTACGCACCCAAGCAAAACAGTTATCACTTTATTTTGAAATTGCTCCCGATCTACCGCAGTATGTTGTGACAGATGAGGGTAAACTCAGCCAAGTTTTAATCAATTTATTGGGCAATGCTGTCAAATTTACGCAGGTAGGAGGTGTAACGCTTCGCGTGTTGGTGTTCAATGACCAAAAGCAACGAAAAACGGACAACGAAGCTTTGAGAATCTTATTTGAAGTCCAAGATACTGGAAAGGGAATTGCACCAGAGGAAATGGACAACCTCTTCCAGCCGTTTGTCCAAACCGCAAGCGGCATCCAAACTAAAGAAGGTACGGGTTTAGGGTTGACTATTAGCCGCCAGTTTGTCCAGCTGATGGGGGGCGATATCCAGATTACTAGCAGTGTGGATTGCGGATCTACCTTTAGCTTTGAAGTGCCAGTTACCTTAGCTGAACCCTTGGCAGAATCTCAACAATTTACCAAAGGGCGCGTCCTCAAGCTTGCCCCCAATCAACCTGTGTACCGAGTTTTGATAGTAGATGACAGGCAGGAAAACCGAGAACTGATCTGGCAATTACTTCAAATGGTTGGCTTTGAGACTCGCACTGCTACCAATGGACAGGAGGCGATCGCAATTTGGCAACAGTGGCACCCCCATCTCATCTGGATGGATATGCGGATGCCTGTAATAGACGGCTACGAAGCAACCCGACGCATTCGAGCGCAAGAGAATGGTTCAAGAACCGCGATTATTGCCCTAACTGCCAGCGCCTTTGAAGAACAGCAGGCAACTGTCTTAGCTGCGGGTTGTGACGACTTTGTTCGCAAGCCTTTCCGAGAGCCAGTACTTTTTGAGAAGATGGCGGAGCATTTAGGAGTGCATTATGTCTATGAGGAGAAAGAAAGTCTTCCAGCTTCACACTTCACACTTCACGCTTCCGACTTAACAGTTATGCCTGTTGAGTGGATCGCACAATTAAACCAGGCAGCACTGGCAGTGGATGCGGAAGAGATTCTTCAACTCATTGAGCAAATTCCTGAAACTTATCGGGCTATGGCAGAGCAACTTGCAGATCTAGTACATCACTTCTGCTTTGATGAAGTCTTAGCTCTAACTGAAGAAAGCTGCGATGCCTAGTGCATCAACGAACCCCGAAAAAAGGTGATGAGGAACTGCAATGCCTAACCAGCCTGCCAGCACCCCTAAAGCAGATATTTTGGTGATTGACGACACTCCAGAAAACCTCAACCTTCTATCTGCCATGCTGACGAAACAGGGTTATAAAGTCCGCAGTGTCACTAAAGGCTCCTCTGGATTGCGGGGGGCGCAGACATCACCCCCCGATTTGATTTTGTTAGATATTAATATGCCCCAAATGAACGGTTACGAGGTTTGCCAACACCTGAAGGCAGACGAACGTACCCGTGAAGTTCCGGTAATTTTTATCAGTGCCTTGGAAGATGTGTTAGACAAGGTAAAAGCCTTTTCAGTTGGAGGGGTTGACTATATTGCCAAACCTTTTCAGGTGGAAGAGGTTTTAGCCCGTATCCAGAATCATCTGACGATCCGGAAACTGCAAAAGCAATTACAAAAGCAAAACTCTCAGTTACAGCAAGAGATCCGAGAACGGAAGCAGGCAGAAGAAAAGTTTACCAAAGCTTTTCGCTCTAGCCCTAATCCGATTGCGATCGCTACCATTGCTGAACAACGCTTTATCGACGTTAATCCCAGTTTTCTGAAGATGAGCGGCTATTCTCTAGAAGACGTAATTGGACACACTGCTACTGAACTAAATTTGACAAAGCATTTTGGGGCGATCGCCAACACCATCCAATTGTTGCTAGAAACGGGTTCGCTACATAATCAGGAATTTGAATTCCACACTAAATCAACTGATGTCAAAATTGTCTTGCTCTCCGTCGAACTGATCGACCTAGAGGGGGTTCAATGCGCTCTATTAATTGCTAATGACATCACTGAGCGTAAGCGCTTAGAAAACGAATTTATCTCCCTTGTCAGCCACGAACTCCGTACCCCTTTAACCTCTTTAATGGGAGCGCTGGATCTTCTAGGTTCAGGGCAACTGGGAACTCTGACTAACCAAGGGCAAAATGTCTTGAGCATTGCCATCACCAATACCGAACGGCTGATCCGCTTGGTCAACGACATTCTCGATTTGGAGCGCATGAAATCAGGCAAGATACCTATGCAAAAGGTGAAATGTAATGCTGCCACTCTGCTTATTCAAGCTACCGAAGCGATGCAAGCAATGGCAGACCGGACACAAATTAAGCTTCAAACCAAACCCCTTACTGTTGAACTTTGGGCAGACCCTGATCGCCTCTTGCAAACCTTTACTAACCTACTTAGCAATGCTATTAAGTTCTCTAAACCAGGTAGTACGGTTTTTTTGACTGCTGAACTAAAGACTGAGGAACAACGACTAAGTACTGAGTTAGAAAATTCCCACAGCACTCAACTAGAAAAACAAGCTACAGTAATCTTCTCTGTCAAAGACCAAGGACGGGGTATCCCAACTGATAAATTACAAACCATCTTTGAGCGCTTTCAGCAGGTTGATGCTTCTGATTCTCGCACCAAGGGAGGCACGGGCTTAGGATTAACAATCTGCCGTAATATTGTGGAGCAGCATGACGGAAAAATTTGGGCTGAGAGTACGTTAAATCAGGGCAGCACTTTCTATATTACTCTGCCGCTTAATGGGACTTGAACGAAGTTCAAGCCCAAACCAAACCCTAAACACTCTAGGTGTAAAGTAAATACGTCACTATTCTCCTGTAGCCAACTCACAAATCGATAAGATATTGCTCGTTCTAAAAGCAATAAAAGACCAGCAACACTTCTCACTAGATGTTGATCAAAATCTTTTAGAGTTAATTAAACAAAGCTACCGCTGGATTGTTTACGACGGATAGCAATCACTGAAGGACGTGGTGGCCCCTCAAGAGTTCCTTCTATATTACTTGGCCAATTACTACCACGAGGTACACTTCGACGCTGAGTAAACAAGCTGCCGTTCAAATCTAACATTTCAATGTCACGGGTGAGAAGTTGTTGGGGAGTAAATGGGCATTCTTCACCAGGGTGTTGCACGGAAAGAATCAGAGTATCTCCAATAAAAGTTGGCCCCGTCAACTCACAACGTACAGGCCCATAAGCAAAAGGTACTATAGTACCAGCATTAGCACCAGTTGTGGGGATATAAAACAGCCAATTATTCCCAAAAACTCCAATCAAATCGGATGTTTGCACATTTAGATTAGAATCTGTACCCACAGTTGATGTTGCACCAACTACTCGATGATCAATTGGTCTAGGATTAGCAGCAACACCAACATCAAAACCATTATGAGCGTTGGTAGACATATCAGTGACGCACCAGATATTACCAAGGCTATCAAAAGCTAAGTTATCAACATTGGCAAAACCGTCTCCAGGTTCTGCGCCTACTTCTCCACCTTTAACTAATCTTTGCCAGCGAAAAGTATTACCTGTACCATCAGCACTATTCTCAATAATCTTAAAGATTGAGCCTGAAGGTTGTGCTGCATTGATATTAGCACTGTATTTAGAAACTATAAAGATGCGAGAGTCAGGATATCCATCACTTCCAGGCGCACCATCAGTATAAGCAATAAAAACTTCCTTAGTTTGAGGATGCACTTCAATATCTTCTGGGCGTGCAGTCGGAGTTGCTCCAATTAAGTTAGCAGCTAAAAAGGCATCAACTAATACAGCGCCTTGACTGGTATAAAAATCTGACAACTTCTTACCTTGATAACTTGGTAAGGCTGTAGCTTCATTAGAAATTTCTACATTAAAAGCACCACCATCTGTAGTTTGACCTGCAATGCCATTACGTCTGGGTAGTGGTAAACGACCATTGTTAGTAGCTTTACCTATATTGGCAACTTCTACAGAAGCAAGTACTGATGGTTTAATTGGATTAGTTGGGGCATTTAAAGTTAGTGGAATCCACTGACCTGTGCCATTGGCATTGTAACGGGCAACGTAAAGAGTACCTTGTTCAAATAAGTTACTGTTGTTCTTATCAGTAACGCTAGCCACAATTCCATTGCTGACAAACTTCCAAGTATGACCTCCTCTACGGTCATCACCCATGTAAGCAACTAACTTTTTGCCCGCTTCTACGCGCAAAGCAATATTTTCATGGCGATAACGACCTAAAGCCGTGTGTTTACGTGGACGGAAACCCGCATTAGCAGGATCAATTTCCACCATGTAACCGTATTTTTCACCAACTAAACCAAATTCCGCTCCAGTAGTACCAGAAGTATAACTTGTTTGAGTACCATCAGGCTTGACGGCTTCTGTCACTCCGACGAAAAAGGTGGAACTAGCCTGGAAATTCTCTTCAGCAGATAATACTGTTCCCCAAGGAGTTGTGCCACCAGAACAGTTGTAGGCAGTACCGATAATTTTATTACCTAATGTGTCTGTACTCAAATTAAAGACTTGAGTAGCAGCAAGCCCCGTACCAATTAAGTAGTTTTGGTCTCCTTGTTGATAGCTTTTGTTACCCCAAGAGGTGACACTTTGATATCCATCAGTACGTTGAGCATTGATTCCTAAGCCTGAAAGACCGTGAATACGGCGGTTTCCAGGATCTTTATTGACTACAGCGAAGCGCGAACTACGATTTGGGCGAGAGATACGTAAAATTGACCCACCCATGTTATACATAAACTCGCCTAACAAGGTACGGTCTTTAGTCGTTGGACTATAGCCAACTACTAAAGGAAATGATTCAGGGAACCCTGCTAAATCACTAGAAGTTCCAGGCGCTAGAACAGAAATTGGGTAAGAAACGTATTCGTGATTCACCCACAAGTAGCCGTTGTTAGGATTTCGATCAATTGGGATGAAGGTAGTATAGTCGCAGTTGTAGCCAAAGTATTCTTCTGGATTTAAGAAAACGCGATCGCCCCAACGTACAATCACATAACGTTCATATTCCGGTGGTACTACAACGTCATCTATAACTTGAAATTGGGTTAATTTAGGATTACTAGATGGATTTAATACAGTTCCCTGCCCGAATCCTGTCGCTAAATAACTTTTTTGCTGTTGATATATTGGTAAAGGATGCGGTAAACGCACAGGAGTAAATTTTAGAGATGTATCTAGTGCCTGAAAAACATTGGCATTAGTATCAAAAAGTTGGCTTTCAATGGTAGGAGCTAAGACAGTAGTTCCAGCACTAGCACCAAAAAATATTAGTAGTTGTCTTCTCGTTATTTTAGACATTTTCAAACCTTTTTAATTGTTAATTAGTTTTTATTTGCGTTATTAATGAAAAAATCCTAATTTATTCACTTTAAAATTTACGCAGTTACTCCAAATATAGTGGGTAGGGTGCGTTAGCAAAGCGTAACGCACCCTACAGGTAGATGCTTTGCATAATTCTTGAAATTAAAATAAATATTTCTAAATTTATTAATTTCAATATTATTTTTATGTTTATTGAAATAAATTATGTTTTTGTCAAAATTATTAGTTTAAAACAAAACACTAAATCTAACACTATCCTCAATGTATTAAATTCAATTAAAAATTAGATTAAAATTTCTCACTTTAATTTTAATAAAAATTTAACCACTTCATTTCTTGTGTTTAACCTGAGTAATTATAAATATTAAAAATATGCAAGGATTAATTTGAAAAATAAATTTTATAAAAAAATGGCAAAAAAAATTCGGATTACTACTCTTACCATACTGACGAGTTTAGTTTTCCCACTATCAGCAAAGGCTGCCATAAGCAATGGAGGGTTTGAATCAGCTTTTAGTAATTGGGAAACAATAGGATCAACTCAAATAACAACCTCAACTTTTGGTGTAGAGCCAGTTAAAGGTAATAATCAGGCTTTTTTGTCAACAGCATTTGAAGAAGTAATTGGTCTTGATGAAAATTTTAATCCGATTATTGGTGGTAGCGCTGTTCCCGCAATTTTTATCAGCAATTTTCCTAATCTAGAGGAGTTTTTAAATATTTCTAGTTTCTTGTCAGATAACTCCTTAGATGATATAGCCACAGCAGCACCAATAGAAGGTTCTGCAATTAAGCAAAGCTTTACAGCAGTTGCGGGACAAACATTATCATTTTATTGGGACTTTCTTACCAATGAATCTGTAGGACAAGCTGCTGTTGATGACCTGACTTATCCAGATTTTAATGATTTTGCCTTTGTGAGTATTCAATCATCCGAGCAAAGTTTGTTATTAAGTTTCGCTGACACAATTTCGCAATTTCAAAATTCCACTACAAGTTTCAATCAGGAAACGGGCTTTAAAAAATTTTCTTATAAAATACCTACAAGTGGGGAATATATATTAGGACTTGGCGTTGTTGATGTAGGGGATGGGGAAAGAATTTCTGGCTTATTAATTGATGAAGCTCAAGTTGTACCAGAATCAAATCATCAATTAAGTTTATTGTTATTAGGAGTTTTGGGAACAGCTTCAATATTTAAGCGTAGTTTTCGTAGCGGAGTAGGTCAAAGATTAGCTAAAAACTTGAATAACTTAGAAAAAAACAACCAAAAATCCTAATATTTAGTAAGGAATGATATATGTTTCGTCTGGCAAAATTAATATTATTAGCAACAGCAACACTAACAATTTTACCTGTAGGTGAAGCAGTAGCAGCGACTTTAACCGGAAAACCGCCAATTGTGATCGGACACAGGGGAGCTAGTGGCTATCGCCCAGAGCATACACTGGCTTCCTATGAGTTAGCAATTGAAATGGGGGCAGACTATATCGAACCAGACGTAGTTTCAACTAAAGACGGCATACTAATTGCTCGGCATGAAAATGAAATTTCTGGAACCACCGATGTAGCAAATCGTCCAGAATTTGCCGATCGCTTCACCACCAAAACTATTGATGGAAGATCCGTATCCGGCTGGTTTACCGAAGATTTTACTATAGCAGAAATTAAAACTCTCCGTGCTAAAGAACGTTTGCCTTTCCGCGATCAATCCTATAACGGTTTGTACGAAATTCCGACTTTGCAAGAAGTTATCGATCTAGCCAAGCAAAAAAGTTTGGAAACTAATCGCACTATCGGCATTTACCCAGAAACAAAGCACCCTACCTACTTCGACAACCCTGCCTATGTCAATACAGTTGCACCAGGGCCAGCATCTCTATCGCTGGAAGAACCTTTAGTTGATCTCCTAACTGCTAACGGTTATACCACTCCTGACGCTCCAGTTTTTATCCAGTCGTTTGAAGTTGGAAATCTGCAACTTCTGAACAGCTTAACTGATGTGCCTCTGGTTCAGTTATTTGATGCCAGTACAGCTAAACCTTATGATTTCGTTGTAAGTGGAGATCCTCGCACTTATGGCGACCTAGTAACTCCTACAGGATTAAGCAATATTTCCGATTATGCTAATGGAATTGGCCCCTGGAAACGGTTAATCATTCCCGCTAATACTGTTGATAATAATGGGGATGGTCAGCCTGACGATCTTAATGGGGATGGAATTATCACTGACGCTGACCAACCGCTGCAAGCGCCCACTTCGCTAGTAGATGATGCTCATAATGTCGGGTTGCTGGTACATCCCTACACATTCCGTAATGAAGACCGCTACCTAGCTCCCGACTATAACGGCAACCCAGCATTAGAATACGAACAGTTTTTTGCACTAGGCGTTGATGGCTTATTTACTGACTTTCCAGATACTGCTGTTGCAGTCCGCAATAGCGTCACAGAAGTTCCCGAACCTAATTTTTTGATGGGATTGATTGTTGTACCTCTATTGGGACTTTTACGCCGTCGCCAAGCTGAGGTGTAGGCAGATATTTTCAGCTTTTGTTGTAATAGTTAAGTCGGAAAATTAAGCAGATGATTCGACGCATCAATTTTCAATTAATTTCTACTTAGTTTTTGGTGCTTTGTATTTAGTAGGGGCTGGTTTACAAATTCACACAAAGCAAAATTAGTACTGCCCGAACGTACTGAGGATGAGCAGATGACTTGCGATCGCATCAGAAAGGTGCGTGATTTTTTGAGTATGTCACTCCTATGCTCTAAAGTAAAAGTTTGCCTTTTTTTTCATTTATTAATTGCTCAAATATAAAATTATTGACAAATTGATAGGCTACTTTAAGTACGAAATATAGGAATTAACCTCAAATAAATTTGACCTTAACCTGCAATTGCTACGTATAGAAAGATTGGATACAAAGTTACGAAAGAAAACTCAATCAATTTACGCAATCGTAGGGCAACTCATGGCAAATTTGTTTTTCTCAGAGTATATCGAGGGCAGTAGTAACAATAAAGCCCTGGAAATCTATAACGGTACGGGTGGTGCGATTAACTTGGCTACAGAAGGCTATGTCGTACAAATGTACTTTAATGGCAGTACAACTGCGGGTTTAACTATAAACTTGACTGGCACTGTAGCAAATGGAGATGTTTTCGTACTGGCACAAGCTGCTGCAAATGCGACGATTTTAGCCCAAGCCGATCAAACGAGTAGTGCTTCATGGTTCAATGGCGACGACGCGATCGTTTTGCGTAAGGGTGGAATCAATGGAACAGTTATTGATTCCCTCGGACAAATTGGTGTAGCTCCGGGTACTGAATGGGGAACTAGAGTAACCAGTACGGCCGACAATACACTGCGCCGTAAAAGCACGATCGCGGCTGGAGATACAAACCCCAATGATGTCTTTGACCCCAGCAGTCAATGGGATGGCTTTGCTACCGATACATTTGGCAATCTGGGAAACCACACAACTGAGGGTGGCGGTGGCAGTAATGCGCCAACAGTAAGCATTATTGCTACAGATGCCGAAGCAGCCGAGCAAGGTGCAAATCAGGCTACGTTTAGAATTACCCGCACAGGCGATACTAGCGCCGAGTTAATCGTAAATTACACTGTAGCTACGGGTACAGGTCAAGCAACGAATGGTAATGATTACACGCCCAACTTAACTGGGACTGCCGTGATCGCAGCAGGTCAATCTTTTGTAGATATTACAATTACGCCTGCTGACGATAGCACGGTGGAAGGAAACGAAACAGTAACGCTGACGTTAACTGATACCGTTGCTTATGATTTGGGCAGTTCCAGCACCGCCACAGTTACCCTAGCCGATAACGATGTCTCAATTACGCCTATTTACCAGATTCAGGGAGCAGGTCATACCTCGTCTCTAGTAGGTCAAACCGTCACGACCAAGGGAATTGTCACAGCCGTCGATTCTAACGGCTTTTATCTGCAAGATGCCAGTGGAGATAGCGATGATTTAACCTCAGACGGCATTTTTGTGTTTACTTCTTCTGCACCTACTGTAGCAGTGGGCGCTGAGGTGCAAGTTGGGGGCAGTGTATCGGAATTTACCCCTGGCGGTGCTAGTTCAGGTAATCTTTCAAGTACTCAAATTAGCAGCCCCACCGTTACCACTTTATCAACAGGCAACTCGCTACCCGCAGGCACAGTTCTTGGTGCTGGAGGTCGGACACCGCCGACGGCAATTATTGACAACGATAATTTTGCCACTTTCGATCCGGCTGAAGACGGCATCGATTTTTATGAAAGCTTGGAGGGGATGCGGGTTCAAATTAACAATGCCGTGTCTGTCAGTCCTACTAATCAATTTGGGGAAGTATACGTTTTAGCAGATAACGGTGCGAATGCGACTGGGGTTAATAGCCGAGGCGGTATTACCGTTAATGCCAATGACTTAAATCCGGAACGCATCCAAATTCAAGCAGACCTTGGTATAACACCTGGGTTTTCCACGCCACAAGTGAATGTAGGGGCGCAACTAGGGAATGTTACGGGTGTTGTCAGCTACGGTTTTGGTAATTTTGAAGTGTTGGCAACTCAGTCATTTACTCCTACTTCTACTGGAGTGACGCGAGAAACGACTAATTTAGTGGGGACTGCCGACCAACTGACTGTTGCTAATTACAATGTAGAAAACCTCGATCCGAGTGATGGAAGCGCGAGGTTTAACGCGATCGCAAATCAAATTGTCAGCGACCTCAAATCTCCCGATATCATCTCCCTTCAGGAAATCCAAGATAACAATGGATCTGTAAACGATAGTGTCGTTGATGCACTTCTGACTGGTCAAACCTTAATTGATGCCATTGTTGCAGCAGGCGGCCCTCGTTATCAATATCTAGATATCCCGCCCGTAGATGACCAAAGCGGCGGAGAACCCGGTGGCAATATCCGCGTCGGCTATCTCTATAATCCTAACCGCGTTGACTTTGTTGAAGGTTCCCTGCAACGCATCGAAGACCCCAATCTTGCTGATGGCAATGCCTTTCAAAATAGCCGCAATTCTTTATCAGCTACGTTTGAGTTTAATTCAAAACAAATCACTCTAATTAACAATCACTTCACTTCCAAAGGTGGCAGTACTCCCTTGTATGGTACTACTCAGCCTTCCGTAAATGGCGGTGAAGCACAACGAACTGCACAAGCTACAGTTGTGAATGATTACGTAAAAAACATTTTGGACGCAGACCCAAATGCTAATGTAGCCGTAGTGGGTGACTTGAATGAGTTTTATTTCAACCAACCGTTGCAAATTTTAGAGCAAAATCTCACCAATCTCACCGAAACATTACCAGAAAATGAGCGTTATTCCTACGTCTTTGAGGGAAATTCCCAAGAACTAGACCACGTTTTAGTTAGCAATAATTTAGCTAACGTTGCTGAATACGATCCTGTTCACATCAATGCTGAATTCGCTGACCAAATCAGCGATCATGACCCGCTAGTAGCACGTTTCAACTTACCCAAGCCTACAATCAACGGTACGTCAAAAAGAGATGTTTTAACGGGTCTTGATGAAAGCGAACGCATTGTGGGATTTGAAGGTCATGATCTGATCACAGGCGGTGGCGGGCGCGATGAGTTTATTTACAAGAGTTTTCGAGATGTAGGCGATCGCATCACTGACTTTGAAATTGGCATTGATAAGATTGTCCTAACAGAACTTCTAGATAGCCTTGGCTATAGCGGTTCAGATCCTTTCGCTGACGGCTATATACAGCTAGAACAGCGAGGATTTGGTACTAGCATTCAAATTGATCCAGATGGTTCGATAGGCCAGGGAATTTTTCGACCGTTTATTGCCGTAGAAAATACTTCGGCGACTGCTTTAAATAACACTAACAACTTAGTTTTATAGCTGGTTTCTGAAAGCAGCTTAAAAATGTGGAGGCGCGCGGGTTCGCGTCTCTACATTTTTAAGTAACCTCCCTTGTTGTCAGTCCTGATGGCTCCTAATTAGCTAGTAGTAGTTACGACAATTCCAAATGACTCCTGCTATATATTCAGAGCAACAATAGTTATAAACCCACCCCTAAATGATGTGTCGTATTTCCAGGGAAAATTAATCTTATAGATTTTTCGCTCTACTCAAAATGGCTTATTGAGACTGGTGCAGGATCTCCGTTAAACTGAAATTTTTACCCTTTTTTGCGTCGCCGCAATGACTTAGCACCCATTGCAGTAAATATCAAGATACCTATTGCTGAAGAAGGTTCTGGGACTTGCTGAACTCCAAAAGCTAGAACTTGGGTGAATTGAGTTGCAGCGAAATTGTTATAGCTGACAACCACTAAAGAACGCCGTCCATCTGCTAAATCTGGCCCCAAGGCAAGACCTTCGATATTATCTAGAGGCACACCTAAACTACTAAAATCAAGTAGCAAAGTTTTTTGAACAGGCTTGATGGTGCTGATATCAATTGCACTAAGACTATCAATATTTTGAATATCAGTTGCTCCCTCTAGAGAAACGTTATAGAGCTTAATCGTGTTACCAACGCCAGTGGAAAAAGACCGCTCCAAACTTAGAAAGTTGCCATTGTTATCCAGCATTATGTTAGGGGAAATTCGCGACAAAGAAACAGCAGTGCGGGCGGCATTGACAGGACACTTGAACACTTTAGTTCAATTGGTAAGAGTGAAAATAGATCAATAGCTTTGCATTGAAAGTCTTTTGATGAATATTTATCGAAAAAGTGACAAGATACTCGTATTCATCACGACACCTCCTCATCGGTAGGTCTGGGACTTCTACTGATAAAGTTAAAAGCTATGTTGGACACCAAGCTAACTATGCTGGAGTATGGCAATGAGCAAATCTATTTTAATTGTTGATGATGAGGAAGATGTCCGGGCGATCGCCAAACTAGGGCTAGAAATGGGTGCTGGCTGGAACGTATTGACTGCCAATTCTGGTAATGAAGGGTTGAGCATGGCAGCTAACCACCAACCGGATGCCATCTTGCTAGATATGATGATGCCTGATATGGATGGGCGAGCAACTCTTGAACAACTGAAAGCTAACCCCGCTACTGAGAAAATTCCGGTAATTTTAGTAACTGCCAAACTTCAGCAGTGTCAGCAAGATCACTTTGCTGAATTGAAAGTTGCTGCTGTTTTTGCCAAGCCCTTCCGTCCATTGAAACTCGCCCAGCAAGTTAGTGAAGCATTGGGTTGGAGTTAATTTTGAAAAGACCATTGTGCCATAGATGCAGGGTAGGGGAAGCAGGGAACCCAGGAGTAGGAATCCACTAATGCGATCATCTCCCCTAGTTCTCCCCGATCGTTCTTTAATTTAAAAACTAAAGCATCTCAGGGAAATAAATCCAATGGTGATTTTAGAAAATTTTAAAAAAGAACTAAAAAAGCTGATATTTGCCTATCGCTTCATGCGGATTGTACAACTGCCTTATGGTTCTTTTACTGCTGGTGGCAATTTGTCTGATGCAGCAATTGATCCTAAGAGTTTAAATCAAATTGTCCAGTTTTTATCGCGCACCGAAAGAGGAAGAATTGCCCTTTCTGAAAAACAGCTACTAGGAAAGATTGATTTACAGCAACTCCATCAATTACCTTCTAACACCTTGGGGTATATTTACGCCGATCATATGCTGAGAAACGGATTAACTCCGCCTCCAGTGCGCGAACATACTTCAGATACCTATAGATTTTTGTTCAATTATGTCATGGAAACTCATGACATTTGGCATATAGTTACAGGTAGCAATACAGACAAAGCTGGAGAAATTCAAGTAGAGACATTTTCCTTGACTCAGTTTTACCCTGCCCGTTTTTGGGTTGTTTTACTTGCTAAAAATTTACTCAAAACTGCCATTGAAGATATGGATTTGTGCAGTCAGCACATGGAAGCTGTTGTTCGAGGCTGGATTATGGGACAACAAGCACAACCTTTGTTTGGAGTTCCCTGGAATACATTATGGGAAAAACCTTTAGAGGAAATCCGCACTGAATTAAATATTCATCCTTACTTAGGTTCTGAGATTGAAGCTGCTATTAAGTGGAAAGGCGAGGAAATTCCTGCTAAATATGAATTGGTAGGAGCAAAATGATACATACACCAATAGATTCTAGCGTCACTACTTTGGTGAAGCTCTTAGAATATAGAGCAATCCATCAGCCGCAGCAAACAGCTTATACCTTTCTTGCAGATGGAGTGAGCGAAGATAGCAGTTTCACCTATGGCGAATTGCATCAAAAAGCGCAGGCGATCGCATCCTATTTGCAAAGCCAAAAAGCGTTTCAAGAGCGAGTTTTATTACTTTTTCCGCCTGGATTAGAGTTTGCTGCTGCTTTTTTTGGATGTTTGTATGCGGGTGCAGTTGCGGTTCCAGCTTATCCTCCCCGTCCCAATCAATCTGCCTCACGACTACAAGCGATCGCTGCTGATGCCAAAGCTAAGATTGCGCTTACTACTCAAGCAGTTTTAGCCCACATTCAACCACAATTAGAATTATTTTCAGATTTACAGACTTTACAATGGCAAGCTACCGACAACCTAGATTACAACTGGGCGCAGGATTGGCAAAAAGTCAAAATCAGCAGTGATACCCTCGCATTTTTACAGTACACTTCCGGCTCAACCTCGACACCAAAAGGTGTCATGATTACTCACGGTAATTTACTGCACAATTTATCTTTAATTTATCAAGCATTTCAGCATTCATCGGATAGCCGAGGTGTAATTTGGCTACCTCCTTACCATGACATGGGTTTGATTGGCGGAGTTTTACAACCACTTTACGGTGGTTTTCCGGTCGTCCTCATGCCCCCGATGATTTTCCTGCAAAAGCCTTTTTACTGGTTGCAAGCGATTTCGCGTTACCAAGCAACTACCAGTGGTGGCCCTAACTTTGCTTATGATTTATGTGTGCGTAAGATTACCGAAGAACAACGCGCAACTCTCGATTTGAGCAGTTGGGAAGTCGCTTTCAATGGTGCGGAACCTGTGCGTGCGGAAACAATGGAGCAGTTTGCTACCTTATTTGCGCCTTGTGGCTTCCGTCGAGAAGCTTTTTATCCATGCTATGGGATGGCAGAAACTACCTTGATCATTGCGGGAGGAGATAAAACGGCTTTACCGATTGTGAAAACCGTAGAGGAGAATGCTTTAAAACAGCATCAAGTTATTCCTAACAACAATCATATTGGCAGTCAAGATCTTGTCAGTTGTGGTCAATCCCTATCAAGCCTACAAGTTGTAATTGCCAACCCAGAGACTTTAACGCCATGTCTACCCAATGAAGTGGGAGAAATTTGGGTGTCAGGTGCTAGTGTTGCTCAAGGGTATTGGAATAATCCGCAAGCAACAAAGGATTCTTTCCAAGCATACTTAGCAGATAGCCAACAAGGGCCATTTTTAAGGACAGGAGATTTAGGCTTTTTAGATCAGGACGAACTATTTGTTACAGGTCGTCTCAAAGATTTAATCATTATTCGGGGACGCAATTATTACCCCCACGATATTGAATTAACCGTTGCTCAAGCTCATCCATCCCTGAGACTTGGCTGTGGTGCTGCTTTTACGATCAACCGCGAAGATGGAGTGCGACTGGTAATTGTGCAAGAAGTTGAGCGACAATACCTGCGTCACCTCAACGTTGCAGAAGTGGTGGGGAAAATTCGGCAAGCGGTTTTGGAGCAGCATGAGTTACAGATTCATACTGTAGCTTTGATTAAGACAGCTACTCTTCCCAAAACTTCTAGTGGTAAAATTCAGCGCTATGTTTGCCGAGAGCAGTTTTTAGCTCAGAAATTAGAGATTTTGCCTAGTTTAGAGCAGAGTCAAAGTGTGAACAAATTCAAAATGCCGTTGCTCAGTGAAAGTATGAATTAGGATCACGCAGTGACGCAGAACCATAAAGAAGAAAGATAAAAAGGTTTAAATATGGAAGCCAGTTTTAGCGTTGAATCCGCATCAATTAGTCGTGCCAATGAGTTATTAAAAAAGAAAACTATGAGCAACAGCTACATTAGGTTGTTGCAAAAGCGTCATTTTTTATTGTGCGACGTTCTACCTTTGGTTGGGTTTATTGTAGCGATCGCCTGTTTATGGGGCAAGCCCATCAGTATAGTTGATACCGCTGTTTTTCTAGGGATGTGGTTTCTCACCTCTGTAGGAATTACTGTTGGCTATCACCGCTACTTCACTCATCGAGCGTTTCAAGCACACCCAGCTCTTCGGATTTTGCTAGTAATTCTTGGTTCCACAGGTGCAGAAGGCCCTGTTCTTTCTTGGGTTGCTAACCACAGACACCACCATCGCTATAGCGATGAGTTTGGGGACACCCATTCTCCTCATTTACACGGTACAGGGTGGTGCAATCAGCTTTATGGATTTTGGCACGCTCATCTGTGGTGGAAAATTAGCTACGATTATCCCAACCCGCTTTACTATGCACCGGAACTGCTACGGGACAAAACAATTTGCAAGGTTAACCAACTGTATTTTGTTTGGGTAATTTTGGGGTTGGTTTTTCCTGCGGTTGTAGCATTTAGTCTTACAGGTAATTGGATTAGTGCTTGGCATGGTTTTTTGTGGGGTGGAGTTATTCGCCTGTATTTAGGACAGCAAACGACTTGGTGTATTAACTCTATTTGCCATCTTTACGGTACTCGTAGTTTTGATACTAAAGATAAAAGTACAAATAATCTTTGGCTGGCTTTACCTACTTTTGGCGAATCTTGGCACAATAACCATCATGCTTTTCAAAACTCAGCTAAGTTTGGGTTGCAATGGTGGCAAATTGATATTGGCTATTGGGTAATTGCGATCTTGCAACGTCTAGGTTTAGCTTGGGATGTGAATCAACCTACATCAGAAATGATGCAATCAAAAAGCGTGCGATCGCAGATCATATAGTTAACTTGATTGAATGCCTAATCATAACCGAGAAACCATAGCGCCCCTATTCGCGTTGATGACATCAATATTACTCCTTCATCCCAGCAATTACCGATATTGAATACAGAAAAACTCGTGGCTTCTGCAATGACTCGGTAATCCTGATTTAATTCTGGTGGAAACTTTGTGCGCCACTTCACATTAGCTAAGAAATGAGAGGGTTCTCCAATACATTGGAATAGTTTCTGGGTAAATTTGAGTGCTTGCTCAATGTTATCGAAGATGGGAGGTTCTGCCATCGCACCTTGAGTCAATAACTTTACTATTCTGCCCTCAGCCTCTTGAAAGCCTAATCTATCCCAAGTTTGAGTTAAATAATTCTTAGATAAATAGCGGCTATAAGGTTCACTAAGGCTATCAAAAAACAATCTAGCAAGGACAACTGGATTTGATATTTCCTGCAAACTCGTATTTGTGTTTATATCTTTGATTATTAAGAATGCTGTAGCGAGATCCAAAGTGTCATCAGCATAGGTTGCCTCGTTGTCAATCACTTGTTGAAGCTGGAGGCATTCTGGAGATAAGCATGGATGAAACTCAACTTGAGGCATTGAACTCATCTTAAATGCAGTAATTTCACCGTACAGTATTCTAACGCTTTAAACCCTAAAGAGAAAATTTTCTAGTTAGACTTGGTATTTCTCCCCTAGTTCTCCCCGATTTATCTCTAATCTGTAAAGTATCAAAGCAATCCTACTGATACTCAATAAGGTTTTTAAGATGAAAATCATCAGTACTATCACCAATGATTCACTACACTATCAAAAAACTACTCTGAATGCAGAGGTAATTCAAGAATCGATAGTTGGTTACATTGCGGAACTTTTAGAAGTTGAGCCATATGAGGTTAACACTAAAGCTCGTTTTAATGAATACGGTTTAGATTCATTATCATCAGTAAGTTTAATTTCTCATTTAGAGAGTTTAATTGAGCAGGATTTATCACCAACTTTATTATATGACTTACCTAGTATCGAAGTTTTGTCACAACGTTTAGCATCAGGCACAACAAAACTCAAAGTTACTCTCTAGGTTTTTGTCCAAAAATATTAATTAGTAACAATAATAAACGCCATGACAACTGCAAATACTCTGACTCCTGGGGCTTCGCATCAAGCAATACAACAGCATTACGATGTTGGAAATGATTTTTATCAACTTTGGCTAGATAGTACTATGACTTATTCTTGTGCTATCTGGGAAGAAGGCGAATCAGAAGAAGCATTGCAATTAGCTCAACTTAGAAAAGTAGATTTTCATATCAATCAAGCTAAAGCAAAAAATGCAAAGCGCGTTTTAGATATAGGTTGTGGTTGGGGAACAGTACTCAAACGTTTAGTAGACGTACATGGAGTTGAGCAAGCTATCGGACTGACATTAAGTGAAGCTCAAAAAAATTGGATTTATACTAACAATCATCCTCAGATTGAAGTTAATCTAGAAAGTTGGTTAAATTACTCACCAATACAGCCTTTTGATGCGATTATTTCTATTGGTGCGTTTGAACATTTTGTCAAGCCAGAATTATCCAGTAATGAAAAAATTGATGTTTATCGTACCTTTTTTAGTCGTTGTCATGAATGGTTAAATCCAGGTGGCTCGATGTCAATCCAAACCATTGCTTATGGTAAAAGAAAACCCGAAGAGGTACAAAGAACTTTAGGCGCTCAGTTTGCTAATGAAGAAATATTTCCCGAATCTGACTCACCTCGACTGACAGAAATTACCGCCGCCGCAGAAGGTATTTTTGAAATAATTACAGTTCGCAACGATCGCCTAGATTATGTCCGCACTCTCCAAGCCTGGTTGGCTAACTTAAAAAGCAAACGTACAGAAATCATAAATTTGGTTGGCAAAACTGTTTTTGAGCGCTACGAGCGTTATCTGTATCTGGCACTCCTCGGCTTTTTAACTGGAGATTTACTACTGTTACGGTTAACTCTTCGCCGCATTGATTAAGACATTTAATTAGCATTTTCATTCGTTCATGTTGTCAGTAATGATTAGTCATTTTTCATACAAAAATGACAATTAACCAGCAAACTCCTACCCATTAAATAGGACTTTCAAGAAAATGACAAATAATCTAGTAGGTACTTGGAAACTTCTTAGCTGTGAAACTAGAACTGAGAATGGTCAAACTTTTTATCCTTTAGGAGCCAATCCCAGTGGTTACATTATTTATACAGATAATGCTTATGTTTCAGTAGCAATGATGAAAGCAAACCGTCCTCAATTTCAAGCTGGAGATATTGCTGGTGGAACTGTTGAAGAAAAGGTGGCTGCTGCTGAAAGCTATATTTCCTATTGCGGAACCTATGAAGTCCAAGCTAATAAAGTTGTTCATCATGTTGAAGTAAGTTTTTTCCCGAATTGGGTAGGTGCAAATCAAGTTCGCTTTGCTCAATTAAATGGTGACATACTGACTTTAAGTACCCCTCCTATTCTCGTCAATGGTATTGAAATTGTTGGTAGTTTGATGTGGCAGCGTGTAAACAGCATAAGTTCGGATAAAGAATTAATTACATCCCATGCCACAGTACATTGAAGTTGGCGAACATCGGTTGATAGCGCTAGGTGGCAATCAACATAAACCAGGGATACCAATTATTTTTCTACATGGAATAACGCTATCTGTTAACTTTTGGACACCCAACTTTCCACGGATAGTTAGAGAAAATCTACCTTGGTATTCCCTTAGTTTACCTGGTCATTATCCAGCCTACTCTCGACCGGAGTTACTCAACGCAAATATGTTAGCCGACATACTAATGAGTGCAATTCATCAGTTGTTAGGTAAGCAGCCAGTAGCTTTAGTTGGATACTCAGCAGGTGGGTTTGCAGCTTTAAACCTCGCGGCTCATTTTCCAGATTACATCAAAGGTGTTTTCTGCATTTGTGGTTTTTCCCAAGGGCAATGGCAAGGTTTATTGGGATGGTTGCAGAGGCTATCTAAAAGCGGGGCGATGGGTAAGTTACTGTGTAAATTTATCTGCAAAATGTTGATGTTCAATCAAACATTTTACAAATTAGCTAGTAGTACGAACGCAGGCGATCGCCAAACTTATTTGCACGCACCTATCCTTCAAAAAACTGTTGCTGCAATGTATCCAGATGTAGTCAAACACAATCTCAACAGTCTAGTTGACCTTTTTAAGTGCTTTGCAGATATGGATATTAGCTATCTGCTACCCAACATTCAAGTTCCTACGCTAATTTTGAGTGGCGATCGCGATCCAATTATCCCTCTCGAACACGCAAAATTTATTGCCCGTAGTATTCCTGATGCTGAACTCATTATTTTACAGGGCATGGGTCATATGTTTTTTGCCGAACGATCGCAAGCTTACCAAAATCTTTTGACAAGTTGGATTGAGTCTACCCTATGCAGTACTCAGCAATAAAAATTTAGACACTTCTTAAATTAGATCAGTAAAAAAACAACAATAATTTTCAAAGGATTTACTACTATGACTAGCGATCGCGTTTGTATTATTGGTGCTGGTTCATCTGGGATTGCTGCTGCTAAAATCTTCCACGAGCGCGGAATTGCCTTTGACTGCTTTGAAAAAGGTTCTGGGATTGGTGGTAACTGGCGCTACATGAATGATAACGGGATGTCATCAGCTTATAAGTCGTTACATATCAATTCTTCTAAGGGACAGATGTCTTACTCTGATTTTCCCATGCCAGAAGACTACCCGCAGTATGCAAACCACAACCAAGTTCTCAAATATTTTGAGTCCTATGTTGACCATTTTGGTTTTCGGGACAAAATAACTTTCAAAACTGAAGTTAGTCGCGTAGCGCCAGTTGGAGATGGCACTTATGATGTCACTATCAAAAATGCCAACGGAGAACGGACACACCGCTATGCAGCAGTGATTGTCGCTAATGGTCATCACTGGTGTCCAAACTTGCCTGAGTTTCCTGGAGAATTTACGGGCAAAACCATGCACACCCACGATTATAAAACTCCAGAAGGCATGGCTGATCAAAATATCCTAGTTGTTGGTATTGGTAATTCTGCCTGTGATATAGCCTGTGAGACTTCACGGGTTGCAAATCAGACTTATCTATCTACTCGTCGCAGCGCCTATGTTTTACCCAAGTACATTTTAGGCAGAACACTTGATAGTTATCTTACACCTTGGTTTTTTGCCTTGCCATTACCCTTACGACGATTTTATGGTCAAATCCTATTATTTCTGGCTCGTGGCTCTCAATCTGCCTATGGTTTTCCCAACCCCATGCACAAGTTTTTGAGTGAACATCCAACAATTTCCTCCGAGTTACTGAATTTTGTTGGCTACGGTAAGGTAAAAATGAAACCAAATATCAAAGAACTTGCAGGCGATCGCGTGCGCTTTGAAGATGGTACAGAGGAGCTAATAGATACTATTATTTACGGTACAGGTTATAAAATAGCTTTTCCCTTTTTTGACAAAAACTTTATTAATCCCCAGGGCAACGAATTCCCCCTGTACAAGCGAGTTGTACATCCAGATCATCCAAATCTTTACTTTATCGGTCTGTTGCAACCCATAGGTGCAATTATGCCCTTAGCAGAGTGGCAATCAAAGTGGATCGTTGAAGTGATAGCCGGAAATATTGGTTTACCCAGCAAAGCAGCGATGTTACGAGATATGGCAAAAGAACGCCGACTAATGCAAAAACACTATGTCGATTCCAAGCGACACACAATGCAGGTGGATTTTTGGCCTTACATCAACCAGATTAAAAAAGAGTTGAAAAGGCAACGCAAATGGCTTAGTTTTACGGAAATTTTGAAGTTTAGTAGAAATCCTGGAAGTCCCATACTGTCTCGTAAGGCAGCACTGGGTACCTCACGATAGAAAAGCCAATCAAATAGCCTATAACTGTTTTGAGGTAACTTTAGGCAGTTAGATAATCTCATCAGGTGCAAGGAGTGACGCTGCGGGTATACAGTAACGCACTAGAAATCATATTCCACCTCTATAATTTTGGTATAATCAAATCCGTTGGGACTTTGTTTTACTAAAGGATAACGACTTGCGCCTAAATCAATAAAATCTTGTTCGCAATCCAGTTTAGAAGAGTAATAAGTCAATACATATTGCTTACCAACAATTTCAGCTATTTCCTCTTCTACTTCCTCCCGCCACTGAGTTTTTGTAACTAAAACTATCAATTGATTTGCTAATCTCGGAATTATTTTCGCAATTTGCCGCCGATAAGTTTGATCTAAACTACCAAACGGTGAATCCATTACTAGGGGAAATGTGCTACTACTAGGCATCATTAATACTTCTTTTTCACTCCATTCTCGCACCCGATCAATAATTCCCCCAATAAAAGATAAACTGAGAATTTGATTTTCTCCAGTAGAAGCTGCAACAGTTGTTGATTGCCCTATAGCATTATCTTCTAGAATTAACTCATATTTATCGCTTAATTGGGGTATATAAGGCGTAAAGGAAATTTCACTAAATATTTCTTGAATGCGTTTTTCTAACTGCAAGCGAAATTGTTGGTCTAAGCGCGATCGCACTTCTGTTAATCTTACTATTGCATCCTGTGTCACCGCAATTCTACGTTGAGCAACTACTTGTTTTGCCTCATTCATTTCATGTTTAGCAACTTGTTTACCTAACTTCTCAATTTCACCTTTAATTTGAGCAATTTTTTGTTGATTTTCTCCTTCTTCCAGAGTTAAATCCCGAATTTTTTCTTCAATTTCATCAAGACGTTGTTGTAAATCTCGAATTTCCTCACTCGGATCTTTACGCAACTGTTCCCTAATATCATCTAGTTGCGTTTCAATTTGAGAAATAACTTCCCGTAAATCTTTTATAGTTGCTTGCTCTCGATCAATCTCTTCAGAAAAAATAATAGATTGCTGTTCAATTTCATCTACCTGAGTACTCAGGCGAATAGCGGTTTCTTCCACAGCAGCTATACTAGCCTTATCTAGCCAAGCTTTGACATTTTCATAAAAATAATTTCCTTCAAATAATTCGGAACCACAAAGACAGCGTTGTTGAGTTAGCAAATTATAAACAAACTGCCGATCTATGCCAGTCATCAACTTACCATGCTGCTTTAAATCTTCTATAATAGCTTTAAATTCATCAGAAACATCTGGCAATAAAACTGTATAACCTCTCGTAGAAATAGCTTTTTTTATTGCTTCTTTACTGTTTTTAAAGTTGTCTCGGTTTAAGGTTTGCTGCGCTTCTAATCCTTGCCGTCTGAGTTCCAACTCTTTCGCACGACCAAGTTGGCGTAAGCGGTTAATGGTTTCTTGTTTCAAAGTTTGTTGATGTGCTAACTCTTGAGCTATTTCACCTTGTCGCTTTTGAATTTGCTCACGATCTTGCTCAAATTTATCCTTTTCTTTTAAAAGTTTTTTAGTTTCAATATCGCCAATAAATTCTAAATCTTTTTCTAAATTTTTTTTAGCTTGATTAAGATGGTTAATAGAACGATTTAATATTTCTACGCCTAACAGCTTTTTAGTCGCCTCCGCAATTTCACTTCTTTTATCAGAGCGAACAATTTGTTCAATTCTTTCTCCATCAAAGAAGAAATACTGATGCAAGCTTTCTGGCAATATTCTACCAATAATATCCTCTGGATGTTCGCGCGGATGTCCCCAACTACCATCCTCCGCCGCTATTTGCATAAATAACTTACTAGGAGTTTGTTCAACAGTATCCCCCTTGTAAGCACGACATTCACGTTTAGCGCGATAACGTTTACCGTCATGTTCCCAAATTAATTCTGCCCAACATTCTACAGGTTGTCCAGGTTGTGATTCTGCGATCGCACGTTTATTTACTAATTGCTCTGTAGAAGCAAAAGCAGCAGTAAACTTTTCATACAATACCCAAGTAAACGCATTTAACAACCCAGTTTTACCAGCACCATTATTACCATGAATTACTGTGGTATTGCGTTCCTGGTTAGTAGCTAACTCAATTGTCGGACTTTTACCATAAAACTGCCTAAAATTGCAAATTTTAAGAGAAATTAACTTCATTGCACTACTTCTTTAATAATTTCCAGTATGTCATCATTAATATGACGGGGATATTTCATATAAAGCTTATCTTTTTCAGCCTCTAATACTCGCTCAATAACTTGTCGCACTTCCAGCGGTGCATCTATAATAGGCTGTTGCACATCATTAATAGTAGGTTCATTACTCATATTGCAGCTTATGTGTAAAAGTTGGCTATATTGTAGCGATTACAACTGCTGCAATGGTACTCTCACAGCATCATTTATGATGAATTTATCTTCTCAATAGCCGATAATATTTCCTAGATAGCCTAGAAAGCTTTAGTCAAATACCCAGACGAGAAAAATCATCATCGTCTTGAAAATCGCATCTTCTCACCACAATTCTAACCACTGCTTGGACAACAGATCGCACTTGCGATCGCGTCCATCGTTCATCTTCAGAAGCAAGAAAAGATGGATAATGCACTACAATCTCATCTACCACATCTCTCAGTGTTATAGGAAGGAAAAAAACTCCAACTCCGAACTTCAAATTAGGTAATTTAGGAAACCCAGCAGATAAATAGACAGATTTCCACATTTCCTGGCGTTGTTTTCTGGGTAAAAAATTAACCAACTTACTATCTAGCTGGATTTCCTTACGCGATAATCCAACAACGTCGCAAAAAGCTTTACGGATACGGTAATAAGCACGCGCTTCTAAGCATACTCCCGTTGAATTAACTATTGCACCTACCTTAGAACAAATTAACTCAATTGCCATTTGAGGGGTTTGCAGAGTCTCCGCTTCATCATCACTCAATTTAATGCCAAAAGCGTTTTCCCATCCTAAAATTATCTCAACTGCCTCAAGCCCCATACATTCTATCCCCGTGCGGTAAAAACTTTTAAAATAACCCCTGAAGTTTGTCACCTATCTTTAATAAAAAATAGCAATTTTTTTGCTTCTAACCCCTAGACTTAACTCTTTTTTTTTGCTATACTAATCTTGATAAGGAAGAAATATGTTGTAATATTTACGAATAAAAAGACTTCTATTGTGAATATAGTAAACAATTTGGCAAAATATTTCTAGTCTCTGTTACTCTTCTTAACTTATTACTGATTTTTTCCTATTCCCCAATCACCAGTCCCCAGTCACAAATCACCATTTTAAATATCCAACAAACCATATCTTTTTTGCACAGCTAAAAGTTTTACCCTAGCTTCTCCAGCATTATCTGCTAAATCAGCAAACTCCACCAAGCGCCTTAACTCCTTGCGTAACAAATTGCGCTCCACTTCCAAAGTTTCTCGATCCAACTCTGGTGGTAGTACAATCATGTCAAACAAAGTAGCTCTTTCTTTACCAGGGTGAGGACGTAAAACTCTACCGCGACGCTGAATAAACTGACGGGGATTTCCACTACTAGCTAAAATTACAGCATTTTGAATAGCAGGAATATCTACCCCTTCATCTAAACAGCGAATTGCTACTAAACCCTGCAACTCTCCACATTCAAATTGGCGGCGTAATTCTTCCCTTTCATCTAAAGCAGTTTCCGCCGTGTAAGTGTTAACTCTGTAACCTAATTCAGCCCCCAAAATTTTAGTTACAGCTTTGAGTTGGCGGGTACTTTCAAAAGAACCATCACCACAATAAAATAAAGTGTGGCTAGTTTCCATGCGCCTCTTCATTAAATTACGCAAAGCTGTTAATTTATTAGCAGCAGCACCAATTAATCTTGCCCGTTGCATTAATAATGGTTTCAAATCTTGATCATCGCTTTCTATGCCAATAGCTTGCGCGTCTCGGTCGCGAAATTGCAATATACGTCCAATATGTTTAGTTAGTTTAATATAGGTGCGACTTTCTGTTTCTGTTAGTTCCACCAAAATTGGGTAGTAAAGGTAATGTACCAGCGCATTTTGTTGAATAGCATCTTTCAGGGTAAATTCTGGTGCTAAAACCGCACCGAAGTAGTCAAATAAAGATTGCGTACCGTCTTCATCAAAATATCTTTCCGGTGTCGCAGAAAGGGCAAGCCTTAGCCCGATATTACGTGGTAAACTTTCTTCTCGACGCTTCGCACCTAAATTATGAGCTTCATCTCCTACTATTAAAGTTTTATCGGGAAAATACTTTAATTGAGATTGTAAACCCTCACTACTTAAGCTGTCATTAGTAGTAATAACAGTAATAAAAGGTTGATTACCGGAATGTAAATTATATAGTTGCGTAGAAAGTTGCGTTTGCCATTTGCGGACATTTTCAAAAGCGAGAATTGGTTGCAAGTTAAATTTTTCGCATTCACGCCCCCATTGGGTGACAAGATGACGAAAGGGACAAACGACGAGTAAGACTTGCAAACCGATTTTTTGGTAAAGTTGAGATGCGATCGCCAATGCTGTGATAGTCTTACCGCTACCCGTCGCCATTTTCAGCGTACCGCGCCCGTTATTAGCAAACCAGTTAGCGATCGCTTGTTTTTGATATTCTCGTAGTTGAATCTCATCTGGTATTTTTGGACATCTAGGCGGTGTTTGCTTACCTTCTGGTGGGTTGACAAAGTAAGTACCTTTAGATGCAGCTACAGCTAACAGTTTATTTATCTGTTGTAACGGATGATTAGTTGTATATAAATTTTGCTTGGTATTGGTAGGCGTGAATTTGCCTAGAGGTTGTTTATCAACTTTATAAATACCCTTCACAAGCCTTGCGCCCCTGATATTTAAGCTGTTGGAATTATTTTAGTGTGTCTGGTGGGTGGAAGTGTGATCGCACAGTCCAAATTTATTTAGCTACTTAACATTTGAATTGGAACACCAACCTTGCTCTTGAATAACCTTTTTAATTTCAGCTTCCAGCGCATTGAAAGCAGGTAAAGCACGCAGGGGCGAAAAGTCATCTATATTTTCTGCTACTCTATGAACACATTCATGCACACGAAATTGCTTAAGTCTACGCCCTGTAAGCCCACTAGCTGTAATTAGAAGTTGGTGAAGATCGTGTTTGGGATTGGGTAGCTGTTCAAGTTTAGTAATGGGTGGAAACTGTAGTTCCTGCCGTCCATGCGGATTATTTGCTGCCCGACGCAGTGCGGCTTCGTCAAATAAAAACCATGCTTCTGTCATGTGAACTGGTATAACACAAACATAAGGAACTGAGACAAATTCACGTAATTCCTGTATTGCTTGTCTGATTTCTTCTATACGCTTGTGGTGTGGTTCTTTTTCTGCATCACGATGTACAAATAAAAGATTACAAGGTGCAAGCTCAAGCGCTGCTTTAATTTTGCATGGCAATGTTTTTGGGCGGTTAGGTAAATGTCGAAAATCTGCCCAGGATGGTTGAATAGCACAATTAATAAGGTTGATTTGTAACAACCAAGTCAGCACAGAAAGAAGTGCCTTATCAGAACTACCGTCAGACACCAAAGTGTAACAAAGCTCTTTCATGCTAATTCATCGGGGAAACCAGGGATTAATGGTTGCAGGTCATCTCTATCCACAACTCGTGTTTTTTTAGGTTGTGTTGGTTTTAATTGCTCATGACTTGCTAAATTTCCATTGCCATCCGGTTCTGATGGATTAATTACTACAGGATTTAAGTATGCAAGTAATTTGTTTTTAGGGACAATGTTCACTTCTTCGCGGGCTTTTTGCCGCCAAGTGTTGGGTAAACAACCAAAAGATACTCGTTTAAACCTCTGTCCAGAACGTACCATTTCCTTCAATTCAGCAACTAACAAACTATCATCAGGGACTTGCATAACCACAGCAGGCGAGTGAGTATTAATAATGACTTGACGAAGTGGGTTATCTAAACCAACTGGTTCATCAACATCTGTAGCAATATCTTGAAGTAACCGGAGTATTGCCGGAATGCGCTCTGGATGAATGCCGTTTTCAGGTTCTTCTAGGCAGAATAGACCTTGTGCCTCTGGCTCTAATACAAGCACTGCTAGAGCAAGAAAGCGTAGTGTTCCGTCTGATAAAGCCCTTGCTGGATGGGATGTACCATCACGTCCTGTTACTTGTAATGTTATAAGTTGGCGTTTTTCATCACGATCAACCCACACATCACGGACATCATCAATAAGTTCTGACAATCGATTAGTTACTTCACTATAAACTTGCGCTGCTACCTCATCATTGGACGCTCCATTCATTTGATTATTTTTGCTTCGTGCTAAATAATAAAGTGTTGCAGCTAGGTGAGAGCCATCTGCTCCTAATCGAGTAGGGGCTGTAAATTCGTCAGGTTTTCGTAAACTAGAGGGTTCTAGCTGAAGGAGTCGCCATGATTGCATTTCTCGTCGTGCTAATAATGCGGTTGGACTTTCTGCTGCATTAGCTACAGAAAGTACGGTTCTTGGAAGATTAGCTGCTAACCGAGATAAAGGTCTTCCTTTACTGCCATCTTGATGTAGCTCTATAACTAAGTCGCCTTCTTTGTTATAGTCAGTTGAAATAAATTTTGATGTCCGCCTTCCCTTAACTGCTGATTTGCGCCATGTAGGTTTGTGAGGAAAAAGTAAGTTTTTAGTAGCATCACCGATATTAATGTGAACTAACTCTTCTTTATGGATTTCTAACGATCCTAATGACCGCAAACTATCATCTTTATTACGGTAAGCCAGGATGAGAGAGTAGCGTAGAAAGGTAATACTGGCAGATGCCTTTTGTCCTAAGTCATCCACATCCTCGTCAGGTACAATCATCTCCGCTTCAAAAGACATCTCTGAAGTATATTGATCGCCAACACAGTGAAACAGACTGCGAACATCTGCTGTACGACCGCCTTCATCGCGAACAGACAAAGCCGCTTCAATCAGTGGACGATCTGCGATCGCACTTAAAAACCTAATAGCATCGAAAAGATTAGATTTACCTACACCATTTGCACCCGCTATACAGGTGAAAGGACCAAAACGGACATCAACATCGACTAGGTTTTTAAAGCCAGAAACTTTTAAACGAGTCAGCATAATGTATTTCAGCACTCATGGTTTCCCAAGGTGAGTGATGGGAATGAAGCGAATAAATTAGTCTTGGCTATAAGTCGTGGAACTTTATTCAAATCTGGATTTACAAGCTACAGTAGCAACATTTTTATTTTGGCATTCTTGTTGCTTTTTACAATAGCTTGCTTTGAGGAAAAAATCTCAACGGAGAGGGTGGGATTTGAACCCACGGAATCCTTGCGGATTCACCTGATTTCAAGTCAGGCGCATTCGACCACTCTGCCACCTCTCCAGGCGCATTTTTAATCATACCAAGCAGATGGCATTTCTGGCTAGTCTTTATTAGCGATTAGCTGTGAGCAGTCCCAGTTATACAGATTGGACAACTTCAGTAGTACGGCGATAAAGAATTTCCTCAGATGCGATCGCAAAGTCTTTGTCAACCCAAACCAAAGATGCTTCTGTCACAACACCACCTTCTAAAGATACAAGGGAAAAGTTACGCAGGCGGTTATTGTCAGTTGCGATAATTCTCGGTACACGCGCCGCATTTAAGTAAACGGTTTCCTCTGGACTGATATATATAGATGTCCGCAAACGTTCCTTGGTATGCCTTAGTTTATGGTGCATATGACCAAATGTAACTAAAGCAACGTTTTTACCAAAATTGCGAGTTTGGGCGATCGCTTCCTCCAAATCTGGATCTCCAAAATCTCCCCCCAAGGGTTCCCAATCTTTCCCACAAGGATCTTCTGCGTGGTCGCCTAAACCTGTAGGCCCATTGTGACCTACAAAGATTACCGTATCATAAGCCGCACTTTTCGCCGCCCCTATAATCCGCTTGGTAGATTCTTCTATACTTGCTACACCAAAGCGTTCTTGATAAAAATCCTTATACTTCCATTTGGAACCACCCCAACTAAAAGGACGACTTCCCACCACCGTTAAATTAAATTCTGGGAAGTCTAGCTTACCGTAGCCCACATCTGCTGTTCCCAGCAAATCTATCTGTTCCTGTACCCAGTCTTCTTTTCGCCTGTCGTAGGGACACTTGTTTCTACCCCACTCTGTAGCAGTGTACCAAGCATCGTGATTCCCAAAAACTGCTGCCTTGGGAATGTCCAGCGATGCGATCTCCTGCACCACCGATACTGACTCATTGCCAAAATCCCCCACAAACAGCACCAAGTCAACACCTAGCTGCTTGAGGGCAATAGCATCATCCTCTTCCCATTGATCGTGAACATCCCCGACTATAGCAATTTTGATTTGCTCTTGATTCCTCTGATTGCCCATACCTACTTTTTCCTTGATCCTTCTCCAGCATAGGAAAGCATGAGCTTTTTTGCACTGACTTAAAGTAAAGAGTGGAGTTTTCACCATGCAATTTTGGTAAAAACAACTATAATTATTTATTAAGAAGACTATAAATTCCTACTCCAGGTAGACCCAAATTAGTGTTTATTACTACCCTTCCACCTCAAAACCTGACCCAAACACCTCTAATCCCCCATGATTTATTTGAGGCAATTCAAGTCCTCAAACAAAAGCTAAACGCTGTGATTCTCGCCCATTATTATCAAGACCCTGACATTCAGGATGTCGCAGATTATATAGGTGATTCTCTAGAACTTGCGCGGAAAGCAGCCAACACCAACGCAGATGTGATTGTTTTTGCTGGTGTTCACTTCATGGCAGAAACCGCCAAAATTCTCAACCCCAATAAACTCGTACTCTTACCAGACTTAAATGCTGGTTGTTCCCTTGCCGATAGTTGCCCACCAGAGCAATTTGCCGCCTTTAAAGCTGCTCATCCTAATCATTTAGTAATTTCTTATATTAACTGCACCGCCGAAATTAAGGCGATGAGCGATATTATTTGCACCAGTTCCAATGCAGTTAAACTTGTCAACCAAATTCCCAAAGACCAGCCAATTATTTTTGGCCCAGACCGCAATTTAGGGCGATATGTCATGGAACAAACTGGGAGAGATTTGTTGCTGTGGCAAGGTGCTTGTATGGTGCATGAAAATTTTTCTGAAAAGAAAATTGTTCAACTCAAAATTACTTATCCCGAAGCAGAAGTACTGGCTCACCCAGAATGTGAACCCCCAGTATTACGCCATGCTAATTACATTGGCTCTACTAGCGCATTACTAAAGTATTCTCAGCAAAGTTCCAATAAGTCTTTTATTGTGGCAACTGAGCCAGGTATTATTCACCAAATGCAAAAGCAGACACCTGACAAACATTATATTCCAGCGCCACCAATAAATAATTGTGCGTGCAACGAATGCCCTTATATGCGACTCAACACCCTAGAAAAGCTATTTTTAGCAATGACAAATCGCACACCTGAAATCACCTTACCAGAGCATATTCGTGTAGCTGCTTTGCGACCCATTCAGCGAATGTTAGAAATGAGTGTTTAGAAGTTAGCATTTAGCTTGGCCTTGGATCAGCCAAAACGATGCTGAAAAAAGAGCGATCGCCAAACAAAAATTATAACTACCCCCTGCCTATTGACAGGGAGGGGGCTACGGCGTGGGGTTGTACAAGGAACTATATTGACCTAATTATTACTTAATATATCTTACCGCTAATACCTAAATGCTGAATAATTTTAAAAATGCGTCTTGATATGTAAAACCTTTTTATGGCATCAATTGTTCCGCAGATGAAGGCTTCAATTTATCTTCACATTTTTGCTCTTTATTAGGCAAATTAATAATATTTAATAGTGCTTGCCGATAAATTTTGATTCCTTCTGGGTTAAGATGAACACCATCAGTTGTAAAATTCTTTCTTAAAGCTTGACCTTGGTATAAAGGTTGAATATCAGTTTCAAAAAGTGTTGCTTTCTCCCTAGCTGCAACTTGACGAATTAAAGCATTTATTTCTTCTACTCTCTCGATAGAGCCAGCAAGTTTAGGGTTACGGCTTGCTTCAACTGTAGAGTAAAAAGCAGGTATTACATATATCTGATTAGCACCCATACTTTTAGCTAAGATAATGGTATCTTTCAAGTTTTTGACAAAAGCTTCATTGGTAATTTGATAATCAGCATCGTTAGTACCAATAGCAATAATTCCTGTCTGGCATTTAACACTCACAGAGTTTAAAAGTTTCATCTGCGCTAAGAGAGAAACTGTACTCATGCCACCAATAGCAAAATTAAAGTTTTCATCGCCTAAAGTATCACCCAAAGCTGAAGAAATTGAATCTCCGAATAAACATACTTTATATTGTTTATTTTGGCTGGAACCGACCTGAGATTTAACTCGTTTTTGCCACCAAGGTTCAGAAATTAAATTGTCTGTCAGTATAGGAGTAGGCTTAAGTTGTACTGGTCGATTAATTTTTAAATTTGAACTAGCATTTAATGCTGTTATTATAGAATCATTTTTGGAGTTGATCAGTGATGATGCTGCCATCACCTCATCCCCAGCCGCAGAAATTTGAATTCTACTCAGGTTAAGCACACCCAATCCCGTAATTAAAACCGTTATTACAGACTTAGTTACGGCTGAAATTTTGCTCATAGAGGTCAATTTTCACAAATTAGTTTGTCTATATTACAAGGAAAATGAGATATACAAAAGGGGAAGCAGCTAGGGAAAGCTTAATTATTTTTACCCGTTATCCAGAACCAGGCAAGACAAAAACTCGGTTAATTCCAGCTTTAGGCGCTGAAGGCGCGGCTAACATTGGGCGCAAGATGACTGAACATACGCTTAATTATGTGAAGGAACTGCAAAGTTTGCGCTTAATTGCTATAGCAGTTTATTTTGCTGGTGGCAATACCCAGTTAATGCAACAATGGCTAGGATCTGATTTGAGATACCAGTGTCAAGGAGAAGGCGATTTGGGTTCGCGCATGGCGTTAGCTTTTGCCAACGCTTTTGAGGAAGGAAGCTCTAGTGTAGTAATTATAGGCACTGACTGTCCTAGCTTAACGCCTAAACTGATACAGGTTGCTTTTCAAGGGCTTTCCCAAGACGATCTAGTGCTTGGCCCTGCACAAGATGGGGGATATTATTTAATTGGGTTACGTCGCTTAATTCCAGAACTGTTTACAGGTATTAACTGGGGGACATCTGAGGTTTTGCAACAAACTGTAACAATTGCCCAACAGTTAGATTTAGCGATCGCTTATCTTCCTACTCTCGCTGATGTTGATCGACCAGAAGATTTATCAGTTTGGAATCAAATTAACCTTTCTTTGACTGAGTGATATGTAAGCATTGGTTTAGTTTTTAGGTTTAATTAAATTTGCTTACTTGGTTTAATTTTTAAATGGAAAGAATTTCAATTATTATTCCGGTTTTAAATGAAGCCAACACAATTACACCAACATTAGCTAATCTAAAAAATGCCTCAAATGTAGAAATAATTGTTGTAGATGGTGGCAGTAAAGATGAAACAATAACTTTAGCAAAATCATCCGGTGTGCAAGTTATATCTTCTAGTCTTGGCCGTGCTACTCAAATGAATCTTGGTGCTACAGTAGCCACAGGTGATATTTTACTATTTCTCCATGCTGATACTAGGATACCGCATGATTTTGATATCCTAATTCGCAAAGCTTTAGCAGGTAATTTCATTGCTGGCGCTTTTGAACTGAAAATTGATGCCAATTTGCGAGGAATACGACTGATTGAAAAGATGGTGAATTTGCGATCGCACCTATTCTCTCTTCCCTACGGCGACCAAGCTATATTTATCTGGTCAAAAGTATTTAAAAAAATTGGCGGTTTTCCAGATTTACCAATTATGGAAGATTTTGAATTGATGCGTCAGTTAAAACGATTGGGGAAAATCGAGATTATCCCTCAACCTGTAATTACATCAGGAAGACGTTGGCAAAAACTTGGGGTCATCAAAACTACATTGATTAACCAGTTAATTATTATCGGGTACTTTTTGGGAGTATCACCCGATCAACTAGCTCGCTGGTATCGTACTAAATAAGCTTACTTTAAACCAGCAGCCTCAAGAAAAATGAAAAGTGCGAACTGACAAGTCAGCGCTTGCGTTATCGCACTCACAAAATATCTGCGTTTATCTGCGTTCTAAAAAGTGATCGGTTATCCCAACCACCCAGCAAAGTTTTGTTGTTGAACTTCTGAAGGATTTTCAACGCATACAACTTGGTAGCGAGTATATTTAGAATCTGCTAGTTTTACTGCCAAAGTACGCAGTTGATCTTGATGAAAAACAGAAAGATGGATAGTATCACCACTACGGTAATCTTTAAGGCGATCGCCTAACTGTTCTGATGTTACTTTAAATCCATCAATTGCCAACAACTCATCATTAGGATCAATACCCGCAATTTGTGCTGGAGAACCTACTTCCACAAACTTAATTAATTCGCGCCCATTTTCCGTTTTAACTGTCATACCCAAATAAGGAACAAAATCATCTTCCTTAATACCAATCAGCTTAAGACCAAAAGGTTCAAGGTAGTCATTAAAGGGTAATTCCTCAGTACCATCAATATAGCGGTTAAAGAACTCACTTAAATCAGTCTCCGCAACCGACTCAATTACTTGGCGCAATTGTTCAGGAGTAAAACCTATTTCTGATTCTCCAAACTTTTGCCACATCCCTATCATGACATGATCCAGCGATCGCTTATTTTGATGACGCGCCCGAATCATCAAATCCAGCAGTAACGATACCATTTCCCCTTTTAAATAATAGGAAATTTGAGAATTGCTGCTATTAGCATCTGGTCTATAAAGTTTAATCCAAGCATCAAAACTAGATTCACTTAATGGTTGTACCAGTCGTCCTGGGGTAGTTTGAAAACGAGTAATTTCTTTACTCAAATTTTCCAAATAAGTTCTTGTATCATATATCCCCGCTCTTTTGGGAATAATTAGATCGTAGTAACTTGTAGTCCCCTCACTAAACCAAAGAGAAGGTGTATAATTTTCCTCGTCGTAATTAAATACCTCTAAAGCTTTTGGTCGAATGCGCTTAACATTCCACAGGTGAAAGAATTCATGCGCCACCAGTTGCATAAACCTATTGTATTTATCAAGCGCCCTAAAACCAAAGCGGGGGTAAAGTAAGGAACAGGAATTCTTGTGTTCTAAACCGCCGCCGCCAGTCGAAGTTAAATGCAATAAAAACAAATATTTTTCATAAGGTAGCCCTCCAAAAAGTTTGGCTTCAACGTCAATTATTTTCTTAGTATCTTGAATAATAGACTCTGCTTGAAAGTTCCCCTCACCCCAAATAGCTAATTGATGTGGTTTCCCTAATACTTCAAACTCATATAATTGATGACAACCAATTTCAAACGGGCTATCTACCAAAGTATCAAAATCAGCAGCCTCAAAAGTATTAGTTTCATCCACCCTTGGCAAAGGTGTAATTACTTGCCAATCAGCCTTTGGTGGCACAATTGTGATCTGAATCGGTATCTGCTCAAATCCTGGCACTCTAAAGCACAAAGCAGCAGGATTAAAATAACCGTGACTGGCATCTAAATGATTAGTCCGCACCGACAATTCATTAGCAAATATGCGGTATTGCACGGTAATTTCATCAAAGCTAGTAGTTTCCACTTGCCAATGATTTTTACTTAATTTGCACCAATTTAAATCTTTGCCGTTTTGATCAGTGGCAGAGAAATTTTGCAAATGTTTAGAGTATTCCCGCACTAAATAAGAACCAGGAGTCCAAACAGGCATTTTTAAATCTATAACCGATGCCTGCCAATTGTTTATTTGTAAAGTAACTACAAATAAATGCGACTCTGGTTGTGGCATCGCCACTTGATAAGCAATTGTCGGTGAAAATTTGGATACTGTATTAGGGCGAACAACTGTTGCTTTAGTCATTTTTATTGATTATTAATTAGCGATTAGCTTCAGCTTAGTCTGCGACAAAGCTCACAATCTACAGCTAGTAGATAAAACACCACAAACTGCTATAGATTATTAATTGTTTTAGTTGCCCTCTAATAGCTGCCTGCTACAAGCTAACCGTGTCCAGCAAGCTGCGCCAACTGCTTAAGATTAACTAAGCAGAGTGTTTGGCTTTCTCGATCAATTTTGATCCAACCTTTACTTTCTAACTTATCCATAATTTTTGTTGTGTCTTGAACACTAATATCTGTTACATCTGCCAAATCGTTGACAGGGATGTTAAAAATTTCCGTTCCTGGCGGGGTAGTTTCGCCGTAGTTTTCTGCCAGAGAAACTAGCGTATTGGCTAACTTGACAGCAGGCGGCTGATTACGCCGTTGAAAGCGCACATTAGTTTGGCGCAAACGCCTAACTATAAGTTGCAGTAGACGGTGGTGCAGTTGGGGATCTTTGAACAAAGTTTGAATGAATTTCTGGGCGGAGACACTGAGTAGATCTACTCGTGACAGGGCAATTACATCAGTGGAACGGGGAGATTCGTCAAGAATTGCCATTTCCCCAAAGAAATCACCCTTACCTAAAATTGCGAGTGTGGCGGCATTTTCCCCATGCAAGCGTCGCACTTTAACCCAGCCGGATACTACAAAGTAAACTGCGTTGCCCCAAGCGTCTTCCATTAAGACAGCCCTGTTGGATGGGTATTCGTGTTCAACAGCAATTGACAATAGCCCATCAAGCGTCTCTTTGTCAGCATTGTTAAACAGGGGGAAAAGCTCACTAAAAGCTTTAGTCTGCATGAAATTTCTTAAAAATTATGTTTCTTTAGTGGAGATTGGTTGAGTGTAGTATATCGGTAGTTTAAGACTTGATAGTATACACCCTAAAAACAATTGCTTTGTGCAGTTAATGCACTAAAAATCGTCCTTAACTCTATTTTGCCAGAAGCCTTCAAATTTCCCCTTATTGTTACTTTTATTAGTTATCAGCCATCAGTTACCAGTCCTTACTTCCATCCTTGGGAAGTGGGAGTTGGACAATTCAATTGTTTAGCTATTTTTAGTGCCAATAAAAGTAATTCCTCAATCGGTAGTTATTTAAACTTATTATAAAAAACTTAGCCTTACTGCTAAAGACCTGTTTAAACATCGCTGCGTAAAGCTTGAGCAGCTAAATAAACTTTACTCCATTCCCCAATCACTTGATTGGTTTTGAGCTTTAACTCAAGTGCGATCGCTTCTAGAGTTTTACCAGCTTGCAACTCCTCAATTAGTTGATGTTGCTCTGGAGTTAAACTTGCTAAGAATTGTTGCCACTGATTTGACGTTAGACCCAAGTTATGTTCTTGTAATGAGATTTGCAACCAACTAGCAACTAATTCTGGCTGACTTTTCAGCGCAAACACACGAATGGCATGATAACTGATTTTTTCCCGGAGGCGGTAAACTTGCTTAATCGGCAAATTTAAAGAACTCGCGATCGCTTCTTGAGTTTGACCTTGGAGATAAAGCCTCAGCCATTCCCCAGCTTCGTTACCCACATTTTCTACTAAATAAGCGGAAAATTCGTCCTTAACAGCAGTTCTTAATGTTTGTTGCTCTTCCCAAGCTAGATTTTCTTGATACTGAGCAACTGCTTGTGAATCTAGCAAGCTTAAAGGTGCGTCGTTCTCGTCAGGACTTACTTCGTCAGAAACTAAGCGAACTAAATCACCTTCTGGTACATGGGTAATACCTCCCCGTTGCGATCGCCTTAAATAGTTAACAAAGCGGTAGACTAACAACGGTTGATTGCGAATCGGTCGCAGACAATATTCTTCAACGCTAGTAAGAATTAAAGCATTACGCAGACGAGCATCTTTAGTACACTGAGAAATCCAACTAATTTGCTGTTGAATATAGCGATCGCTATGAAGTAATTCCTGAATAACCTCTTGCAAAACATCCACCACAGCACGCTGGCGATCGCGACTCAAAGCTACCCAAGTTTTAATTTTATTCCTTAAAACTGCCAAACTTCCCAAACGCTGCATCAGATTTCGATAAGCCCGCTCTTGCCCTATTCCCAAATAACGCTGCCGCAAAATTCGGTAACGATAGTCCATAGCTTGCTCCGCAATACTTAACTGCGGAGGCGTAAGCTGATCAAAACGCTCCTGATCTTCTCCAAGTAACCAGCGAATGATACTCTCTCTAGTTACTTGGTTGTGTTCAGGACACTCTATTGCTATTCTTTCTCGCCACTTCTGGGTCAGTTCAGCCGCCCAACTTGCCATGAGATTGCGCTCCTCAAAGCCCTTGTTTAAAGTTTGCATCACAAACCTCATTACATCATTTAATACTGCCCTGTTGTAGCTGCTCCTGATCTGACTAGATTTAGCCACCAGATCTTTTGTGATTCAGTAGCCACACTAGCAGCACAGAGTATTTATGCACTCAGACTGCAATCCCAACTAATAAGTGTCCAAATTTACTACCTTTGAGGCATTGGCATCGCTGCCCAAACTGTTAATTTTTGTACATTGCTATTACTTAGGCAATGCTTAAATTAGTATTTTTACTTTAATTAGGTAAAAATTCCCGCTCTGTCTTGCCAGCTTAATGAAGTTAACAACTTCATAGCTATAGACTCAACCCTTGAAATTAAGTTAATCCACACTGCTACAAATTGGTTTGTTGCTGCTAGTTAGGTGCTTCTAAGATGAGTAATTCGCCTCCGCCCGATCCACGTTCATCTCGGCTAGGATTTGATGAGTTGGTAGGTATTGTCGTTGCTTTTAGTGCGATCGGCACAATATTAGCTTGGTCGCTGAGTCCCAAAAATCAGAACTTTAACTTAAATAGTCTGTCGCCTTCACCCACATCTGAAGATAAAAAATTACCAACTCCGAATCCGCCAACAGCCTCCAGCAGTCCGACTCAAACACCAATTCCCCTGCCACTCCTGCTTCCAACCCCATCCCCTACCCCTGATCCCACCACTGCTGCTATCCCTCTACCTGTAAACCCAACAGCAACACCACAGAAATCACCCAAACCTGCACCTGCGTCAACTGCATCAGTGAAGAAGCCACCAGCGGCGTCAGCAGTTAAGTTTTCCGATGTACCTAAAAACTTTTGGGCGCGGCGTTATATAGAAGCTTTAAGTGCTAGGGGTATTATTCAAGGTTTTTCTAATGGCACATTTCGACCTAACGCCACAATGACGAGAGCAGAATTTGCTTTTCAATTGCAAAAAGCTTTTCAGGAAGAACCCAGTTTTAAAATACCAAACTACAAAGACGTACCGCCTACAACCAAGGCCTTACCAGCAATTAAAGAAACTGCCAGAACTGGCTTCTTGCGCGGCTATCCAGGCCCAATATTTCGACCAAAAGAACCAGTTCCTAGAGTAGAAGTGTTAGTTGCCCTTGCTAATGGCTTAGATTTAAAAACCCCACCTGCGCCAGAAAAAGTTGTCAACAAATATCAAGATGCCAAGCAAATTCCCGACTATGCAATTAAGCCAGTAGCAGCAGCAATACAAGGGGGTTTAGTGGGAACTAACCCAAATCAGAAATTATTAAAGCCTAACCAACGTGCTACCCGTGCTGAAATAGCTGCTTGGGTTTATCAAGCTTTGGAAAAAGTCAAAGCAGAAAAGAAGCCCGCAAAGCCTGCTGCTAAAAAGAAATAAGGTAGAGGGCGACTGAATTATTAAAAAATTCAGCCGTAAAGTTTTAAATACAAACAAGCGATCGCACCATCGGTAAATCTTTTGTGATTAACTGCCAGCGATCTCCTTGATCAAAGCTTGCGTAAACCTCATGCCTAGTTGCCGCGTAGATCCCACCAGCTTGATCTGGTGCGATCGCCCACACTGGGGTGTCAAATTGCCCTGGCAAACCACCAGTTAATTTTTCCCACGTTTCTCCACCATCATCACTACGATAAATAGCTGCATTTGCCCCTCCTCTTGTCCAACCTGGCGGAGGTGTAGCTGCTGCACCCGTATAAAGTCGATGAGGTTGATCTGGCAACATCAAAAATGGGATAGTATACCGACGATCCAGCCCATTCATAATATTCTGCCAGTTTTCACCACCATCATTGCTGCGATAAAAACCTCCACCTGTAGTGGCATATAACCGTCTGTTATCAGTAGCAGGTGTGACAGTATGCACATCCCAATAAAGCCCTTGATTTAAACTTTGCCACGTTTCGCCTCTATCAAGACTACGATAGATACCACCCTCCTCCACCCCAATATAAACACCGCCTACAACCTGGGGATCAGGTGCAATATAACGGACGTGAGGAATATGTGGTGGTGGCGGAAAAGTCCATTGATCATAGCCTGGAATTTTTTTAAGCGACTCACAAGCTGTCCAACTTTTTCCCCCATCTTCACTGCGATATAACATCGCTGGAGATACACCGATATAAAGTAAGTCTGCATTACGGGGATCAGCCGCAAATGACCACACTTCTTCAGTTACAGACTTGGAATTCACCAGTTGCCAATCGCCTTGGTTTGTCCGCACCCACAAGGCATTTTCCGAAGTCAAGGCAAATACTTTTCCTTCCGCAGTTGCTAAAAACGATGCGGTAGAAATTCCTACTTCGTGCTGTAAACCATGCTCGTTATTATCCAGCCTAAAAACACCCCTGTCAGTACCTACCAGGATGCTAGACATGATTGATACCTTGTAATTTTTGAGTACTTTCTACAAGACTTTGAGCAAACTGATCGAATCTTTCTGAAAGCTTTTCATCTAGCAACTTGCCATCAGCACCAAAAGCTTTCCATGCTTGCCCAATAGCAACTTGCTCAGGTATTACCCAAGCGTGTACCCAACGCATAATAATTCTGAGATCGTTGAGGGCATTATTATTAGATTGACCCCCCAATACACTCATTAACCCTGTGACTTTGTTGCTCAAATGTTCAAAACTCATCAAGTCTAGGGCATTTTTGAGTACGCCACTGACACTACCGTGATACTCTGGCGTAGCCAAAATTAAACCGTGGGCATTCTTAACTGCTTCACGCAACCGCTCAACATCAGGATAGTCAGGATAGTCAGACTCCCCATTACAGAACGGTAAATTCATTGTTCGTAAATCAAAAATTTCTACTTCCGCACCTAGTGCTTCTAGTCGTTGAGCAGTTAACGTCAACGCTTGCTGGCTGTAGGATTCTGATCGTAAACTTCCGCCAATACCAACAATTTTTATCATAAATTTAGCTCCAGTAATCCAGTTAATTAAAATCTTAAATACTAACAATTCAAAAAGTCATACTCGTTATGACTACATATAGTTTAACTAATGAAACCATTTTGTGTCAAGTTGTAGCTGTAGTTACCGAAGTTGTGAATCTATAACCTTAGCCAGTTTGAGATATTTCAGACCTAATTGCCTTCACCAGGAATAAAATCAGCCATTGTCATAATTAAAAAAGCGTTATGGAACCCATAGCAATAATGCTAGATAGGGCAGCTAAACGTTAATGTCCATTTCTGGAGGCGTGCATTGCGCCAATTGAGCTTGTGATTGAGGTAGAAGTACATTCCTCCCTGCGTGCCTTGCTGCGATTTGCCAAGAGCAACACTGAGAAGCTACCACCTGGGCTGGTTACTGACTGGCCTCATCATTTAACAATGGCGCGGCTGGTAGCACGGGCGCTAAGACTAGGACGTTCTGCACTAATTCAAACAGGGGTTCCAACTGGTAATGCTTACGGACGCTATCGCTTGAGTTATTTAGCACCAGCGTTACTTTGGAAAGAAGCAGTCATTTTAGTTACGCCAGTATCCATACAGCAGCGGTTGATTGAGGTGGAAATTCCCCAACTGCAACAGTGGCTTCAGACAGACAAACTTATTCACACAGGCTCAAGTTTGCCTAATAAAGACTTTCTGGGGTTGCTGCTGACATCACCCGAATCTTGGTTAGCAGATCAACTAGGCAGGGATCAATCCTTTCCCCTGGGTATTCCTACAATCATTGATGGTGCTGATGATTTAGAAGGATGGGCGCGTGAGCAACTTACAACTTGTATCCAACCTGGTGACTGGGATGAACTGATGGAAGCATTCCCAAAGCTGGTGGATTCAATTCGAGATGCCCGTGTAGGCTTAACAAAAGCTATTTTTCAGCACCCTGCCAATCCCTACGAATGTTATCTAATTGAGCAACCAGAGCAGGATATTTTGCGCTCTTTAGCTCAAAAACTCCAAATTGCTGCGGTTGAGAACAGTAAGTTAAACTTACCCGCGTCGTGGAAAAATTTTGGGCTGCGTGGGCAAACAGAGGCTCCGTTGATGTGGGCATCAGTTGCGCGATCGCTTTTGCAGTTTTCCCTTTACTCAAGTCCCGTAGAGGTAGCCACAGCCCTCAGTAAAGTATGGTCACAGCAACCATTAGTGTTAATAGGAGGAGCATTAGAAATAGATCCAGAAGCACCTGTTTATCGGCAACAACTAGGTTTACCAGAATTAACTTGCTTGAAATTTTCACCTGATCGCCAAAGTGAATTAATTCAACTTTATGTGCCAGATAAGTTGCCGATGCCAAACACTCCTCAATTCCAAGAAGCTTTAATCAGACAAATCTGCATTTTGTTGGCAACTGTGTTACTCGATCCCCATAGTCCTGAAATTAAAAAACCAATTGTGATCTTGATTGGGGATGTACCTCTTAAAGCACAGGTAGCGACAATTTTGGCATCGGAGTTTGGTTCACGGGTGCAGGTTGAAGATACCAGCGTGGATAGCACTGGTATCCTGATCAGTGGTTGGGAATTCTGGCGACAGCATCAAAGTCTTTTACCTTCTCCCCAAATGTTAATTATTGCCACGTTGCCGATCCCATCTTTAGAAGATCCTTTAGTTGCTGGTCGAGTAACTTACCATAAGCAACGTAGCCAAGATTGGTTTCGCTTATATCTGCTACCAACAGCAATCAGAGAATTACAACGTGCGATCGCCCCAGTACGAGAATCACAAGGCGTGGTTGCTATTCTCGATAACCGTGTCAACCATCGCAGTTATGGAAAGCAAGTCTTAGCATCCCTTAGCCCCTTAGCACGGATTAACTATCCAGATAAAAACTGGTTTAGAGGGTAGCAGTAAGGATGTGGGTAAAACCGATGGGTGAGAGAGGCTAGGGGGATAAAGGAGGTAAGGAAGGTTTTTAAAGTGTTCTATGCCTCTCCCTCATCTTCCCTATTCAGTCCTAAATAAAAGTTATGATCAATGCCAAATTCAAAAAAATTCTATGGGTGAAGCAAAGCGTCGTAAAGAAGCATTAGCAGAAAAATACGGTCAAGAAGCAAAAATCTTTCCGTGGCTGCCAATTACTAAAAGTCAAGGAGAACAGTTTGTTAACTGGAGTACCCAAGGTGCTTGGATTGGGATTGGCTTCCTCATCGTCTACTGGCTAGTCATCAGATTTGTTGGGCCAGCATTCGGCTGGTGGCAAATCGAATAAGTTAATCCCTAGACGCGCTGCAATTAAGCAGCGCTAGGTTGCCTCCTTTCAACATAATCAAAGTAAAAAAGAAACAATTTATTTAAGTGAGGTCAGCCAATTTTATGGGTGATATAGCTTATTTCTATATTTCAGGAGCACCTACTACCTAATAAGTCATTCCATAGGTAGAACATTAATCTGATAGCTTGACACTAGGATGCAAGCAAGTTAAGTTTACGGCTTCACGTCTACTGAGGTGCAGGGATAATCAAATTCATAGATGACGAGGGGCTAGCAGTCTACCCAGGCTCTCTTAATACTCAGATCAGGTGTATACTGAGACTGCAAAGTTAATTATTAAGAAAATATAAAATTTTTACAATTACGTGTGGTGTTTGGAGAGGAACCGTGTTTATACGACTTGCAGATCAACACCGTCAATTTGTACAGGATTTGGTAATGAACCTCCAAGCCCTAGCGACAGTGCTAGAACAGCGAGGCTATTTAGCATCCTGCTACACTTGCGGTAATCAAATGAATAGCGCCTCGTTTATGGTTAGCTTGGGGGATAACCATCTGATTCGCTTTTTAGTATCAGATTATGGTATTACCTGGACAGAAATGCGGGACGACAGAGAACTAATGAAGCTAGAAGGTGCTGAAGCCATTAGTCAGTTACAGGATCTAGCAAATCTAGTCAAATATTCCATTAAACCTTCGGAAGTTCGCCCTCCTGTGACACAGCGATGCTAAATCTCCATCATCAATAATCCTGATTGAGCTAAACTTGCTAATGCCTGAGCTATTGAAGATTGAAAGGTTACTTTAATTTGATCCCCACGATGTTAACCTTAAATTAGGGAATCAATAGAAGTCCTCTCATTATTACCTTTAAGTATGCAACCGTATAGCGCATCCCTGGATGTAGGCTGGCAACATCAGTTTATTGAAACAAATAATATTCGCTTACACTGTGTTACCCAAGGGCAAGGAGATTTAGTTTTACTCCTGCATGGCTTTCCAGAGTTTTGGTATTCATGGCGACATCAAATTCCAGCTTTAGCTCGTCATTTTAAAGTTGTAGTCCCAGATTTACGTGGATATAACTATTCCGATAAACCCAAAACTGGCTATGACTTAGATACCTTGAGTGCAGATATCCAAGGTTTGATTGAAAGTTTGGGATATGTTAAAGCGCATATAGCTGGTCATGATTGGGGCGGTGCGATCGCTTGGAATTTAGCACAAAAGTTTCCTAATGTGATTAATCATTTGGCTGTGTTAAATGCACCCCACCCACAGCGATTTTTGCATGAGTTAAGTAATAATTTAGACCAACTGCGTCGTAGCTGGTATGTTTTAGCATTTCAAATTCCTGGTCTACCAGAATGGGTAATTCAGCAAAATATCAAAAATTTTGTTAAAGATGTATTTCGAGGCCTAGCTGTTCGCAAAGGAGCTTTTAGTGCTGAAGATAATCAAATATATCAGGAAGCTCTAGAGAAACCAGGTGTTATTGGTGCTGCGGTGAGCTACTATCGCCAACTGCTTACTCCTCAAAATTGGCTGCACAATTGGAATCACCAACCAGCACCTGTAACAGTTCCAACATTAGTTTTGTGGAGCGAAGAAGATTCCCTGTTAAGCCAAAAACTTACTCAGGGCATGGAAAATTTGATCTCAGCACCTTTCCAGCTAAAATTTGTACCGCATTGTGGTCACTGGATGCAGCAGGAAGTTCCTCAAACTGTCAATCGAGAACTATTAAACTTTTTTCGCTCTGCTAATTAGTTCTCACTTCATTTAATCTCGTTTTGGGACAATTCGAGAACAGAATTAGGATACATAAGTTTATTAAACATCTCCAAAAATGAATTTAGAGACGCGATCGCGTAGTGCATAATTTCTAGTCTATACAGAGGTTCAAGGGTTAGCACCTCGAATTTCTGGAGATGTTTATTCAATATTTGCAAAACGCCGACTTGATATTTATAGCCGTAGCTAGATAGGGCGCGGAGATTTTTGATTTTGAACCCTTGGCAACAAAGGCTTTAAAAAAAGCTAATAGCTATTAGCTAACTGCTAATAGCTATATATCAAGTCGGCGCAAGAAATATTAACGCTGAGTAGTTTGAGGGTTTTTCACCAGATAACTTGAGGTAATAGGTTGAGCACGTCCCGCATTCACCAGCGCTTGGTAAACAAAAGCGGCAACTTCCGCTCTAGTAGCTTCTCGGTTAGGATCAAGTTTACTAGCAATGGGATAGTTAACAACTAGCTCTTTAGCGGTGGCACCAGCTACTGCTGTCGTAGCGTATTGAGGAATAAAAGAGCTATCTTGATAAACTGACAACACACTGGTGTCATCAGAACGCAATTTTAAACCACTAGCCAGAGAAACCAGTGCTTGGACACGAGGGATACGTTGATTAGGGAGAAATTTATTCCCAGGATAACCAGAGATAAAGCCACCACGAGCGGCTGTTTGAATTGCTTGATATCCCCAGAAATTGCTGCTGACATCGACAAAATTGATCCCAGGTTTTTCAGGCGCAGGCGTAAAAGCTTTATTGATAATCGCCGCAAACTGAGCGCGAGTAACAGGCTCACTGGGGCGGAAGGTATTATCATTAAAACCAGCAATAATACCCTGATTTGCCAAAGCTTCAATATAAGCATTAGCCCAGTGTCCTTGGGTATCGGAAAAACGACCTGCTACTGGTGGTGTGTTGGTAAACTCCACACGACCACGAATGCGTGTGGGATCAAAATTATTACCGTAAGCAAGCAAGATGTTGCTGCTTGTAGCATTGTGGATATCATAGCGACCGTTGTTGCTAATGCGATTTTCTCCAGCATTGTCTGTGGTGCCTAAATTAGGTTGAGCATTGCTAATTACGACAACACCATCTCGTTGATTACCCTCAATGACATTATTCCGTATTGTAGGAGTAGCACTGGAGGCGACAACAATTCCATCAACGTTTTGTAAAATTCGGTTTTGTACAATTAAAGGTGATGTCTGGTCAGTAGCGGCAATCCCAAAACCCGTATTTTGAAACAAGTTATCGCGAATTTCTCCTTGAGAAGTTCTCACAAGAGAAATGCCTTGACCATCATTATTTATAAATACGTTGCCTTCGATTTTGGGGTTAGCATTTCCGGTAACATAAATACCCTCACGCTTATTTTTAGAAAAGGTATTATTAGTCACACGAGGGTTAGTAGATTGAATCCATAAACCAGTGCCACGAGTGTTAGGGTTGGTAATGGTAAGTCCAGTAATAACACTGTCTTGTTCTGCCAGAAGTGTCACGTTTTGATTTGCTTCTGTACTGCTAACATAATTAGCTCCACCAATAATTGCTACTGTTTGACCTTGGGTAGATGGATTACCACGTAGAGTCACGCCTCTAGGAACTACAATTGGGAATACTTCGCCTGTGTTAGCTGTGTATGACCCATTTGCCAATTGCACGACTGTACCCGCCTCTGCTCTTTGGAGGGCTGCGGTGATTGTACGTAGTGGTGTCTGTTCAGTACTGCCAGCACTATCACTATCTGTACCAGTGGCTAGGTTGACATAAATAACGTTTGTGCCTGCGGGTATCTGAGCCGTAACTATTGGTGGTGCTGGATTTGCTTGAGCTATCATTGTCAAAGCTCCACCTGACCACAAACATATTGCACTCAGTAAAGACACGCCCAGCTTAAAGTTATTAGCATGATGTTTAACAGGCTGGGCAGGCGTAATAATTGAGGAATTAAATGGATTAGCGGTATTTTTCATTATTTTGATGCCTGTCATTGTGATTAATTAGTGTAAGGTTAGGAAACTAGGTGATTGAAATAAGCTGATGGTGTAAACTTCAGTGCTTAAATAAGATGTAGCAAGAGTAAGCGATCGCCAATTGCCCGCAAGTAATTGCAAATACAAAGGAAAATTCTCCCACTATTCAATATTTGAGTTTTTATCATTAGAGACCAGAAACAGGCAACTAGCCAAGGCAATATTATTTAAAATTTAATGCTGGCTAATCTACCCCAGAGTGCAATTGAGTAAAAATTTGCATTCAAATCTTTCTCAGTTAAAGCTGTAAAATTTATCTCAAATGACTCTCAATTTCGGAGTTTATTGCTCACAAAAGACTGGAGTTTAAGCATTTTAATTAAGAGATAAATCATCTAAGTTTATGCGGCGAACAAATTTTCTAAAATATATATTTATAGAAAATACGCAGGCATTATCCTAATTTTTAAATTGTTTACTATTGACTATATTGATGACCGAGTAATAATATTTTTAGTTCCCCTTCGGGACTATAAAAAGTGTGAGCAGGGCAACTTTAACAAGATCGCAAAACGGCAACTTACTGCAACTCGATCTCGTCACATATATATATAATGTCTTGGAACTGTCTATGCGCTCTTTATTACTATCAATCCAGGGTTGCGTGGGTTTAGCAGTCGGTTTGAGTATTTTGCTATCTGGGTTACGTGCAGATGCTTCAGAGCGAGTAGTACTGAAGTATCGCATTCTGCAAGCATCAGTATCTGTTCCTGAACTAGCAAGGTTTGCCAAAACAGGTGAAGTTTCAACGTCTGTAGGATCTTACCTAAAGATGGCAGGAACAGCGCCCCAGGATGTACGTCGCCCTTTGAACGAAGAAGTGAAAGTAAATCCTTTTCTTTTATATCGGCTGCTGAATACTCCTGTAGGAGAAGTGCTATTAGATGAAATTTCTCAGGTAATTCATACTCCTGATAATCTTGCCAATCGACAATCTTTGCGATCAGCTTTAGTTAGCTCTGCTCTTGTGGACGGTAAGATTACATTAATAGAAACTCTACAAAATTATCCTACCCAACAGGTTCATGTAGAGGGCGATCGCCTTGTTGAAGTCTATAACCAACTTAACCAACTGGCAAGGCGCTTACCAAGGTTTTGAAGCATGAAATATATATTAGATTAGACATCTCCGCTTAAACAATTAGGTAACATACCTTTAATTTCTGGAGATGTCTATTGCAAAAATTATTTAAAGTTAATCCTGCCCCATGCAGAAGTTATTAATTATTGAATTGATCTGCCTTCTGCATCGCTGCCTCTTTAATAAGCCAGGGTTTCAAGAGTTTCCCTTAAATAACGGCGCACGCGATGATCCAGACTAAAATCTTGCAGTTGCTCATCTAGCACGTGTTCCAACTGCCAACGCTGAAATCCTGAACTAGATGCGATCGCAACTTTAAGACTTTGCCAAATTTGGGGATCTTGGCAGATTGTAGAAGAAGTGGAGGCAGGAAAGTTAGCCATATATACCTTATTGGATGCTATTGAGGACTTTAGATTAGAAATTGGCTATCAATTTTTATATACTCATCTTTTAGCATAGCTTAACTAGAAATTATAATTTTGTTTCCAGTTATACATATATTTATAACGGCCAGCACTCAGATGATAGCTACGCCATGGCGCAGAGCGCACAGCAGTCAGCTTTTTTAAAAGCCTTTGTTACCAAAGCTTTAGGAATAGATTTTGTTTTAACTGCCTTGACGGTTGCTATAGCTAAATTTCGGGCTGATGAATATAATATTATTAACTAAACATTCTATTGAAAAGGCAAAACTTAAACTAAAGACGTGATATATCACGTCTCTACAATATACTGAAATCTTGCCTTTTCTCGATTCTTTACTCTTGCTCAGGTGTTATTTGTGGCGTGTCATTATTAACCGCAGCTAACTTTTTGTCAGCTATTGGTAATATCCGATTAACCTGCCAACCAGGAACGGTAAAATCCTGAAATATTCTTACTACAGGAAATGGTTCTGTAATAGCTAACTTAGCCTCGCTAGTCAGTAGAACCAGCAGGACACTAAGCGGCACTTGTAAGAACAAATTGCTGGCTAGGAAAGCTAAACCAGCTAATAATAGCCCTAGCGATCGCGACGTTAGTGGAAAACCCACAATTGTAGCCACAGGCGCTACTTGATAAATTTGCCACAACACTCCCAACATTAAAATAGCGCCCACACTGGCAAGCCACTGATGGATGGGCGTTTTAAATAAGCTAAGTAGGCGTTGCTGATCAGATGTTAGCTGATTTGGCTTGAGTGCCAGTACCAAGATGCTAAAGATATAGAAAGGACGGGTTAATTGCATCCACAAAATTGGTGCAATTCCAATACCAGCAACTAAAAGGAATTCTACCCAAACAGGTAATTGGGAATCGCCTACAGCCAAGCACAGCCAACATAACTCTAGCAAAAGTGGCAGAACTGCTAATCCCGCTAAATGAATCCACAAAAAAGGTTCAGACCAAGAAGAGCGCATAAGCAATTGAGATTTGGGATCGAGGATGTACTACTCGTTCGTTTAGAACTTCAGAAGGTTCATTAGCCAAGTTTACATCCCAGATCCGAAATCCCAACTTTTCTTAAGCAGGTGAAAGGGTACGTCGCTTACTCACGAGTTGGTAGGTTTCAATAATGTCACCAACAGCCCAATCGTTGAAACGATCTAAGCCAATACCACATTCATAGCCAGCATTAACTTCCTTGGCATCTTCCTTAATGCGCTTGAGGGAATCAAGCCCACCTTCATGAATCACCTTACCGCCACGATGTACTCGGATGCGGCAGTTACGAATTGCCTTACCTGATAGTACATAGCAGCCTGCAACAGCACCACGACCAACGGCAAATACGGCTCGGACTTCCACTTGACCGAGGGGTTCTTCCACCATCTCTGGCTCAAGCAGACCTTCCATCGCACCTTGAATATCATCCAACAACTTGTAGATGACGTTGTATTCGCGGATATCAACACCTGATTGGTCAGCAGAAGCCCGTGCGCCAGTAGCCAGGGTAGTGTTAAATCCAATAATTACAGCACCACTAGCAGCAGCTAAGTCTACGTCTGTTTCGGTGATTTCGCCAGCATTGGCTAACAACACTCGAACTTGGACTTCATTTTGTGGCAGTTGTTTTAATGATCCCAGAATTGCTTCCGCAGAACCTTGAACGTCTGCCTTCAAGACCAAGTTAAGTTCTTTGAGTTCTCCTTCTTGAGCTTGTGCGGAGAGAGAATTGAGGGTAACGCGGCGTGATGCCATCATCTGTTGTAGACGAGACTGGCGTTGCTGATCGGATCTTTCTTGAGCGATCGCGCGAGCTTCTTTTTCACTAGCGTAAGCTTCAAAATCGTCACCAGCAGCAGGGACATTACTCAAGCCCAAAACCTCTACAGCAAAGGATGGACTAGCAGCTTCAACCCTTACGCCTCGGTCATCTACCATTGCCCGTACCTTACCAAATACATGACCTGCAACAAGGGTATCACCCACACGCAGTGTGCCATTTTGTACCAACAGGGTAGCAACAGGGCCTTTAGCCTTATCTAGATGAGCTTCAATCACCGTACCTCTAGCAGGTCGATTTGGGTTAGCAGAAAGTTCTTCGATTTCTGATACTAACAAAATCATTTCCAGCAGTGTATCCAGGTTTTCGCCTTTAAGCGCACTAACTGGAACCATAATGGTTTGTCCGCCCCATTCTTCTGAAACTAAACCAAATTCTGTTAATTCTTGCTTAACTCGATCCGGTTGCGCTTCTGGTTTATCAACTTTGTTGATCGCAACCACCAAGGGAACTTCTGCCGCTTGAGCGTGACGGATAGCTTCAATTGTTTGAGGTCTAACACCGTCATCTGCTGCTACTACTAGCACCGCGATATCAGTTACTCTTGCCCCACGCGCCCGCATAGCGGTAAACGCCTCGTGGCCAGGTGTATCGAGGAACACTACTTGCTGAGTTACCCCTTCATGGTCAACATCTACATGGTATGCACCAATATGTTGGGTAATACCGCCCGCTTCTCCTTGAGCTACTTTCGTTTTACGAATAGCATCAAGCAGGGTAGTTTTACCATGATCGACGTGACCCATAATAGTCACTACTGGCGGACGCTTGATGAGATTTTCTAGGTCAGCCGCATCGATCATCTCCGTCACTTTTGTGGCGGGGGCTTGTTCTTCAGCCGTTTCCACTGCCACACCCATATCCTCCGCTACCATCGTCGCGGTGGGTATATCCAGAGTTTGGGTGATATTAATCGCCATTCCTTTAAAGAACAGCTTTTTAATAATTTCTGTTTCGGGTACAGCTAAAGCATTAGCTAGTTCCCGAACTGTCAAACTGCCTGTCAAAACAATTTTTTCTGGACGTTCTTCAACAGGTTTTTGCTCACGACGGCGATCGCGGCTATCTACTTTTTGCTCGCCTCGGTCTGTCTTGGGTTTTTTAGCTCTGGCAGCAGGCGCAGTTGATGGCGTTGATGCCACTTTTTGCTTAGGCGGACGAGCTACTGAGAGGCTCACTAACGCTGGGGTAAGCGCATTTAATGCAGAATCCAAATCTTCATCATCATCCTCAATGATGAGTGGCGTGCGCCGCTTGGCTTTTGCTGGAGCCTTCTTAGCAATATCTGTATCTTCTTCCTCTTCCTTTTCCCACGTTTTGGTTTTCTTAACCTGGCGTGGTGGAGTTGGTCGTTTGAGATCTAAATCCAACGTTTCGATGGTTGAATCTTGATTCTCCGAACCTTCCGGCTGAGATCCAGGTCGCCTAGGAATTCTTTGCCCATCTGCACCTCTGGCAGCTATTTCTGGCTTGCTTCCTGGTGCTAGTGGGGGGCGGACAGTCCTTTGAGGACGTTGTAGATCTGGCAGTACTGGAGCGGCTACTTGCTCTGGTTTGGAAATCGGCTTTTTCTCACCAGCAGGTTTAGCAGGAGATGGAATTCTAGTGCCAACCGCCGCCGATTGTTCGACTTTAGCTTTTTTCAGAACAGGCTTATCAAGTTTTGCCTCTTGTGCTAAATGCTGATCTATACCAAAATTTTTGGCAGCAACTGTTTGTCGCGCTGGAGGTTCTACCAGTTGAGGTTTTGGTTCTGGGGCTGGTGCGACTACAGGAGGAGCCGAAACTTTAGCTGTTGCAGGTTTAGGGGTTAATGCTTTATTAACTGGGCTTTTAACCACTTTGGCAGCAGACTCATCTGCTGTTGAATTTTCCCCTGTCCCTTCTTGTGGGATAGCATTCTGCTGGTCAGATTGACGTACAGGGCGACTGACTGTCGATGGCTTTATAGGTGCTGTCGTTGACTGCCTTACTGGCAGTTGAGGAGGAGCCGCTAGCTTCATTTCCGATTCTGTCGAGTCAGAACCGGAATTAGGTCTATGCTTAATTTGTAGAATTTGTGGCTTTTGTTCAATGTTATTGCGCCCATTACCTTGCATTGACGGCGCTCCTGGTCTACGTTCTGTTGGATCGGTACTGTTAACTCGTCTAGCTATTGCTGGACGAGGTGAATATTTTTCCGAAGCAGCGCGAATGCGCTCTGCTTCGGATTCTGAAATTGTACTGCTATGGCTTTTGACTGCAATATTTAGCTGATCACAAATTACCAGAATATCTTTGTTATCCAAATTCAAGTCCTTCGATAAATCGTAAATTCTCACTTTGCCGTTGTTCATCCACTATCCCCCCGTCATACCAGTTTTCACATTTTGACTAAATGCTTAAATGAATTTAAATTTTTGTTCATCTGCATCCTACTTTCTAAGGTTTAACTCCAACTCAACTAAATGATTATTCCTTTAATAAGCCAAAAAATCTAATTCTGAGTGGTTAAATTTACCCAGATAACGCCCCCCGTACCCAACTCTTCTTTTATAATTTTGCACAAATAATTAAAAAAGTGAGATAGGATTCGCAAACAGTGGCTCACTGTGGCGCTTAGTCATTACTTCTTTTCTAGTTTGCCACTTGCTCAGATGCTTATATCTCAATCCTAAACTTACCCACCTCTGCTGCCAGATTTTGAGGGTAAATTTGTTATTCGGTGTGGGCAGAGGGACGATAATGCTATTAATCAATCTGTTTACTAATAACTTGTAGTTGGTGAGTTGTGAATAATCACTCCTCACTTCATATTAACTAGCAATCTCTTAATTGCAGCCTGCTAGTTTATATTACTCCTTGGGTAATCCCAGAATGAGGAAGTGAGAGTGGTTATAACTATCGGCGCTCATGGAACCTGTGATTGAGAGATGCTATGCAGTTAACTCGTGGCTAAACGCTGCCATAAAGTTATATAGATATGTTCTGGCACAGGAGCTTTGAGCGAGCGACCCAAACGATTTTTCTTTTTAGCTGCCTCAAGACAAGTCATTTGGCGACAGAGATAGGCAGAACGACCCATCCCCTGATCTAATTCTACCTGCTGAGATGGATAAACTCTGACAATTCGCCAAAATACTGCCTTCGGTGCCGCTTGACGACAACTTACACAACGTCGGTAGTTAGGTTCCATCTCTATTTTCTTATCAAAATTTAACTATTGGGCTGATTCTGGCAAAATATTTTTTTGCCAGACCGCCTTTAATGTTGGGATGAACTAGATCATCGCTTCTTCTTCTGAATGTTCTAGTTCTAGTTCATCATCCACTTCTGGCATGACATCAATTTCTTCCTCAACTTCTTCTTCATCCCAAGCGGTTGCCTGTTTCTGCGCTTCAATTTTGGCTGCTTCTGCTGCATAGTCATATTTAGCAGAATCTTTAATGTCAATTTTCCAACCAGTCAAACGCGCCGCAAGGCGCACATTTTGTCCTTCTTTACCAATTGCCAAACTTAGTTGATCTTCGGCTACTAAGACGTGAGCTTGACGTTCATCGGTATGTACTAGCCTGACTTCATCAACTCGTGCGGGACTAAGAGCGTTAGCGATGTAGGTAGCAGGATCAGGAGACCAGCGAATGACATCTATTTTTTCACCGCGTAATTCATTGACTACTACTTGAATTCTAGAACCCCTAGCGCCAATACAAGCTCCTACTGGATCAACATCTCTATCTAGTGTATCAACAGCGATTTTAGTACGGGGGCCAACATGACGAGAAGGTGGATTAGCTTCTCTGGCTACAGCAACAATACGGACAACTTCGTCTTCAATTTCTGGCACTTCGTTGGCAAACAAATATACTACTAAACCAGCAGAAGCTCTGGAAACAATCAGTTGTGGGCCTCTATGTGGGCCTTCACGTACTTTTTTCAATAACACCTTAAATGTGGCGTTAATCCGGTAGTTATCGTTGGGTAGTTGTTCTCGCTTGGGTAGTTCGGCTTCTACTTCTGGTTGCCCAAAAGTACTGGTGACAGCCAAAATCACGGATTGGCGTTCAAACCGCAGTACTCTTGCTTGTAATACTGTTCCTTCTAATTCTTCAAATTCTTCTTGAATGATTTGACGCTGCTGATCCCGCAGTTCTTGTGATAAAACTTGCTTTGTTTGAATTGCTGCCATCCGACCAAATTCTTTTTGATCGGGTGTGACATCAATAACTACGGAGTCACCTAATTGGGCTTCATCTGCTACTTCTTTAACTTCTTGCAGAGAAATTTGGTGATCGCTGGTGGTGACTTCTTCAACAATAGTTTTTGTGGCTAGGACGCGGAAGCCTTCTTCTTCAGTATCAAGATCAACTTCAAAGTTGTTAAAATAGTTTTCCTCAAAATGAAAGCGATCGAGGCGTTGAGCGCGACGATAACGCTCGTAGCCTTTCATCAGGGCTTTTCGTAGTGCTTCGCTGACAGCGTGCCTGGGTAGGTTACGCTCTCGGCTAATACCTTCAATTAGGTCTTTAAGACCAGGTAAACTAACTAACGACATCGGAAAACCTCCGTTTTTTGAACAAATAATCAGGAAATATCACAGGTTTACCCTGCGATATTTCCTGTCTGGGCAAAATCTGAACAGCCAGGAAACAAAGCAGCACTCTAGCGGAAAAGACTACCGATAGAGGGTTGGCTTTCAACTAAATAAAATTTGGAGTAAGGGAGATTTTGTCTACAATGGGCAGTTGTTTGTAACTTGGAACTGCTGCTTGTAAAAATGTTTTCTGCGCCCTACCCCCTGGCTATAATCAAGCAGCAGTGAATACTTGCCTTACTTATACTCATTTAGCTTCATCAAGTAGAACTTTAGTGACTAACAAGCCAGGAATAGCGATCGCGCGACCTTTTAAATTTAGATGAACGAATGTTTCATCTCGGCTAACTAACTTACCTTTGAACTCAGTTTTGCCCTCAAATGATTCTGAGGTGGTAATAATCACGGTAAAACCTTTAAAGGAAATAAACTCGCGATCTGTAGTTAGTTGTCGTGAGATCCCAGGACTTGAAACCTCTAGCACATAAGCATCAGGGATGATGTTTGTTGCGTCTAGACTTGCTTCTATCGCCTTGCTCATTTGTTCGCAGTCCTCCAACCCAGTATCTGAGTTCAGGTTTCGGATATCTAAGCGGAGTACTGGTGGACTTTGGTTGGTTTGAAAAACTGCACCAACTAACTCCAACCCCAGATCTGCTGCTATCGGAGTTGCCAAATCAATAATTTGTGGAATTAAAGGATGAGTCATTGAACACCCCCAATAAAAAAAGTGGGTCTCGACCCACTTCCTGCGAAGTTATTCCAAGAAGTTTAGTGTTGACACTCCCACACTTTAAAGTGGTGGAGGTTCAACTGATACGGCAGGTCTACCTGCTATATCCGTAATAACCCATAGGTATATAGCGATCCATTGGATAGCAATTCCTAGTACATCTCTGGTCTATTTAACCATTGAGCCTACGAGCTTGAGTTATTTACAATTCTAACACGGCGGCTCTTATCCTCTGGGAGAGATAGGAGATAAGAAGAGCCGCAGGGTTATCTGGTTTCTGAGTTATAATTTTCTACTTGTTTTTGTGAGGAGTTTTTCGGATTTGTCGAGTTTGTTGTAATAGTGTCTGTAAATCCTCCTCAGACAAATCTTGGACGTAATTTATCTTGATTTCTTCTAAGAGGTCAAATAGTAGCGATTGAATTTTTTGTAATGTCTGTTGCCTTTGGATTTCTGTTCCTAATGCTTCACTAAAATGCTGCACTAAATCTTGAGAAAGTTTGGCTCCCACAGGATCTTCTAGTGTGTCTTTGATGGCGCTGTAGGCAGACTGAGAAACTTCATTAATTAGTTGGTCAATTAATTGGATAGGTAAGTTTCCTAGCCCTGGAACTTGCTTAAGATTGCGGTATATAGGAGATTGATCTAAAACTTTGTTGAGGCTATGCCTGAGAATTGCTTCTAAGTCAGGCTGAATTTTGGGTAGTACTTTGTATACTGTGACTTTGACTAGGACGTTGGCGATCGCTTCTACTTCATTGATATTATTAAGATCAATGTAAGTGTGAGCTACACGATTGGATAGTAAATCTTTTAAATCACCTCGCTGAATTGCTGCTTGCATTTGGTTAATAACTCGGATTACTACTACTTCTGTCAATTCTTCCGCAAAATTGCTCACGAAGCCGTAGTTAACTTGCGCCTGTAGTGAATGAAGATTTACCAAACGTGCTTGATGAAGGCGAATTACAAGGGGAATTATACGGAGCGATCGCCATACTGGTAATAACAAAAATACATCATACCAGCGCCATAGCATTGCCTCTAGCCAAGTTAAGCCACGATTACGACGATGAATGTAGTATGTGCAAATTAAAAATTCAAAACCGAATATAATTATAAACCAAATATCAATTAGCCAAAAATAGTCAACGAAATCCCCTGTTTCTCCATAAGGACGAAAATAATTTGTTGCCAGTAATGGCTGAATGTTTTTATCGTAAAAAGTAATTTCTTTTGACCAGTTTGCTTGAGATAAATACTTTTTACTCCAAAATATTTGAAATGCTTCCTTAGATGATTCCTGCTGCACATGACGGCGCATTTGGTTCTTTATTTTTTCCAAAGTGCCAGTTTTATTGGCAATTTCAAAAGGATTTTTATCAATCATGTCTACGCTGAGTTGGCGTAGTTGTTGTAGTAATGATTCAACTTTGGGTGACTGTAACCCTGCTTGTTTTACCTCAGCTTTAAGTTGTTCTACTGTGGCAAGATATTTTGCTGTATCACGATTGGGTTCAATGGCTTTTACAGGATCGTATAATTTTGTCAGGCGGGGAAGTTCTTTTAAGTAGAAGTTCCGTAAAGGAATATAGCTGTAATCAAACAAAACTATCCCAAAATTTATTAATGCCAAAAGTGCCATTACCCGTTCAAACCAAATTTTGGGGCGAGATGTTTTGGTACTGACTGGGAATTTGACTAAGGATGACATAATTTAGGTTAATTTATTAGTAAGTATTTTTAATAAACAGTCAAGGCTGAGGTTGCTTACAATTAAAGTATTAACGAATAAGGTAGGTTTGAGAACTATGTGGAGTAGTTTAGTAACCACTTTTGCATTAGTTACATTAAGTTTAACAATCAGCTTCTTTGATTACGCTCCAGCCTTAGCTATCCGTAGCCGTAACTACAGCCCTAGTGAATTTCGCACTTTATTGCATAGTTTAGGATATCCGGTGGAGTTAGGAGAGACCCTGAATGATACAGCGAGTAAAAGAGCTATCCGAGAATTTCAGGAGCAGAATAATCTTGCTGTTGATGGCACAGTTAACTCCCAAACTCAAGATTTAGCTGCTGATTTGATTGTCAATCTTCAAAATAACTTGAATGTAGTGGTTCAACCAGATCCGCCTCTACCGAATAATGAGTTTTATGGCCCTCGTACGGAAGCGGCGATTAGAGAGTTTCAAAGAAGGTTTCTGCTACCACAAACTGGTATAGCTACTTTAGAAGTTCGCCAGAAACTTAATCAAGAAGCTAAAAAGGTTTCAGAGTATAAGTAGAAAATCCTCCTTATTGAGTAGGGTAACGTTAAAAACTATAAAATCAGAACCAAAGTTCGCAGAGGGTTTGAAAAAAAATAATCCGCAGGGACAAACCCATGCAGATTTTTAGTTAAAACAGGAGTTACGCAGGTTTAAAGAATTACATAGTAACCAAATGCTGATGATTACAGGCTTTTTTCCAATCACCAGTCCCTACTCACCAATCCCCAAACCATTAAAACTTAGCTTCTTGTGGTATTGGTGTACCTTTTGGTTCAGGCATAGCTGGACGATTTTGGTAGGGTAGGGGAATGTATAGCACTGAAGGTCGTCCACCTTGAGATTGGGGATATAATTCCATCAAGTTATAGATTGACATTGGTAGCCCCTCCGTAATCGGCATACCAAGTTCAGATGCTTCCTCAGCAGTCACGGGATAATCATGGGTGACTTGACCTGTGGTGAGGGCATCAATAATTTTTTCGATATTTTCCGTAGCAATTTTTGGCTGGGGGATATTATCTTTGAGCAGAGTACGCACAAATCGTTGTACTTGTTGAATTGCTTTGCGCGATAAATCTGCCATGATCAAAGTTTGGTCGTCAATGTCCCCGATTGGTTTATCTTGAACTACTTTGAGAATACTAGCTGCTGGAAAGTTACCTAATTGGGGATCAACAGGGCCTAAAACGGCATTAGCATCCATAACTATTTCATCTGCTGCTAATGCTAACATTGTGCCGCCACTCATCGCATAGTGAGGTACAAATACGGTTACTTTAGCTGGATGTCTAATTAGTGCTCTGGCAATTTGTTCGGTAGCGAGAACTAATCCACCAGGAGTATGCAAAATTAAATCAATAGGTACATCTGGAGGTGTTAAGCGAATTGCTCTTAGCACCTGTTCTGAGTCTTCAATTGTAATGTAACGAGATATAGGAATTCCTAATAAGCTGATCGATTCTTGGCGGTGAATTAGTAAAATTACTCTACTGTTACGTCCTCGCTCAAACTCCTGCAACGCTTGAACTCGTCTAGCTTCTAACTGACGGCGTTGCCACATGGGTTGAAAAGAACTAAATAGTAAAATAACCCAAAATATGTCAAAAAAATTAAAGCTCATTTGTCAGGGGAGAATACGGTATTTTTCCCTATTGTTTCAATTGTAGGTAAATTAAAGCTCTATCTGGAGTGCTAGATTAGAGAAATCTAACTAAATATAGAACTTTCTGTTAGATTGGTTAATATTTTATAGTTGTGTAAGTACTACCAATATTTAAATATTTGACTGTAAACCGACTCTGAATGTTAAACCAGGCTGATATATTCGATTAGCTTTTTCGTAAGTTGCATCTGCTAAATTTTCTAAATTAATTGTTAAACCTATATTTTTAGCTACAGGAATACGGCTACTTAGATCTAAGTTCAAAAATGATGGTGAAATCTCTGTATTTTGTTGACCAGGATTATTAAAAATAGCTCTGCGCGAGCCACTATTATAACTAGCAAATAAATTTAATTGCCATCCCTGACGTTCATAACCAATTCCTAGTTGTCCAACTGAAAAGGGAATTAAACCTAACTGTAAGCCTTTTTCGGCTCCAGTTTCAATTTTTGCATCTGTATAAGTGTAGTTAAAAAATGTTGACCATTCAGGAGTAATTCTATATCTAAGTGCTGCTTCTAACCCGTTGGTATTTACCAGACCAATATTAGCCCATTTACCTGCTTGCACTCCTAGTCGGTCATTTAAACTACTAGCAAAGTAGGTAAATTGTCCTGTTAAGTTATTAGAAAATTGTACGTCTACTCCTGCTGTCCAAGAAGAACCTGTTTCTGGTTGTAAGTCTGGGTTGGGCAGCCAGTTATGAACTGTATCATATATATATAATTGGTCTAAACCAGGATTGCGTTGTTCAGAAGCCCAACTGCCACGTAAAACCAGATTTGGTGTAACAGCATATCTTGTGCCAAAAGTGGGATTTAAATAATTACCAAATTCACTGGTAAAATTTTCTCTTAACCCTAGTTCAACTTGAAAATTATTGTTAATTTTTAAAGTATTTAAAGCAAAGAGGGCGGATTGAAACCTGTTTTTGTTTTCTGTTTCATTAAGGTCAATTCGATTAGGGACGTTACTAATAACTTCCCCTGTTAAGTAAGAGTTTTTTAAATCTAAACCCCAGCTCAGATTATAGGGATTGCTTATTTGCCATTGATGTTCTATTCTGGCTGCGATCGCCTGTGAATTTAAACTACCTGAACGGGTATAAATATTTTGAGTTGGCCCATAAGTATTAAAATAATCTTGGTTATAAGAAAGTGTTGTTTTTAAAATAGAATCTTCGGCATTTCCTAATAAAGTTGTTGCAGATAAGCCGATATTAAACAAATCGTGGTCTAACCGATCTTTTTGAAGTGGAAATCCAAAATAAAGTAAACCGCGACGACTGCTAATTTTAGAAGCATCTAAACTGATAGTGTTGCGAGAATTTATTGGTAATGTCAAATTGCCATAGTAATTGTTAGTTGCGGTATCACCATTAAACAGAAAACCTTCAGAGTCACGATTGGCTGCACCAACTGGGACAGGATAACGGTTATCCGCTGATAATTTTTCATATCCAAAATTAAAATTAGCAGCACCAATAACACTGCCGTAATTAATCCGATAGTTAGATTGATTAAAAGAACCATATTCTAATAAACCATTGAGTCGCGGGGCATTTTGACCTTGTTTGGTGACAATATTAACGACTCCTCCAAAAGCTTCGGAACCATAAAGAGTGGAACTTGTACCACTTGATAATTCCACTCTTTCTATTGACTCTACAGGAATACTATTTAGATCAGTTGTACCGTGATAGGTGTTAATATTGCTGCCAATTGGTCTACCGTTGAGTAAAAAAACTGATTGATTAATAGAATGTCCTCGGTAATAAGTACCTGTATGAATATCTGCGCCGAAACCAACATCGTTGATCGCAAATCCAGGTAGTCCTCTTAATACTTCTGCAACAGTATTAGATCCTTGCTTGGCAATTTGTTCTTGGGAGATTCTATAAACGGGAGTAGATGTAGCTAATCTCTGTCCAATAACGATGATTTCCTCAATTGATTGGTCGTTTAATTCAGGATTGGGTGATGCGGGTGTAGGATTAGGCTGTATCGCAGTAGTATTATTAGTTGTTTTAGGATTGGGTGATGCAGGTGTAAGATTAGGCTGTGTCGCAGTAGTATTATTAGCTGTAGTTAAACTAAAAACTAAAGTGCGATCGCTTTGATTGACTTCAACTTGTGGTATAGCTACTTTCCCATTAACTATCACCTGAAGTTTGTTATCTACGGTTTGGTGAAGAGTAATTGCCGTAATTTCCGCCGAGGGATTATTTTGGTGATAAATAGTGCCTTGGGGTAAATTTAACCGAGTATTAGCAACTTCAGCAGTCAGGGTATTACAAAATTTAGAAATTGATACTTGGGGGGATACCTCACCAGTAGTATCTAAGATAATGTTAAGACTATTAGGCGTTGGGTTAAGTCGAATACCAGTAACTTGTACAACTTGAGCTTTTACAGGTTGTGCTATGAATACTATTACACAGTTAGTTATCCAAAAGCTGTTAAGTAATAGTTGTTGTCGCAGACAGTTCATTTAAGTATTTTGCCTTGATATTTTTCGGGATAGGTTTAAATTTAGAGATTTGTGTGATTTAAAGAAAACTACAGCTTGTAAAACTGAGATTTCGCCTTTGGCAACTAGAAGTTGTGCCTAAGTATAGACAAAGGACGAAAATTAAGTCAATATTCAAGACTTACGCAGAGATCCCCCTAAATACCCTTAAAAAGGGAAACTTTGAATGTTCCCCTTCTAGGTTTCAGGCTGTAGGTGCGTAAGTCTTATATTTTTTAACAGCGGGCAACACCATCTGTACGGGCGGCTTTTTGAACAGCAGCAGCTACAGCAGGGGCAACTCGCTTGTCAAACACTGAGGGGATGATATATTCAGGATTAAGATCGGCAGGATTAATTAAGGATGCGATCGCACTCGCTGCTTCTAAATACATACTGGTGGTAATTGCAGAAGCGCGACAATCTAATGCACCGCGAAATACACCTGGAAACGCTAAGACATTATTAATCTGATTAGGATAGTCGCTACGTCCTGTTGCCATCACAGCTACATCATTTGTAACTAATTCTGGCTGAATTTCAGGGATAGGATTAGCCATTGCAAACACAATGGGATTATTTGCCATTGAGCGTACCATTTCTGGTGTTACTACACCAGGGGCGCTAACACCTAAGAAGATATCCGCGCCTTGCATAGCATCTGCTAAACTGCCACTAACTTCTACTGCAAAGTCTTGCTTTTCTTTGTTGAGATCTGTACGACTGGTTGAGAGAATTCCTTTGGAATCACACATTAAAATAGTGGTAGCGCCTGCTTTTTTGAGTAATTGCGCGATCGCAACTCCCGCAGCACCCGCACCATTAATTACAATGCGGACATCATGTAAAGATTTTTTGACTAGCTTCAAGGAGTTGATTAAAGCTGCTAGAGAGACAATGGCAGTACCATGTTGATCGTCATGAAATACCGGAATATCTAACTCTTGTCGCAGTCGCGCTTCAATTTCAAAGCAACGAGGGGCGCTAATATCTTCTAAATTGACACCGCCGAATACTGGGGCAATATTTTTTACTGTTTGAACAATTTCATCTGTGTCTTGGGTATCTAGGCAGATGGGAAAGGCATCAATACCAGCAAATTCTTTAAATAACATCGCTTTGCCTTCCATTACAGGCATAGATGCTTCTGCGCCTAAGTTACCTAATCCTAAAACTGCACTACCATCGGTGACAATAGCGACGGTGTTGCTTTTGATGGTAAGAGTATGCACTTTTTCTGGATCGTGTGCGATCGCCATACATACTCTACCAACACCAGGAGTATATGCCATTGCTAAATCCGACTGGTATTTTAGCGGGATTTTGCTCTGCATACTAATTTTGCCGCCCTGATGCAAGTTAAAGGTGCGATCGTAGAAATTAACTAACTTTACGTCTGGAAGTGCTTTAACTACGTTAACAATCTGATCCGCGTGTTCACTGCTAGAAGCATCAATCGCAATGTCACGGATGGTAATTTTACGGGTTTGCTCAATTAAATCAATTTGTCCAATATTACCGCCTAAAGCTGCGATCGCTTGAGTAACGCTGGCTAACATCCCAGCACGATTGGGAACTTCTAAGCGCATTGTGACACTAAAGCTAGAATTGGGGTTTAAGCTGACCATACTGCTACTTTCCTGTGCTGGATATCTTAGTCAGATTAATATAAATGCCTCCAGCCTATCCAAGCAAACAGCTAGCAATTGTCATCATTTACATACGGATGCGATTAACACGCAATCATGGCGAGTTTTTATACCTATTTTAAAAACCGCCAAAACGCCAAGGACGCCAAGGAAGAAGAAGAATATGATGGTAATCTTCTAGTCGGAAGGGAGTAATTTAGCAAGTATTATCCCCAAAATATCAGTCGTATAAATGTAAATGGCTCGTGAGTTGAAGCGGTATGTGGAGAGAAATTAATTTTGTTTATTCCGTTTTTACTGTAGAGCGACTATAGGTTAGTAGTATTTTTATTACCCCAAAGGTTAGATGAAAGCTTAAATTAAATCATCAATTTATAAATTCATTTTTTTTGATAGTATTTATTTTCTCAAATAATATTCTTAATTGTATTTTATAGACCGCATAAAAATAGGCTTAAAGCTTTTACCAGTTAGGAATTGATTTGTTTTGTATCTGCCGTTGATCAAAATTTTACTATTGCTGGTTGTAGGTTAGATGGTGTAGCGACATCTCTCATCAGTATTGATCCCTATATCTATCTTTGGCATGGTTAACTGCCTGTTGTCAACTTAGTAAAACTTAATGGTGAGGAACAACAAATCCTCATTTTTGAAAAAAAGCAAGATTGAACTAACATAATCGGAGAGTTTCATGACGTTTACAACCAACAATATCTCTAAAGAAGCATTACAAAATTTCCAGCAATTTGATGCAGATACTCAACTAGCAATTTTGTGGTTTGGTTATTTAGATATCAAAGATAAATTAACACCAGCAAATGCTACTTCTGCCCAAGAAGATGCTGCGGCTGTCTTCCATCAAATCCAAGCATTGCCACCAGAGCAACAGCTACAAGCACAACGTGATATTATTACCGGAGCAGACAATCCGATTACTCATGCTTACACTTCAATGAGTTCTAGCTCTAAGCTGGATATCTGGCTCAGGTTAGCACAAGGAATGGATAATGGTACAGTTATCCAAGTACCTTCTGACTATCAATTGCCTTCTGAAACTCAGCAATTTGTAGACAAAATTAAGCAAATTGACTTTGAAGAACGGCTTAATTTTATGCGGAGTGCGGTGATTGAGATGGGTGCCAAGTCTTAATAAAACCTTTGAGTGCGGAATTAATCATTAATATCTTGCACATCACAATTTTTAAATAAAGCTATTCTGAGTGCAATACCATAGCATATCAGTTTAGTATAAATAGCTGAGGAAGTTTCCTCAGCTATTGGTGTAAGTTAGCTTAAACTAGGCTTACTCTATGGGTAATAATCGCAAGCGATAGCGGTAAAGAGCAACTGGTTTATCAATAGCTTTAAAATAATCTGGATCTTGGGGTGAGAGATAAACTGCTGTAACTTGATCAGCTTCAATTTGTGGAGTTTTTGACTGTATAAGTGTGTAAGCTGTTGTAGTTTCTACTGTATTGAAATAAAGTTGGGGTTTACCTCCAAAAATCTGCTGAGAAAGTTCTGTGGCTACAAATTGATCAGATGTAGGATTTTCGCTACCTCTACCTGTGACAAGGGAGACTAATTGGCGATCGCCCCTTAATAAGGTAATCTGACGATTAGGAGAATTAGGATCAACTTTAACAGATTGAATTGCGCGATCGCCTAAATAAGCACGTCCAATATTTAAACCATTAAAAGCACGATCTGCAATTACCTGAGTATTAGTTTGTAGAGGTAATATTATCCCAGTCTGACTTTTAGAGGATGCCTTAACAAATCTTACTGTAAAACTTACAGGTTGATTAAGATATTGACGGTTACTTTCAAACCCAGGCGTAACTACTTCTGGTGCTAAAGGTGCAGCCAAATCTACTAAAGTACTGGTAACATTCCAAGTACCCTCCATCCAATCTGGATAAATTAAATCTCCCTTAGCAGCACTTACAGGTGGTTTACTTTCCCAGTAAGGAAACTGTGCTAAACGTTGAGTCAGTTGTCCTGCTTGCGCTGTACTACTCCAAAATAGCAGAACTAAAACCAAGCAGAAATTATAAAAAAACCTCAACATTTTCGGTAGTAATTAGTAGTTAGTAGCTATTAGTGATTGTTTTCAAGACTTACTTATTTTGAAAAGCGAGCGAGACGCAGTGCTAAGGCACAGCTTCGCTAACGCACTACCTTTGAACTAAATTGATTTTTTATTTTAAAATACGATATATAGTGCGGGCATCCTGCCCGCGTACCTCTGTGGTTAAGCCTTAATTTTATAAGTTTGTCACTGTTAACTGTTGACTGTTACAGGTTGCCAAACTTCACCATATTGTTCTTTTAAAGCCTGCCATGCCTCCACTTGTCCAGGTTCGTACTCTCCTGGCTTACCCCACTGTAGAAACGCACTCAAAGCTGGCTTTTCTTCTTCATCTAAAAAGCGAATTGCATAGGTAGTAAAATTACCTCGCTTTGCTTCACCTGTCTCAAATTTCACCTGCTTAATTGCATCCATATTTAGGTGAAATTCAAAGTCATCGGTGTGCATATTAGCGTATTTTCCTTTTGGAAGTTCTGCGTAAAATAGCTTACGAATTGAACTACGCACTTCTAAAACAGCAGCACTGCTAGTTACAATTAAGCGCAGAGTGCTAAGGTTTTCGCAAGCTTCGAGAAATTCATTCAAATTAGCGTTCATAGTATATAATCCCAGCTTCTACAATATTTATATTTGTGTGCATCTGTGGTTAATTTTTACCATAATTATGCTATTGGTAAGGGCTAGACCCTACACACCTCACTCTGCACTTTTATCACAAAATAAGCGATCGCGCACATTCTTTGCATCTCTATGACGAATCATCTCAGCTTTAGTGATATTCAAAACCATTGGGCAAGAGATTGTATTGTCGCTGCTACCACGCGCAATATATTTCGAGGCTACCCCGACGGTACATTTCGCCCTGATGCGCCTGTAAGTCGGGCTGAATTTGCTGGAATTTTATATACAGCATTACCGAAACTAGAGCAACTACGCCCTAGCACAATCTTTATAGATGTACTTAGCAATCATTGGGCTGCAAAAGCAATTCAAGCAGTATATCAGGCAAATTTTCTTTCAGGCTATCCCAAGCGTTTATTTAAACCCAACCAACCCATACCCCGTGTGCAAGTTATAGCAGCTTTAGTTTCAGGGCTAAAGTATGGAGTCAGCATTAACCCCAGTGATACTTTAAAGAGATATTTTGATGATTTAGACCAAATTCCGAGTTATGCTGTTCGAGCGATCGCAGCCGCAACCGAAAGGCGAGTTATTGTTAACTACCCCAATATCAGACGCTTACAGCCAACGAAAAATGCCACTAGAGGGGAAATAGCAGCATTTATTTGCCGAGTTTTACAAATTCCGGCTGTGCCATACAAGTATATTCCTGGTATGGAATTTGTTGTTATTCAACCACAATTTGATGCAGCAGATAGATTTTCTGAGGGGATGGCACAAGTAAAAATTGGTAATAAATGGGGATATATAGACAAAACTGGCAAGTTAGTAATTCCACCCCAATTTGATGAAGCTAATGCTTTTTCAGCAGGTTTAGCACTGGTTAGAGAGTCTACAATTAAATCTACATAAAAGCCATAAAACTTACGCATTTTTACCAAATCTTTAGGCTTTGGGGGCTGGGGACTGGTGATTATTGACTGGGAAAAAGCCTTAATTACGCACGTTTAATTTATGGGGAGGTAGAATGGAAATTCGCGGTATTTGGCTTACTACTACGGCTAGTCAAGTCCTTAACTCTAAGCAAAACATTGCCTCGGCAATGGATTTTCTTGCTCAAACAGGATTCAATGTAGTATTTCCTGTTGTTTGGAATAATGGACTAACAACTTATCCCAGCCGCGTCATGCGCGAAAATTTTGGAATCGAAATTAACCCACGATTCCAAGGTAGAGATCCTTTAGCAGAATTAATCGTTGAAGCGCGTAGGGTTGGGCTTGCCGTTATTCCTTGGTTTGAATATGGATTTGCCAGTTCTTATAGCCGCAATGGCGGCGAAATTATTGCTAAAAAACCTGAATGGGCTGCCCGTGATTATGCTGGAAATCTATTAACTAAAAATGGTTTTGAATGGCTAAATGCTTTTGATACCCAAGTTCAAGATTTTTTATTAAGTTTATTTTTAGAAGTAGCTAAAAACTATCAGATTGCGGGGATTCAAGGCGACGATCGCTTTCCCGCTTTACCTAGTGAAGGCGGTTACGATCTCAAAACAGTTGAGCTATATCGTCAACAATTTAATCAGCTTCCTCCCCAAAATCATAAGGATCCCCAATGGTTACAATGGCGGGCTGACATTCTTTCTAATTTTCTAACTCGTTTCTATCAAGAAGTTATTAATATCAATCCCGATCTCATAATTTCCATGTCTCCGAGTGCATATCCTTGGGGCTTGCAAAACTATCTTCAAGATTCCCAAACTTGGGTAGATCTTGGGCTAGTAGATTTGATTCATCCCCAATTATACCGTTATGATTTTGAAAGTTACAAAAAAGATATAGATCGAGTTGTTTCTAATCAATTTACCAGCCAACAATTACCACAACTAATTCCTGGTCTTTTATTAAAAGAAGCAGTATATCGAATTAATCCAGATGATTTAGTTCAATCGATCGCATACAACCGTTCTCTTGGTATACAAGGAGAGGTGTTATTCTTCTATGAAGCTTTGCGAGAAGACAATGATGCCTTAGCTAAGATTTTAAGATCTGGGATTTACTCGCAATCTCCAGGTAAATTTGATGTTAAAGAAATTAAAAAATCGGGTTTTACCTCTAGAAGACTTGGCAGCAATTATACTTATATTAACAAGTCTAAACAAATTACAATTCAATCAAAATTTGATTTGCTTGAGCCTTTTTCGGAAGGGATGGCACAAGTAAAAATGGGTTATAAGTGGGGATATATTGATAATACAGGTAAACTTGTCACAAAATTACAGTTTGATCACTCTGAGCCTTTCTCGGAAGGGTTCGCATTAGTAGGAATTAAACAAAAATATGGATATATAAATAAAGCAGGAAAACTAATAACTTCACTACAATTTGATGAAGCTAAATCTTTTTCGGAAGGGATGGCAGCCGTAAAACTTGTTGACAAGTGGGGATATATTAATACTACAAGTAAATTAGTAATAGGACTGCCATTTAATGATGCTAAATCTTTTACGCAAGGGATAGCAGCAGTTAAAATCAATGATAAATGGGGATATATTGATAAAACAGGTAAAATAGTAATTCAATCCCAATTTAATGATGCTATGCCATTTTCAGAAAATTTAGCATTAATCAAGATTGGTAATAAACTAGGTTTTATAGATCAAACTGGAAAAATTGTTATTGCTCCACAGTTTTATGAAGCTGATTCTTTCTCAGAAAATTTAGCTGCTGTCAAGATGGGTGGCAAGTGGGGATATATTAATAAAGCGGGTAATTTTATTATTACTCCAGAATTTGATTTTGCTAAACCTTTTTCTGAGGGAATGGCAGTAGTTAATGTTGGTGGTGAGTGGCATCAAAGCCAGGATAAAGGAAATTCGTATTTTAGTGGTGGTAAGTGGGGATATTTGCGAAATTTATTTAAATGATTGAATTAAATAAACTGGTATTTATAATAAAATATATTTAAAAAATAGCAATTATACCTGAATTGCGAGCGGTAAGAGTTATTAAACCGCAGATAAAATACAAAAATTATCGGCTTTGGCAAGAGGTTTAATGATTATTTTTGTTAATATATCAGTTGAAAACTGCCCAGTTTTGGGATCAATCCTGAATTAAAGCAAAATTGATATATATGAGTGAAAAGCCGTTAGATCCTACTATTTCAATAGAAATTTCTCAACAAATCAAAAGTAAAGCAAAATCTCCTTATAAAAATGCTCATAAAGCAGTCTTATTGATTGAGGGAGCAATTTATGTCCAAGGATTTATAGCCTTTGCTGGCGCACCCTACAAACCTGTTGAGCATAGTTGGCTAGAGCTTAAAGATCGAATTGCTGATCCTACTCTGCCACATTTAGAGAAAAATCCTGAAGAAATTTGGTATTTTCCAGCGCAACGTCTGACTGTCAAGCAACTGAAAGCGGCGTTAGAAGAAGCACAAGAAGATTATCCTGAAGATGAGCCGCTACCTGTTTATGGTGATGCGCCTTATGAGTATTATGGCGATCTGATGTTAGGAGGTAGGGAGTATCAAAATGCTTATTTACAAGCAGAAGCTAAGTGTCAAGAATTGAATAAGCCCAAAAGCCCTAAGCCTAAATAATTCTTAAATCCAGGTAATTTCGTAATACTTGCAATAAAATCATTCATTTCAGCACGGGTAGAAGTAATAATAACTAGGCTAATTTATCCGTGCTGGCATGGTATTGGTGTATTATTTGCGATCGTGAGGATGCTATTCAGTGTCTAGTGCATACACTACTCCAAATTTTCGTTTTCTAAATCCTCATCTTCTAACTTAATCTCTTGCAAAGAATAATTAAAATTGAGGTTTGATATAGGTATCCCAAATCATTTTTATTTGCTGTGCATCAGTCTCGGAAATAGTCCCGACTTTCCCAAGAAATAAGGATTTCTCTAAGCAGTCTAAACGAGATAACCGCACTGTTGAAGCAACTCGCAATCCGCTACTTGACCAGTCTTGTAATAATACATCTGTAACAGTACGGGGTTGTGCAGATGTTACTACCGCACAAACAGCATCTTCTCCATCTAGCCAAAGGATTAAAACGGGTCTTTTTTTGCTAGTATTACCAGTGATAAAAGGAATGTTTGCAACCCAAAATTCACCTGCATTAATACTCGTCATATAATCCTTCATCTTCGACGGTATATCCGTTTAAAAATGCAGTATGCTCTCGAATTTGTGCGGGTTATAAAATAATAACTTTAACTTCTTGATCTGGATTGAACTCCTGTTGATATTCTTCAGGAAGTTGGATTAATCCATTATTGATTTTGGTTTGAAATTCTCTAGCAAACATAATGGATATCATCAGGTATAAAATTCAACTTTACCCTAACTAACCTAAGCAAGTTGGAATTTTTAACCGCTTATAAGGTGCTGGAATCCAGACCATAAATTGTCATAGATAAATAAACCAATAAATAGCTTAATTTGTCACAGTTTGCTATCTAATCTGCGTTCATCTGCGTTTATCTGTTTTCATCTGCGTTTTCTTTAGCTGAAATTGCTTGAGCAAAGATTCAGCAAACGCTGTTGCTTCCTGCGATGACTTACCACCAGCAAGTTGAGCCAATTCTTCACGACGGGTAAGGTGAGTATCCAAAATGTTCACACGCACAACAGTACGAACTTCTGGCAATTCTTCTGCTACTGCGCCGTTGCGATCGCCTTTACCGTTAATCTGTGCAACTACTTGTTTATCTACCCGAAAATGATAATCTGCCATTGCAGCAACTAATGGTTGGTGGGTAACGCATAAAACTTGATGTCCCCGACTAAGTTGGTGGAGTTTATCTGCGATCGCTTGTGCTACTCTTCCAGATACACCGACATCAATTTCATCAAAAATTAATGTAATTGGAACATCAACTTGAGAAAAACAAGCTTTTAATGCTAGTAAAAAGCGGCTCATTTCCCCACCAGAAGCTGTTGCAGCTAAAGGTTGCAGTTTTTCACCTGGATTGGGACTAAAGTAAAATAACACTGTATCTGCCCCTGTTGCGTTGGGAGAACAAGGTGCGATCGCTACTTCAAATTGCACTTTGTCCATTGCTAAAGGTTTGAGTTCTGCTACCAACCGTTGTTCTAAATTATTAGCAGCATATCGACGCAGTTTTGTCAAATTATTACAAGCTTGATCTAAGCTTTCTTGACACCCTTGATAGTGTTTTTCTAAATCTTCTAAAGATTGACCACCGCAGTTTAATTCGCTAAGTTCTGCTTGTAAGTTGTGATAATATGCGATCGCTTCAGCTAAGGTTGGGCCATATTTGCGACAAATTTGTTTGAGGGTGCGAATACGTTCTTCAACTTCACTCAAACGCTGAGGATCTACTTCTAGTTGATCTCCATAAGCATTAATCTCACGTCCCGCTTCTACAACTTGCGCTAAAGCTGTACTGACGATATCCCAAATTGATTGCAACTCAGCATCATAAGTCACCATATCAGTTAAAGTCGCCTCAGCTTGACCGAGTAAGTCAGCCGCAGCAACTTCACCCGCGTCATTTTGATAAAGAGCTTGATAAACTTTATAACTTAGCTGTTGTAGTTCTACTACATGACTAAGGCGTTGGCGTTCTTGTTCAAGTTGTTCTAGTTCATCTGCTTCATTCAAGCTAGCAGTATCCAATTCTTTAGTTTGATATTCCAGCAAATCCAATCTTTGCAAACGTTGCTGTTCCGAATGTCGGCGCTTTTCTAGTTCTTGTAAAGCTGTTTGACAAATAACATATTTAGCTCCCACAATCTCTCTCTGTTGGAGGATGTCGGAGCCACCATAAAGATCTATTAATTGCCGTTGAATTGCTGGCGCGGTTAATTGTACAGTTTGACCTTGAGCAGTAATTTCAACTAAGCGATCGCGCAATTGATCCATCAATTGTCGATTTACCAGTACCCCATTGACACGCGATCGCGATCGTAAGCTACCTTGAGCAACAGCAATTTCGCGAGAACATATAACACTCGACTCATCCAGCAAATCTATTTCTTGCGTACTCAACCACTGCGCCACAGACTGATCTACTTTGAATGTAGCTTCAACCATTGCGCGATTTGCACCAGTACGGATTAATCGACTACTGACTTTACCGCCCAAAGCGACATCAAGAGCATCAAGGATAATTGATTTTCCAGCACCAGTTTCGCCTGTCAAGACGTTTAGACCAGCACCAAACTCTAGTTGTAGCTGGTCAATCAAGGCAAAGTTTTCAATCCGTAAAGCAGCAAGCATGGAGCTAAGTTTACCTTGAGGGCAGAACTAAATTAGTAGCCATCAAATTATAAACGGTGTAGATGTTTCGTTATGGGTGTTTTCTTGCGGCTATGCCAAGACCCAGTTTGTTTATTACAAGAGCTAAACCCACACCTACCGACGTACTAACTTAGCAGTTATAAATTGTTACAATACTTAACAACGTCGCTTTCAAGCTTATGAATTCTAGCAAAGCCTCCCCAGCATCACTCAGGTTTGATGACGACTTGACCGTGATGGATAATTCGGTTGATTCACTAAATATGGAGTCGGTAGAAACAGTAGTAGTTGACTCAGAGTTCGCCCCAACATTGGATCAACTAAAATTAGCGCGGATAATTGCCTCAAAAGACTCACCCGCAGGTATGCGTTACGACCCAGTAGTGATTAACGAGCATTATCGCCAACATCCATTCCAAGTCTGGGGACGCTTGTTAAAAATTATCTTACCTTTTATGAGTTTTGGGCTAGGTTTGTGGTGGGATAAACAAACCAAGCGTGTTGCTCAAAATCAACCTCGTCGAGCCAACCAGATTAGGGAAATATTAACTAAATTGGGGCCTGCTTATATTAAGGTAGGGCAGGCACTTTCGACGCGACCAGACTTAGTACCGCCTGCTTATTTAGAAGAATTAACTCATCTACAAGACCAATTACCGCCATTTCCCAATGAGATAGCTTACCAATTTATTGAAGAAGAATTAGGCGATCGCCCAGAGGAAATTTATGCCGAATTGACTCCCCAACCAGTAGCAGCAGCATCTTTGGGGCAAGTATATAAAGGTAAGTTAAAGACAGGGGAAACAGTCGCGGTAAAAGTACAGCGTCCAGGTTTAGCGCAAGCGATCGCACTAGACGTTTACATTTTACGAAACCTTGCTGGTTGGGCTCAAAAGAATATCAAGCAGGTACGCAGTGACTTAGTGGCAATTATGGATGAATTTGCCACCCGTATCTTTGAAGAAATGGATTATGTCAACGAAGGACATAACGCGGAGCGGTTTGCTAAACTGTATGGTCACATTCCTGAGATTTATATTCCCCACATTTATTGGGAATACACAGGTACTCGTGTCTTAACAATGGAGTGGATCAACGGTACTAAATTAACCAACATCCCATCACTTCAGGAACAAGGAATAGACGCAGCCCATTTAGTTGAAGTAGGCGTACAGTGTTCTCTACGACAACTATTAGAACATGGTTTTTTCCACGCTGATCCTCATCCAGGCAACCTCTTAGCTACAGTAGACGGTAAGTTAGCTTATCTCGACTTTGGCATGATGAGTCAGGTCAAACCTTATCAACGCTATGGATTATTAGAAGCAGTTGTTCACTTAGTAAACCGTGACTTTGAAGGATTGGCGCGTGATTATGTCAAGCTAGAATTTTTAACACCAGACACCGATTTAACGCCAATTATTCCCGCCTTTGCTAATGTCTTCGGTAACGCTTTGGGAGCAAGCGTTGCTGAACTTAACTTCAAAAGTATTACCGATCAATTATCAGCTTTGATGTATGAATATCCTTTCCGAGTACCAGCGTATTACGCATTAATTATCCGCTCTCTGGTTACTCTTGAAGGAATTGCCATCAATATTGATCCTAACTTCAAAGTTTTAAGTAAAGCTTATCCTTATGTTGCCAGACGTTTATTAACCGATCCGTCTCCAGATTTACGAGCATCTCTGCAAGATCTGTTATTTAAAAATGGCAGTTTTAGGTGGAATAGATTAGAAAACTTGTTAAAAAATGCTCGTAATAGTGATGGCTTTGACATCAACCAAGTTTTAAATCAAACCCTCGAATTTTTGCTTTCTGAAAGAGGTGCTTTTATTCGCTATCAATTAGCTGATGAAATTATCAAAGCAGTAGATACTTTTGGACAAAGTACTTTCAACAATTTCGCTTTCTATTTACAGAAGCGCGTAGGGTTAGTAGTTAAAGAAGAACCTGTCGTAACAGGAAACTCCCAAACGTTAGAACATATAAAACGAATTTGGCAAATTTTGCAAGAAACTCCTGGTTTTGATGCTTTGGCATTCTTACCGAAAATTCCGCAGTTGTTGTTAAAGCAAGAAACACAGAATTTAGGTAAACAGATTGCTGGAGGTTTAGCGCAGCGAGTAGCAGCGCGATTAATTCGGGAAGTGTTATTGCAAGAAACTACCGTGGATGTTTCAGAAAATGGTCACAAGCCATCATCAGTGCGTCAGTTAGCTTTGCCGCCAGTTAATCGTTAAGGAACTTGTTCCCAGGTTTAACCTGGGAACAAAAGTTAGAAGCTTCAGGGGGCGACCAAGCCGCTAAAGCGGCTGGTCTATAAGGCTTATAGCTCTCAAACCGCGTTGATAAAATGACTTTTTATTTGCAACAAGAGAGAGCATTTCTTCTACCCATAACTGGCACTCATGAAAACCAATCAGCCAACTGTCCCCGTATAAACAAATCCAAAATTTACTATGTCGTCTTCTAGTTCTACCTGTTTGTGTCAAACGACAAACATATTGGTGTTGCCCTTGAAGAGTCGTTGTGTTTCCTTGCAACCATGCGGAAGTCATTGCTAATGCGATTAAAAGTATTAATTTGATTAATCGCTCAGGTGTGGTTTTTGAATCTTCAATATTATATCCTCCTGTTTTGCAATCCTTAAACATTGCTTCTATACCATAACGTTGTTTGTAGATGTGAACAGCACTTTTTAAATTGGGGAGGTTAGTTAACAAATACCAGGGTTCTTTCTCTTGCTTACCTCGATATTTCCTCTTCCAATAAGCAGCCAAATTGAAGCGGTTAAAACCTTTTTTTTGAGTTAAACTAATATTTGGATAAAAAAGCCGAATTCCTGGTTGAATAGGAATACTACTTAACGGTTGAAACTTTTGTCTTTTTGTTCTTCAAGATTACAGGCTCCCCTTTTACCCCAGGGCTGTTTCATTTTTGGAGCAAAATACCTAAAGAAAGAGCGATCGCTACCTGATAAAATCATAGCGGTCGCTAATTATTTTACAAAAAAAGATGTTTATTAGTTTAATAGAACATTTAAAAAAA